>Ga0209751_10006406_pt1 | contig 10906 bp, 12 predicted proteins | sample RifCSP13_1_FD_184019 | JGI IMG/M metagenome (GOLD analysis project Ga0209751, IMG submission 184019) | Soil microbial communities from Rifle, Colorado - Rifle CSP2_sed 13_1 (SPAdes) (version 2) | ecosystem: Environmental > Terrestrial > Deep subsurface > Rock core/Sediment | place: Rifle...
CGCGCCCCGCGGCTCCCGCCCCACCCAACCCATCCGGCGCGCCGAAGCCCGCCCGCAGGAGTATCAACGATGACCTGGACGAAGCCTTCGCTGTTCCGACACCTGCGCCCGCCAAGGCGCCGGACGCCCCGAAGGCTGCCGTCACTCCGCCTGCCGCTCCTGACGCGTCCACGGCCCCACCTGATGAGCCCGCGGTGGCGCCAGATGTGGGAGACGAATACTCGGAGGCACCCACGAAGCCAGTGGAGGCCCAGAAGCCGGCCACTACGGCTCCCGCGGCCCCCGACACTGGCCCGGCGAAGGCTCCTGAACTGCGCGCTGCCTACGCCAAGGTGAAGTCCCGGGTAGCCGAATTGGAGAAACAGCTCAACGAGGTGAAGGCAAAACCGATTGAAGACACCGAGCGAAAGACCTTTACAGATCAGATCCTGGACCTGAATAAGAAGCTCGAAGAGGCGGCCGGTAAACTCAAGTCCGTGGCCTGGGAGCAGTCCGACGATTATCGCAAGCAGTTCGAACAGCCGTTCATCGACGCTTGGCAGGATGGAGTCAGTCAGACGACTACGTTAACGGTAACGAATCCCGATGGTAGCACCAGGAAGGGCACTTCTGACGATTTTCAGGCCATTATGGCGGAACCAGACAATGAGCGGGCCGCGGCGACGGCGAACGAAATGTTCGGTCCGAACGCGTTTTACGTTTTGTCTCAGCGCCGGGAGCTTCAGAAGCTCAACAATACTCGTAACAAGGCCCTCACGGAATACCGTGCCACCGTCAATGAGCGGGTCAAGGCTGAACAAGAGGCCGGCACGAAGGCCCAGAAGGAGTCGGAAGAGCGTAAGGTGCAGTGGCTTACGAAGTTCAAAGCGCTCAATGACGAGGCGGTTACGAAGTACCCGGATTGGTTCGCGCCACTGGAGGGCGACGAGGAAGGCAACAAGCTGCTGGAGAAAGGGTTCCGTGACACCGACGCTGCCTTCAATGGCAACGGGCTCACGCCCGAGCAGACCTTGCGCCTGCACTCCGCGACCAGGAACAAGGCCGCGGCGTTCGGCCGGCTCGTTCACCGGGTGAAGCAGCGCGACTCAAGGATCGCTGAACTGGAGAAGGAGCTTGCGGAGATCCGCGCGTCCACCCCGGGCGATGGCAAGGTGAACGCGGAGACGGGCGAGGGCGGGGCGCCGAAGCGGTTGACGTTCGAGCAGGAGTTGGAAGTGGAGATGAACCGGAAGCGTTGATTTTCCCGCGGGTCGCTTCTCCCTGCGGGAGTCTGGGCGCGCATCGTTGTGAATGGCGGCGGTGCGCGCTTCGTTTTTGGGGCTTGACCCAAGGAATGCGGCGGGCGATGGTTTGTTATGCGCAGGATAGTGAATTCAATTTTGCCTCGGGCAGTAGGAGACTGCTTCAGCCTTTCCTGCGCAAACTGTCCGAGGCACTTTTCTTTTTGCTATGAAGGTGCTGATCGTTAAGGGAGTGGAGTTCCAGTTGGATGATGAGGATTATGAACGACTGAAGGGGATCAACTACCATATTTACAAGGCTAACGGTAAGGATAATGGGAAGGTTTATGCGAGAAGAGGCATGAACACGAAAGTCGGCAAGATCATTATCCCATTAACCTGGGATGTGTTGAACATTATTCCACCAATTGGGCTCACCGTGGACCATATCGACCGGAATCCCAAAAACAATCTCAAGTCGAACTTGAGGCTTGCCAGCAAGGAACAGCAGGTTTGGAATCGTAAAAGGAGCAGCTTGAGCGGATTCAAAGGAGTCACCCGCCACCGGCTGTACAAAACCAAAAAGCCGTGGTGTGCCAAAATCACCGTAAGGCACAAGACTATTTATCTCGGTCATTTCTTCACTCCAGAAGAAGCGGCAATGGCTTACAACGAGGCCGCAAAGAAGTATTTTGGAGAGTTCGCTGTTCTAAATCCTTGACAGATCCTCAATGGGAGCGTAAGGCTCCATCAACGTAGTACCGGACTCGTCCTCTGGATCGGCTACTTCTCGCGGCCGATATTTGCGCGAACCGCGTAAGCGCATTCAGTGGTGTAAGGCTCTTCTAGCCAGTGTCAGGCGGCACGCCCAACCCGGGGCAAATCCCAAGCAGTTAACGTGCACTTGCGGCCTTTGGTCGCGAACCGGACAACCACGCACTCTGTGCGTAAACAACAATTTTATGGCAAGTATCTCATGCGCTGCATTCAGTAATATTATAGCTCGCCGGACTGAACATCTGGATGAAGAGCTGTTGTATGACATCACTCCTATCGGAAACCTGAACTCGATGGTTGAGACCGGCACCTTCCAACCTTTTGATGGCTCCTCGCACACCTACGACCGCTTCAACCGCGTAGCCGTCAACCAATCCGCGGACTGGGCCGACGTGAACGACAAGTGCTGCATCGGCACTCCGTGCGACCCCACGGAAACCAAGATCTGCTTCGGCAGTACGCGCGACGAGTACCACCTCGAAACGAAATCGTTCGCCACTGATCTGTTCTGTTACGATCAGATGCTGACAATGGATCGGGCGAAGGAGTGGTACGCCAACGCGGTGACGCAGCTCAAGGATGCGCAGCAATTGATCGTGGGCAACCGCATCCGGACCGAGATGTTTCGCATCGCCGGCTACCACTGGCTGGCCGGTGGCGGGAACGCGAGCGGCCTCACGCCGTTCACTATTACCTCTGACACCAACAACCTGACCGATATCACCATTACCGGTTTGCCCACCTCGAAGCTCGTGGTGAACATGCTTAAGCGCCGGCTCCAGACTCAGATCCTCAACGGCGCCACCGGCAAGATGGCAATGGATCAGCCGCCTTCCCTCGAAGTGCTGACCGACATGGAAACGATCTGGGAACTGATTCAAGGCGACACCAACGTTTCTGACCACTGGCGGTTCGAAGAGTTTGCGTTTGGTAGCGTCGAGTTCAACAAGTACGGCTGGAGCGGCCGGGTTGGCAATTTCAACCTGAAGGCGGACCTGCACCCGATTCGGTTCCAGATCCTCGCCAACGGCCACCTGCAGCAAGTGTTCCCTTACGAGAACATCCAGGCCAGCGGCTCCTCGGCTGACGGCTGGTGCTCCGGCATCAAGGGCATCGTGAACGAGGTGTACATCAACGCCCCCATCCAGGCGACCTTCATCTGGCACCGGCGCGCGATGAAGCAGCTCGTGCTGGATGCGGCCCAGGTGCATCCGATGATGCCTTTCGTGCCACGGAGCTTTGGCGGAAAATGGCAGTTCGTCATGGACAACCTGACGTGCGGGACGGCGGTGGACGCCAACGGACTGATCATCCCGATCGCGGTGGATAACAGCCGGCGCAACAAGGGCAAGTTCATCGCGGACTTCAAGTTCTCCACAAAGAAGCAGTACCCGGAGTTCGCTGAGGTGTTCCTGCACTTGCGCGAATCCGCCATCGTGGTTGAGGTTCCTCCTTGTGACGCAGGCCCCGCTTATGTAACTCAGCAATACGACAGCGCTTGCCTGACGTGCGATGAAGAGGTGGCCCTGGGCTCCGAAGCAGTTCCTGGAGATGATGTGTTGTAATTTTGGTATGGGTTGGCTTGCGCGGGAGTTGGTAGACTCCCGCGCAATTCTTCCTTAACAGATACTCATATGCCACACATGATGAACTCCGGCATGAAGCCAATGATGGGCGAAGGAGGCCCACCTGAGGACGACTTGTACGGCGAGTCGGATGCTCCTGAAGAAGCCACTGATCAAAGCGAAGAGAATGCATCTAAATCCGCGCTGCTTCCATCGAACATGTTCGAAGGCAAGCCTGAACCCGGTGACACGATCACTGTGAAGGTGGACGCCGTTTATGACGGGGAAGTGGAAGTTTCTATCGTCTCCAAACCAACCGAGAATCGACGCAGCACGATCGAAGAGGATTTGGAAGAGGTAAGTCAGGAAACGGAATGATTCACTTTATGATTATGAACAGGCTCAGTGAAGGCGCGATCAACGCGCCATCCTTTAGCGAGTCTGTTTGAGATGGTCTTATAACGTAAATGAAAGATTTCGCACAACTCGGAAATGCATCCAGTTACACCACGGACTGTGGCAATCCGATTGTGTCTACTGTTCCTGTTCTGTTCTTTTCTGGTGGACCACTTGCAATTCTCTGGAGAATAATCTTTACCATTGTCGATTCTATCTATCGACTTGCCTTGCGGCTTTTCTCCCATGTCAGTAAGAAAGTTCTCAAACACTTGCCACCGTTCGCAGACCTTTATTCCTCGACCACCGTAGTTTGGAAAGGAGTTCTGGTTTGGGTTTCGGCATCGGTTCTTCATTTGACTCCAAATGAAGTAAGTCTTGGACTTTTTGACTGCATGTCCATGCTTAAAATTAAGTCGGATTCTAATTTCGGACTTAAGACATCCGCAAGATTTTGTGTGACCGTTTCTGAGAACCCATGCTCGAATAGGTATGATCGTTCCACAATCACAAAGACATCGACTCATTGCTTCATGTCGTCCATCTGGTTTTATGTACGAAGGAGCGTCTCCAATCACAATGAGCTTTCCAAACCGGGTTCCTGGTGGCATCGTCTTAAAAGACATGGCAATCGTATTCTGAATGTCGTGTTTAGCAGTGGGCGACGGGCTGTAACCCGCGCTCGCTGCGAATATGACCTTTTCACAAAAACAGTCAACATCTAAGTTCTATGGCCGCACTCACTTGCACCCCCAACGCCCTTCAAGCCGCAAACCCATGTTTACAGGCTTACTCTGAAACCTCCCTCCTGGCCGTGATTGCTCTTGCTCTGTGCAAGATCAACGGTGGGAGCGCTGATGCCACGTGCACTGCGAACTCGCTCATGGAGGACGCGAAGTGCTTCCTGTGGACATCGGACAAACAGAAGCTCCAATCCCTTGCTACGCTCATTCTAAATTGGGCAATTGACGAAGGGCTGATCACGTCTCTGGATTCGGCCCGTGACGACATCGCGTGCCTGGCAACTCGTTCGCAAAGCGATCTCTACGCGATCATTACAAAGTTGATCTGTGAAGGGATCTCCAGCGGAACGCTCATCACGCCCATTGTGTAACCACCGCACTGCGCCCGGGCTTCGGTTCTGGCCAGGTGCTGACTCTTTATCTATATGGCCACATGCAATGCCGCAGAATTGATGGCGAGTGCCACGTGCCTTAGCGGGCTTCAGCCGGACCAAAAGCAGACCGTAATCGCCTACCTGCTCTGTCAGTTGGCTGGTGGAAGCGATGCAAGTTCAGGCGGCGGCGGAACGGTCACTCCAACCGATGCCCAATTCGTGCACGGTTCGATGGCGGTTGTGTCGGCTGAATTCGAGCGGCCCAACGACACCACCGCTTACTCCGGGAACGACGTAGTGGGTCCGACCGTGGCCGCGGTCATGACCTTCGCCAACGTGGGACGGATCGTCGGTGGCAACGGTTATGTGACCAACGTGCGCCTAGTTAAGAGCACCAATGTTACTGCCAACGCCACGTTCCGACTGTGGCTGTATCAGACGGCGCCTGCAGCCATCGCAGACAACGCTCCGTTCACTCTGCTCTACGCAAACCGTGCGATCCGGCTGGGTTACGTGGACCTGCCTTGCTCGACTGAGGGCGCCGGGTCCAACTCCGCGTCTTCGTTCCTCACCAACGTTAACCTGAAGTTCGCCTGCACTGCGGCGTCTCGGGATCTCTACGGTGTCCTGGAGGTTAAGCAGGCTTACATTCCTGGCGCCCTGGAGGACTTCTTTGTGGAGATCACCGTGGATCAGAACTGATTCGCATGAAGCACGCACCACCGCTCCAACACCGGGACTCTACCCAGTTCCGGCCCATGATCGCGCCGAACCTGGAGGCGTGGTATGACGTGTCTGCGGTGGAGAATAGTGGGAATTACTTGGCGCGGAGTGAGGAGTTTAGCTTAGTGTGGAACCGAATCAGACTGAATGCATTTGGTGCCATAGACACCGGTGTCGCTGCGGCAGGTTCTTTTTCTGACACAGCACAAACCCTTGATCCAATCGGTAGAAACACTGCTGACTTCATTCAGGAAGACCCGACTGCTACAAGCACGCATTTCTTACAGAATACCGGGAACATGAACCTACCCATCTCTGGGGTAGAGTATTCAATTTATGTAAAGACTGCTGGAAGAACGATTGTATGGCTTAACGTGGATGATGGCACCAATGCAATCAGGGGTTACTTTAACCTAACACCGTTAACTACCCAAGGTGCAGCTACCCAAGGTGCAGGTAATGGAGTTGTCTTAAGTATTTCAGATGCTGGTAATGGGTGGAGAAAATGCACCTTAACAGGTAATCCGGGGGCTGTTACAGGGATTTATAAGGCAGCTATTTACCTAGCTGTTGCGGGACCAGCGATATCTTACAGTGGAGACAATACCCAAGGTGTTTACCTCTGGGGTGCCCAAATCCGTCTCACCTCCTGGGACACCCGCTACATCCCCACCGGAGCAAACCCAATCTTCCCCAACGCCCAAGCTGACGCTGCGCTCGCGGTAGTGAATCTGCGGAACCTGGCACCGCTGTTCGATGACCGAGCGAATTTGCTGGTGCAGAGTGACATGTTCAGCACGACGTGGGTGCGCACCAGACTGAATGCATTCGGAGCAGTGGATACGGGAGCTGCAGGAGCAGGTAGCTTTGCCAACACCACCCGCACTACCGATCCTCTCAGTGGAAATTTTGCTGACTTCGTTCAGGAGGATGCGACAGCAGCAAACACGCATCTGATCAGCCAAAGCATTGTACTCGCATCAGGAACTTACACGTTCTCCTGTTTTGTTAAGGCTTCCGGTCGTAACTGGGTGAGGTTGATTGTTGGGGTTGTTGACAGCATTGCCTGTTATTTCAACGTCACTGCCGGAGCTGGAGCGGTAGGAACAGCAGCCAACGGAGGAGGGGCATCAGGAGCTGTTGGGAGCATCGTTGATATAGGCAATGGCTGGTTCAGGTGCGTTCTTACAGGTGTCTTATCAGTGTCAGGAACCTATGCGGTTGACGCAAGACTAGCCACAGGCGATGGAGGTTCAAGCTACAACGGCGACAACACCTCCGGCCTCTTCCTCTGGGGCGCTCAACTTCGCCGTTCCACCTGGTCCGACCAATACATTCGCACCACCACCGACACTGTCACGCCATTCCGCAATGGCTCGTTCCGCGACCTGTATCAGGGGACAGGAAGCGCGCAGCCGCTGCTTGTGCTGGATAGCGTAAACAGGAAGCCTGTCTTGCAGTTCAATGGCACAACGCATTTTCTGAAGACGCCCATATTCACTCTTCAGCAGCCATGCACGGTTTACATGGCATATCGCCCGCTCGCCATCACTGCCTTTGCGCGGTTCTTTGATGGAAACTCCAGCAATAGCATGGGCGCTTACCAGACTGGAGCAAACCGCATTGCGTTGTCGGCTGGCACTGACTTGACGCTGACTGATGCTTACGACATCGCCCTAACCAAGATGACCATCGGAGCGTTTATCTTCGTGCTTGGAGACGGCTCCACTGCTGATATTGAGACTGATCGGTCATACGTGGGATCAACGATTGGAGTCGGCGCGGCATTCGGTATCACCTTGGGTGCGCGCGGCAACAACGCGAACTTCTCCAATATCGAGTTCAGTGAGATGCTGGTGTTCTCTGTTCAGCATGACCGCAACACCCGTCGGCGCATCATGAAGTACCTTGCCGACAAGTGGGCCTCATTCGTGGTATGAACTTCGCAGATCCAACGATTGTTGTTGTCTCGGGCAAGTTGCTTGCTGAAACCCAGGAAGCAAAATGTCAGCAGTGGATGATTGACCATGTGCTAGGTTATACAGCCGAGCGGTGGGCTGAGATCTGGGTTAACACAAACGAAATTCAGCGTGCGTTTTACGTCGATAAGAGAGTTGAGCCAGCGCTGATAAAAACCATTCTTGATACCAGAGTAAAGTCAATTGACGACGCAAGCTGGACGATAGAACGATTGAAAGAAATCGCTGTTGAACCAATCGAAGAACCGATCAAACTTACAAGAAAATAAATACCATGCGAATAAGGTCATGCAACAAATCAAAGTGGCAGGCTTTCGATGCTGAATGTAAAAGCTCTAATTCAGTGCTGCGGTTTCTGGCGCTATTCATTCTGGCTGCTGTTTTACTGTTCGCTGGAGCCAAGCTTGTCTTCGGTGCAGGTGATCAATCCGTGACCCTCGCATGGGATGCAAATACCGAGACCAACCTGCGTGGATATTTCCTATACTATGGTAACGTGTCCCAGAAATACACAGCCATAACTAACGTGGGAAACGTAACCACTGCCGTGGTGAAAGGGCTCGACGCGGGAACGAATTGGTTTTTTGCGCTGACAGCGGTTTCAGTCTCAGGCCTTCAAAGTGAGTTCAGCAATGAGGTGATGACGAGTATTCCTATAAAGCCTAAAACGCCGGTGATCATAACGAATTACTGGAATATCCCTCCATTGAAGTTCGAGATTTTGCTGGTTCCACTCTCTTCCGTCACCAACACTCCTTTCATCACGATCCCGTCGCCGACAACCATTGAGTCTAATTAACCGCTGAAAAACCATGACGAAGAATCAGACTCCAGACGAAAACAAGCAGGCAATAATCAAGGTTGTTGCGGTTATGTTTCCGCTCTTGCTGTGCTCAGTGCTGATCCCTTGGTGTGTATGGGTGACTTCAACTATGTTCGCGAGGGAGGTTCGAATTACTGCGATTGAGACGTTTATAAATCTTGGTCCAAGGACTCTTACTTCTGATACAGTTCGTATCACCAATGAAGAAAAGTTGGAGAGAGTAAAGATTATTGAACGGTTGGACAAAATCACTTTGGACATCCAAGAGATCAAAATCAAGCTCTTGAGTGGCACTGCCAAATAGGCCATTAAACTCGATCACCGGTACACCAGCTCGTGGCTGGTGTGTGTGGTGGCCTTGGCAGCGAGATCCTGAAACCATTGGGTGTTCTTCTGTTCGGCTTCGGCATTGGCCAGCCGTGAGACGTTGAAGCCGCGGCGGCGGGCGCCCTCGACTGCGATCACTAACGAGTCTGCCCGGTTCGGGCTTTCACCACTGTTCCTTAGCTTGTAATCGTCCTTCGTTTCCAGCTCGTAACGATCCCTCGAAACGTACGTCCATTGGCGACGGCTGAATTCCTCCGCTGCTTCCCGTGGGAATTGACGGATCTGATGGCACTGGGTCACCAGGCGAACCACAAACCAAAGCTCCGTTACGAACTTGCTGACGTGTTCATTCCACGTCTTCAGCCGGCGCTTGTGGGTGTCATGCTCGAACAGGTACATGTCCTTGCTCACCGCTCGGTCCGTGGCCACACCACCGAAGTTCACCGCATTCACTTCCACGGACATCTCTCGGGCCATCTCGACTGCCAGTGTGGCGAACATGCCGGCATCGAAGAACACGTTGCCCGATGGGATGTTCAGCGTAGCGCAGCGCGATTTAGCATGCTTCGCAATCTGTCTCTCTGCCGTCACCTTGCCGCCATCGGCATCCTCCAGACTCAACAGAATCGGAATCACGCGTTGCTCACCGAAAGATATCACCGTGGATCCATCCACCAGCTTGCCGAATTCAAGCCACGTTTCCACGCACTCATCACCTCCGAAACCGGCGTCTATGGAATAGATCCTTGTGCGTGCCTTGCTTCCGTCCCATACGGGTTGCTTGAATCCGTCGCAAGCCTCAATCTCAGGAATCGTAAGCACGACACTGGAGACCGCGCCAGCCTTCCTCACCCCCATGATTTGGGACCACCACTCAATCGAGTCCTTGCCTCCGGGCCTGCTGGAAACTCGGTCCACGTCATGTTGGTCCACGAGGTAAGGAAAACGGTTGGGAGTTTCTGGATCAAAATTCGGAGAATCTATTCCAACAAGGTTTACCGTTCTCCCGTTGTATTTATTGTCCCACACTGTGGTTTTGGTGATTTCCCCTTGGGCTTCCCATCCGCACTTCGGTTCGCTTACTGCGTCCAAAGCCTTGCCGTTTTCTGCAATTGGATTTCCCAAGAACGCAGCTTTGAAATCTCCTTTGTCCAGAGAATCGAGCACCTTGAGGTAATCACGGGGAAGAAATTGAAGCTCGTCACCTATCAGTCTGCGGCGCTTTTGCTTGATTCCTGAAAAATCTTTTAGGGATTCTCCCATGAACTCTCCGTGAGATCCCAAAACGGGTACCGTCAAAATCCCTTTCCTTTGGTCACGAATATCTCCCGTCTCTTCGATGGCGTCAGTGAAGATCCCGTGTTTGGAGTCAGAAATATTGCCAGGAAGCCAATGATACCGGTCAAGTGCTCGCTGATGCAAACTTTTGATGTCGCCCCAAACGCGTAATTCCAAGCCTCGAATGTTGGTGCTGGTCATCAGCGTGAGGGTTTCTTCTGGAAAGCAGTAGTAATCAATCAGGACAGCCTTGCTGATGCCACGTGTTTTTCCGCTGTCACGGCTCCCCACCACAACCGTGATTCGATTTGCCAGATATTCTTTCAGAATCAAATCGCTCCAGCGATGGTGATCATCCTCCGGCCAGATCAACTTTTGGGTTGCTTTGAAGTGATGGAACAGTCCTTCCCCGCATTCCCGGCCGCCCTTTGTCCATTTTCCGCCATGCTTGATGCACGCCATCTCGATCTTCAGGTCGCTGGTGCCGGCGGGCCACAATGCTTCGTACTTGCTTATTTTCTCGGTGGGCATAAGGTTCTGAACCGACGTAAAGCCGCTGTCGTCAAGCGACAAAGTGCCAGAAGTGTGCTAACTTTGCGAATCCAAAATGACGAATGAGCTGAAAACGGCTGACGAGAAAACCGAGAAACGGAAGGTTAGGTTTCGGTCGGTCCTGCCTCGACCACACATGGTCAAGGGTG
>Ga0209751_10006410_pt1 | contig 10903 bp, 9 predicted proteins | sample RifCSP13_1_FD_184019 | JGI IMG/M metagenome (GOLD analysis project Ga0209751, IMG submission 184019) | Soil microbial communities from Rifle, Colorado - Rifle CSP2_sed 13_1 (SPAdes) (version 2) | ecosystem: Environmental > Terrestrial > Deep subsurface > Rock core/Sediment | place: Rifle...
CTTCAGGCTCCCAGATTCTATGTATTGCCCGTCGTCTCGATTGCGGAATTCCGTCCGTCCACGTTTGTCGCAGAGGCCTCAAAAAGCGCTAAATATGGAGCGTACGCATATCGGCGATTGCGCTGCCCGCCGGTCGTTTCCTTCAGTATCCCCAATCCGACGAATTGCTCAACCAGCCTGCTTGCCGTGACAAAACTGGAACCTAAATGTCGCTCGACCATTCGTACATTTATCATCGGTTGCTCGTAAAGGTAATCGAGCAGACGCAAGCCCCCTCCCAGATTGCTGCCTAGCTTTTCGCTAATTGCTTTACGGTGGTGGTCACGCAATTCGAAGATGCGACGCGCGGTATCAATCGCATCTCTGCTCACTTCCTCTACCCCCCGCAAAATGAACTTAAGCCATCCTTCCCAATTCCCGTCATTTCGGATCGCCATCAGGCGATCGTAATACTCGGCACGATGCCCCTTCAGATAGTGGCTCAGGTATAGCAACGGACGGTGCAGCACTTTGCGCTGACAAAGCAGAAACGTAATCAACAAACGACCGACTCTGCCATTACCGTCGAGGAAAGGATGAATTGTTTCGAACTGTGCATGCGCCAATCCGCAGTGAATCAAAACTGGCAGCGACTCGTCATGTAAGAACTTCTCAAATTTGTCGAGCGCATCAAGCATCTCGGGCACGGGCGGCGGCACAAAGGTCGCTTTGGACAGGTCGGCGGCAGCGGGCCCAATCCAATTCTGACTCTTGCGAAATTCGCCGGGCGTTCGATGTCGTCCTCTTGCTCCTTCTAACAACTTCGCATGAATCTCTCTGATCAAACGTAGGCTCAGAGGCAGTTCCTCCAAGCGCTTGAGCCCATGATTCATCGCACTCACATAGTTGACGACCTCGCCGACATCTTTCGGCAGATCAGCGCCTTTGGCATCAACTTCGAATTGCAGAACATCTTCCAGCGTGCTTTGCGTTCCTTCGATCTGAGAGCTAAGAACCGCCTCTTGCCGAACATACATCGCAACGAAGAGATCTGGGTTGGGCAGCACCGAGCCCACACCATCCAACCGGCCAAGAGAGCGATCAGCATCCGATAGTAGTCGCGTCAGCTCCGCGTCCATTACCAAAGGCGGCTTGGGCGGCAATGGTGCGGGAATAAAGGCCCTGTACCCGCTGCTTTGTTTTACGTATTGCCCGGATCGCAAAATTGCGAACCCCTCTCAGCCACGCTAATTTCAGCAGGCTTAAATACACCTATTTAGAAAGGCGGCTTATTTTACAGTTGGCGGGATTATTAAAACAAGGCAAGCTGCTTTGCTATGGACCGTGTCCCTCAGAATCCAAGCTACGACTCGAATGCACAATATGCTTCGCCCATGCCGCCCGCCCCGATTTTCGAGACGATCCGGTAATGCGACAAAGTGGTGTTGGCCGCTAGCTCGTTATTCATCCTTGTTCAAATTCATTCCGGCAGATTCAGACGCCACATCAGACTCCTGAAGCGTGGGTCGTGGAAAATTCTGAGTTGCCTTCGTACTAACCCCGCCTGCATTCAGGGCATCGTTTCATCTTTCTATTCCGGCAAACCCATCCGTTTCAGTAGATGCTTGAAGCGGGAGTCGTCGCGGAGCGGCTCAGAACTTGGGGACCATCGAAACTCTGGCAAAGAACCCGTTCGCCCCGAAAGATCTTTTTCCAGCCACTCGAACGCCTTGCCTTTGTCCCCGAGGGCGCCATATACCGTTGCAAGATCGACCCCGTCCGCTTGTTGTTTCCTGTATCTCTCCTCCAACTCATTGATCAACTCCTGAGCTTCCTTAGGTCGTCCCGAAGCTGCGAATGCGGCTCCAAGTTCCGAAAGCACGAACGACGTCCGGCCGCTCAGTTCCAGGGCCTTTTGAAATGAGGCGATCGCTTCATCATTCCGTCCAGTTTTCAGGTACGACCAAGCTATAGTAAAGTGGCCGCCCGGAAAGTTTGGATCGAGTTCTATGATCTTTTGGCAAACTTCAATAGCAGCCTTGTGATCATTCTTCATTCGGTGCACTTGAGCGACGTTTTGATTGATAATGCTGGACATCGGGTCTAGTCCGTGGGCACGAGTGATCATAGCCGCCCCTTCGTCGTTTCTTCCCAAAGCGAAAAGTAGTACGGAGTACCAGTGATACGCTGTCGCGTAATTCGGATTGAGTTCGATCGCCCGTTTGTACTCCGTTTCTGACTCGGCCCATTGCCACTTGTTGTAATAGACGTTGCCAAGTGTCGCGTGCGGTTCAGCCAACTGCCCGTCGATCGCGATGGCTCGCCGGGCAAATTCCTCCGATCGCGATAACGAATCGGATGGGGCGCTCAGCGCGTAGTCGGGCAATAGTGAATAAGAATCCGCAATGCCGACAAATGCTAGAGCATAATTCGGATCTCGGTCGATAGCGATCTGAAACTGTTCGATCGCCTTGTAGATGTCTTCACCCGTACGTTTGTTCCAATAGTACCGGCCTCTAAGATAAGCCTGATAGGCCGCCGGATCAGCTGTCGCTTGTTTTGAAACCCTTGTCTCTTCGGCCCCGGTGAGCCGCGGCGATAGTTTGGCCGAAATGTCCTTCGCTATCTCGCTTTGAAGCAAGACGATATCCGCCTGGCGCCGCTGGTATTGCTCAGTCCATATGACACGGTTTTTCTCAACATCGACCAATTCCAGACTCAACGTCAAAAGCTCACCTCGCTGGACCACACGGCCAATAAGGATCGCCTGCACATTCAGCTCTTTCCCGATCGATGGCAGATCTATGTCCTTGCCCTTATAACGAAAGACCGCGGCTCGCGGTTTTACGTCCATGTGCGGCAGGTTCGACAGGCTCTTTATGAGCATCTCGGTCATTCCGTCCGAAAGATACTCGACATCGGCATTGCCGCTTTCGTTGACGAACGGCAGCACGGCGATTGAATTGATGGCGGCGTTGGAGTGTCGCCCGCTGAGATACAGGGCGAAGGCCGTAATGCCGGCAACAAGCACGACCAGACCAACGGCTGAAGCGAGTTTGTGCTGCTTGATTCCGGTGACTACATACTCGGCGCTTGAGGCTTTGGTCGAGAGTGATGGCGTATCGATTGTTGGGCTGAGACTCTGGCTGCGCGTGTCTTCGCCTCCAGTTGATCCTGTTGTTTCGCTTCTCGTTGGCGGCGTCACCGTTGTATCAATGCCGGCTCCTTGCAACTCGCGCCGCAACTCTTTCAATTCGATCGCGACTTCCTTGATCGATTGATATCTCTCGTCAGGATCTTTCGCCAGACACCGCCGCACGATTCGGTGTAGATCCGCCGGCGCCGACGGATTTAGTTCAGCGATGGGCGGGGCAGATTCATACACAACCATGTGGAATGACTTGATGACTGACTCACCTGCGAACGGTTTCTTGCCGGTGACCGCTTCGTAGAGGATGCAGCCAAACGAGAATATGTCTGAACGCTGATCAATTTCGTTGGTCTTGCCCTGCGCCTGCTCGGGCGACATGTAACCCACGGTCCCCATCACTGTGCCTGGCGTCGAGTGCTGTGGCATGACTGCGGTTGCTGCTTCACCGGAATCACCGCCTGGCATATGCTGCTGCTCGATCAGCTTCGCGAGACCAAAATCGAGTATCTTAGCGTGGCCATCACGCGTCACCATGATGTTGTCGGGCTTAAGATCGCGATGGACAATGCCGGCACCGTGGGCCCGCGCCAAACCCTCGGCCGCGTGTTGCAGGAACCGGAGCAGCTTTCTGAGTTCAGCTCGCTCCTGATGAATCTTCTCGCGCAGCGTAACGCCTTCGACAAACTCCATCGCGATGAAGTTCGTGCCGTCGCTCTCACCAATCTCGTAAATGTGTGCGATGTTCGGATGATTGAGCGCCGCCGCCGCTTTCGCTTCCTGTACGAAACGGCGCATGCGGTCCTGGTTTGCAGCAAGGTCAGTGGGCAGAATCTTCAAAGCAACTTTGCGATCAAGTTCTGTGTCCTGCGCCAGATACACTTCACCCATCCCGCCCTCACCAATCTTCGAGCGGATTTCGTAGCGGCCGAACTTTGTGCCGGAAGGAATGGTCACTGCTGTGGCAGAGCGAAAGGTGCGATTCATAACCGAAGCTGCAGATGGATAAAGCGACTCATTCTAGCCGTATTAGCTTGGGCACGCTAGAAGACCATTTGCACACGTTTGAGATTCCAATCTGGAACCTCAAAGCCGCGGTTCAAGAATAGCTCCGAGATGGTGGAATTCATTAAAGACCGACAGCTCGCCTGCGGCACTACTCTAATCGTTAGTAAACAAGGCGATTCTCGTCTCAACACTCACTTCAGAGCGGGCCACGCAACAGACTAAATATCCGTTGTCGACTTCAAGTTCGATTCGGTGAAGAGAGTCTGAGCGTGCCTGTAAACTACCGAGAAGAAAAATGGTGCCGAGGGTGGGAGTCGAACCCACACGACCTTTCGGACAACGGATTTTAAGTCCTAAATCGGCCACTACACCAACTCTCTGTCGTCGCGCAAACCAATCCCGTTTGCCCCGGACCTTCAACCCTTTGGGGGCGTTGTGGTCTCCTACCGCCAGGGCACGATTGATTGGAACGCAGCCGTCGCATCGGGCATTAAGTTCGCGTTTGCTGAAGTCAGCGAAGGCAGATAACCTCTCAGCTTGCGATCCGTAAACCGCAAATAACAGTCAGCCTTACTCGCTCACGCCGACGCGACGTTTCAAGTCGTTCCAACTGAGTGAGAATCATTTTTTCAGGTCGGCGGTCCAGTTCAGGACGACGGTCATTTGCGCGGGATTGTCTCCCTCAGTCAAAGTGTTGACAAGAAAGCGTTGACCATCGGCGGACACGCCGTAGGTCGCACCCCTGGCGGAATACTTGATTTTTGTCCTAAAGAGTTCTTTCGGTATGCTGCTTTCCAACTTCCCGGCAGTCTTTAGCTCCGCGGACATCAACACGCCGTCGGGGGTGATATGAAATAGCTCTTCTCCATCGCCGCGCCAGAGCGGATAAGCACCCCCACCAGAGGAGATCTGCAACTTATCATCCGTGAGTGGGAAGGGACGCACATACACTTCGTAGCGCCCAGATTCGTTCGACATGTAAGTGATAAATCGGCCATCCGGCGAAAATCGTCCTTCGGTTTGAACAAAGGACTGCGATTCCAAGAGGGCCCTGGGTTGGCGGTCACCGGTCAAGGGCAAGAGCCAAATGCCTCCTTGGTTGTTGGGAAAAGAGTTGTTGAAAAGAAGGTATTGACCGTTGGGTGAACAGCTGGTCGCGGACTTCTCAGCGTCTGAGCGAAATAACTCGCGGTCGTCGCCGCCACCGCTCGACCCTTTTTCAAACAAATTTTGGGGTCCGCTGCGGTTGGAACTGAAAATGATTTTGCTTCCATCCGCGGACCAGACCGGCGCCCCGTCTCCCGCTGGATCGAAAGTCACCCGCGAAATATTATTCCGAACCAGATCCAACACCCAGACATCAGCAGCTCGTCCATCCGCGTCGTCCAATGTGACCGCTACCCGATGATCATCCGGCGACAAAGCAAGCGTTCCAGAAGTATTCGGATTCCCGGCGGGACCAAGCTCCTGCCCCGTGCGGTCGAACCATATTAGCTGTGAGTTTGGATTGCTCGTCTGGTAAGTCAGGACTCCCTGATCTGAAGCCGAAAAATCGAACTCGTGATTTCCGCCAACGCTGGCGATGTGGTCTGCTATTGCGACCGGCTGACCGGTAACTTTCAACGAACGGGCATCGAAGCTCACGGCGACCAGTGCGCCTTGACGCACGTACAGCAGGTAGCCGGGCGGGGCGTAAACAACTCGCGAGATGGCGTCCAGAAAACCTTGGGTGTCCTGACTGTCCAGGGTACCAAGCCGCAGATGATGGTCCTCGGATCTGGACGCATCAGCCAGAAAAACGAAGTGACGGCCATCCGGCAGAAAGTATGGCCAATGGTGTGCCTCTTCTCTCCCCGAAATTTTCGTAGCCACCACCGGTGAGCCACCCTGGGCCGAGACCTTATTTAGACCCTCGAGGCCAGCGAACAGAATCACGCCGCCAGGACTCCAGGCTCCACCACGATCGTCGGTTACATTACAAAGTGTCTGTGGCCGGCCGCCTGAAGCCTCGACCCGGTAGAGTTTGCCGTTCGCGAAATACCCGATCGAGAGGCTGTCCGGTGACCAAAACGGCGCCGCTGCGCCCTCTGTACCGGTCAGCGGTTGCGCGGTGAGCGAGTCGAGCGGACGCACCCAGAGCAGTCTCTTGCCCTCGGCATCGTTCGCCAGGAAGACAAAGCGTTGACCGTCGGGCGAAACCGTCAGCCGTGCGGGTGGTGAATTCTTGTCCGGAGGGCTGAGCGACAACCGGATTGAGTGAACTGCTGCTGAGGGCTGCGAAAAATATGCGATCGCGAAGGCCCCCGCGATGACGAAGAGCAGTGCTGAAAGAGCTATCCAGACTAGACGCTCGCGATTCTTTGGTTGCACTCTGGGAGAAAGTGGCGTGGCTTGAGTTGACCCGGACGAAATGCCGGAAACAGATTCAAGCCCGAAGGCCGCGTCAGTTGCCGATTGAAAGCGCCGCTCGGGGCTCTTCTCCAAACAGTGCCAGACCACGCGCTCCATCGCCGGACTAATGTTGGCGTTGCCGCCCAGTTCCTTCGGCTCATCTTTCAGAATCGAATTTAACGTTTCAATGGCTGAGTCCCCGCGGAAGGCCCGCTGGCCCGACAACATCTCGTAGAGCACAGTGCCGAACGAAAAGATATCCGAGCGATGATCCACCTGCAGGCCGCGGACTTGTTCCGGCGACATGTAGCCAACCGTTCCCAATACAGAGCCCGGATCGGTGTGGACTTTTCGCGTGGCGATGTCCGTTTGCCCCGAGTTGTTGCTGAACGGCTCAATTAGCTTGGCGATACCAAAATCGAGAATCTTAACCCGGTCGTCTTTGGTGACGAACAAATTGTCCGGTTTGATGTCGCGATGGATAATCCCTTTTCCGTGAGCGGCCGCCAGGCCGCTGGCGATTTGGATTCCGAATTCGATTGCCTTGCGCTGGGCGAGTGGTCCATGCTGGAGGCGATCTTTAAGCGATTCCCCCTCGAGCAGTTCCGTGACGACGTATGGCGCCTCGTCGTGAGTGCCCACGTCGTACACGGCGACGATGTTTGGATGATTTAAGGAACCTGCGGACTGCGCCTCCTGCTCGAACCGGCGAAGTCGATCGGCGTCTCGAGAGAATTCTGCCGACAATACCTTGATCGCGACGTCACGATTTAGTTTTTCGTCGCGCGCGCGATAAACCTCGCCCATACCGCCTTCGCCAAGCTTCGAGCGGATTTCGTAACGTCCTAATCGGGTACCGGCGATCAAAGTCACCATTGAAATTACTAGTTTCGCGACCGGATATAGACTTCACCGATGCCGCCTTCGCCTAGTTTGAAAGAGACAGAGTAATGACCGAGCTTGGTGTGGGGTGATACGGTTTCGCTCAATGGCTTAAGCATGAACTTGTACAGATGGAATGGCGCTGTCATTCTAGCCGCATTGAGCTTGCCAGGGCCAGCACGACCACTTCGTGTTGAAAATCTACAAATTGGAGGTTCGGGTCCAGAAATGTCTCTGGGGAAAAAAGAAAAGCGATACGGCGTCGTCTTCTCGAATGCGCTCGCGTTTGAGATTTCTTCCACCTCGGCCGGCTCCGGACTTGCGGATGAGCCGGTCGCTTCTCAGTAGATCGAACGTCCGATTCAGCCTATTTTCGTGGAGCCTGGACAACGGCTCGGTGTGTGAGGAAGCTCCTGGGTAACATTGAGATTAATAGTTGTGCCGAGGGCGAGAGTCGAACCCGCACGTCCTTGCGGTCTTTCGAACAACGGATTTTGAGTCCGTTCTCATGGACATCACCTAATCTTTGACGAAACGAGATGAGCCAATATCTACCGGACTTGCAGCCGTCAAAGTCATGCTTCGTACGGTTAGGTCTCGCGACAGAATGTCGTCATCTTAGCGTCATCGAATGGAAGATCAAGTCGGTTTTGGGTATCAGGAAAGCCCACAGCAGTTAGTTCAAGTGGAGGGCACTTCATACTCTACGCCACCTTCGCGGTTTTTGAGGTCCCTGAACTCTTCCAACGTCATCGTTCGCCAAGGTGATTCAATCGAACCAAGTTCCACAGGCTTGTGAACTAGGGTGATTTCGTCTTTCAGTCGCGCGGTAAGGAAACCAGCGGTGAAATCTTCGACTAGCTTCAGAAGGTTGAAGAAGATTACTTCCATCACATGTTGCATGGTATTGTTCTCGTCCCACATTGGAACATGAACCACTTCGTTTCCATCTTTCGTCATTTTTAGAACGAGCATGGCTTCAAAATTCGCGCCACCTTCTAAGAAATGATTTAGCCTGTCACGTGCTTCGATAGCCATCTCAAGCCAGGGTTTGTGCAAATCAAGCACTTGTTCCTCAACCATCTTTGCTGTCCTCGCATATTCCTTTGGTAAGTTTCTCTTTAGAGCTTTTCTTACACTTCCGCCGCGCTCGCCAAAGGTATTCAAGTTCCAACGTCTGCCGACTAGTGGAACCGGCAGCTTTACTAGGTAGTCAAGGGTGCTCTTGAACTGAACCAGAAACTCGTCCATTTCTAAGAACAGATCTTGGGAGTAACTAATCCTTTGTGTTGGTTGGTGCTCGATTGCTTCACCAGTCTGAGCTTCGTTAATTAGTTGATCCTCGATAGTTACGTAGTTGTTGTAGTGCTTCCAGGTAGCAACAAGCTTCTTGCTCACGAGCAATAACACATTCAGAAATTTCTGCTTTTCATCCGACTTCATGTCAGTCAATTCTGCGAGCCGCATCATCGTTTGTAGATACCGCTGATTGATAAGACCGTTTGGTGTCGGGTCATTAAACAAGTCAATGATTCTCCAGCCCATATTCTCTCCTACAAAAAAAATGTTTTCGACAGCTGCCGCAACATGTTTCTGGCGTTTGAATCGCTGCTAGACTACGTTGAGCGAAAGTTGCCGACTGAAGAGAGACCGACTGGCTGAAAAGGGCACTGGCGACGGCCCATTTGCGTGGCTTAGACTTAAGCGCCTTCGCGAGGCCAGGCAGCTCAGATCCAGCTGATGATTTTCTCAACGCTCACTATTCGGCGATCCGCTGCGCGGCCTTTCACTCAAAGTCCTCTTCCGGTCGTGTGATGTTACCGGGAAACCTAATCGATGACACCGCAGTGCTTCAACAATTGCTCGCCGTGCAAGACCTCGTTGAGGCTCTGCTGAAATCGGAATTCTCCACACGACTACCAAGCAGCGGTTTTGCCTATTCCGGTTTTGAGCAACTCTTATCGGAGTTGGCACCTGTGATGGGTTTACTTTTGTCCGTCGGCGAGTGTCCAACCTTGGAACAGATCATCTCCGAAGAAAAAGATCTGCCAGAGGGGGGATTCTTCCCTGTGACATTCGGTGGACAGAAACAGGGTGCAACGGGTGAGTGGCTGTTTGTTTCTGACATTAAGCCGTTGGAATTGCCGTTCGCTAAAATCGCCCCGCTTCGTTTGATCGCTAGACCAAACAACGATCTATTGCTGGGCCCCATCGCCGAGAGCATGAACCGCACGTTGATGCCGACGAAACTGGATGTGGCCGGCGTCATCAAGCTGATAATTCGAGTCAGGTGTGTCTTGAGAAATGTGCAAGGACACAAACTAGGATTTTCGCATTAATCCACGCCAGCTGGATTGTGTTTACGGATATCCATCAATACTGCTTCCGTTTCTCAGATTAGATACTCGTTGACGAGAACTCGAGGTTACGAGATTCGGAATTGCCATTCAGCTGGATCGCGGGCTGTGTCGAGCACTGCGATGACGACGATAAGGCCGTCCTCGATTGAGAAGTAAATCGCATATGGAAATCGTCTTGTAAGAGCCCGCCTGATGCCTGATCGAAGTTCTTGATACTTGAAAGGTCCGTCTAGAATTCGTGTGTAGGCAGCTCTAACCTCGTCAAGAAACTCCAATCCCAATCCTGGTTGTTCGGACTCGTACCATTCGAACGCCGCTTCAATGTCGGCATCGCTGGCAACATCTGAGAGAAGACGGTAGCGCTTCACTTGGACTTGGAGTCTGTACCGGAAGTGTCAGCGACACGGTCGAGTACCTCGAAAGCGGAGTGTGCGCGTGAGGGATCTTGGCGGTAGTGTTTGAGACGCTCCTCAGCTAATCGGAGATGACTTTCTGGAACGGGAAGAGTGCCTGGGTCTTCCGAGATTTGATCCCAGAGCGCTTGCAAGTATCGTACTTGTTCGGCTTTGGATAGAGCGTCAAAGCCAGGTGGTGTTGGTACAGATGTTTCGGGCATAGGCCGTTCGTCTCCGGTGTTAAGTATGAAGCAATTCTATACTCCTAGCGATTAGCTTGCCTCTCATTCTAGCACCACAACGGAATCGCGCTCACTCGCGCCCTGAAATGCCTTTCTCAGTGAAGAATTCTTGAAAGAACTTCGCTACAGGTTTACCTGCGTTTCTTTTCATGCTTTCGAGTCCACGCTTGATTCCTTCAATCGCCTCCATCCTGTCTTTGGCCTTTAAGAGTTTCTGATAACTCTTGGCGTCCTGAACCACGACTTCGGCTTTACCATTTACCGTCAAGACTACCGGCTGTCCAGTCTTCTTCAATCGGCGGACTAGGTTTGCGGTGTCGCGCTTAAAAGTGCTGAGGTTCTGAATATCGCGCGTAACTTTCATTGACTTGCTCCGTTGCCAAATCCGCATCGAATTGAAGGGGCAAACGAACGCTGGGACCTTTTGATATACGCCTCAAGTCGTTTTAGGCAACGGCCGGCATCTCACTCCATAAACGATTGTCCAAACTCCGGCCC
>Ga0209751_10006411_pt1 | contig 10903 bp, 8 predicted proteins | sample RifCSP13_1_FD_184019 | JGI IMG/M metagenome (GOLD analysis project Ga0209751, IMG submission 184019) | Soil microbial communities from Rifle, Colorado - Rifle CSP2_sed 13_1 (SPAdes) (version 2) | ecosystem: Environmental > Terrestrial > Deep subsurface > Rock core/Sediment | place: Rifle...
CGCTCGCACAGCTCAGTGACGTAGTCCCACTGCAGGCCCGCGTCAAGAAGCCCGAGCGAGTGGTGACCTTCGGCCTCGCCCCCTCGTTCACGCGCCGCCACGATCGCCGGAACCTCCTCTTCGGGTGCTTCGAACCCGGTCCGCGCCTCTCGGTGCCGGATCCCGTAGACCGGGAGATCCGCCGTGAGCACCAAAGCCGAGAACCCCGCATCGAGCGCTTCGGCGATCACCTCGTCGCTCACCTCACGGTCGCGGAAGACGTAGATCTGCAGCCATCGCGGCGCGTCCGGCGCAGCAGCCGCCACATCGCTCGGCGTCGCCGTGGCGACGGTCGAGAGGCACATCAACGTCCCCGCGGCTGCGGCACCACGCGCTGTCCCCAGCTCACCCTCCTCGTGCGCGATCCCCTGGAAGGCGGCAGGTGCGACGAGCACCGGCATGGAGACCGTCGTTCCTAACACCGTCGTCTCGGTGGAGACGGAGGACACGTCCACGAGAACGCGTGGCCGCAGCCGGTAGCGCGAGAACGCCTCCCGATTCCACCGGAGCGTTCGCTCGTCGCCCGCGCCACCGGCGATGTACGCCCACGCTTCGGGCGAGAGAGCGTCCTTGGCGCGCCGTTCCGCGTCGTCGACGGTGAGGAGCTGCTCCTCCATCCGCCGGAGCCTAGCGGCGCGCGCCACGCGGATTTCACCCCTGCGTAAGAGGAAGGCTCGTACGCTTGGGTCGTGCTCCTGCTGCTGGCGATCTCGTTTCTCGCCGGCGTCATCACTGCGATCTCGCCGTGCGTCCTGCCTGTGCTGCCGATTCTCCTCGCCGGGAGCGCGACGAGCACGGATCGAAGGCGGCCGTACGCGATCATCGCGGGCCTCGTCGTCTCGTTCACCGCCTTCACGCTCGCGGGCGCCGCGCTCCTGAGCGCGTTCGGACTTCCACAGGACCTGCTCCGCGACCTGGCGATCGTGGCGCTGCTCGTCCTCGCGGCGAGCCTCCTCTCGCGGCGCGTCGCCTGGCTTCTCGAGCGCCCCTTCCTCTTCCTGACGCGCCGACGCGTCGCCGCCGACAGCAACGGGCTCCTGCTGGGGGTCAGTCTCGGACTCGTCTTCGTACCGTGCGCCGGACCTGTGCTGGCGGCGGTCACGGCTCTTGCGGCAAGCGGTGAGATCGGAGTCCGGATCGTTCTCGTCACCGGCGCGTACGCGATCGGGGCCGCTGTCCCGATGCTCGCCATCGCGATCGGTGGCCAGCGGCTCGCCTCCGGCATGCGCGTGCTCCGGACCAACGCAGAGGCGGTTCGGAAGATCGCCGGTGCCGTCGTCGGAGCGACCGCCCTCGCCATCGCATTCGGCGCCGACACGCGGTTCACGACCGCTGTGCCCGGGTACACACAGGCGCTCCAGGAGAAGGTCGAACGGAACTCCACCGCGCGCCGCGAGCTGCGCAAGGTGAGCGGCGCGGACGAGGCGGTCGCCGCTGTCGGAACATCCCAGTCCGCCCCGCGCGCTCCGGAATTCCGTGGCATCGAGCTCTGGCTGAACACGCCCGACGGCAAGCCCGTCTCGATCGCCGGGCTTCGCGGCCAGGTCGTGCTGGTCGACTTCTGGACCTACTCGTGCATCAACTGCCTGCGCACGCTCCCACACCTGAAGGCATGGGACCGTGCGTACCGCAGCGACGGGCTCGCGATCGTAGGCATCCACTCGCCGGAGTTCTCCTTCGAGCGAGTGCCGGGAAACGTGCGCTCGGCCGTGCGGCGGCTCGGACTCCGCTACCCCGTGGGCCTCGACAACGACTTCGCGACTTGGCGCGCGTACGAGAACGACTACTGGCCCGCGAAGTACCTCATCGACCGCACCGGCCGGATCCGGTTCACTCACTTCGGCGAGGGCGCCTACGGCGAGACCGAGGGCTGGATCCGGCGACTTCTGGGCGAGAGGGTGAAGGCGCGCCCGACGTCGGTCGCCGACACGACACCGGGCGACATCACGACACCCGAGTCGTACCTCGGGTACGCGCGGCTCGACCGTTTTGCGAACGGCCGGGTCGCGCTCGACGAGGAAGCCGCGTACCGCTTCCCCGGCCCGCCACTGCGCCAGGACGAGCTCTCTTACTCCGGCCTCTGGACAGTCCAGCCGTCACGCATCGTCGCCGGCCGGGATGCACGCCTGCGGCTCCACTTCCAGGCCAACGACATCTTCCTCGTGCTCGCCGGCACAGGCCAGCTGACCGCCCTCGTCGACGGTCACGCCGTGCGCACCGTCCCGGTGTCCGGGACGCCTCGCCTGTACACGATCGCGCACTTCCCGAGGCTCACGAGTGGACTGCTCGAGCTCCGCTTCTCCCGCGGGCTCGAGGCGTACGCGTTCACCTTCGGCTAGGAGGCAGCGCGGGCCCGGTCCCGCCGGGCCCGCGAGCCGGCGCTCCTACCCTTCCATCCCGGCGACGAGCTGGCCGCGGAGCGCGCCGCCCGGGTACCTCGCGTTGTGAATGTTCACGTAGTAGCGATTCGGGTTCGTCTCGATCGCCTCGATCACGGCCTTCGGCGCCTTGGCGCACCCGGACGCCTTGTACGTGGCGCCGAACGCAATCGTGACCGGACCGGAGACGCCCTTCCGGCCCTTGTGAATGTGCGCCGCACTCGGCGCAGCGATCCCCTTGACTCCCTTGAACTTCCAACAGGCCGTCCCCTTGGCCCCGTTGAAGGTCACGACGACGAGACCCTTGCCGTCGGGATCACCCTTCACCGGTGTCTCGTTGCTCCCCTTCAGCTTGGCCGATACGACCGGGCTCATCGCCTGCCCTGCGGCCAGCGCGAGCACCGGCAACGCGAGTGCGGTCACGGCCGCGACAAGCATCGTTCGCACTGCTCCTCCTCTCCTCGATTGACCGAGCAACGCCCGGCCCTCCTCCCCGCATTCGACCGCGAAAACCTTGCAGGCGTCTTAAACCACGGCTTGCCGCCGGTTGGCCTAGTCAGAGGCTTGACGTGAAAGGCGAGCGCAGCGGCCGCGAAGCGGCCGCCTTCAGGGATCTCTGCGTGATCGGAATCCGCGCGAGCGGATTCCGGTCTTGCGCCGACTAGAAGGGGTACGGCGCAAGGCTCCAGGCCGCCGCGGCGTACCAGAGCCCGAAGGCGAGGCTTGCGACGCCGACCGCGGGAACCGCTGCCGCCGCGGCGCTGGAAACCGGCCGCGCAGAGAGCGTCAGCCCGAAGCCCGCCGTCACGATCGCCATCGAGGCGGCCGTGAAGAGTGCGAGCAGGAGGAGCGACACGACCGCGACGGTCTCGGAGGGGATCGCGGCCAGGAGCAGTACGCCGACTCCCGCGCTGCCTCCCATGCCGTGCACGAGCCCGATCCCGAACGCGCCGAGTGGCGTCCGTACGTTGTGCCGGTGCTCACGCTCGGGGTGGGGATGCGCATGAAGGTCGAAGTAGCCGTGACGCCAGCGCACGAGCAGACGGACGGCGAGGAAGACGATCACTGCCGCGACCGCCGTCTCCGCTCCTTGCTGGAGCCGCTCCGGGAGGTAGCGCTCCGCGAGCAGGATCGGCACGCCGAACACGACGAGCGTCACTGCGTGACCCATCCCCCACCACGCGCCGAGGCGTACAGCGGAGCGGGCAGCTCGTTCGCGGCCGGACGCTACTAGTGTCGTCATCGCCGCGATGTGGTCGGGATCGGTCGCGTGCCGAAGGCCAAGGAGCACGGCGGCGAACAGGACGACCGCGACCGATGCCCCATCCGAGAGTCCTGCGATCCAGTCGTCGAGCCCGAACATGCCTCTGATTCGCCGGCGACGTCGAACCGGTTCGGTCAGAGGACGCCGGGAAGCGCCTTCGCGGTGATCGCCACGCCGACCGCGAGGATGAGGGCCGCGCTCACTGCAGGAAGTATGCGCACGACCGCGCCGTCGAGCGAGAGCCGGCCGAACGCTCTCCGTGCGACGACAGCGACAAGCCCGATCCCGGTGATCGTCGCCGCCAGGCCAAGACTGAACGCGACGATGAGGGCGAGCCCCAGACCGATCCGGTGGAGGGCGATCGCGGAAAGAAGGACGACGAGCGCCGAGGGGCAGGGAAGCAGCCCCGCCGCGACGCCGACCCCGAGGATCCCCTTCGACGTGAGCGCGTCGTCGCCGGGGTGATGGTCGTGGCCGTGGTCGCCGCGGTGATCGTGGCCGTGGTGATGATGGTGATCGTGATGTCCCCCGCGCCGCTGTCGGATCCGTTGCCGCAACACGGAGGCGCCGACCCCTATCACGAGAATCCCGGAGGCGAGCGTCAGCCAGGGGTAGAGCCGTTCCGGGACGATGAACTGCGAGAGCCCGAGCGTGACGACGCCGATCGCGAAAACCCCCGACGTGTGGGCGATCGTGACCGTCCCTCCGAGCATGAACGCGTGCCTCGGCGTCCCCCGCGTTCCGACGAGGTACGCGGCGATGAGCGCTTTGCCGTGCCCCGGAGTGAGCGCGTGCACGGCGCCCCAGAACGCGGCGATCAGGAGCGAAAGCAGGAGGACGCCGAGTGACAGATCGCCTTGCTCGACCAGCGCCTCGAAACCGCCGCTCCCTCGCACCGGGGCGGGTGCGGCGTCGAGTTTGGGGGGCAGACCAGGCGAGCTTCCGGCGACCACGACTGCAGCTGCCCGGCTCACGTCGAGCGGCGAGCGAAGAAGCTCCTTGGGGTAGGCGCGAAGCTCGTCGCTCGCGCTGATTGTGGGGACGGTCGAGTCGAGCACGCGAGCGCCGTCACGGGCGGAGAGCGTCACCTCGCGCCAGCCGATGCGTCCCGCGAATGCGCCGTCGCGGAAGCGCAGGTCGCGCCCGGAGCCCATGGCTTCGTAGACGACGTCGAGCCGCAGCGTCTCGAGCCCACCGGCGCCCGGCCGCGGGAGGACACGGCGCTCGACAGCCCGCAGCGGAACGCGGCGACCGTCGACCGTGAGCTCGAGCTCCCGGGCGAGTCGCGCCGGATAGCCGCGGGCCCGGATCTCGTCTCCAATCTGGTAGGTCGGGATCTCGGCGACATCGAGCACGTAATGGATGTACAGCCGGTTTCCCGCCAGCTCGATCCCCGCGTACCGGTTGACCGTGAAGTTCCCGAGCGGATGTGCGCTCGCGACGGCTGGGGCCACGAGCGCCGCGAACGCAACCAGCAGGACGACCAGGCGCCTCATGCCGCGAGCCTCTTCGCGACAGGCGCCCAGCGCAGTGAGAACGTCGGATTCGCCGCGAGCGCCCGCACGAACCAGGGGCGCGCCGCCGCGTCACCGTGGAGGCAGCGCTCGATCACTCCACGATGGAAGAGGAAGAGGCCGTCTTTCGTCCCGAGTGCGAGCGCGCGACGAGACCAGCCGAGAGCCTCCACGCAGCGTCCAGTGCGTGCGAGGCCCCAGGCGACGGCGTCTGCAGCCGAGACGCCGGGGGCAGCGCGGTAGGCCTCCCGGGCGCGAACCAGCGCCGCGCGGGACTCGATGCCGTGATCGAGGTCGAAGAGGGCCGTCTGGAGCTCCGTCCGGACCCCGTTCGCGGCAAGCACGCGCTGGAGGGTCGAGACGAGCGCGTACGCGCGTCGAGCAGCGACCGGGCGGCCGTCGCGGGCGAGCACGTCTCCGAGAAGGATCGCGTACTCCGGAACCGGGAGCCGGTCGACCACGCGCCGTAGGCGTCGGGCCGCGTCCCCAAACCGGCTACGCGCAGAATCGACTCGGGCGCGGCCGGCCTGCGCGTGCACGTACCCGGGCGAGAGCCGAAGCGCGCGGCGAAACGCAGCGTCCGCCTCCTCGAGCGTGCCGGAGGCGACGAGGAGCGTGCCGTACCGCGTCAGCGCCCAGGCTTCCTGCTCGGGGATCGCCGAGCCCGCCTCGATCGCGAGCTCCATGGCGTCGAGCGCCGCGGCCGGCCAGCCGAGGAGCTGCCGTGCGGTCGCGACGCGAGCGTACGCGCCGACGCTCGGCCCCCTTCCGGCCAGTTCGTCGTACGCCCGGAATCCCTCACCGTAGCGGCCGGTCGCGACCAAGGCGTCACCGAGGGCGCCGAGAGCGACGGTGTTCTCCGGGTCGAGGCGGAGAGCGCGGCGCGCGAGCGGGATCGCCGCCCGGAAGCGATGCTGGGTGACAGCGAGCTGCACAAGGGCCGAGACGGCGAGCGAATTGCTCGGGTCAGCGATGACGGCGCGGCTCAAGGCCTCTTTCGAGCGCGGCAGCCACGACGCGTCCGCGGTCTCCCGAGCGACCTGCTGGTAGCCGAGACCGAGCAGGGTGAGCGCGCGGGCGTCGTCCGGCTGCGCCGCGACCGCGCTTTCGAGCCGCCGGACGACCGACCTGCTCGAGCCGGCCGAGAACTGCTCGACCAGCTGCGCCAGGTCCTCCCTCCCGACCGTGCGGGCGGTTGCGTCGTCACCGCTCCAGCCCCCTCCGAGGACAACTGCCAAGACGCCGCCGAGCGCGGCGAGACCGAATGCGATGCGGCGCCTCACGCCCGTTGTTCGCACGTCCACCGCCGTTGGTTCGGACCACGACGAGGGCGGCCTTAAGGCCGCCCTCGCACGCTTCCGACCCGTGACTAGTGAGGCGTCGCCAGGTACGGGAACGAGGCGCGGAACGCGCGATCGTTCTTGGAGACGCAGTCGGTCTTGACCGTGGCTTCGGTGATCAAGCCGAGCTCCGCGTCGATCACGTCGTCGGCGAGGCGGCGACCGTTCAGGAAGCCGTCGGACTTCGCCGTGTCGAACGTGAGGATGTCGGGCAGCAGGACGTCGGCCAGACCCGAGATCTTCTTCGCGTCGTCCGACTTGTCGTCGCCGGCGCCGTCGTTCAACGAGAACAGCACCTGCAGCGAGTCCACGACCTCTGCGCGCCAGCGCGCCTGGTCGTTCTTGGGCTGCGTGGTGTTGAACTGGTTCTTCCGGTAGGCCTCGGTCTTCTCGAACGGGTTTTGTGGGATGAACACCGTGTTGATTGCAGGCCGTCCCATGCGGTCGATCTGCTTGGGGCCGACGGTCGTCGCCGACCACACGCCGATCTGGGACGAGCCACCCCGCGTGAGCAGCGAAGAGGGCAGCTCGAGGACGATCGCGGAGACGTTCTTCCCGGCGAAGAAGTCGGTCCGGGCGCTGGTGCACCCAAGCAACGACTTCCCGGCCTCCTTGGAGAGGATGTTGATGAACCCGTCCAGGTCGAAGAAGAACGGATCGTCTCGGAGACCGGCGTACGAACGCACGGCACCCGCACGATTCACGGTCACGGCTTTGCTGGGGCTGGTCTTGCCGACCAGCAGGCGCTCGCCGTTCCGCGTCACGGTCATGGTCTGGACGCCTGCCGCGTTCGGCTTCGAGAAGGACACTCCGAGATCGACGTCGGAGATCGCGTCCCCGTTGTTGTCCACCCGCAACCAGTATGTGACTGCCTTCGTCTTCGCGACGGAAGGCACTCCACTCGCGAAGACCGGGCGCTTGCCAGGCGCGGTCAGCCCGTTCACGTTCATCACGAGCACCGTCTTCCCGTTGCGTGCGCGAAAGGCGTAGACGTCCGTGAGGTCGAGCTGGAGGTTGCCGCCCGGAGGCATGAGCCCGGGGGCGTCGACGTGGTCGGCGGCCGCAGACGGGCGCGGTCCTCCGGTTACCACGGCGGCGACTGCGGCGGCGGCGAGAGCCGTGGCCGCGAGTGCCGCGAGGATCGCACGTTTCATGCGTCGCTCCTTCGGTCGGTTGACGACGTCTATTCGCCGTCCTCCGCGATCCGGTTCATCTGCAGGTCGACCGAACCAGATCGTTCTCGGGCGCGAAGCAGGACGATGGAGGCCGTCGCGTCCACCGTGTTAGCGTTGCCCGGGTCGCAGCACCGCTTCGCCATGCGCAAGCAGCACGCCCACCTCTCCGACGAGGCCTTGGTTGCGCTCGTCGCGCGCGGCGAGGAGAACGCGCTCGCCGAGCTGTACGACCGTGTGGGGCGCATCGCGTACGGCCTCGCGCTCCGGGTTCTCCGGGACGAGCGACTCGCGGAGGACGCGGTCCAGGAGGGCTTTCTCACCGCCTGGCGCACCGCGGCCGCGTTCCGGGCGGAACGTGCGAAAGCCAGCACCTGGATCCTGACGCTCGTGCACCGGCGTGCGGTCGATCTCGTTCGCCGGGAGGAGCGCCGCCGGGCCGAGCCGCTCCCCGACGAGGTCACGGCCGAGGTCGGGCTGGTGGTCGAGCCGACCGACGAAGCGGCGTGGCTCCGCTTCGAGCGTGAGCGCGTGCAGGCCGCGCTGCGACAGCTTCCCGATGTGCAGCGGGAGGCGATCGAGCTCGCCTACTACGGCGGCTTCTCGCAGTCCGAGCTCGCGGAGAGGCTCGGGGTGCCCCTCGGTACCATCAAGAGCCGGATGTTCGCCGGGCTCGCGCGCCTGCGAGAGCTGCTCGACGAGTCCGAACAGGAAGGGTCATGGAGACCGGAATTCACGAGCTGACCGTGGGCTACGCCCTCGACGCCCTCGATCCGGACGAGCGCCGCGAGTACGAGGCGCACCTGGCGGACTGCGAGCGCTGCCGCGAAGAGCTCGCGTCGTTCTGGCAAACGACGGAAGGACTCGCCGTCGCCGCGTCCGGACCGGCTCCGAGCCCGGGACTCCGGGCCCGGATCCTCGCGGAGGCCCGTGCCGAGCCGCAGGTTGTCGTCCCGTTCGAGCCACGTCGGCGACGAACGATCCCCGTCCTCGCCGCGGCAGTCGCCGTAGCAGCCGTCGTCGCGCTTTCCGTCGGCCTGTGGGCGGCGCGCCTCTCCGGCGATCTCGACGACGCGCGCTCGGCGCTCGAGCGCGAGCGGGCAGCGGCGGCTGTGCTCGTCGACCCGGACTCGCGCACGGTCGCGCTCCACGCGGGCGAGGGGCGACTGGTGGTCGGGACCGAAGGCGAGGCTGTGCTCGTCCTCGACGGTGTGGACCCCGCACCGGCCGGAAAGACCTACGAGCTGTGGATCATCGAGGGCGACACCCCGCAGCGCGCGGGGCTCTTTCCCGGCCGTGACGGGAGGGACGTCGTCCCGGTCGACGGAACCGTGGCAGAGGGAGACGTGGTCGCCGTCACGATCGAGGACGCCGGAGGCGTGAACGCACCCAGCACGAACCCGATCGTCGTCTCGGACCCTGTGTAACCCGGGGTAAGGTCTTGCATGTTGCACGGCACGTGCAACATGCAAGACCTTACCCCCGCTGCAACACTTCATGCCTTGCGACTTCGGAGGGAGAAGGGGACGCCGTCACGACGGCGCCGAATTCGCAAGCTGCGTCTTGCGGTGCTGCTTGGCGTCCTGGTCGTCCTCGCGACCCTGGCGTTCACCTTCGGACTCGTGCGCGCCGTCGCGAGCGAGATCCCGTCCCTCGACCCGGCGGCCGCGCGGGCGGACGTGGACACCGTGGTCTACTCGTCGAACGGACGCCGCGTGCTCGCGGTGCTCAGAGGTGACGAGAGCCGGGTTCTCGTCGACACGGAGGACATCGCCCCGATCATGCGACAGGCGATCGTCTCGATCGAGGACCAGCGCTTCTTCGACCACAAAGGCATCGACCTGCGCGGCGTCGCCCGCGCACTCTGGGCGGACGTTCGCAGCCAGGCGATCGTCGAGGGCGGCTCGACGATCACGCAGCAGTTCGTCAAGAACGCGTACATCCGCAATGAGCAGTCGATCGCGCGCAAGGTGCGCGAGGCGGCTCTCGCGTGGCAGCTCGAGCAGAGCTGGAAGAAGGACCGCATCCTCACTGCGTACCTGAACACGATCTACTTCGGAAACGGGGCATACGGGATCCAGCAGGCGTCTCGGGCCTACTTCGGTAAGGGCGCGAAGTACCTCGAGCTCCACGAGGCAGCCCTGCTGGCAGGAATTCCATCCGATCCGGGGCTCTACGACCCGGTCACAAACCCGCAGAGTGCGAACGAGCGCCGGCGGATGGTGCTCGCCGCGATGCTCGAGCAGGGGAAGATCACCCGCGCCGACTACGAGCGTGCGAACGCACAGCCGCTGCCGAGCCCCGAGGACGTGCGACTTCCCGGAACGCGAGGGCCTGCGCCGTACTTCGTCAACTACGTCAAGGATCAGCTCGTCCAGAAGTACGGAGCCGGTCGGGTGTTCGGCGGCGGCCTCCGCGTGACGACCACGATCGACCTCGAGCTCCAGGAACAGGCGCGCGCAGCGATCGAGAGCGTGCTCCGCAACCCGGATGGTCTCGCCGCTGCTCTCGTCGCGGTCGACCCGCGCACGGGTGCGGTGAAGGCGATGTTCGGCGGCCGGAACTTCCGCGAGAGCCAGTTCAACCTCGCGACCCAGGCCGAGCGTCAGCCCGGCTCCGCCTTCAAGCCGATCGTCCTGGCCACCGCGATGCGTCAGGGAATCTCGCCGCTGACCGAGATCGAGTCGAAACCGGTGTCGATCGACGCGGGCGACCGCATCTGGAGGGTCACGAACTACGACGACACGTACCTCGGCCGCGTCAGCCTCGCGCGTGCGCTGGTCTCGTCCGACAACTCCGTGTACGCACAGCTCACCGATCTCGTCGGCCCGAAGGCGATCGTGGAGACGTCCCACGCGCTCGGCATCAGGAGCCCGCTGGACGCGTACTTCTCGATCGGTCTCGGCTCGGTCGCGGTAAACCCGCTCGAGATGACCCGCGCCTTCGCGACGATCGCAAACGGCGGCCGGCGGGTCGACGGCTCGCTCTTCGGCGACCTGCCCCGTGTGGTCGAGCGCGTCGAGCGGATCCGCGCGGGCAGGCTCGAGGAGAACGTTCCCCAGCCCACACAGGTCCTGGAGGAAGGAGAGGCAGAGCTGCTCACGGACATTCTCCAGGACGTCGTTCGCGCGGGTACCGGCCGGCGCGCGGCTGTCCCCGGCGTGACCGTGGCTGGAAAGACGGGCACCACGGACAA
>Ga0209751_10006412_pt1 | contig 10903 bp, 12 predicted proteins | sample RifCSP13_1_FD_184019 | JGI IMG/M metagenome (GOLD analysis project Ga0209751, IMG submission 184019) | Soil microbial communities from Rifle, Colorado - Rifle CSP2_sed 13_1 (SPAdes) (version 2) | ecosystem: Environmental > Terrestrial > Deep subsurface > Rock core/Sediment | place: Rifle...
CCCTGCCGGGCCGGCCGGCTCCGGCGGAGGAAGGGATAGACCACTGCGGCGGCGATGAGTCCGGCAAACACGGCGATGGCCGCGTAGCGCGCGGTGGCCCGCCTCGCGGGGAGGCCGGTGAGCCCGACGCTGATGGTGGTCCCGGTCGCCACCGGGCCGCCCGAATACCGCGCGTAGGTCCCCTGGTCGGTCTTCACGTCGTCCTGACGCGCCAGCGGCGCGACGGACAGCGCGGCTCCGGCGCGGCCGAACACCTCGAGGCGCTCCGTGGGATAGTCGAGGAGTCGGGCCAGGGTCAAGGCGCGTCCCGCGATGGGCACGGTATAAGCGTACGCGATCTCGCGCATCCCCGGCGTGACGCCCACCGAATCGATCACCGCATCGGCGGTCACGGTGACCGCGCGTTCGAACAGCCCGTCCATGATCTGCACGTCCCGTGCCCCTCGGGGGAGCGAGAAGCGCAGCACCCGGCGCCGCCCTTCCGGCAGGCCCGTGCCGACCCCGCTGCCCACATACGTCCGGTCGCTGCCGTTGACCACGACGAGCAGCTCGGCGACCCGAACCGCCCCCTCGCCGGCTTCGACGATGATGTGGTGGACGTTGACCCTCAGCACCCCCGCGTCGGTCGTCGGTTCCCACACCCGCAGGGTCACCGAGGCCCGCTGGCCGCCCGTCTTGAGGATGACCGGTGCGCTCGTGGATTCCCCGTCCTTGTAGTGCAGCCAGGCCACGTACGTGCGCTGTGGATCCACCGGCACGGTGAAGCTGAACCGCCCACGGGCGTCGGAGACGGTCTCCTTCCACTCCTGCTCCGCCCCGTTCACGTACGCGGTGAGTCGCACGGGATGTCCGGCAAGCGGGCGGGGCGCACCCGTGTGATTGGTGACGGTGCCGCTGATCGTGCCCGCGGCCGGTGCGGCCGTCCCGGGGACCGCAAGGATCATGAGGACCGCCGCGATGATGCTGAGCGCGACTCCCGTCATCGGCGTCCCTCCACCGGCGTCCCGCAGGCCGGACAGAAACGCGCCGCCTGCGGCAGCGCTGTGCCGCACCCCGCGCAGGAGCGCCGGAGCCGCCGCGCGGCGCGGATCTCGGCCTCCAGCGGGTCCACGACCTCCGCGGGCAGGGAGAGCGGGGCCGCCGAGGCGGCCGGCGCCGCTGCCACTTTGGAGCGGAGTGCCGCATAGTCGTCGTCTGTGAGCTTCCCCGTGGCGTGGTCGAAGGCGAGGTCGGCCAGCGCGTCCGCGGTCTTCCGGCCGGCCTGTCCACCGGGCGCGGGGGGGCCGGCCAGGGACACGAATCCCGACCGTCTGAACAGCGGTGTGAGGATGATCGCCCCGACCACTCCGACGAGAAGCACCATCGCAACCACGTCCATCAGGCCGCCTCCGCCAGGCGCCGGCTGCGCGTTTGGGCCGCGGCGGCCGCTTGCGGCCAAAAGGCGATCAGTGTGCCGAGCGTGAGCACGCCGGCGCCGATCCACATCCACATCATCAGCGGGTTGATGATCACGCGGAGATTGACCCGTCCATCGTCGCCCATCCCGGCGAGGATGACGTAGAGGTCCTCTCGCGGCGTCGTGCGGATGGCCACTTCGGTCATCGCCTGCTCGTCACGCCCCGTGTGCACGTTGCGCTGGGGCCGCATGATCGTGAGCAGACGTCCGTTCTCGAAGACGGTTAGCGTCGCTTCGGTGATGATGCGCTCCCCCCGCGTGTACGTCCCGCCGCCTTCGTAGCGCAGCGTGTACTGGTTGACCGTCACCGTCTGGCCGCGTGCCAGGACGGCGTCCCGCTCGGTGCCGAACGCGCTGCCCGCCATCCCGGCGAAGAGGAGGATGATGCCCAGGTGGACGACATATCCCCCGTACCGGCGCGGATTGCGGGCGACGAGGCGCCCCAAGGCCACCGCGTAGGTCTCACCGTGCCCGCGCCGGACCATCGCGCCACGGTGGACATCCTGGATGATCGCCGCCGTGACGAAGACGCATAGGGTGAGGGCGGCCAGCGCCGTCCCCTGGCGGATCCCCGCGGCGAGGAGCGCGACCGCCCCGGCCACCGCGGTGACCCCCGGCACGGCAAGGCTGCGCAGCAGATGACCCGGGGAGGCTTTCCGCCACGCCAGGAGCGGGCACACCCCCATCAGCACCAGGAGGGTTAGCCCGATGGGGACGTTGATCTGGTTGAAGAACGGCGGCCCGACGCTGATCTTCATCCCGGAGACGGCCTCGCTGAGGATGGGGAACACCGTGCCGATGAAGACGGCGAAGGCCGCGCCGATGAAGATGAGGTTGTTGAACAGAAAGCCGGACTCGCGCGAGACGAGTGAATCAAGCTCGCCCTGGCTGCGCAGCGCTCCGAGGCGTGTCAGGAGCAGCCCGAAGCTCATCCCCAGCACGAGCAGGATGAAGAGGAAGAAGAGCGGCCCGATCGAGCTCGTGGCAAACGCGTGCACGGAGCTGAGCACACCGCTGCGCGTGAGGAATGTCCCGAAGAGGGCCAGGACGTAGGTGAGAATGATCAGGACGACGTTCCACACCTTGAGCAGATCGCGTTTCTCCTGGATCATCACCGAGTGCAGGAACGCCGTGGCGGTCAGCCAGGGCAGCAGCGCCGCGTTTTCGACCGGATCCCACGCCCAGAACCCACCCCAGCCCAGCTCCACGTAGGCCCACATCATCCCGAAGATGAGTCCCCAGGACAGGAAGAACCACGCCGCCAGCGTCCAGCGCCGCGTCGCCCTGATCCACTCATCGTCGAGGTGCCGGGTGACCAGCGCCGCCACGGCGAAGGCAAATGGTACCGCGGTCCCCACGAAGCCGAGGTACTGCGTGGGGGGATGGAAGAACATGCCGGCATTCTGCAGGAGCGGGTTCAGGCCGGCGCCGTCGGCGGGCGCGACCGGGAGCCGGGCGAAGGGGCTGCTTACGAAGGTGAGCAGCATCGTGAAGAAGGCCGACGTTCCCATCAACGTCGCCGCGGCGTAGGGGATCAACTCCCGCAGCCGTCCCAGGCGCCACACGGCCAGGGCGCTGAACGCCGCCAGGACGGCGGCCCAGAAGAGCAGCGACCCGGCCTGCCCCGCCCAGAAGACGGAGAGCGTGTACCAGAACCCAAGGTCGCGGCTGCTGTAGCCGGCCACGTAGGCGTTGCCGAAATCCCGGGTCAGCAGGGCGTACAGGAAGGCGGTCGAGGCGACCCCGAGCAGCAGGGCGTTCGCGTACACCGCGCGCAGGCCGCTGTGCACGAGCTCGCCCCGCCTGAGGCCCGCGCCGAGCAATGGCATGACCGTCCCGTAGGTGGAGACGACGAACGCCATCACGACGGCCAGCGCCCCGATCTCACTCATCACGCGTCCTCACCCTCGTCCTCGGGCTCAAACTTGGACGGGCATTTCGCGAAGAGCCGCGCCGCCGTGAAGGTCTGGCCGTCGAACCGGCCCTCGACGACCACCTCGGCCCCGTCCTTGAAGGCATCGGGGACGACCCCCTGGTACCGTACTGGGAGCCGTCGCGTGCCGTCGGTGACGTCGAAGGCGAGCGTCCCGGCGATGGCGTCGCGCGCGATGGAGCCGGCGGAGACCAGGCCGCTGAGCCTCACGTCGGCGTTGCGCATGCCGGCCGCCCGGTCCAACAGTTCCCCCACGGTGAGGTAGTAGGCCATGCTGCTCCGGGCGCCGTTGTAGGCGAGGTAGGCGCCGGCCAGGACGAAGACGACGACGGCGGCCAGGATCTTCCGGTTCGTCCGGCTCATCGTTCAGGGCTCCCGGCGGAGCTGCCGCTCGATCGTCCTACCGATCCGGTTGAGCCGGAGCACGTAGGCGAACAGGCCGCCCCAGACGACGGCGAAGCCGATGAACATCGCAGTCAGTGGACTCATCTCGTTCCCTCCCGGGCCAGTGTCCCTTCACGGATCCGCTGCTCCTCGCGCCGCGCGGCCACGGCGTCGGCGGCGACCAGCTGCGCGCGGCGGATGCCGGACAGAGCAATGTAGAGGAGCGTGAATGCCGCCACGTTGACGAGCAGGGCCTGCAGCATCGCCGGGTGCAGGCCGCTGCCGAATCCCTCCGAACGCACGACGACCGGCAGCGGGTGCATCGAGCGCCACCACACCACGGACAGATGGATGAGCGGGATGTCTAGGAAGCCCACGATCCCGAGCACCGCGGCGAACCGTCCGCTCTGGCTCCCCGGCCCGCCGTAGGCGCGGACCATCAGGGAGACGGCGTAGATGAACCAGAGCATGAACGTCGTCGTCAGGCGCGGATCCCAGGTCCACCACGTTCCCCACGCGGCGCGGCCCCACACCGCTCCGCTGATGATGGCCAGGGTGGTGAAGACGACGCCGACCTCCGTGCTGGCCTGGGCCGCGAGGTCGTAGCTCCGGCGCCGTGTCCAGAGGAACCCGATGCTGCAGACGAAGACCACGCCAAAGGCGAGGAACCCCGCCCACGCCGCTGGGACGTGGACGTAGAAGATGCGCTGGGCGTGGCTCATCGTGCGTTCCGTAGGCGCATAGAGCGTCGCCATGTACATGCCGAGCACGGCCAGCAGTCCCCCGACCCAGATTCCGCCCGCCCGCCAGTCACTGCCCCCCGAGGCGTCGAGTGGTTCGCTGTCCGCGAGTGTGGCCATCCCTCACTCCTCTAGGACGAACTCGAAGATGACATATCCGACGACCAGGAAGACGACATCGAACGCGATCAGGATGCGCAGCCCCGGCAGGATCGCGCCCCACGACGCACCGGCCAGCACGCTGAGCATCGCCCGCACGCCGCTGATCAGCACAGGGGCGGCCAGGGGGAACAGGAGCACGGGGAGGAGGACCTCGCGGATGCGCGTGTTGACCGACATCGCCGAGAAGATCGTGCCGACGGCCACCAGCCCGATGCTGCCGAGGACGAGGATCACGGCGAGCGGTCCGGCGGAGGCGAGGAGTGGGACGCCGGCGATCGCGGCCAGCGCGGGGAGGAGGAGGATCTCCACCGCGAGCAGGTAGAGCAGGTTGGCCAGCAGCTTGCCGGCGTAGATCAGGCTGGGATCAAAGGGGAACAGCCGCAGGGCCTCGATCGCGCCGTGGTCGTGCTCCAGGACGAAGGAGCGGGACAGCCCGAGCGTGCTGGCAAAGGCAAGCGTCACCCACAGCATCCCCGGCAGCAGCCGCGGGGCGTCCGCCGGGGAGGGGGAGAAGGCGAAGTTGAACACCACGGCTACCAGCATCGAGAAGACGAGCATCGCGGTGAGGATCTCACGGCCGCGCCACTCCACGACCAGGTCCTTCCAGAGCAGCTGGCCTACCGTCCCCACGGCGCTCACGCCGGCACCCCGACGCACTCCGCGTAGATGCGCTCAACCGCGTGGAGGTCCCGCAGTCCGTCCTCGGCCTCATAGGCGATGAGCCCGTCCACGAGGATGGCCATCCGGTCGCACAGGGCGAGGCCCTGTTCGATGCTGTGCGTCGTGAGGACGATGGTGCGCGTGCCCCGCATCGCGGTCAGTAAGCCCGTGAGGACCCCCGCCGCCTGACGGTCCAATCCCGTGTAAGGCTCGTCGAGCAGCAGGAGCGGCGGATCATGGACCAGCGAGCGCGCGATACTGAGGCGCTGGGCCATGCCGCGGCTGTAGGTGCGCACCAGGTCGGGGGCACGGGCGGTCAGGCCCACGGTCTCGAGCAGCCGCGCGACGCGCTCCGCGGGCCGGCTCACCCCGTAGAGCCTCGCGGCGAACAGCAGGTTCTCCGCGCCGGTCAGGCCGGGATAGAGGTAGCTCTGGTGCGAGACGACGCCGATCTGCGCCCGGAGGCGCACGTCGGCGCGTGGATCGATCCCGAAGAGACGCACCGATCCGCCGGTTGGCCGGATCAGGGTGGCGATGGTCTTCAGCAACGTGGTCTTGCCGGCCCCGTTGGGGCCGAAGATGACGAGCGCATCCCCGGCGTCCACGGCCAGGGTGACCCCGCGCAGCGCGTGAATCGGCCCGAATGCTTTCGTCAGCCCCTCAACCTCGATCGCCCGCACCCGCGCGCCCTTGTGTTCGGAATGTACGCTCTCATCGCTGAGTCTAGGGAGCGGGGGATGCGGGGGCCATCAGGCATCTGCCCGATTCTCCTCTCCTCTTATGAGTGGAGGCCCCCGCCGAGGAGGATTTTGGCGCTTTAGACGCCCCGGGGCGGGGCTGGATCTCCAGCGGCGCCCTAGTGCGGCCGCCGCCCACAATGATGCACCTGCACCATGGGCAGGCGCGCGCAATGACCGCTATGCTGTGTCCGGCACACGTCTGACCGGAACGGGCCGATTGTGTCTGAATCGCGCCGCCTGCTCTCGCGGAGGGAAGTGGCCGCCCTGTTCGGCGTTTCGCCGCACACCATCTACCGGTGGGCGTGCGAAGGCCGGCTGCCGGTGCTCATGACGCTCGGCGGGCGGCGCCGCTACCCCGCGGACGAGATCGCGCGGCTTGCCCAGGGCCAGGCGGTTCCGGCGCGGAGCCTGCCCAGACTGGAACGAGGGGGGAAACGATGAGTCGCCGCAGCTGGATCATCCTTGGCTTCGTCTCTGTCGCGGTGTTCATTGCCACTGTCGCGGCCTTGGGCGCCGGAGACAAGCGCCAGGAGTGGGCGAAGTCCGGGCACAACAACCGCGCGTTGTCCCGCGCCCAGGCGACGGTAGAGGGGCGCGGAGTCACCGCCGCGCACTGCGGCCGCTGCCACTCAGAGCAGGGCTACCTGGCCTGGCTGCCGCAGCTCGAGAAGGGCAACCCCGGACTGCTCGCCAGGCCGGACGGCAGTCCCGCGGACATCCCGTATCTAGCCAATCTCGGCTTGACCAGGTTCTCTGTCCGTTCGCAGACGTGCAATACGTGTCACAAGCCGGACTTCTCCATTCGCGTCACCCAGACGACGCCGGTGCTCCCGGCCGGCTTCCGCGCCCTGGGCGTGGGGCTGGGGGCGCAGTGCATGACCTGTCACAATACCCGCAACGGCGCGATCACCTGGAACGCGAACGATCCAGGGCGCTACTCCGCTCCGCATACCTCGGCGCAAGCCGACGTGATCATGGGGAAGAACGCCTTCTTCGTTCAGCCCGCAGACGCCAACATCTCCCCCCACGCCAGCTTCATCGGCGACTCCTGCGTAACATGCCACCTGAAGTTCGGGAAAGAAGGCCACACGTTTCTGCCGCGCAAGGACGTCTGTATCAAGTGCCACGGCCCCGAGATGGGGGCGGAGCGCGTCCAGAAGGGAATCGAGACGCTGCTGCACGAGCTCGAGCAGGCCATCGGCGGCCGGGTCCTGGCGGTCAGGGACCGGATCGCCGTGATCACCGACTGGAATCCGAAGACCGACACGGATACGCCGAACGCGCGCATCGACGCCGCCCAGATCGCCTCGATCGGCCTGGTCGAGATCCACGGCCAGTCCGCTCTAAAGTTCAACCGGCGGGACGGCGGGGCCTGGTACAGCCAAATCAGCCAAGTGCGGGACAGCGCCGGGCGCCCGGTTTTCCCAACCAGCGACGTGATCGTGCGCGCGAGCTGGAACTTCTGGCTGATCGAAGGCGACGACAGCTTCGGCGTGCACAACCCGCGCTGGGCGCGCACGGTGCTCCTGGCCACGATCGACGCCCTGAAGTAGGTCGGTGATGAACGCGGGGGTGGTGGAACCGCCGGGGAAGATGGGCCGCCGGCGGTTCCTTGACTATCTCTTCGGGACCTCCCTGGCCGCCCTGGCCGGCGCCGTCCTCTATCCCATCCTGCATTATCTGGTCCCCCCGAAGGTGAAGGAGGTGACCACCTCATCGGTTGTGGCCGCGAAGGCGGCCGATCTGCCCCCCAACACGGGAAAGATCGTCGCCTTCGGCGGCAAGCCCGCGATCGTGCTGCGTACCCCTGAGGGCGAGGTCCGCGCGTTCACCGCGATCTGCACGCACCTGGCCTGCACCGTGCAGTACCGCCCGGACCTCAAGCACATCTGGTGCGCCTGCCATGACGGGCACTACGACCTGCACGGGCAGGTCCTGGCCGGTCCCCCGCCCCGGCCGCTCGACGCGTTCAAGGCGACGGTCCGAGGCGATGATGTGATCATCTCGCGGGGGTAGTGTTCGTTCGATGAGCGTGCGTGGGTGGTTGGAGGAGCGCGTCCGCTATCAGGGCGTCGAGACGTTTCTGCGGCACAAGGAAGTGCCGCGGCACCGCTTCGCCGCCACCTATTACACCGGCGGCATCACCCTCTTCTTCTTCCTCGTCCAGGTCCTGACCGGCCTGCTCCTCCTTATGTACTACCGCCCTACCGCCGACGCCGCGTTCGAGAGCGTGCGCCTGATCATGGCCAAGGTCCGCTTCGGATGGCTCGTGCGCGCCGTGCACATCTGGTCGGCGAACCTCATGGTCCTCGGGGTGTTCCTTCACCTCGGGGCGACTTACTTCGGCAAGGCGTACCGGCGCCCGCGCGAGATCACCTGGCTCACCGGCGGCGGTCTCCTCGTCATCACGCTGGCGTTCGGCTTCACGGGATATCTCCTGCCCTGGAACACGCTGGCCTATTTCGCCACGCAGGTCGGCACGGAGATCGCCGGTGACGTCCCGCTCATCGGCAGGGGGCTCCTCGTCCTCCTTCGCGGGGGGGAGAACGTAACGGAGGCGACGCTGTCTCGGTTCTTCGGCATCCACGTGGCCATCCTCCCCGCCGTGACCACGCTGCTCCTCGGGCTCCACCTGCTTCTGGTCCAGGTCCACGGAATGAGCCGGCCGGTCGCGGTACCGGAGACAGGCAGCGAACCCTTCTATCCCCACTTCATCATGCGCGACGTGCTTGTCTGGGTCGTGCTGCTGGGCGGCGTCGCCGTCTTGGCCACGCTGGTGCCCTGGGAGCTGGGCGAGAAGGCCGATCCACTTGCGCCGGCCCCGCCGGGGCTCAAGCCGGAATGGTACTTCCTGTTCATGTACCAGGCGCTGCGCATGCTGCCGGCCCGGGTGCTGTGGGTCGAAGGGGAGATGATCGGGGTGCTGGCGTTCGTCCTGGCCGGGACGCTGCTGATCCTCGTCCCGTTCCTGGACGTCTGGGCGAAGCGGGAGCGCCGGCACCACCTCTTCACCGTGGCCGGGGTGGTCGCGGTGTTGTTCGTGATAGCCATGACCGTCCTTGGTTTGAGAATGGAGTTCTGATGAGCCCGGTCCTCGTGCGGCGGGGTGTGTTTCTGGCCGGCGGCGTGGCGCTCTTCATCCTGGTCCTCGCGGGCCGGGCCGCGGCCGCGCCGCCGCCGGACTCTTGCGTCGGCTGCCACGAAAATTTGGGAGACCGCCTGAGCAAGCCCGTCGCCGGAATGAAGGACGACGCGCACGCGAAGCGCGGCCTGTCCTGTGCCTCCTGCCATGGGGGGAATCCGGCACGCTTCGGCATGGACGCGCACGACCGGGCGGCGGGGTTCGTTGGTGTGCCGTCCCCGAAGCAGACGCCGCAGTTCTGCGCCCGCTGCCACAGTCGGCCGGAGGTGATGCGCCGCTTCAATCCCAAGGTGCCCGTGGATCAACTGGCGCGCTTCCTGACGAGCGTGCACGGCAAGCGGCTCGCCGCGGGGGATCCGAACGTCGCCACCTGCACCTCATGCCACGGCGTACACCCGGTGCGCGGCGTCGCCGATGCCGCGTCCCCGGTGTTCGCGACGAACGTGCCCCAGATGTGCGCGCGCTGCCACGCCGATCCGGCGCGGATGGGACGATACGGCATCTCCACGACGCAGTTTGCCCAATACAAGGAGAGCGTGCACGGCCAGGCCCTGCTTGACCGCGGGAACCGGCAGGCGCCGGGCTGCAACGATTGTCACGACAACCACGGCGCGGTTCCGCCGGGGGTGACCTCGGTGGCCAACGTATGCGCGCAGTGCCACAGCGCCACGCGCGACCTGTTTGTGCGCAGCCCGCACAAGGCGGCATTCGACGTCCTGGGGGAGGGGGAATGCACGACCTGCCACGGGACGCACAACATCGTCTTTCCCACGGACGCTCTGATCGGAGCGGAGAAGCCGGCGGTGTGCGTCCGGTGCCACCCCGCGGGGTCCAGCGGGCTGGCCGCCGCGGGTGAGATCCGCCTGCGTCTCGAGCGCGTCAAGACCGCCATCACCGGAGCGGAGACGATCCTCGCGCGCGCCGCGCGCGCCGGCATGGATGTCTCGGAGACGGAGCTCGACCTGAACGAAGCGCGCACCCAGCTCATCATCGCCCGGGCGGCGACGCATACGGCGGGTCTGCCCGCGGTGGATCCGCCGACGCAGGCGGGCCTCGCCGCGGCGGGTCGCGCGCTGGCGGCGGGACAGGCCGCAATCGCCGAGCTCGCCTTTCGCCGCCGTGGATTGATCGTGGCGCTGGCCGTGATTGGGTTCGTAGCGGTGGCACTATGGCTGAAGATCCGCGAACTCGAAGCGAGGACGCACCCGTAGGATGGAGGGGGAGCGTGGATCAGCGCGGGGGAGAAAGGAGCACGAGACGATGAAGGTGGTGGCAGTTGGACTCGGCGTGCTTGTTGTGATGGTCGGGATGGCGATCTGGAGCGCCGGCCCGCCCGGCGTCGCGGCGGTCTCGGCGCAGAGTCAGGGCTGCGCGAACTGTCACGGCGCCGCGGGGAAGCAGCCGGCCCTCGATGCGGCGGCCAAGAAGATCAAGAACCATCCGGCCAGCGCGGCGAAGGCTGTGCAGCAGTGCGCGTTGTGCCATACGAAGGGGCCGACGCCGGCGCCGCTGCGCACGGCCATGCACAAGATCCATCTCAACAGCGCGACCTTTGCGTCGGCCGCGTACAAGGGAACGTGTCTGTCGTGCCACAGCGTGGACAAGGCCACCGGCACGATTACGGTCTTCGGGCTCCAGCGCCCGTAGGCCAATTGCGCGAAGGGATGGCGGGGCACGCCGGGCCTC
>Ga0209751_10006413_pt1 | contig 10903 bp, 10 predicted proteins | sample RifCSP13_1_FD_184019 | JGI IMG/M metagenome (GOLD analysis project Ga0209751, IMG submission 184019) | Soil microbial communities from Rifle, Colorado - Rifle CSP2_sed 13_1 (SPAdes) (version 2) | ecosystem: Environmental > Terrestrial > Deep subsurface > Rock core/Sediment | place: Rifle...
CGCGCGGCCCTAGCGCGTATTATTCACGAACGGTCATCGCGCGAGGCGGGCAGGGCCTGGCGCAGGGTGCGGCCCCCGCCCGGTCGCGCCAGCGCCGTTCGCGAACAATGCGCCCTAGCCGAGGCGCCAGGCCCAGTGGGTGCTGTCGCCGAGGCGGACCCAGCCCCCGGCGGCCGCGGCCGCCTCGGGCAGCCCCTCGACGACCAGCACCCGGGCCCCCGTGGGGGCGAGCGCCGCGACGACCCGCGCCCGGCAGGGGGCGTCGAGCAGGCAGCCGAGCGGCTCGCGGCGGTCCACGACCGCGACGATCCGGACCCGGGCCAGGCGCGCCCAGCCCGCCTGGAAGTAGTCGCCGGCCGCGGCGACCGGGTCGCCGGGCCGGACGCCGAGGGCGGCGAGGCCCGTCGCCGCGCGCCAGGGCTCGGCCGCCACGGCGGGCGCGCCGGCCGCGCGCGTCTGGAGCCACGCCCAGTGGTAGACCGTGTCCACCGCGAGCGGCACGACCTGCAGCGTGACCACGCAGGCGACCACCGCCCCGACGAGGCGCCGGCTCTCGGCGCCCGCGGGCACGCGCACGAGCCCGAGCAGCGCCACGCCCAGCACGACGAGCGGGCCCGCGACGTAGCGCGGCTCGACGTGGATCAGCAGGTAGCCCGCGAGCGGCGCCGCGCCGAGCGCCAGCAGCACGCCCTCGCGCCGGCGCCAGGCGCCCGCGCGCCGGCCGCCGAGCAGCGCGAAGAGGACGACCAGGCCGACCGCGAGCGGCAGGAGCCGGAGGCCCAGCCGCGCGTAGGCGCGCACGCCGCGCGCGACGGCGCGGAGCTGGTCGGCCGCGTCGAGCCGCACCGGGGCGCCGCGGTGCCAGTAGGCGGGGTCGTACCAGATCGTCAGCGTCCCGCCGGCCGGTCCCGCGAGCTCGAACGTCGCCGGCGCGTCGAGCAGGCGCCGCGGCGGGTGGGCGAGCGGCCACGGGGCGGGGCGCGCGCCCGGGTACGAGAGGAAGGGCGCGTGGTACTCGCGGTCCACGAGCCAGAGGTAGTTGAGCCGCGCGTTCTCGCCGAGCGTCGGCCGGCCGGCGACCGACGACATCGCGGCGATCCACGGCGTCGCGACGAGCGCGAAGGCCGCGAGCGCGGCCGCCACGCGCGGCCACGCGCGCCGGCCGCCGCCCGCCGCGACGGCGGTCAGCACGAGCGCGAGCGCCGCCACGGGCAGCATCACGGCCTTCGCGAGGTAGCCGAGGCCGAGCAGCGCCCCGAGCGCCGCGGCCGCGGCGGGGCCCGCGCCGTCGGCGAGCCGGCAGAGCAGGCCCGCGGCCAGCAGCACGACGGCCAGGACCAGCATGTCGGGGGTCACCTGGCGAAGGGTGACGAAGCCGAGCGCGCCGACCAGGAACAGCGCGTGCCCCCACACCGTGCGCGCCGTCTCGGACGGCCCGGCCTCCCCGCCCGCCGCCGGACGCGGCGCCGAGCTGCGCAGGAAGAACTCGAGGCTCGCGAGCGCGCCGAGGTAGAGCAGGACGTTCAGCGCGTGGACGAGCGGGAACTCGGCGCGGGCCGACGGCCCGACGAGCGCCAGCACCGCCGCGAGCAGCCAGGAGTAGAGCGGCGACCAGTAGAGGCTCACCGCCTGCGGGATGTCGCCGCGGCGCCAGGCGTCGGCGAGGTCGAGGTACGACACGCCGTCGGGGTTCATGTCGTGGCGGGAGGCGTACGCGGCGAGCACGCCGAGCGCGCACGCGACGAGCCAGCAGGCGAGCCGGAGACGCCGGAGCCGCGCCGCGCCGCTCACGCCGCCTAGAGCTTCAGGGACTTGAGGTAGGCGCGGAAGGCGTCGGCGAGGTCGGGGCGCGCGAGCGCGAACTCGACGGTGGCTTTCAGGAACCCGAGCTTGTCACCCGTGTCGTAGCGGCGCCCCTCGAACTCGAGCGCGTACATCGGGCGCCGCGCGCGCAGGCTCCGGAGCGCGTCCGTGAGCTGGATCTCGCCCCGCGTGTCCGCCGCGGTCTGCGCCAGCAGCTCGAAGACGTCGGGCGTGAGCACGTAGCGGCCGATGATCGCGAGGTCCGACGGCGCCTCGTGAGGCCGCGGCTTCTCGACGAGGTCGAGGACCTCGTGCACGCCGCCCCCGAGCGGCCGGGTCGCGACCACGCCGTACTGCCCGAGCCGCTCGCGCGGGATGCGCTCGACGGCGAGCACGGGCCCGCCGTGGCGCGCGAACACGTCGAGGAGCTGGCGCATGCACGGCGTCGCGGCGCCGCCGATGATGTCGTCGCCGAGGAAGACGGCGAACGGCTCGTCGCCCACGAGCGGGCGCGCGCACAGGATCGCGTGGCCGAGGCCGAGCGGCTCCTTCTGCCGGACGTAGGACACCGACGCGAGCTCGGAGATCGTCTTGATCTGGGCGAGCTCGTCCACCTTGCCGCGGTCGTTCAGGTAGTACTCGAGCTCGAAGGAGCCGTCGAAGTGGTCCTCGATCGCGCGCTTGCCGCGGCCGGTGACGATGATGATCTCGCTGAGCCCCGACGCGACCGCCTCCTCGACGACGTACTGGATCATCGGCTTGTCGACGAGCGGCAGCATCTCCTTCGGCTGCGCCTTCGTCGCGGGCAGGAAGCGCGTGCCGAGCCCCGCGGCGGGGAACACCGCCTTGCGCACGATCATGGGCCCATCATACTCCGGGCACGCCGCCAGCGGATCAGCCCGAACGCGACCACCCAGGTCGTCGCCGCGGCGAGGACGCCGACGACCGTCGTGCCGACGACGAGCGCGAGCGACACCCCGCGGAGCAGCGCGAGGGTCTCCGTCCACGAGACGCGGCCCGACGCGGCGAGGCGGGCGGCCGCCTCGACGGCCGCGCGGCCCTGGTCGCCCGGCACGAGCATGCCGCCGACCCACAGCGCCGCGCCGTACACGAGCGGCGCGAACCACGGCAGGTTGAGCCAGCAGCCGGCCACGGTCGCGGCGCGGTTCAGCCGGAACAGCGTCGCCGCCGCGAGCGAGAGCACGGTCTGCAGCCCCCAGAACGGCGTGCAGCTGATGAAGACGCCCGTCGCCAGCGCGAGCGCGACGCGCCACGGCGCGTCGTCGAGCCGCAGGATCGCGCGCAGCGACGGCCTCACCGCGGGGGCCGGGCGCGCCCGACGCCCTCCAGCACCGCGACGATCGCGAGCACGCACGCCGCCTGCACGAGCGCGATCACGGCCTCGCGGGGCGTGGCGTCCTTCAGCAGGGTCGCCGACAGGCCGAGCGTCGACGCGATGAAGAAGATCAGGAGCACGCTCTGCTTCCGGGTGAGCCCGAGGGCCTCGAACCGGTGGTGGATGTGGTCCTTGCCCGTGTACGCGAGCCACTCGGAGAAGGTGTGCACCCGCCCGGTCGCGACCCGGACGACGCCGACGAACGCGATGTCGAAGAGCGGCACGCCGAGGATGAGCATGGGCGTGAAGAGCGCGATCAGCGGGTCGTTCGCGGCCCACTCCCCCATCACCGCGAGCCCCGCGAGCGTGAAGCCGATGAACGAGGCGCCCCCGTCGCCGAGGAAGATCCGCGCGGGCCCCCGCCGGAAGTTGTACGGCAGGAACCCCAGGCACGCGCCGAGGAGCGCCGCCGACAGGAACATGAGGTAGCGCTGCCCGGCCTGCAGCGCGGCGACGCTGAAGAAGATCCCGGCGACGACCCCGAGGCCCGCGGCGAGCCCGTCCATGCCGTCGAGGAACTGGATCGCGTTGGTCACCGTGAGGAACCACAGGACGGTGAGGACCACGTTGAGCCAGGCGGCCCCCGGGATCCAGTGGGGCACGATGTTGAGCACGACCCCGTACGCGATCGCGACGGCGGCCGCGCCGATCTGCCCGAGCAGCTTGAGCCGTGCGGGCAGGTCCGTGACGTCGTCGAGGATGCCGACCGCGACCACGAGCGTCGCGCCGACCGCCACCCCCTTGAGGCTCCGCGAGAAGTCGAAGTTGAGCAGCACCGTGGCCGCGAAGGCGCCGTACACGGCGGCGCCGCCGAGCAGCGGCGTCGCGACCTCGTGTACCTTGCGCGCGGCCGGCAGGTCGAGCACGCCCCAGCGGAGCGCGACGGCGCGGACGAGCGGCACCGCGAAGAGCGCGAGCGCGCACGCGAGCGCCACCAGGTAGAGCCACTCCAGGCGCGCCCCGCGGAAGGCGCGCCAGACCGGCGTGAGCAGGAGCGCGACGACGAGGGCGAGGCGCAGGAGCGTCGCCGTCACGCGCCCACCGCCTCGGCGAGCGCCGCCGCCACCGCGTCCACCTCCGCGTCGCTCAGGCGCGGGTAGCAGGGCAGCGACAGGCACCGCGCCCAGAGCCGCTCGGCCTCGGGGTAGCCGCCGAGACCGAGGGCCCTGTGGATCGGGCGGAACACCGGCCGGCGCGCGGCGACGCCGCGCCGCGCGAGGTGCTCGAGCACGGGCGTGAGCGGGCGCTCCACGGTCACGACGAACCGGTGGTGGACGTGGCGCGCGCCCGCGTCGGGCGGCAGCCCGAGCCCCGGCAGGCCGCCGAGCGCGGCGCGGTAGCGGGCCGCGATCGCCCGCCGGCGCGCGAGGAAGGCGTCGAGCCGCCGGAGCTGCGCGCGCCCGAGCGCCGCCTGCATGTCGGTCATCTTGTAGTTGAAGCGGGGCCGGAGGTCCTCGCGCTCGTCGTAGTCGCGCGCGTCGCGCGCGCGGGCGACACGCGCCGCCGGGCCCGCGACCGCGCCCCCCTCACCGGTCGTGAGGAGCTTGGTCGCGTAGAAGGAGCCGACCGCCGCCGCGCCGCGCGCGCCCACCGGCCGGCCGCCCGCCCGCGCCCCCAGCGCCTGGGCGCAGTCCTCCACGACGGGCACGCCGAGCGCGAGGAAGGCGTCGACGTCCGCGGCGAGGCCGAAGGCGTGGACGACGACGACGGCGCGCGTGCGCGGCGTGCGCCGGCGCGCCGCGTCGGCGGGCGCGAGCGAGAGCGTCTCCGCGTCGGCGTCGGCGAGCACGGGGGTCGCCCCGCACCGCGTGACCGCGTGCCAGAGCGCGTCGCACGCGAACGTGGGCACGATGACCTCCTGCCCGGGCCCGACGTCGAGCGCGCGCAGCGCCAGCTCGAGCGCCGCGCTGCCCGAGCTCACGGCCGCGGCGGCGGGCGCGCCGAACCACGGAGCCAGCTCGCGCTCGAAGGCCTCGACCTCCGGCCCCTGCGCGAGCTGGCCGCTCCGCACCACGCGCGCCACCTCGCGCGCGTCGTCCTCGTCGAGCGTGGGCCGGGAGTGCGCGATCAAAGATTCAGCAGCAGCCGGACCGACTGGAAGGCTTCCGCGTACTTGACCCGCGCCTGGATCCCGCGGAAGTTCGCGCACGAGCGCGCCAGCTCCAGGATCGTCAGGTCCTCGATGTTGGTCTTGGTCACCTGGGAGCGGTGCGCCTCCAGGCAGGCGAGCTTGAGGTCGAGCACGTCGGCGATGTCCGTGGAGCAGTTCGGCGCGAAGTTCTGCGTCGACGGCCCCTCGTAGAAGAGGAAGTTGGGGACGTAGCGCGTCGCCGACGACGCGCACTGCGCGAGGTGCCGGTGGTCCTGGTGCGTGTCGTCGGGCGAGTTGACGAAGATCATGCGCGGCGCGACCTGCTGGATGGCCGTCTCGAGCCGCGCGATCAGCTCGCGGCTCAGCGGCACCTCGGTGTCGAGGTAGCCGCCCCAGAACACCTCGCGCACGCCGAGGATGCGCGCCGCCTCGTCCTGCTCGCGGCGGCGCACCGCCCCGTCGCCGCCGCGCGCGCCGTCCGAGGCGACGAACATGTAGACGTCGTGCCCCTTGCGGGCGTACTTGGCGAGCATGCCGCCGCAGCCGTACTCGATGTCGTCGGGGTGCGCGCCGATCGCGAGGATGTTCATTCAGGTCGACTCAGGACAGGAGCCGCGCCCACGAGTTGCCTCCACCGAGGATGGAGAGGGCGTCATCGCCGTGCGTCAATAATAAGTCAAGGGCCGAGAGAAACGGTACGAATTCCCCGTGCGCCTGCGCGTAGACCGGGTGCGCGTACGCCTGGGCGAGGACGGCGATGCCCGCGGCCCGGAAGCGCTCGAGGTCCAGGTAGGCGGCGCCGTCGCGCCCCGCGAGGTAGGTGTCCGCGCCGACGGCGCGGCAGAGCTCGACGAGGCGGTCCGTCGGGTCGGTCGCCGCGGCGCCGAGCTCGGACGCGAGCCGCGTCGGCGTCCGGATCCCGGACGCGTCCGCGAGCAGGCGGGCGCTCGCCACGGCGAGCGGCGCCAGCCGCTCCCACGCGGGGGCGTAGAGCGCGCCGAGCGCCTCGCGGTGGCGGCCGAGGTACGGCGCCGCCGCGTACGCCTCCTCGACCGCGCGCAGGTGGCGCGCGCGCCACGGCTGCGCGGTGTCGATCGTCACGTCGCGGATCGCGGTCCCCAGGCGCGCGTGCACGGGCACGGTGAGCCACCGGGGGCCCTGCGCGGTCTTGATGCGGTTGCGGTTCTGCCAGCCGTGCTTCTCGTACTGGACCGTGTCGAGGAAGACGAGGAGGTCCGCGGCGGCCCACTTGGCGAGGTAGCCGAGCCACGGCAGGTAGTGCGGCTGGTGGATCGCGACCTTCACGGCTGCCGCACGAAGAGGGGGTTGGTGAGCAGCCGGTGCGGGACCGGGCCGCGCGCGTCGAAGCGGAAGTACGCGGGCGCCCCGTCGAACACCTCGCGGTGCACCACCCGGAGCGGCGGCGGGCCCGACCAGGCGCCGACGACCGTGCCGTTCCGGACGAGCGTCGCGCGGACCGGCGCCGACCCCGCGCCCTCGGCCTCGACGGCCAGGCGCACCTCGAGCGGCGTGCCGGCGGCGGCGCGCAGGGTCTCGCCGGACGTCGCCGCGGCGCCGCCGCCGCGCACGGCGAACTCGCCGAGCACGAGGCCCGCCGCGGGCACGCGCTGGAGCGCGTACATGCGCCCGTGCGCGAGCGCGTCGAGGAGGCCGCGCGCCGAGCGCTCCGCCACGAGGAAGACCGTCTGGATCGCGCCCAGGCGCTTGCCGGCCGAGAACCCGTGGAACCCCGCCTCGCCGAGCGCCCACGCGGGCCGGCTCCGCTCCCCGGCCGCGTACTCGCCGAGCAGGCGGTCCCAGCGCTCGCCGGGGCGCTCGAAGCGCGTCGTGTCCTCGTAGACCGCGCCGAACGCGGTCCAGCGCGCGGTGCGCAGCAGGTCGTCGCCGTACGGCTCCGTCCGCCACGTCACGCGCACGGGCCCGACCCCCTGCTCGCCCTCGTCGCGCGCCTCGGGCAGCGACCAGACCGTGACGCCGCGGTGCCGCTCGACCCACGTGATCAGCGCCTGGTGCGGGGCCAGGCCGAGGGCCGCGTACGGCGGGTACGGGTCGGCGGTGAACGGCCACCCCCGCACGAGCGCCGCGACGCCGAGCGCGCAGAGGGCGCCGCCCGCGAGCCAGCGGCGCCGCCGGACCAGCACGACCGCGTGCCCGAGGCGCCGCAGGCGCCGGCGCCGCCGCAGGAGCAGGACGAGCCCGGGGAGCACCAGCAGCACGGGCAGCGCGTCCAGAACGGACTGCGCGGAGTAGACGCCCGGCCGCCGGTTGTGCACGACCGGCAGCGCCGCGAGCGTCGCCGGGTCGGTGAGACCGAACACGAGCAGGTTCTTCTGGGTGTCGTGGAGCGCGAGCTCGAGCGCGAGCGGCGAGCCGGCCCAGTGATAGTGCGGCGCCACCTCGACGCCCGGGACGAGGAGGACCCGCGGGTTCTTCGCCTGCGCGGCGCGGACGCGGGCGAGATAGCTCGCGGCGCCCGCGTCGAGCACCGAGCGCTCCTCGCGCACGACGCGCGTGAGGGCGCGGAAGGGGAACAGGCCGTACTCGACGCGGAGCTGGAAGTTCTCGGCGAGCAGCAGCGCGCCGATCCCCTGGCGCTCGGCCGCCGCGGCCAGCTCCTCGAGCGGGAGGTCGCCGGTCGAGACGTCGGAGTGGACGTGGACCACGGCGGGCAGGCGCTCGAGCGCGCCGGCCGGCGCGGCGGGTGCGCACGCGAGGACCAGGGCGAGCAGCGCGCGCCGCCTCACGCGAGCCCCTTCGCGCGCGCGAGCGCGTCGTAGACCGCGCGCATGCGGGCGAGCGCGACCTCGCTCGAGAACGCCTCGGCGCGGACGACCGCCGCGCGCCCGAGCGTCTCGCGCAGCCGCGCGTCCCGGCCGAGCCCCGCCAGCGCCGCGGCGAGCGCGTCCGCGTCGCCCGGGGGCACGAGGCGCCCGCACCCGCCGTCCTCGACGACCGCCGGGATCCCGCCCACGGCGGTCGCGACGACCGGGAGCCCGAGCGCCATCGCCTCGACGAGCGCGCGGCCCATCCCCTCGTTGCGCGAGGGCGCGGCGAGCACGTCCGCCGCCGCCAGGTGCGCGGCGACCTCGGGCGTCGCGCCGGTCACGTGGAGGCGCGCGGCGACGCCGAGCGCCCGCGCGCGCGCCTCGAGCGCCGCGCGCTCGGGTCCGTCGCCGACGAGCAGCACGCGTGCGGACGGCACCTCGGCCGCGAGCCGCGGGAGCGCCTCGACGAGGAGGTCGAAGCCCTTGACGGGCACGAGCCGCCCGAGCCCCGCGACGACGTAGGCGTCCGGCGCGAGCCCGAGCCGCGCGCGCGCCGCCGCGCGCGGGGGCGCCGCCGCGCGCAGCGCGGCCGTCGGCACCCCGCTCGGCACCGTCGCGTACTGCCCGGGGCGGCCGATGCCCCGCGCCAGGTGCTCCGCGGTGCCGCGCTCGGTCAGCGTGACGATCCGGTCCGTCCAGCGCGCGGCCCGGCGCTCGAGCGCCACGTAGAGCGCCGTGCGCGGGGCGCCCCAGTACCCGTAGAAGACGTGGCCGTGCGGCTGGTGGATCACCGCCGGCACGCGCGCCAGGCGCGCCGCCAGCCGGCCGAGAAAGCCCGCCTTCGAGGTGTGCGTGTGGACGATCCGGGGCCGCTCGCGCCGCATCAGCGCCGTGAGCTGGCGGAGCGCGGCCAGGTCCCGGAGCGGCCGCACCTCGCGGCCGAGCGCGGGCACGTCCACGACGCGGCAGCCGCGCCGGCGCGCGTCGTCCACGACCGCGGCCTCCGACTCCGCGAGGCCGACGGCGAGCGCGCCCGCGTACCCCGCGGAGGCGAGGCCGACCACGGTGGCGAGCGTGTTCTCGGAGGAGCCGCCGAGCGTGAGCCGCGTGATCACGTGCAGCACGCGGATCACCGCGCGAGCTCCGCGAGCGTCGCCTCGAGGCCGTCCACCGCGCGCTCCCACGAGTACGAGGTCTCGGCGAGGCGGCGGCACGCCGCGCGGAGCGTGCGCGCGCCCTCGGGGTCGCGCGCGGCCCGCTCGAGGAACGCGGTGAGGCCGCGCGCGATCGCCGCCGGGGAGGCGTCCTCGAAGAGCGGCGACGGCGTGAGGGCGCCCAGGATCTCCGGCGTGGCGCCGACCGGCGTGCCGAGCACGGGCGTCCCCGAGGCGAGCGCCTCGACGGTGACGAGGCCGAACCCCTCGAGCGCGCGCGTCGGCAGCACGAAGACGTCGGCGGCCTGGTACCAGCGCGGGAGCTCCGCGTCGGCGACGAAGCCGAGGAAGCGCACGTGCGCGCCGAGGTCGAGGGACGCGACGAGCCGCTCGAGCTCGCCGCGGAGCGAGCCCGTCCCGCCGAGGAGCAGGAGCACGTCGGGCACGGCCCGGCGCACCTCGGCGAGTGCGGCGAGCAGCGCGTCGAGCCCCATGCGCGATTCCAGGTTGCGGAGCGTGAGCACGAGCGGGCGCCCGTCGGGCAGGCCGAGCGCGCGACGCGCCTCCGCGCGGTCGGCGGCCGGCCGGAAGCGCTCGGTGTCCACCCCCCCCGGGATCCGCACGATGCGCGCGGCGGGGACGCCGTAGAGCCGCCGCAGGAGGTCCGCCGAGAACGCGCTGAGCACGTGGACGCGCGTCGCCCGGCGCACGCACAGGCACTCGAGCGCCCAGAGCACCGCCATCCCGAGCCGCCCGGCCGCGCCGCCGCGGTGCAGCCGGCTCGTGCCCCGCCGGAGGCGGTACTCGAGCGGCGCCGGCGAGTGGAACGTGTAGAGCGAGGGCAGCCCGCGGCCCGCCGGCGAGCGGAGCACGCCGACGCCCGAGAGCGGCTGGTGCAGGTGGAGGACGTCGGCGCCGGCCGCCGCGAGCTCCCGCCCCGCCGCGGCGCGCGCGCCGCGGATCGAGCTCAGCATGAAGCGGCCGAGCGAGCGCCGGTCGGCGGGGAACTCGACGACCCGCACGCCGTCGCGGCTCGTCGCCGCCGCCGCGCCGTCGGCGGCGCGGCTCACGACCGACACGCGGTGGCCGCGCCGCGCGAGCCGCGCGGCCTGCTCCCAGAGGACGCGCTCGCCGCCCCCGGCGACCCGGAGGGGCGAGACGTCGGAGACCACGAGGATGCGGAGCCCCGCGCCTATGCGCGCCTCACCGGAGCGACCACGCGCCGCGCGCGTCGAGGTGCGCGCGCATCCAGAGCTCGAGGACCATCAGCGTCCACAGGCGGTCGCCGTGGGCGCGGGCGCCGCTCGCGTGCTCCCGGCGCAGGCGCTCGACCGCCGCGGGCGCGAAGAGGCCCCGCGCGCGGACGCGCGCCGGCGCCAGCAGGTCGTCGGCGAGCGGCGCCAGCGGGCCGCGCAGCCACCGGCCGAGCGGGACGCCGAAGCCCTGCTTCGCGTGCGCGAGCACGGCGGGCGGCAGCACGGCGGCGAACGCCCGCCGGAGCAGCGTCTTGGTCGCGACCCGGCCCATCTTCGCCGCCGGCGGCAGCCCGAGGCTCCACTCGACCAGCCGGTGGTCGCAGAACGGGGCGCGCAGCTCGAGCGAGTGCGCCATCGCCATGCGGTCGGCCAGCACGAGCAGGTCGTCGGGCAGGTAGGTCGCGAGGTCCACGCGG
>Ga0209751_10006415_pt1 | contig 10900 bp, 8 predicted proteins | sample RifCSP13_1_FD_184019 | JGI IMG/M metagenome (GOLD analysis project Ga0209751, IMG submission 184019) | Soil microbial communities from Rifle, Colorado - Rifle CSP2_sed 13_1 (SPAdes) (version 2) | ecosystem: Environmental > Terrestrial > Deep subsurface > Rock core/Sediment | place: Rifle...
GAGGCCCGGCCGCAGAATCAGCCACGACGACAGAACGAGGCGCGGCCGCAGTATCAGGCGCCGCGACCCAACGACGCGCGTCCGCAGTACCAGCCGCCGCGCGGGAATGCGGTGCCGCGGCAATACGACGCGCGGCCCGGGTACGGCGGGCGATACGAGGTTCGCCGCCCAGACGGACGTCGTTTCGGATCAGCCCGGATCATCCGCCCCACCATCATCCAGGTCGTGCCGTACCGGCCCTACCGCTATCGTCCGAGCTGGAGCATCGGCGTCTACTACGGCGCCGGCGGATCGTATCCGTACGGCTATACGCCGCGCAGCTACTACGATCCGATTCCCGGACGCTACTACGGAGGCTTGCGCATCACCGGCGCTCCGCGCGACGCGCGGGTGTTTGCCGACGGCTACTACGTCGGCATCGTGGACGACTTCGACGGCATCTTCCAGCACATGAACCTGGAAGCCGGTCCGCACCACATCGAGGTCGAGGCCTACGGCTTCGAGCCGATCGCCTTCGACGTGGACGTGCGTCCCGGGCAGACGATCACGTTCCGCGCGGACCTGTATCGCCCCTACTGACCTTCGAACATAAGTCCTGGCCGCCCGCGGCGCCTGTCTCGACAGGCCCACGGGCGGCTGCGGGCGCCCTTCGACTCAGAAGACCTGAATCCGCACGGCGCCGATCGCCTCGGTGAGCCCGCCTGATTCGTAGCAGACCACGACGCCCCACCGTCCGTGGTACGGATGTCCCGTTGCACCCGGCGTGTTGCCGACTTCGATCGGATTGTTGTTGCCAACCGCGTGGTAGGTCACCTCCGGAACGACGTTCCCCACCGGATCGAACCACAGGATCCGCACCTGATGATCGCCATCCGTTGCCGGCGCCAGGACGTGTATCGACGTGCCTCCGTCAGGAAAGGAAGGAAAGAACGAGATGCTCCCCGACACGTCAGCGGGGCCGGGCCCGGGAATCGGGGTCGCGCAGACGCCCTGCGGGCCGGGCGGGCCCTGGGGACCGGTGGCTCCCGTTGCGCCCGTGGCTCCCGTTGCGCCTGTGGCTCCCGTTGCGCCTGTGGCTCCCGTTGCGCCTGTGGCTCCCGTTGCGCCGGTGGCTCCTGTCGCGCCCGTTGCGCCCGTTGCGCCGGTGGCACCAGTTGGTCCAGGCGGACCTGCGGGACCTATCGGCCCCACGACGTTCCACACCACCGCAGTCTCCTGCACACGGCACTCCGCGGCGCTCGAGACGTACCGCAAGTTGCCGTTCGTGTTGTTCCGGCACGCCAGGATCGTCGACGCCTGGCCATGTCCCGCCGCCGGGACCAGCGCGATCAGGAGCAGCGCCGCCAACACCGATGCCCCCGCCGCCATCATCGACCTTCTCATTTGCCACCTCCCCATAAACGCCCCAGGCCGCAACATCGGGGCGCCCCTGCGCGCGGGCCCCGCTGCTCTATTTGGGAATGATGGCAACGCGCCGCCGATATTACCGGTGGGCCAGATGAAAAATGACAGGACGATTTCGTCGGACGGGGAAGGGCCTTCTCACTGCCAGTCGCCCACGAGGATGAACGGCGCCCAGAAGAACGGGTGCCGGCACCTTGGGTTGCGTGACACGGCGATCATCGCCCGCTGCAAGGCGACGTCCTTGCTGGCCCCTTTGCGCAGCTCACCGTAGAACGCCGTCATGTATGCGGCCGTGGCCGGGTCGCTGACGTCCCACAAGCTGACGACGACGCTGCGGGCTCCGGCATAGAGAAAGGCCCGCGTCAAGCCGATCAGACCCTCTCCGCGCAGTTCCTGTCCGAGCCCGGTCTGACAGGCCGACAGCACGACCAGGTCGGCGTTCAATCGAACACGCTCGAAGATCTCCCATGCCTGAAGGAGGCCGTTATCCTCCGCGGTCGGGACCCTTCCCACCGCTTCCGGCTGGCTCAGTGCCAGGCCCGAACTCAATCCGATCTCCTCGTCGATCCAGCCATGGACGGCAAAATGCAGGATGTCCACATCCCGTGTCTCCCGTTTGGCGGCTGTCTCGGTCGCCTGCGGCCCCAGCTTCGCGGCCGCCGACGTGCCGAACAAACGGACGATGGCTTCGACTTCTTGTCGGCTTTGTGGCAGCGGGCCCAGGTCCAGGCCGCGTTTTCGCAGAGACGCTGTTTCGGTGTCCGCTGGTGTCGCGGCGTCCGGCTGCCCTTTCGTATAGACCGGATCGCCAAACGCCAACAGACGCCGTGGCTGTGTGCGTGGCCGTGGAGAACGTGCTGCAGTGCGAGTCTCTGCGTACACCGTCATGGAGAACACGGTGTGGAGCGGCTTGTCCTCGATCAGGTAGCGGAGCGCAGGTGCGGGCCGACTGACCATCGCGGCAAAGGGAAGCACGTGAAGCGGTCCGTCCGGGATGATAAGGAGGCGTTGCGCATGGTCCACGAGGTCCTGTGCCGGACGGACGAGGATGTCATACAACTGCCGCCCCGCCTCCGCGGCGTTGCCAAGTCGTTCCCTGGCGACGAGCTGCCGGAAGAGTCGGGTCTTCTCGCTCAACTGCGCTCCGCCGACCGTCAACCTCACCACTCGCGCATCAGTTCTGGTGACCGCGAAGAGATACGTTTGTTCGTCATCGACAACGTAGGCCAGCGCGAGTGTGCCGGTGTCCAGGAGTTCCTGCGCCTGTTTGAGGTCCAGTGGAGCCGGATACTGCAGCATCGCAAGCCTGGGTGATGCCTGCCGCATCCGGGTTTCGACCTCTCGTTGCTGTACGACAATTCTCGCGACGTCCCCTCGCAGCGCTTCCATTTGTTGCTCGAGCCGTTGAATCGATTGCCGGGAGGCGGGCACGCGGCCGTCGTTCGGATCGAGTCTGCTCAGCGACGTTCGAGTCTTTATCAGCTCAGTGGCGGTCGTCGTCAGTCCGCCGTAAGCTGCCGACCGCTCCTGATCCAGCGACGCCTGCAGGGCAAGCAACTCCGCCGGAGCCTCGGCGCGAAAGTCAAGGGGGCGCTCGGCGAGCAGTTCGACCAGACTGCGCGCGCGTCCCCGTTCGGATATGGCGAACGCCGCCGCGAGGTCATCGAGCGCGACAGCCGTGCGAACGAGGCCCCTGTAGGGATCGGAGTGTCGAGCGAGCAGGAGCGCGCGGGCGTCCGCGGAACCGATCTGGCGGCGCTGGGCCTCGACGATTGTGACGGCGCGCGCGAACAGGGTTCGTGCGTCGATGAAGCGGCGCTCGCGAAAAGCGAGATCGGCGACGTTGGCGAGACTCTCTGCGGCAGCGAGCGCATCCGGCGCGATCTGCTCGTGGATCGCGAGCGAGCGGGCGTGGTAATCGCGAGCCGCGGCGAGGTCGCCGCGGGCTCGAGCGACATTGCCAAGGTTGGTGAGGCTCTCCGCGACCGCCAGAGAACCGGGCGCCAGCCGCTCGCGAATGGCGAGGGCGCGCCCGTAGTAGTCCTGTGCGGGCGCAAAGGCCCCGCGACTCTCCGCGATGGTGCCCAGGTTGGTCAGGCTCTCCGCAAGGAACAGCGAGTCGGGCGCCAGCCGTTCGCGGATGGCCAGCGCGCGGCTCTCGTAGCCCTGCGCGGCGGGCAGATCGCCGCGATCCTGGGCGATCGAGCTCAGGTTCGTGAGGCTCGCGGCGACGTCGAGCGAATCGGGCGCGAGCCGCTCCTTGAGGGCCAGGGACCGGCTCTGGTAGTCGTGCGCCGCCGCGAGATCGCCGCGGCTCCTGGCGATCACGCCGACGTTGTTCAGACTGGCGGCGACGAGCAGCGAGTTCGGGGCGAGCCGTTCGCGGATCGCCAGCGCCCGGCTGTGGTACGTTTGCGCCGCCTCCAAATCACCGCGGCTCCTCAGAACGTTCCCCAGGTTGTTGAGCGTCGATGCGACCGCCAGGGAGCCGGGGGCGAGGCGCTCGCGTATCGCGAGCGCCCGGCTGTAATAACTCTGCGCCGCGTCCAGATCGCCGCGCTCCTGAACGACGCCGCCGATGTTGTTGAGGCTCGTGGCGAGGGTCAGGGAATCGGGCGCCAGCCGCTCCTTGATCGCCAGGGCCCGGCGATGGGACTCCTCGGCCGCGCCAAGCTCGCCGCGCATCGACGCGATGCCGGCCAGATTGTTGAAGCTTGCCGCCACGTCCAGCGAATCAGGCGCGAGCCGCTCACGAATCGCGAGAGCCCGCTTGTGATAGTCCTGGGCCGTCGCAAGCTCGCTGCGCGCCCATGCCACATTGCCGAGGTTGTTGAGGTTCCATGCGATCTCGAGCGAATCGGGCGCCAGGCGCTCGCGAATCGACAGGGCCCTGAGATGGTGGTCCTGAGCCCGCGCGAGGTCTCCACGGGCCTCGGCATCGGCACCCAGGTTGTTGAGGCTGGCCGCGACAGCCAGCGAGTCCGGCGCCAGGCGCGCACGGATCGCGAGCGCCCGGCCGTCGAAGTCCTCGGCGGCCGCGAGATCGCCGCGGGCGCTGGCTGTCGAACCCAATTCGCTGAGATCGGTGGCGGCCCACGCCTCGTATCCAGCCGCCGCGTCTACCTGCCAGGCCTGTCTGAACCATCGATCCGACGCCGGCAGATCATTGAGGTTCCTGCTGCACCGTCCGAGGCCGGAAAGTACCCGCGACTGCGACGCCGCATCGCTGCCGCCGCCCAGGACTGTCCACGCCGCGGCGTACGCCCCGCGCGCCTCCTCCCACCGCCGCTCCCGCTCGTGAAGCTCGCCCACCGTCCGGTAGAGCCATGCCGCGCCGACGCCATCTCCAGCGGCCTGCGCAGTTCGTGCGGCCGCCATCCAGCGGGAGATGGCGTCTTCCTTCTTCTGCGCCTGCAGGGACGCCCTCCCGTCCGCATAGCCACTCAGCACGTCGGAGGAGAATTCAGGCCGCACGTCGGCTCGAAACCGACCCTGCGATACCGTAAAGGTCGACAGAGCGCCGCTGCGGCGGAGGCGCACCGATACGGTGTCCTTGCCAAACGTGTTTTCTACCGCCGCTTGCAGCGTGGCTGGCGAGACGAGCGGCTTCCCGTCGTAGGTCAACAGACGATCGCCCGTCCTGAGCCCCGCCTTCTCGGCCGGCGAGCCGGCTGCGACCTCCTCAACCACGACGCCGAAGTCGGCCGGCACTTGAGCGGCGTCCGCGACCGTCATGAGCACGAACGCTCTGACGACAAATCCGGCACAACGGCGTCCGTGTGTCGTCGACATTGGCTGGTCCTGTTACTGCCGCCCGATTTGACGGCGCACGTTGTTCAGCATGGCCTGCACCTGCGGGCTGGCCGGGTTCAGTTCCTCGAGCCGCTCGATTTGTATCAGCAGGTCTTCATACAGTCCGTACGATGCGTACACGCCCGCCAACGCGAGGGCAGAAGCCTTGTAAGTGCGCTCCATCTGCTCCACGTCACGCCGAGTGCGTTCATCCAGCAGCAGGAATCCCACGCTGGGCGAAAGCGTCGATGCATCCTCCACGAGCGCCTCGACCTGCCAGAAATAAACTCGACCCGGGTGAAGCGCGTTTGGCGGCGGAGGCGCTTGCGTCTTTGTCCCGACGCGGGATTCCCACAGGATGGTGCCATCCAGATCGGCAAGCGTCACCTTGTACTCCCGTGCCGACGGGACTGGCCTCCACCGAAGCGTCGGTTGAGTCGATCGGATCGCGGTGAGCACAGGGCTCAGCGGAACGGGTACGGGTTTCGCCCCGCCCCGTCCGAACGAGAGAGTGCTCCGTGTGACATCGGCGCGCAGGGACGCAAAAGCCGGTTGCAGGGCCTCGACAGGCGACACGGTGCCGCCGCTGACGAGTTCTCCAACGGCTCTCGAGAGTGCCGGAGGCAGCGGTCCGTGAGGGGGAATCCTCACCATTCCTGTCGCGCTCACCGTCGCCTGGCCCGACGAGTCCTGAAGCGACGTGCTGGCGTATGGCCGGGGGGCTGGCGGCGTGGGCCGCGCTCTCAACCTGTCATTGTCAGCAAGTCGATCGCTGAGGACCGCGCTCACGGATTGGTTTTCGACCTTCAACGCGTCGGTCGCGCCTCGAAGAGAGGCATTCTGTCTCTTGAGTGCGTCGACGGTGCGGTTCATCTCTTCAAACCGCCTTTCGAGTCGGCGGTACCTGGCCGCGTCCCACACGACGATCAGCATCAGCGACAGAACAGCCAAAGCGAACACAGCCCGCCCTGCGGGAGCCGTCACCAGACGATTCAGCGGAACGGTGAGCGGTTTGACGCGTCGGGTCCAGCGGGTCTGGACCGTCGATGCGGAATCCCGATCGCTTGCGGCGCTCGCCTTGAACGCCCGCAGGTCCCGTGCTTCTTCGGCGCACGCGTGGCAGAGTTCCAGGTGCGTCTCCACGATCTCACGATCCACGTCGTCCGCGGTGTCACTTACATAGGCGGCCAGTTGCGCTGAGGACAAATGGCCGGCCGGCGCGCTGTCGTCAGAGGGCAAGGGCAGGATCGACGCGCGCGGCGCCTGCAGTGGTGTCGCGTCTCGAAGCTGTTGGCGGCACACTTCACACGCCGCCAAGTGGTCGTCGGCCGCGAGCAGTTCGCGCGGAGCCAGTGTCCGCTGGCGATAGCCTTCAAGGTGTTCTGCCGACAGGTGGTCAGGCATGATGGCCTCGGCTCTTCCTCATTCGGCGCCCCAGCCGGTCGTGCGCCGCCTTGCGCAGATTGATGACCTGCTGCCGCGTGAGGCCGAGATAACGGGCGATCTCCATGTCTTCAAGCGGCAGGCGGTTCCACAGCTCGGCGAGTTCCTCGTCCGGTATATCGAGTTCCCTCGCGACTTGACGGATGCTGACGATGCCCTCGACAGGGAAGACGTGAATTTCCGACAGACTCAACAGCAGCGCCACGCGCTGCCGCCGAGGCAACCCCCGAATCTCCGCCCACGCGGCGGAGAGGTTCTGCCTCTGCTCCACCTCGTTTGCGGCATCGCTCATGGTGTCGGGCTCGCCAAGACCGTCGTCATGGGCGTCGAAGCGTCTCGGGTCATCCGTAACGCCCAGTAAGGCGGCCGCGGTGGTGATCAAACGATCGAGCTCGATCGGACCGCGCACCCACTCGAAAATGGCTGACAGGAGGCTGCACGTAGGGCGCGGCGGCGTCGCCTGGTGTCGCAGAAGGTCTTGCCGGAATGCCGCCGGGTCGTCGCGCACCTGTTGAAGGCGCGCGTTGGCCGCCGCATGCATCGGTTGTCCGCGCCATGCCGCCGTGCCGCACCGCCACATCTGCTGATCATCCTCCCAGAGCGCGAAAGTATCGCGGTGTATGGACAACAAGTAGTGTATTTGGTTCTTGAGGCGCCACCAGGCAGGGTGTTGGCGGCGCAGATAGTCATAGAAGACGCTGCACGTCGTGACGGCGACATAGCTGCAGAACTTGTCTATGGGATTGGTGTGCGGAGCCTTCTGGAGAGCCCGCAGGCGGCTGACGAGCCGCAGCCGGGCCTCCGCGCGCATGTCCTCGAGATCACGCCGCTGGTAAGGAGGGAGGACCCGCGACTTATGAGCCAGGATCTTTTCGATAATCGGGTCGGCGGTACCGCAAAGGACGCGCTCCAGAAGGTCTTGTGACTGTTCCGTGGCAGTCGCCTGCACGAAGGGGAGCAGGAGCGGATCGATCCGGCGGGCCTCCATGACGGGTGCCGGACAGTCTCGCACAGTCGATTGCCCTTTTGAAAGGCAGGTGGCCGCAGCATTTCATCGGAGCCGAACCTGGAGACGAGGCAAAGTAGTTGTGCTACACTGTGCTACATGCGCACTCGAGAGCGCCGCTCCTCGATGGTGGGTGTGCGTGAACTGCGCCAGAACCTGTCGGTCTATCTCGCCCGCGTCAAGAAGGGCGAAGCCCTGACGGTCACGGAGCACGGCGCCGCGGTCGCCATCCTCCGGCCCCTGGCGGGCACGTCGAGCGTCCTCGATCGGCTGGTGGCGGAGGGACGCGCGACGGCACCCTCGCGATCCAGCCGCGATCTGCCGCGGCCCCTCAAGGTGAACCTCGATCGGCCGTTGAGCGGCATTCTGGACGAGATGCGCGACGAGCGCCTGTAGATGGCGGGTGTCGCCTACGTCGATTCGTCCGCGCTGCTCAAACTGGCGGTCGCGGAGCCCGAAACCTCCGCGCTCGAGGCCGATCTGGCCGGACGTGACGGCCTGGTCGCCTCGAGGCTCGCCGCACTGGAATGCCGGCGAGCGGCCCGGCGCACGTCGAACAAGCGGGTGCTCCAGGCCGTTGACGAGGTGCTCGACGCGATCTATTTCCTGGAGATCACGCCGGCGATTCTCGATCGCGCGGCGATCGCCGGCCCACCGGTCCTGCGATCCCTCGACGCGATTCATCTCGCCACGGCCCTGTCGATTGATGAGCCTGTCCTCGACGTCATCACCTACGACCGGCGACTGGCCGAGGCAGCAGAGGCGGCCGGCTTGCGCGTCGTACAACCCGGACGATGACACGCATTTCAATTGAGCGCGGTCAGTTCTTCACCTCGTGCCGAGGTCGCGTGCGACCGCCTCTGAGATGCGAGGGTTGACAATGTAGCTTCATGAAGCTACATTTAGGAGATGAAAACCGTGGGTCTGCGCGAGCTGAAGAACCGTCTCAGCGAATACGTCCGCGAGGTCCGATCGGGCGAAGGCGTGCTCGTCACCGATCGCGGGGAAGTCGTTGCGGAACTGGTCCCGCCCGGGCCGCTGACCGGCCGCGGTACGCCTTCCGGACTCGTCGCTCTTGCGAGGGCCGGGCGGCTGGTGCATGGCGCGGACAATGACGCCGCCCTGTACCCGAGCCTGTCCCGCCTGCTGAAGCGGCGCCGCGCCGCCGAGCTGCTCGACGAGGAACGTGGCGCCCGATGACGATCTACGCGGAATCGAGCGCGGTCCTGGCGTGGCTGCTCGGCGAGGAGGCCGGGTCCCGCGTGCGAGACGCGCTTGGCAAGGCGGAACTCGTCGTCTCCTCGGATCTCACGCTGGTGGAGTGCGATCGCGTGCTGACCCGCGGGATCGTGCTGGGTGAATTCGAGGAGGCCGCCGCGGCCGATCGCCGGGCGCACCTCAACGCCGCGGCGGCGCACTGGCACCTCTTGCGAATGAGCGCGGATGTCGTCGATCGCGCGAGAGGGCGATTTCCCGCCGAACCCATCCGCACGCTTGACGCTATCCACCTCGCATCGGCGCTCGTGGCGCGATCCGCGGTCGCTGGCCTGGAACTCCTCAGCCTTGACGAGCGCGTCCGTCGTGCCGGGAAGGCGCTTGGATTCCGGCTCCAGCCTGCGTAAATGAACCACGACGAACCCCGGGAGAGGAGACAGTCATGCGTCGTCTGCTGATCGCGTTTGGCGCCGCGGCGGTCGTGGCGGCCACCCTCGCCGCGCAGGGACAGCCCCCCGTCCGCGGATTTCATTTCGAGGTTGTCGTGCCGGCGGGTGTGGCCGACGGTCCACTCGACGGTCGCGTGCTGCTCATCGTCGCGAAGACAAACGAGCCCGCGCCGATGAACCAGGTGGGGCGCGGCCTGCAGTCGCAGCCGCTCTTCGGCGTGGACGTCGAGGGCCTGAAACCCGGGCAGCCCGCGGTGATCGACGGCACCACCAGAGGGTGGCCGCTCGAAAGCATCGGGCAGATTCCCCCGGGCGAGTACTGGGTGCAGGCGGTGATGAATGTCTACACCACGTTCCATCGCGCCGACGGTCACACGATCAAGGCGCACATGGACCAGTGGGAAGGGCAGCGGTGGAACCGCTCGCCCGGGAATCTCTACAGCGAGCCGCAGAAGATCAAGCTGTCGGAGATCTCGTCGCAATCGGTGCGGATCGAGCTCACGCAGAAGTTTCCGCCCATCGATCCGCCCGCCGACACCAAGTACGTCAAGCATGTGAAGTTCAAGAGCGAGATTCTGAGCAAGTGGTGGGGACACGACATGTATCTCGGCGCGGTTGTCGTCCTGCCCGAAGGGTTCGACGAGCATCCGAACGCGCACTACCCGGTGGTGTACAACCAGGGACACTTTCCGCGCACGTTCAGTCTCGGAGAGCCGGGCGCGCCCTCGGGACGCGGGGGCGCGGTGAGTGCGTCGGGATCGGCGTTCTACCAGGACTGGGTGTCGGGCAGGCTCGGACGCTTCATCATCGTGCTGATGCAGCACCCGACGCCGTTCTACGACGACTCGTACGCGGTGAACTCGGCCAACAACGGTCCGTACGGGGACGGCCTCACGCAGGAATTGATCCCGCTCGTCGAGAAGCGATTCCGCGCCGTTGCCCAGCCGTGGGCGCGGACCATCTACGGCGGGTCGACGGGCGGGTGGGAGTCGCTCGCGTGGCAGATCTTCTACCCGGACATGTTCAACGGGACGTGGACGTTCTGTCCAGATCCGGTGGACTTCCGGTATTTCCAGATGGTGAACATCTACACGGACGAGAACGCCTTCTATCCGAACAGCCCGTGGAAACGGGAGCCGGTGCGGCCGTGGCAGCGCGGCGTGGACGATCAGGTGGTGATGTCGCAGAAGGACGCGAGCCATCTGGAGGAGGTGCTCGGCACGCGCGGTCGGTCCGGCGATCAGATGGACATTTTCTTCAGCGTCTACGGGCCGGTCGGCGCCGATGGTTACCCGAAGCTGCTCTACGACAAGTGGACCGGCGTCATCGACAAGTCAGTCGCGGAGTACTGGAAGGAACACTACGACCTGCGGCACATCCTCGAGCGCGACTGGAAGACGCTGGGCCCGAAGCTGGTGGGGAAGCTGCATCTCTACGTGGGGGACATGGACACCTACTATCTCGAGGAGGCGGCGTTCCTGCTGCGGAAGTTCCTGGAAGGCACGAAGGATCCGTACTACGCCGGGTCGTTCGACATCGGCGAGCGCGCGCCGCACTGCTACGCCGGAAAAGCGGAGTTTCCCGGCCAGCG
>Ga0209751_10006417_pt1 | contig 10900 bp, 5 predicted proteins | sample RifCSP13_1_FD_184019 | JGI IMG/M metagenome (GOLD analysis project Ga0209751, IMG submission 184019) | Soil microbial communities from Rifle, Colorado - Rifle CSP2_sed 13_1 (SPAdes) (version 2) | ecosystem: Environmental > Terrestrial > Deep subsurface > Rock core/Sediment | place: Rifle...
CCATGCTCAATCGCTTTCACCTTCTGCGTATAGTTTGTTTTGCAAAAGCTACTTTACAGCAGACCGTGAATTACGATTGAGCTTTTTTCATGAATAATCCGGGCTAGGCGAGTCCTTGTCATAATTTCCATCCTGATCATCCAACTCATTTCTCGCCGCCATATTTTCCTCCTAAATCAGACCGCACAAGATGGAACAAGAAAGAAATGATCCACGAAATCGCACGAAATAGTCCGCCGATTTTGTGTCTCTGGTTTCGTGTTGGCTTCGTGTTGTTTCTTGATGTGATTTCGTGGACCATGTTTTTCCTGTCGGTTCTAGTCTCGCTCGAAAAGAATTCTGAGCCATAGCAGTTCTCCTCCTCAAAACTCAAAGTCTGAGTCAGTGCGGTGTCAGCGGTAAAAGAGATTTATCTGGTTAATGTCTTGGCCCATCACCTTCAAGGGCACTGTGCCGGGTTCGACGAATGTCAGGAGATTAAGCGCTACACACGAGCGTTCAAGCTTGTTGCGGTAATCTCCATGGGGGAACTCAGAGCCACCGTCTTGATGAGGCAGCGCGCATCAATCAAGCGCGCGTGCGGAGGAACCGCGACACACCCACGCGGCTTATTGCCCTGATGCGGTCGCCGTCGATGACGACACCAGCATCTTGTAATGAGCGCCTTGGACCATCAATCAGCGTGGCTCTGGTAATGCGAGCATTTGATCTTGAATTCGCCCGGATTCTGCGCTTGAAAGGCCTGCCCCGAGGGCAGAGAGGACAACCACACTCAAGCAGCGACAAAACGAGCAATGTCTTCATTTCTGCGTCATCTTTCAAGAGGGAGTGTCGCATGGCGGGGCAAGATAACACACCGGATTTTGGGGCGCAACAACTGTTGTAATTCTATTGACAGGCTGCAACGATAAGTGTTATACACCGCGCCACTCTCTAGCGTAACGTCGTTTTGGTGTGCTACGGATCGGAAACGTTTACTGGGTAACGCGCAGCAACAAGAAAGAACAGCGGGGTGAGCCCGACGCGTTGGATTCTCCATCGTCATCTCTTAAACATTGCGGCTTCGAGTAACTTTTCTATGAGGAGGCATCAGAGGCTATGAACAGCACTGTCCTAACACCAAGCTACAATCTGATAGGAGCAGGCGGGCAAGCCAAATTCAGGAGGTGCTGTTCCTTGCTGATAGTCCTTCCGCTCACTCTATTCATGTTCCATCTCTGGTCCGGGAGCGTCACGGCCCAGACAACCACTTCGACCATTGAAGGAACCGTAACTGATGCTAATGGCGCACTAATCGCTGGTGCTGAGGTCAGGGCGAGTGGGACACCGCTAGCCTCAGAGCGCAGTGTCACAGCCAACGCGGAGGGTTTCTACCGTCTTACGGCATTACCTGCGGGAACCTACACCCTGACGGTTTCACGGCCGGGCTTTGCCACCAGCACGTCCAACATCGAGTTGACACTCAATCGCGTCGTCACTCTCGATATCCAGCTTCAGGTCGGGAACTTAGTCGGGGGTGTGGCCAATATTACTTCAGATGCGCAGCCCTTACTGGAGCCGAATGCGTCTTCGACGGGCTTGACCGTCACTCCACGACACATACAGGAACTGCCCGTCAACGGGCGTGATTACCTCGACCTCCTGCAGCTCGTGCCTGGAGTCGCCATCAATCGGCAATCCACTGGCGACAACGCCAACCCGGTGCTGGGCGAGCGAAGCGGCAATAACAACTTTTTCATCGATGGACAGCCGAACAAGGACACCGTGGACGGCGGGCCTGCCGCACAGTTTAACCAGGAGACGATTGCGGAGTTTCAAGTCCTGACGACCGGCTATAAGGCCGAGTTTGGACAAGCGTCGGGAGCGATAGTCAATGTCATCACCAAAAGCGGCGGGAATGATTTCCACGGTGTCGCGTCCCTGTTTCACCGCAATGAAGTTTTCGATTCCGTCAACTCACTGGACGAGTCGGTAACGGACCCTCCGCACCTGCGCAGATTTGACTATAGTCTTGCCGGTGGCGGTCCGATCTGGAAAGACAAAATTTTCTTCTTCGGTTCGTCAGAGCGAATCACGGAGGACCGGGGAATTGATTTCGTGTTCCCGACTTTCCCTTCTTCGCCTGCATCAACACGGCTTCTTCAGTTGCTGCATGATCAGGAGGACCCCCTGGACGGTCCGCAGCGCGGCCGCGAAACGCGGAATTTTTTAAAGCTCAACCAGAACTTCGGGCGTCATCAACTCGTGCAGGAGGTGAATTACACAAACGAAAACAACCGGGGTGCGGGCAACGGGATTCCGTCATCGCGAAGGAACTCTGGCGCGCGCCATCTAATGCTGGCGTTCGGCGATACTATGCTGCTGGGCGATCAGGGCGATCCGTGGATAGTGACATTGCGTAGTGCCTTTCGCGGCGAGCCGTCTGATAACCGACCCGCTAGCCCAGAGATTGCGGGGTCTACTATATTAAACTCTTTCAGCGCGCAACAAATTTGTCCGCCGACATGCGGTTTTTTTGCGAGCGCTCTCGATCCCCCTTCGGTTCTTTTTGGCAGCGCCGCAACGGCCTCAAACCTGCACCAGAAATACACGTCGTTCGCGGCCAACGCTAACAAACTTTTCGGCGATCATGACCTGAAGTTCGGGTGGCAGTTCCTTCGGACAAAAGTTGACGGCCTTGATTCTCAAACTTTGACAAACCAGGTCTTTGCCACGATCGATGACTTTTTAACTTTTGGACCGGTAAACAGCGGCATTTTTCTGCTCCTGGAGGCCGGCGGACCCACGCCGGAGGCCAATGAGATTCATTTGCAAAACAATTACAACGGCCTGTATGTTCAGGACGACTGGAAGTTGTTTGGAAATCTGACGGTCAATCTCGGTCTTCGCTGGGAACACGACTCCGAATTCACTTCGAAGAAAAATTTTTCGCCGCGTCTGGGAGCCGCCTGGTCTGTAACGCCCAAAACGATTATCCGGGGTCACTTCGGCAAGTTCTATGATCAGTTCCGGATGGGCCTGGTTAGTCGGGTTCCAGCATTCGGCGGCAGTGACCGGAGACTTGTACAGTCGCTATATTTTCCCCGGGGGTTTTATGGGTCCCCCAGTTTGATCTCCAGTCTGGCATTCGCTGTTGGCCTTCCTGGGCCGTGCATTTCGAACCGCCTGACTGATGCGCAGATCAGCTCAACGGGAGCGACATGTCCCTTCGGTGGTCCGATGGTTGGTGTAGACCGGCTGAACAATGTTGTCGCTCCGGGGCACTCGCCTATTCCGGCTAATGCGGTGATCAACATCAGCAACATCCAGGCTCTTTCGGGCCTTACACCCGATCAGTACGCGACTCAGGCGGCCGCGGCTATCGGCCAGCCGGCCGGATATTTTGTCTGGGGCCAGTTCGGCGTACTCAATAATCCCATCATTCCGCCGGCGCTATCGCCGACTGCCGTTGACAGCACCTTTGAGACACCACATACCCTCAGCTTTGGCGTCGGCGTGCAGCGCGAGCTAACGAACGACATAGTGGTGGAGGTGGACTACTTTCACCGCGAAATGCGCAATCTCCTCGGCGTACGCCTCAGCAATCTTGCCTTTAGGTCACGCGTCGCCGGTATCGGACGAAGCTTTGACCCTCCAGGGTCCCCAGAGTTGCCGACTTTCGGGCCCTTTTTTGAGGGAAAATATGACGGCGTGGTCGCCACCTTCAATAAACGCTTTAGCAACCGCTACCAGCTCGGTGCGAGTTATACATACGCCAAGGCCACCGACAACTCCCTCGGCATCAACTCGTTTCCGACGGACCAATTCATCGGAGTCGTGCCTGAAGTGACTGAGCCCTGTCCGGCCTCAAACCCTACGTGTACTCCTCAGAACAACCGAAACGGACCGTTCACCAGCAGGAACGGAAACCTCGTCCAACAAGCCGGAACATTTCATAATGGCCCCGATCTCGACAAAGGTCCTTCGACATTGGCGCTGGATCACATCTTTCAGATCAACGGGCTGATGGATCTTCCGTGGCAATTTCAGATCAGCGGCATCTTCCGGGCGCAGAGCGGCTTTCATTTCAGCCGCTTCGATGAGGCGTCTCGGGACCCGGACGGTAACGGTAATTTCAACGGCGTCGATTTTACCGCCGGGAGGAATGCCTTTACCGCTCCGCCCTTTATCAATCTCGACATGCGCTTCTCCAAGGGGTTCAATATCGGAGAAAGGGTCAAGTTGCAACTATTGTTTGAGTTTTTCAATCTCTTGAATCGTCAAAACCCGGCCGCCATCTTTAATCGGGCGGACCGTCCAGCCCAACCTTTCGGAGAGGCTAGTCAGGTATTGCCCGGCCGGGAAGGTCAGATTGGAATCCGAATTTCGTTCTGATCTCGTCATCACCGTCAGGAGTGAAGAGAACGGCCTGTCGATTCAGGCCATGGGCCAGCCGAAGGTCGAGTCTTTGGTAATCAGAGACTACATTCTTCCTCACCGTCGTGGCCGTGCAGATCACGTTTTTGTCTAAAACGAAAAAGGGGAAGTGATTCATCTGATCCTCCATCAGAACGGAGCGCACCAGAATGCCAAAAGGATCACTCCAAGCAGCGATACCCACGTTGGCGTGCCTCGGTTGCATGTAGTTCGGCTTTGCGGGAGACCTACTACATTTGAGCTCGGAGTATTGAAGGGTTAATTAGATGAAATCACGACTGGAGAGAATCGAACTGAGAGAAATCGCGCTGCCCCTGCTATCTCCGTTCGAGACCAGCTTTGGTTGTACCACACAGCGTCGCATCCTGATTGTTAGAGTGTTCGACAAAACCGGGGCTTTCGGTTATGGCGAATGCGTAGCCCCGGAAGGACCTTTCTATAATCACGAAACCGTCGACACTGCATGGCTGATCACAGCGAAATACGTTGCACCGCTTTTGACACGAGCGCGCGTCGAAACTGCAAGCGAAGTGAATTCCGCGCTTGCGCCAATTCGTGGCAACCAGATGGCCAAGGCCGGTGTCGAGGCGGCGATTTGGGACCTGGAAGCGAAGCTTGTGGGCCGCCCTCTCTGGCAGCACCTCGGCGGCGTGAGGGATGAGATCAACTGTGGCGTTTCGATTGGTCTACAGGAAACGACGGCAACGTTGATTGAAAAGGTATCTCACGAACTAGAATCCGGCTATCAAAGGATTAAGATAAAAATCAAGCCTGGGAAAGACATTCACTTAGTCGAAGCAATTCGGAAACGATTTCCCGACATCACGCTCTCTGTCGATGCAAATTCTGCCTATTCTCTGAATGGGGACATAAGTGTTGTTAAACAACTCGATAACTATCACCTGCTGATGATCGAGCAGCCGCTGGGACCCGGTGACCTCATTGATCATGCAAAATTGCAGCGAGAGATTAAGACGCCAATCTGTCTTGACGAGTCGATCGTCACCTTTGCGGATGCCCGTCATGCATTTGAGTTAGGCTCATGTCGAATCGTCAATCTCAAGCTTGGGCGCGTTGGCGGTCATACAGAGGTTCGACTGATTCAAGCGCACGCGTTTGCGAACGGCGTACCCGTATGGTGCGGCGGGATGCTCGAAGCGGGCATCGGTAGAGCCCACAATATTGCCCTGTCGACGCTGCCCGGCTTCACCCTGCCTGGCGACGTCTCGGCCTCGGAGCGCTACTGGGAGGAGGACATCATCGAACCACCGGTCACCGTCTCCCGGCAGGGCACGATCAAAGCTCCCACAAATCCCGGTATCGGCTACGAGGTGAACGAAGCGCGCATCGAGGCCCTGACAGTGCGGCGGGAAATGGTCCAACTTGGTTAGTTTGGGAGTTCGGGTCAGAGCTGACGCGTGGTCGCCAGCGTTCTAGTCGCTGCGCCAACGGCGCGAAATGCGATACCGCCTTTCCCGTTTTCAGCGATGTGATCTTCTCGAGGACCTGCGTATGAACCCAACACAATTGTTCTGCGGTTTACTGCTGTGCCTTGCCATGTCGAGCACAGTGACGGCGAAGGAAACACGTCTGCTTCGCCATCCCACGGTGAGTCGTGACCTGGTGGCATTCGCCTATGCGGGTGACTTGTGGGTGGTGTCGCGAACCGGTGGGCAGGCTCGCCGACTCACGGTTTCGCCAGGGCTCGAAATCGATCCTTACTTTTCTCCAGATGGTTCCCAGATAGCCTTCACAGCGACCGTCGCCGGCAACACGGATGTGTATGTAGTGCCCACCAGTGGCGGGGACCCTAAACGATTGACATATCATCCAGCTCTCGATCGCGTACGCGGCTGGACCCGCGATGGCCGCAATGTACTCTTCGCTTCAGTAAGGACCAGTGCGCCCCAACAGGCGTACTTTCGGCTTTGGACCATCAGCTCAGAAGGTGGACTTCCAGAACCGCTCCCAATGCCCCGGGCTTTTAGCGGCGCCTACTCTGAAGATGGGTCGCGCATCGCTCATGAAGAGATCTCGACCGCCTTCATTCCGCAGTGGCAGGAGGCGAGTCAGTGGCGCCATTATCGCGGTGGCCGCACGCATCCAATCCGTGTCATGACGCTGGCCGATCACTCAGTGGAGAAGCTTCCGTGGAACAATAGTAATGACACAAGTGCTATGTGGATTGGCAACACGATCTACTTCCTCTCGGACCGTAATCACACAGTTAACTTATTTGCCTACCGCGTCGACACAAAGCAGGTCTCGCAACTCACGAAGCACGACGACTTTGACATCATGAATGCGTCTGCCGGGCCCGATGCAATTGTCTACGAACAGGCTGGCTATATTCACCTGGTTGACAGCAAGACGGGGCAGGCCCGCCGGCTCACCATTGATGCCACCGGTGAACTACCCTGGGCTCGCCGCCAGTTTAAAAAAGTATCTTCGATGATTCGCAGTGCCGTCCTATCGCCAACCGGAACTCGGGCTGCTTTTGAAGCGCGAGGTGAGATCTTTACGGTTCCAGCGGAAAAAGGGGATTTTCGAAACCTGACACTGAGTAGCGGAGCGCATGACCGTAGCCCTGTGTGGTCCCCCGATGGTACTCAAGTCGCCTGGTTGTCCGATGCCGGCGGAGAATACCAACTCATTATCGGCGAGCCAACTGGAGTTACAGGGCCGCGGAACGTGTCTTTACCATCAACTGCCTTTTTCTCAGCACCTGCGTGGGCTCCTGACGGAAAACAGATCTTGCTTCAGGACAATCACCTAAATCTCTGGACGATCGACGTCGCCACCGGAAACGCTGCCAAAATCGATACCGATGCTTACGCCGACCCGGGTCGCCAATTCGATGCGGTTTGGTCGCCTGACTCGCAGTGGATCTCGTACTCCAAGAGCCTGGTTAGTCATCTGCGGGCGATCTTCGTTTACTCAGTGGTGGAAAAGAAGAGTTACCAGATTACTGATGGGCTCGCGGACGCAATCTCGCCAGCTTTCGACACCGGAGGCAAGTATCTCTACTTTCTTGCAAGCACCGACTACGGTCCGAGAACGGGATGGCTAGAGATGAGTTCCCTGGATCGTCCGGTTAGACGATCAATCTATCTTGTTGTGCTCAGCTCAAGTGAGCCGTCCCCACTTTTGCCCGAAACAGCAGACGAGCCACGCCCCCCGCCTCGTGAGGAACCTCGTGCGGGCGCTGCGCCGCCAGCTAAACCGAGTCCTACGACCGTGCGGATTGACATTGATAAGATAGGGCAGCGTATCTTGTCGCTGAATGTTCCGGCGGCTGATTACAACAGACTCATAGCCGGCGCGACCGGAACGATTTTCTACACAGAACCCACAGTGGCTGGCGGTGGCCCTGGAGGTTCATTGCGATTGCAGCGGTATCAGTTGAAAGAACGCAAAGCCGTACCCTTTCTTGAAGGTATTCGCTTTTACACCCTCTCATCAGACACGAAGAAACTCCTTTATCAGGCTAGCGGCGGTGGTGCGTCGGGAGGCGCTTGGGGAATCGTCACAACTGAGCGCCCCGCGAAAGCCGGCGATGGGGCGATCAACGTCGCGCAACTCGAAATGCAGGTAGATCCTCGTGCCGAATGGGAGCAGATCTACCGTGAGACGTGGCGAATACAACGCGAGTTCTTCTACGACCCGAAGATGCACGGTGCAGATTGGCAAGCGGTCTATGACAAGTATCGCCCGCTTTTCTCTCATGTGGGTCATCGTGCTGATCTGGCATTTTTAATCGCCACGGTTGGTGGCGAACTAGCGGTAGGACACTCCTACTTGACTGGCGGGGGGGATGAACCTCGTGAGGATCCCGTATCGGTCGGGCTTTTAGGGGCCGATCTTAAAGTCGAGAACGGTGGTTACCGCATTCAGCGAATCTATACTGGAGAAAATTGGAACCCGGACCTGCGGGCGCCGCTTAGCGCTCCCGGAATTCAAGTAGCCGAGGGAGACTACTTGCTGGAGGTTAACGGGCGGCCGCTTACTCCTCCAACCAATCCTTACAGCCTGTTCGAGGGAACGGCAAACCGCCAGACGTTAATCCGTGTCAATAACGTTCCTTCGCTTGAAGGATCACGCGTTCTTACTGTGGTCCCTGTGGCAAGTGAAGACACTCTCCGAACGCGCGCGTGGATTGAAGGCAATCGGCGGGTTGTGGACCAGCTTTCTGGTGGTCGCCTGGCCTATGTGTGGCTGCCGAACACTGGCGGACCCGGGTATGCATCATTTACTCGCTACTATTACGCACAGCAACATAAGGACGGCGCCATTATCGACGAGCGTTACAACCAGGGAGGGATGGTAGCTGACTACATTGTCAATGAACTGGATCGGAAGCGGATGGGCTATTTCGCGATGCGTGATGGTCAACCGTTCACGTCCCCAATCGCCGGTATTTACGGTCCGAAAGTTATGATCATCAACGAATCTGCGGGATCGGGCGGCGACGCGCTTCCCTATTATTTTCGGCTGCGGCAGTTAGGACCGTTGGTGGGTACGCGCACATGGGGCGCACTTGTTGGCACGCTGAACATTCCCGCAACTATTGATGGTGGGGGCATCACGGCGCCTTCCTTAGCGTTCTATGATCTTAACGGGAAGTTTGCAGTTGAGAACGAGGGTGTGGCGCCCGATATCGAAGTTGAGTACGTCCCGGCCGAGGTAAACAAGGGACGGGACCCACAGCTCATACGCGCTATCCAGGAAGCGATGAAACTTCTTGAACAGAACCCTGTGCGCAGAGTACCGCGACCGGCACCCGTCAACCGTGTTGGTAAGGGCTCATGATTAGTCAGAACCAGGCCGAGCTAAAATGGTGCATGCATAAACGCTCATTGGATCACAAGGACATTAACAAAATGTTTAGGCGAATTCTTTTCAGCGTAATCCTCCTCACCGTCGCGGGCCCGAGCAATGCCCAACAATCCCCTCCGCAGTACTCGCGCACCGAAACTATGATCAGCATGCGCGACGGCGTGCGTCTTTATACGCAGGTCTACACTCCGACTCGAAATGACGAGAAATTTCCTATCCTACTGTTGCGAACGCCATATGGATTGGGCGATTTGAGTCCCGCACAACTCACAACCGTGTTGCCGGAACTATCGGCTGAAGGATTCATTTTTGTTCGACAGGACATTCGTGGGCGATTCAAATCCGAAGGTGAATTCGTCATGCTCCGGCAGCCGCGCAAGCCCGGCGATAAAGGCGCAATCGACGAAAGCACAGACACCTATGACACGATTGATTGGCTGCTAAAGAATTTGCCTGATCACAACGGGCGCGTAGGCATGGCGGGCACAAGTTACGGCGCGTGGCTCTCTGTGATGGGGATGCTCGATCCCCATCCAGCCCTTAAGGCCGTTGTGCAACAAGCTTCTCCCGCTGATATGTGGATCGGAGACGACTTTCACCATAACGGCGCATTCCGGTTGAGCTACGGTTTGGAGTACGCATATATGATGGAATCTTCGAAGGAGATCTCAAACCCTTCATCCATCATCGACCGTTATGACACGTATGAATGGTATCTGAACCTTGGCCCACTATCGAATGTCGACGCAAAATACTTCAATGGGAAGATCCCGACGTGGACAGAGTTCGTAAACCGTCCAGACTACGACGACTTTTGGAAGCGGCAAGCCTTTGCGCCGTGGCTGAATCGGGTAACAGTGCCGATTCTGAATGTGGCAGGTTGGTGGGACCAGGAAGATTTTTACGGGCCGATTAAGATTTATGAGCTGCTTGAGCGGCATGACAAGTCGAACCAAAACTTTCTCGTTATTGGCCCATGGAACCACGGGGGATGGTCAAGAGGTGAGGGAAGAAAGCTCGGCCGCATTGACTTCGGTTCCGCTACAGCAGAGTACTATCGACGCAATGTACTGACTCCTTTCTTTGCATATCATCTGAAGGGAAAAGGAACACAGGACCGCCCTGAAGCGCTCACATTTAGAACCGGCGCTAACGAGTGGGTGGAACACGATGCTTGGCCGCCAAAACGAAATGTGGTCGCCGGCCGGTTGTATCTACACGCTGAAGGAAGGTTGTCGCTCGATCCTCCACCAGCAAATGTCCAACGCGCATTCGATAGCTACATCTCAGATCCCAAAACCCCCGTACCGTATCGTCCTCGTCCAATCGAGTTACGCTCCGGCTGGTCTACCTGGCTGGTTGAGGATCAGCGCTTTGTTGATCATCGACCGGACGTACTTACGTGGGTCAGCGAGCCGCTGACTGAAGATGTCATCGTCTCAGGGAAAATAATCGCTAATCTCTTTGCATCCACTACGGGCACAGATAGCGATTGGATCGTGAAGCTCATCAACGTGTATCCCGAGCGTTACGAGCCCGATCCGAAGATGGGTGGCTACCAACTGATGATAGCGGGTGACGTGTTTCGTGGTCGGTATCTGCACAGTTTTGAAAAGCCGCGTGCGATTGCTCCAAACACTGTGCTGCA
>Ga0209751_10006419_pt1 | contig 10900 bp, 11 predicted proteins | sample RifCSP13_1_FD_184019 | JGI IMG/M metagenome (GOLD analysis project Ga0209751, IMG submission 184019) | Soil microbial communities from Rifle, Colorado - Rifle CSP2_sed 13_1 (SPAdes) (version 2) | ecosystem: Environmental > Terrestrial > Deep subsurface > Rock core/Sediment | place: Rifle...
GTGTAGATGCGAAGGGCCGCTTCCTCGTTCTCCACCGCCAGCTTCAGGATTTCGTCGAGGCTCTTCGGCTTCTCCTTCGGGACGTCTCCCGCGACGACGGGCGTGCCGCCGAGGGCCACAATCTTGTCCCCGAGCATCGTCGCGTGATCAAACGATTCCTTCGCCTCCTCCAGGAAGTGGGACACGATCGGCTTCCGCGTCGGGCCGAAGACCCGGAACGAGAAGTCGAGATATCGCATCGCAGAGGTCAACTCCAGCTTCAGCGCCTCGTTCATCGTCGCAACGACTTTGTCCCTGTCCACGGAATTCCCCCGGACTCCGGAAGATGTGTGGGGCTATCCGCTTTTCGCAATTACGTCGCTGGAACCCTTATACCCCAGGGACGAGTGCCGCACACCGATGGGGACGAAGGTCCTCTACATGGAGGAGCGGAGGGGGCAGGAGCCAGACCCCTGCTACCTGCGCGAGTTCGACGCGCACATCGCAGAGCGGGGGCCGGACTTCGTCGTCCTCGACGAGACGGCCTTCTACGCAGAGGGGGGAGGGCAGCCGTACGACACGGGCGTCCTCCGATGGGATGGCGGCGAGGCGAAGGTCCACCGGGTCGCGAAGGAGAAGGGCGTGATCAAGCACTTCGTCGATCGGATGCCGGAGAAGGACGATGTGCATGGCGTGATCGACTGGGACCGGCGATATGCGCACATGCGGTACCACACGTCCCAGCACCTGATGTCCGGCATCGTCTGGTCCATCTTCGGGGCGCGCACGGCGGGCAATCAGTTGTACACGGACCGCGCCCGCGTGGACTTCCAGCCCGCGACCTTCACGGGCGACGATCTCAAGCGAGTCGAGGAGGAGTGCAACCGGGCGATCAGGGAGGCGCTGCCCGTACAGATCTACGAGGAGGATCGGGTGAAGATCGAGAACGAGATCGGCGACCGCTCCCTCGTCGACCTGATCCCGAAGCAGATCACGCGGCTCCGCATCATCAGGCTCGCAGATCGGGACTACTGCCCCTGTGGCGGGACGCACCTGAAGAACACGTCCGAGATTGGCCGAGTCCGAATCACGGACCGGCGAAGCAAGGGGAAAGAGACGGACCGCATCACGTACGTCCTGGAGCCGCCTTCCTAGTCGGAACGCCCCGCGAGGCACCCGTCACAGGCGCAGCCGGGCTCGCAGCAGGACGTACAGACCCCACAATCGTCGCACATCTCCGCCGGGCCGTAATGCCCGCCGCACCCGGGGCATTGGAACGTATCGCGTCCCCCGCGTCGGTGATGGGGCGGGTGGGACTTTCAATCTTACGTCGGCCTCGGGCTACGACGCGTTTCCGGGTTGCGCGGGACGGGTCGCCGCGCGCTCCGCTCGCTTCCGGTCCGCGATGGGGTCCCGCGCGAGGAGCATCAGGAGGCCCGCGGTCGTCACCCACACCGCCGCGACGAGGAACGGGGCGATCGTGACGCGCCCGTTCACGAGGGTGAGCTCGAGGACCGCCGCCAAAATCACGGGCCCGAGGAGGAACCCGAGGTCCCCGATCGTCCGGTACAGCCCCATCGATGTCCCCATGATCTCCTTCGGCGTGAGGTCCGTCGTCCAGGCGACGAGGGGCCCGTGCAGGCCGAGGCACAGGCCGTACACGAACATGACGGGGATCGCGCTCCCGATGTCCCGCGCGACGAAGAGGAACGGGGCGACGGCGCCGACGAGGACGAGGGAGAGGACGAACGGGATCTTCCGGCCGAATCGGTCCGCGAGGAGGCCGCTCGGGTAGAGGGTGAGGAGCTGGGCGAACGCGTTCGTCGTGATCAGGATGCCCGTGTACGCGATCGCGAGGGTCGGGTTCACCCCCCAGTTGAACGCGATGAACAGGGGGATCACGGTCGTGATGAGGCCGGCGCGGACGAAGAACGCCGCCATCGTGCCCGACGTGACGAGGAGGTACGACCGGTCCCGGAGGAGGCGGCGGACCGCGACGCGGTCCACGCGGCCGTCCTTCCCGGATTCCGCCTCCGGTTCGAGCCCGAACGTGATCACGAGCATCCCCACGCACGCGAGGACCGCGTACATCGCGAACGGGGCGCGGATCCACCACCACAGGACGACGACCCCGCCGATTACGGGGCCGACGAGCTGTCCCACGAGCAGGGCGTTCACGTAGATCCCCATGTACCGGCCCCGCCGCTCCGGCGGGACGCGCTTCGCGAGCGCCGCCAAGGAGGAGGTCACGTAGAACGCGCTCCCGACGCCCTCCGCGAACCGCACGCCGAGGAGGACCCAGTAGTCGAACGCGACGACGGCGACCGCGGACGTCAGGGCGATGATCGCGAGGCCCGTCCGCATCATCCGGCGGTTCCCGAACCGGTCCCCGAACGCCCCCGCGGGCAGATCGAGGAGCACGCGCGCGGAGGGCAGCGCGCCGACCAGGATGCCCGCCAAGAACGGCGTCGCCCCGAGGTAGAGGCCGTACTGCGGGAGGGCCGGGACGATGATCGAGATCCCGATCATCACGAGGAAGACGGTGCCGGAAAGGATTGCGACGGTGCGCCGCAGAGACTGCACGGAGGCCGCGGGACGGGACGGGTGCTCAAAAAGGTTTGGCGGTTACAATCACGAGTGACGCTCGAAGACGACCTCACCCTCGTACTCGATCCGGACGACCTTGTAGAACGGGATCGTCGCCGTGGCGGTGGAGAAATCGCGGCGGCCCAACTCCGTGATCTCCGCGCCGCCGATCGCCTTCACGTCCGTCGCGGTGCGCCCGCGGACCCAGATGACGGCCTTCGCAAGGGACCGTCCCTCCCGCCACCGAAGCTCATTGAGGACCTCGCGGGCCTTCGCCACGGACCGGGAACGGACTCCGCCCTCATGTCCGAATCGGTCAGTCCGCGGGCTTCGGCTCCTCGACCTTGGCGGCGGTCCGCCACCGGTACAATAGGACGCCGAGCGCGACGATCGTCATGCCCTCCAGGGCCTTCGATAGGAGCCCGATCGCGTCGTACTCCTCCGGGCCCTCGGCGAACGGCATCGTGATCGTCCGGGAGAGAAAGAACAGGCCGATCAGGCCAATCGTCGTCACGAGCGCGAGGTAGTACACGAGCGGGCGGGGTCTCATCAGCCCGAACCCGAGCAGGATCTGTGCGGCCCCTGCGACGACAAAGAACACGGCGAAGGGGAGGATCGACAGGTGCTCGCTGACGACGTAGAAGTGGAGGACCCCGTCCGCGAACAGCAGGGTCGACGCGGCGAACAGGGCGTACGCCTGACGCGTCGCGGGCCTCTCAAGGAGGAGCCACCGCGCCCCGACCGCCGCCAGGACGACGCCGAGGGCGACAACGACGGTGGCGACTGTGTTGTGCAACATGATCACGCCCTCGTCGTGGTGGCCCGCGGGCTGTTGCCCGAGCACGTAGCTGAGGTCCCACGTCACCGCCCCGAGGGCGATCACGAGGCCGACAAGGACGACTTCTAGCCCGAGGTTCCGACGCACGCGATGACCCCGCCCCGGGCCGCCACGGCCCGCGAGGGTAATGAGGATTTTCCCAAGGGATTCGCCCGTTCGGGAGGGGCAAAGGGTCAAGTCCGCGGGGGCGATGCGCCGCCGTGGTCGAGTACCCCCCTCCCGTGAAACGGAGGCTCGACGCCGCGGGGGCGGCAGAGGGAGACCGGGTGCGGGTCGCAGGCGGAGGGCGGACGTACGAGGGGGTCGCGATGCCCCACACGGAGTTCTCCGGGGAGGACATCCTCGTCGTGAAGCTCGACAACGGGTACAACGTGGGAATCCCCGTCGCTGCGGACACGACCGTCCAGCTCGTGGCGAAGAAGCAGGCGGGGGCATCGCCGCGGTCCCTCCCGCCGCCCAGGCCGGGGAAGCCGACCGCGGCCGTCCTCGGGACCGGGGGCACGATCGCGTCGTACGTCGACTACCGGACGGGCGCCGTCCACCCCGCCGTGACGGCGGAGGAGCTCGTGTTCTCGGTGCCGGAGATCCTCGACGCGTGCAACGTGCGCGCGCGGGTCGTCTACAGCGTGTTCAGCGAGAACCTGACCCCGAGGCAGTGGGAGGAGCTGGCGGCGGAGGCCGCGAAGGAACTGAACGGCGGCGCGGACGCCGTGATCATCCCACACGGGACGGACACCCTCCACTTCACGAGCGCGGCCCTCGCGTTCATGCTCCGGAACCTGACCGGCCCCGTCGTCCTCGTCGGGAGCCAGCGGTCGTCGGACCGCCCGAGCAGCGACGCCGCGTTCAACCTCGTGTGCGCCGCGCGGCTGGCGGCGGAGGACGCGGGCGAGGTCGTCGTGTGCATGCACCACGAGACCGGGGACATGTCCTGCGCGGTCATGCGGGGCACGAAGGTCCGGAAGATGCACTCCTCGCGGCGGGACGCTTTCAAGCCGGTCAACGACCGACGGCTCGGGGCCGTGCACGCGGACGGGCGGGTCACGTGGGAGGCGCCGGTGACGCCGCGGGGGAAGGGACCCGCGACCGCGGAAACGGGCTTGGACCCGGACGTCGTCCTCGTGCAGTTCCACCCGGGGATGCCCGCGAAGCGATTCGAGGCCCTCACCCACGAGGCTCACGGGGTCGTGATCGCGGGGACGGGGCTCGGCCACGTGAGCGACGAGCTCGTGGCGCCGATCCGGCACCTGGTGAGGGCGGGCACGCTCGTCGTCATGACGACGCAGTGCCTGAACGGGCGCGTCGGTCTCCGGGTGTACGACAAGGGCCGCGACCTGCTGGCGGCGGGCGTGATCCCGGGCGAGGACATGCTCCCGGAGGTCGCCCTCGTGAAACTGATGTGGGTCCTCGGGCGGACGAAGGAGCCGGACGAGGTCCGCGAGCTGATGACGACGAGCCTCGCGGGCGAGATCAACCCCGCGATCGCCCTGGACGAGTATGTGTTCTGATGGCGAACCTCTTCGTGTACGGCACGCTCCTCGACGAGGAGCGGATCCGGGGGCTCCTCGGACGGATCCCGCGGTCCCGGTCGGCGGTCCTCCGCGGGTTCCGGAAGGCGGCGCATCCCGGCGGCCCGTGGCCGGCCGCGGAGCCGGATCCATCCGCGGCGATCCACGGGAAGGTGTACGAGGGGCTGAGCGACGGCGAGCTCGAGCGGATCGACCGGTACGAGGGCGTGCCGGAGGGGCTGTACCGCCGCGACGCCGCCACGGTCGAGGTCGGAAACACGCGGATCGAGGCGTGGTTCTACGTGAAACTTTAAGGGCGCGACGCCTCTGGCGGCGCCGGATGAAGCTCCGCGTCCTCGGGAAGCAGGGGGAGTTCTGCAGCGACGCGAGCGTGCCGATCATCACCGGGAAGGAGAAGGTGATCGGTTTCCGCCAGCTCGAGTACGCGATCTACACGAAGGCACTCCTGAAGAAGGTCGTGTTCCCAAAGACCCTCGGATGGGTGTACCTCACGGACCGGCGGATCCTGATGCTGAACGAGGGGTGGGTCGACCGGGAGGGGGTGCCGCACAAGGAGTACGAGGAGGTCCCGTTCGACGAGACGACGGACGTGCGGTACAAGATCGCGGACACCGTGTGGGTCGACCTGCGAACCGCGGACGGGGAGTTCGCGATCGGGTACACGCCGTACGGGGCGGCCGCGCGCCTCTTCGACTGGCTGAAGAAGCAGAAGGACATGCGGGTCGAGTTCCGGGAGGGGACCCTGGAGTCCCCGTACGCGAAGGACAAATGGTACCGCCATCCGCCGAAGTAGGCAATCCTTTTTGGCGGTGTCGCCATCGGAGGCCCGATGGACTACCGGTCGCTCGGGCTGAAATGCGGTCTCGAGATCCACCAACAGCTCGACTCGCACAAGATCTTCTGCGAGGACCGGTCCGAGCTGTCGGAGACGGTCGTCACGGAGTTCCTCCGCCGCCTCCGCCCCACGCAATCGGAACTCGGGGAGGTCGACGCCGCCGCGGTCGAGGAGGCGAAGCGGAATCTCGCCTTCGTCTACCAGGCGACGCCGAACACGTGCCTCGTGGAGGCGGATGAGGAGCCGCCGCACCCGTGCAACGAGGAGGCGCTCGACACGGTCCTCATGATCGCGCTCCTGCTGAACGCGACCGTGTTTGACGAAATCCAGTTCATGCGGAAGATCGTGATCGACGGATCGAACACGACGGGCTTCCAGCGGTCCGCCCTCGTGGCGGCGGACGGGTGGTTCGACCTCGACGGGAAGCGGTACGGCGTCCCCTCGATCCTCCTCGAGGAAGATGCCGCGCGGAAGGTCGAGGAGCGGGACGGCGAGGTCGTGTACCGCCTCGACCGCCTCGGCGTTCCGCTCATCGAGGTGAGCACGACCCCGAACATCGAGTCCCCGGACGAGGCCGCGAAGGTGGCGCTCCGCCTCGGGAGCCTGATGCGCGCGACCCGGCGGGTGAAGCGCGGGATTGGCACGATCCGAGAGGACGTGAACGTGAGCATCGCCCGCGGCGCCCGGACAGAGACGAAGGGCGTACAGGAGTTGCGGATGATGGCGACGTTCGTGGAGAACGAGGTGCGCCGCCAACAGATGCTCCTCGACGCCGCCGAGGAACTGCGCCGTCGCGGGGTCAGGACCACCAAGGCCGACGTCGTCGATGTCACCGCCGCATTCGGATCCAGCGAGTCAAAGGTCGTCGCAAAGGCCCTCGCCTCCGGCGGACGGGTCCTCGGGATTCGGCTCCGCGGGTTTGGCGGCTTGCTGAAGGGAAAGCTCGGCCCGGAGTTGGCGGCGCACGCGCGCGTCGCGGGCGTCGGCGGCATCTTCCACTCCGACGAGCTGCCGGCGTACGGGATCACCGCCGAAGAAGTGACCGTCGTCAACGAGCTCTTGGCGGTGGAGCCGAACGACGCGTTCGTGCTCGTCGCGGACGAGGAGGCGAGGGGGCGTGAGGCGTTGCGGGAGGCGCTCGTCCGCGCGGGAGAGGCGATTGGCGGCGTTCCACCGGAGACGCGCGATCCTCGCCCAGACGGAACCACCGCGTACTCGCGACCCCTCCCCGGACGCGCGCGCATGTACCCGGAGACGGACGTCCCGCCCATCCGGATCACCCGGGAACGACTCGACCGGCTCCGCGCGCAGCTCCCCGAGATGCCGGAGGTCCGGGTCGAGCGGATCTCGGCCTCCTACGGTGTCCCCCGCCAGCAGGCGTCCCAGCTCCTCGAGGACGGCTTGGACGGAGAGTTCGAGGCCCTCGCGAAGGAGTTCGGCGACGCCCGCGCGGTCGCGACGGCCCTGACGTACCAGTACTCGGAGATTCGCCGAGAGGGGATCGACGTCGACGCGCTGCCGCTCGACCGCCTCCGCGAGCTCTTCCGGATGCTCGCCGAGGGCGCGTTCGCAAAGGAGGCGATTCCCGCGCTGCTCCGCCACATGGCCCGCGAGGGCACGGACACGGCCGCGGCGGTCGCCGCCCTCGGCCTCGGAGCGATGACGGAGGCACAGGTCGATGCGGTCCTCGCCGAAATTGTGGCGGCGCAGGAGGCGATGATCCGGGCGCGCGGGGAGAAGGCCCTCGCCCCGCTGATGGGCGTCGCGATGGAGCGGCTCCGCGGGAAGGCGGACGGGCGCGTCGTGAATGAGAAACTCCGGGCGCGGATCGCGGCGCTGACCGGTCGCGCCACTCCATAGGAGACGGGCTCTCCAAACCTATATAATGGGACATCTCATTCGGCGCCCGTGGTCGCCATGCCAAAGGGAAAGGGCGGGTCTGACTGGTTCGATTCCCTCGACGCGGAGCTCCAGAAGAAGACCGCGGAGATCCTGCAGGACGTCGGACAGCAGACGACGAAGCGCACGGACCTGAACCGGGCGCTGATCGAGGACTGCTGGAAGATCTGGAAGCGGTTCAACGCGGCGAACGTCCATCTGACCCTGGAGCCCTCGCCGGACCGGTGGGCCGTCTTCCCGGACACGTTCCCGGAGGGGGAGTGGCACTGGCGGGAAGGGTTCAACGCCGCGGCGGTCGCGACCGTCCTCCTCACGGACCGCACGTCGGAGCAGGGGCGGATCGGGGACGCGCTGAAGGTGCAGCACTACGACCAGGAAGGGAAGGCGCGGCTCAAGGTCACGTTCGAGTACTGCGAAGGGGAGCACTACTACAAGTACTCGGGATGGAAGCGGATCTGGTCCGTCCACACCCTCCTCGACAGCGCCGCGGACCGCCTGGACCTGGACAACGTGCACAAGGTCCTGGGGGACGTCGTGAGGATGTGGTACGAGAGCCACCTGCGGCGGAACCGCGACCTCCTGATCCGCCACCTGAAGAAGAACTACGAGCGCGTGGAGACGTACAACCAGTAGTCAGAGGACCTCGAGGACGAGGCGGAAGAACCGCGGGGCCTCCGCAGGTCTTTCGATTCGGAACCGCACGAAGTGCAGTCCGGTGGCGGCGTCGAACCCTCGGAGCATCTCCGGATTCCCGCCGACGGCGGTCACGTCCTCCAGGCGGAAGGGCTCCGGGCCGCCGTACCCGGACGGCCACGTGAGGTTCACCTCGTCGACGTAGCAGACGTCGCACGGGATTCGCCCGTACCGGAACGGCTCGAGCAGGAACAAGGACACGAACGTGCGGGACCCGTTCGTCGCGATCGTCGTGAGCATCGCCTTCTGCGCGGGCGTCGCCGCTTCCAACCCGATCACGCGCGGGTTCGGGACGAGCTGCCCGCCGATCCACGCCGTCCCCGCGCCATCGATCGCCGCGGACGTAGCGTTCCACGCGGTCGCGTTCAGCATCCCCGCCGCCAAGGTTCGCGCGACCTCCGTCCAGTACGCGAAGTCCGCGCGGTCCTCGTACGACGCGAACGCCTGCCGTTCAAGGGGTGAGTCGAGCTGCGGCACCCCTTTGAAGCGGAATTCGAGCAACACATCGAGGCTTGTCGTCAGATTCGCCCGTACGTTCAGCGCCTGGACATCCGCCCACGTCCGCTCCGCCTCGACGGGCGGCTCGTAGAGCAGGATCCCGTGCGCGGACCGGTCCGTCAGACCGAACGCCCCGACCCATACGGGCAGGATGAGGACGAACGCGATCGCCACGGGGGCGAGGGAGCCCTCCGGGCGCTCCTCTACGGGACCGCCGGGCCCGGCCTTCGACGCAAGGTACGCCGCGCCGGCGAAGACGCCGCCGCCAACGAGGACGAAGAGGCCGAAGTAGAGCAGGAGGGACGACGTCGCGAGGGCGAGGCCCGGGAGGACGCCGACGATCATCGGAGTGAACCAGAACAGGCCGAGGAACAGGAATTGGCGGCGCATCCCCGCGGCGGGCGCGGTGAGCCGCATCACCTCCAGGCTGATCACGTAGGCAAACGCGGTCGCCCACGCGATCCCGACGACGAGGAAGGAGGCGAGGAGGTGCGGAGCGCGCAGGGACGCGACCGCCTGCGCGGAATCCCCCGCCGTCGCGCCGAGGGCGCCGAGGGCGAGGTACACGAGGGTGTACACGAGGAGGACCTCGAGCAGGAGGAGGACGAAGAGCCGGCCGAGGAACGTGCGGACACGCGGGTAGAACCGGAGCACCGCCACACCCACGAGGACCTCCACGAGAATCCCGGCGAGGGACACGAGGGCGTCTGCGGCGACCGGGGCCGACACGGGGACGAAGACGAGCGCGAACCCTGAGCCGGGGGAGATGTACACGCCGTAAAAGGAGCCGCCAACGAGGATCGCGAACAGACCGTGGCCGACGATCTCGTGGAGCGCGACTCCGAGGAACCGGGCGACGACGAATCCGAGGAGGACGACGAACGCGAACGCCGCGGGCTCCCGCGGATCGCCGAGACCCTTCATCGGCGCGCCGTACGGGCCGCGGGTTTATGGCCCTACCGCCGCTTCTTCCGCGACTTCGGCACCTTGATCCCGAGGTTCTTCGCGAGCCGGCGGAACTCCCCATCGTCGAGCCACGGCACCTTGAGGTACTTGATCAGCTCGCGGTCCGTCATCCCGAGGCGGCGCCCCTCCTCCGTGCACACTTTGTACGCCTCGATCTCCGTCGGGCGGTCCTGGTACTCCCATCGGGAGTGGAACAGCGGGCGGCCGTCCCGGTGCTGCTGCACGTGCACGAGCTCGTGGACGACGTCGAGGTAGATGTCCCGCGGGTTCCCCGTCTGCAGGTAATGCGCGGACACGAGGAGGTGCCCGTCCTTGTCCGAGACGCCCATGTATCCGAAGCGGGAGGAGAAGAATTCGACCTTCACCGTCTTCAGGATCTGCGCGGTCCGCGGCCCGAACGTCTTGCGGACGGGCTCGACGTTCTCGAACCCCTTGAAGAACTTCGTGAACGGGTGCAGCCGGATCGGCGCCTGCCGCGGGATCGTGACCCCGAGGGCTCGCGGGTCGAACCTCTTCGCCATGGTCGGGTCGGAACGGGGACCGTCACTTTAAGGTTCCCCGAGGCCGCCGCCAAAAAGAGAGAAGGAAGGCGTCAGCAGCACGATGCGCCGCCGCAGCAGCAACAGCCGCAGCACGCCTGCTGGGCCTTCCCCGTCGTCGCCGAGATTTCCTTGGGTTCGGGTTCCATGTTCTCTACTTCTGAGCAGGAGGAGAGAAGTTTAAGTACTCTGCCTCCCGTGGGCTCCGCAGATGTCGGAAGTGAAGCGGCGCGCGAACGTCCTCTTCGAGGAAGCTGCGGGTCCCTCGCGGGACGCGATTGCCGCCACCCTGCGCGGTCTTGGACTCAGCGGATACGCGGCGGACGCGTTCTGCGCCCTCGTCCGCCTGCCGGATGCGACCGCGGGGGACCTCGTGTCCCGGACCGGAATCCCGGACTCGAAGATCTACTACGCGCTCGCCGAGTTGGCGGAGAAGGGACTCGCGGCGGTCCAGCCCGGGAAGCCGAAGACGTACCGGGCCGTCGCCCCAAGGCAGGCGGCCGCCCGGCTGCAGCGGATCCTCGACGAGAGGTACGAG
>Ga0209751_10006420_pt1 | contig 10898 bp, 7 predicted proteins | sample RifCSP13_1_FD_184019 | JGI IMG/M metagenome (GOLD analysis project Ga0209751, IMG submission 184019) | Soil microbial communities from Rifle, Colorado - Rifle CSP2_sed 13_1 (SPAdes) (version 2) | ecosystem: Environmental > Terrestrial > Deep subsurface > Rock core/Sediment | place: Rifle...
GTGAACCGAGGGCAGGCGGACCGGAGGGAGGAGGGTGCCTGCATCGAATGAGTTCCCGGGGCGGCCCGTTCCCGCGGTGGCGGCCCTCGTGTTCCGGGACGGCTCCGTCCTCCTCGTGAAGCGCCGGGACGAGCCGAACCGGGGCCGCTGGAGCCCCCCGGGCGGATCCCTGGAGCTCGGGGAGACCGTGGAGGAGGCCGCGGTCCGCGAGACCCTGGAGGAGACGGGCGTCACCGTGCGTCCCGTTCGCGTGGTCGACGTGCGAGACTTCCTGGAGCGGGATGCGGACGGCCGCGTCCGGTGGCACTACGTGCTGATGAACGTCCTCTGCGACCACGTCTCGGGGGAGCCGTACCCGGCCTCGGACGCGGACAACGCGCGGTTCATCCCCCTCAAGGAGCTCGGGGAGTACGAGGTCACCGCGACCGCCCAAGAGGCCCTCGAGCGCGCGTCGAGGATGCGTTCCCCATGAAGGTCCGCGAGGTCTCCTGCACCGCCGCACTCTCCCCCACCCGCCTCCCCGGGCTCGACTACGCCCTCAACCCGTACCGCGGGTGCTCGATCGGATGCGTCTACTGCTACAGTCCTTCCGTGCTCCGCGAGGAGCGACCGTGGGGGCGCTTCGTGGACGTGAAGCGCAACATCCCCGCAATTCTCGCGAAGGAGCTCAAGCGGGCGAAACCGGGAATGATCGGGATCGGGACGGTCACGGACGGGTACCAGCCCATCGAGGCGAGATACCACCTGACCCGGTACTGCCTCGAGCAGCTCGCCCGCTTCGACTTCCCCGTCAGCGTCCAAACGAAGTCGAGCCTCGTGGTAAAGGACCTAGGTCTCCTTGGGCGCGTCAAGGACGTCGAGGTCGGGGTGACGATCACCACGTTGGACGACCGCATGCGAAGGATCTTCGAGCCGTTCTCGAGCCCATCCGAGCGACGTGTGGAGACGTTGCGGACGCTTCACGAGGCCGGTCTCCGCACCTGGGCCTTCGTGGGTCCGATCCTCCCGGGAGCCACGGACACGACCCTGCCCGCTCTCCTGTCGGCGATCCGCGACGCGGGGACGCGGCGCGTGATGTTCGACCGCCTGCGATTCCGCCCGGGGATCTGGGAGAGGGTCCAGCCCGCCGCCCGAGCGGCGGGAAGCGAGGCCGAGTACGACCACGCACGCGAGGACCCGGGCTCCTCTCGCGTCCTGGAGGCTCGGATTGTGTCCCTGGGAAGGGAGCTCGGGCTCGACATGGAACCCGCCTTCCCCCAGGGGTGGTGACTCAAAGCCTATGTCAAGGGGGGAACCATACCCCGACCGTGTCCGAGTCCACGGGCCTCGCCCGCGGCTTGCAGCGAGCCCTGAGCCTTGAGTCCGTGCGGCTGGATGTCGCGGAGCGCCAGCCCGGGGCCGCGGTCCTGCTCAATCCGCGTCGACTCGAGCTCCTCTTGACCGCCGCGGCCTATCCGGGCGTCCACCTGCGTTCCGCCTCCCGCCTCCTGCTCTCGCCCCTTCCCTCCCTCCGTTTCCATGTCCGCCGCCTCGAGGCGCGCGGCTTCCTCCGCACCTGGCGTTCCGGCGCCCGCGTGCACCTGTTCGTGCCCGGGATGTTCCCGGCCCGGGCGGAGCCCTTCCTGGCCGTCTGGGAGGACCCGTTCGACCGGCGCGTCCTCCGCCTGATTGAGGCGCGTCCTGGCCTTTCCCGGGAGGCCCTGGGCCGCCAGATCGTGCCCGACGCGCGGGACCTGGAGCGCTCCCTCCGGCGGCTCCTTGCGTGCGGGGCCGTCCGCACGAGGCCCTCGAAGGACACGCGCCGCTTGTGGCTCACCTCGGCATGGACGCGGTTCGAGGGACTCTGCCACGACGGCGTCCCCGATCGCCTGGAGCGGTTCCTCGAGCTCCTCCGTGCGGAAGGCCTGCATCCCCGCCTGGAGGAAGTGAGCACCGACCGCGTGCGGATGAGCGTGGACGGCCCCCGGTTCCGGATCCGCTTCGCCCTCCCCCTCGATCCTCTGACTCGCGACGAGAAGTCCTGAACCCGGACCTCCAGACTTCGGCCGGTCGGAGCCCCGCCAAGGTCGATCGCGTGCCGATGTGTCACGGAAACTGGTTCAGTGTCCGCGACAGAGCCTTTATGCCCGGGAGGACGGCTCGTTCTCACGGGAGGGAATCACCCGTCCGCCCTCCCGATGACCATGGAAGCGAAGGCCGCCCCGCTGCAACCGCCAAAGGTCCGCAGGGTGCTCGTGATCGATCCCAACGAGGAGCACCAAGTCCTCAGCACGATGGCCTTGAGCCGACGCGGCTTCAGGGTGACCGTCGCGGGCACGGGACGCGAGGCGATGCGGCTCGCGGTCAAGGAGCCCTACGACGCGATCGTGATCGACGTCAAGATCCGTGATCTGCCCGCGTTGGACATCGTCAAGGCCCTCGCCCAGCGGATGCCCGACGTGCCCAAGATCTTCGTCGTGTCCCCGGGTGCCGAGGACATGGCCGTCCGTGCCCTGAAAGAGGGGGCCGCCGGCTTCCTCGTCAAGACCCCGCGGTACAACGAGCTGCTCCCCTCGGAGGTCGAGAGCCAACTCGGACGGGTCCAGACCCAGCGGGACCTCCGGGCGAAGGGGAGGGCCCTCGGCGAGAGCGAGGACCGCTTCGCGAAGACCTTCCGCCTGAGCCCGGTCGCGATCAGCGTGACGACCGTCGCGGAAGGGCGATACATCGATGTCAACGACGCCTACCTGGCGGTGTTCGGGTTTGAGCGGGACGAGGTCGTCGGTCACACGGTCGCCGAACTCCGCATGTGGTCCGTGCCCGAGGAACGGGAGAAGCTCCTGCAGGCCCTCCGGGACCGCGGCTCCGTGCGAGACATGGAGTTCCGATTCCGCCACAAGTCGGGGAAGACGCTCCTGGGCGCCGTCTCGGGCGAGATGGTCGATCTCGAAGGAGGCCGGTGCCTCCTCGCGATCGTGCGGGATGTGACCTACGAGCGGCGCGCGGAGACCGTCCGGTCCGCAATCTATCGCATCTCCGAGGCCGCCTCCACCGTGCGGAACCTCGACGAGCTCTACCCGATGATCCACGTCGTCGTGGGCGAGCTGATGCCGGCGCCGAACCTCTACATCGCCGTCTGGGAACCCGGGACGGACCTCCTGACCTTCCCCTACTACGTGGACGAACAGGACGCGCCTCCGCCGCCTGCGAAGATGGGGCACGGGCTGACCGAGTACGTCCTCCGGACCTCGGAACCTCTCTTGGCCACACCCGAGCTCTTCGACGATCTCGTCAAGCGAGGCGAGGTCGACGTCGTCGGCGCGCTCTCCGTGGACTGGCTCGGGGTCCCGCTCATCGTCCGGGGCCGCGCGATCGGCGTCATGGCCGTCCAGACGTACTCGGAAGGGGTCCGGTACACGGAGGAAGACCGGGACCTCCTGGCCTTCGTCTCGGGCCAGGTCGCCATGGCGATCGAACGGGTCCGGGCGGAGGACTCCCTTCGGCGGGCCGAGCTGCGGTTCCGCACCATGTTTACCGGCGCGCCGGTGGCGATCGCCCTCATGGACCTCGAGGGAGGGCTGATCGACACGAACCCCGCCTGCCACTTCATGCTCGGATACGGTCCGGACGAGCTGCGGCGGTTGAGTCTCCAGGCGATCATCCACGCCGACGACTATCCGCGCAACCGTCAGCTCTTCCAGGAGCTCGTGGAGGGAGGCCGGACGGAATTCCAGATCGAGATGCGCTTCCTGCGGAAGGACGGCTCGCCCGTGTGGGGGCGGGTGACCGCCTCGTTGCTCCGGGACGATGCCGGCAAACCGATCTACGTGATCGGGATGGTCGAGGACATCAACCGCCAGAAGGAATCGGAGGACAAGGTGCGCGCCGCGGATCGGCGGTACCGCGCCCTCATCGACAACATCTCGGACGTCGTGGGCCTCGTGGACCGCGAGGGGGCCATCGTGTACGCCAGCCCTTCGACCTCCCGGGTCCTTGGGTATTCCCCCGAGGAACTCCTGGGGCGAAGCCCGATGCACCTCGTCGATCCGGCGGACGTGGAACGGGTATCTCAGCTCTTCGCCCGGCTCGCCGGGACACCGCGGAGCTCCACCGTGGCGGAGTTCCGAATCCGGGGGAAGGACGGCGGCTACCGATTGGTCGAGGGCATCGGGACGAACCTCCTCGACGATCCCAACGTAGCGGCCATCGTCATCAACTTCCGGGACATCACGGAGCGCGCCCAGGCCGTGGCCGAGATCCACGCGCGGGCTCGCCAGCAGGCCGCGGTCGCCGGGCTGGGCCAGAAGGCCCTCTCCGGCGTGGACCTCCCGACCCTGTTCAACGAGGCGGTCGGGGTCGTCGCACGCACGTTGGACGTCACGCACAGCAAGATCCTCCAGCTCGCCCCGGAAGGGAGCTCCCTCCGGCTCCAGGCGGGGACCGGCTGGAAGGAAGGGCTCGTCGGCCACGCCTCGGTGGGGGCGGGGTCGGACTCCCAGGCCGGCTTTACCCTGGCCCGGAAGGAGCCCGTGATCGTGGAGGACCTCCGGACGGAGACCCGTTTCCACGGCCCGCCGCTCCTGCGGGACCACGGGATCATCAGCGGGATGAGCGTGATCATCCCTGGGCCGGACGGGCCCTTCGGCGTCCTCGGCGCGCACACCACCTCGCTCCGCCGTTTCAGCGTTGACGATGTCCACTTCCTGGAGGCCGTGGCGAACGTTCTCGCGACGGCCATTGACCGCGGCCGCCAGGAGAGGGCCCTCGCAGAGAGCCAACGTGACGCGTCGATGGGCCAGCTCGCCGCCTACGTGGCCCATGAGATCAACACGCCCCTGACGAACATCTCCCTGCTCGTCAGCGGCATCTCCCGCCGGACCGACGACCCGCAGGTGCGGGAGAAGCTCGAGAAGATCAGCGCGCAGCGCCGTCAGGCCGGGGCGATCATCGCAGACCTGCTGACCCTGCCCCGCCACCGCTCCCTCGACCGTCTGCCCCATGACGTCCGCCAGCTCGTCGCCAACGCCGCGGAGCAGGCCCAGGCCTACCGGAAGCCCGAGGTGGAGCTCGTCCTGGACATCGGCGACCGCCCTGTCGTCGGGACCGTGGACGCCCTCCAGGTGCAGCACGTGATCCTGAACCTGATCCGCAACGCCCTCGAGGCGACCGCGACGGGCACGGTGACGGTTCGCCTGCGCGAGATGAACGGGCAGGTGATCCTCGAGGTCCGAGACACGGGGAGCGGCATGACGAAGGAGGTCCTGGACCAGATCTTCAAGCCCCTCTTCTCGACGAAGCCGGAGGGGGAACGCTCCGGGCTCGGACTCTCCTTCTGCCGGAACGTGGCGAGCGGACACGGAGGGACGATCGAGGCGGTCTCCGTCCCCGGGAAGGGCTCCACGTTCACGTTGACGCTGCCCCGATGAGCCCGCCGGGACCTACCGGAGCACACGCGAGACGGCGCGCAGCCCGCCCTCGAGTTGCTCCGGTCCGCGTCCGAGGTTCAGCCGGAAATGTCGGGGGAGGCCGAAGCATTCCCCCGGCGCGAGGAAGGTCGAATGCTCGTTGAGCAGACGGTCTGCGAGGGGGAGCGTGTCGGTCTCGATCGAGGGGAAGGACAGGTGCCCGACGGGTTCGATGTACCGGACCGCCCTCGCCGTCTCGGCCCACTCGCGGGCGATCTTGCGGCCCTCCTCGATCAGCTTCCGGTTCCGGAGGGCCGTCTTCTCCTTCTGTCGCAGGAGGACGCGGGCGATCCGGTCCGAAGGGGTCGGAGGATTCGCGGACATGTAGTCGAGAGCGGCCCGCACGCGGCGCCTCGCTTCCCCCGTGGCCCGCACCCAGCCGATCCGCAGCCCTCCCGCCCCGTAGAACTTCCCGACGCCCGAGGTGACGATGACGTACTCGTTCCGTCCGCCCATCGTGGGGGGCTCCCGGCCGAACGCGAGCTCGCGGAAGACCTCGTCCACGAGGACGTAGAACCCCCGCTCCGCCGCCAGGTCGGCGATGCCCTGCACGGTCGACGCGTCCAGGGCGGCCCCCGTGGGATTGTGCAGGTTCGTGAGGGTGAGCAGGCGGAGTCCGTCGGGCAGCGCCTCGCGGACAAGGTCCGTGGCGAGACGGAAGTCTTCCGACTCCGGACGGACGAGGTGGTCGACCTGCGCGCCCATGGCGCGGGGGATCGCCTCGAGGGGCTGGTACACGGGCCGCTCGACGAGGACGCGGTCGCCCGGCGACAGGAGCCCCGCGTAGACCGCGAAGTTCGCCTCGCTCGCGCCGCACGTGACGATGTAGTCGTCCGGGCGCCCGCCGAACCGTCCCGCCAGGAGATCCCTCAGTTCGCGGCTCCCTCCCAGGGTGCCGCCTTCGAGGCCGAGATCCTCCAGCCCACCGACATCGGAGAGGCGCTGGGCGGGCATGTCGCTCGACGAGATGTCGTACCGGACCCGGCCATGGGCCTCGGGGACGCGCCAGAGGAGATCGAAGGGTTCGAACTGCACGGCAGAAGCAGGGCCGCCGTGGACCTAAAGGATTCCGACAGGCCCGCAGCGCGAATGGGACAGCTACATATCCGCGACCCCGCCTACGGCCGATGGAGGACACGATGAAGTGGGTGACTCGAGAGCGGGCGAAGGTGGACCGGATCGCGTGCCCCTGGCTGATCACGCGGTTCGTGGATCCGAAGGCCGAATTCCTGTTCGTACCGGTGGACAGAGTCTTGGAGGTTGCGAAGGCGCAGGGCGCGATCCCTTTCGACACGCCGGGTGCGGAGCTCCACCACTACAAGGAGGACGGGGACGAGCGCTGCAGCTTCGATGCAATCATCAAGAAGTACCGCCTGACGGACCCGGCCCTCCTGGACATGGCGGAAATCGTGCGGACCGCAGACGCCGCACCCCGGAAAAGCAGGGCGGAGGGCCCAGGGCTCGAGGCCATGGCCCTCGGCTTTCGGACGAACGCTAAGGACGACCACCACAACATGCAGCTCCAGTTCCCCGCCTATGACGCGCTGTATACGTACTGCAAGCTGAAGGTGGAAGGGAAGGGGAACTTGGAGCACGCCACGCCGACGGGCTAGGGTCGCCCCGGCGGTTCGAGCGACTCGGCCGGGATGAGGTTGGACTCGCTCCCGCCATTGGCGGAGCGATGGTATGCCGACTCCTTCAGGATGTTCGCGTGCGCGAGGTCGCTCGTGCTGACCATCGGCATCACGGGCTTCGTGGCCACGGGCTGCTTCCCGCCGTTGACCAAGTCCCGGAAATAGGGCATCCATGCCGAGGCGAGCTCTCTCGGGCTCACGAAGCTCGACGTCGCGTAGTACTGGTACCAGGCGCACTGGATGTCGCAGGCCGCCATCTTCCGCCGCCGCTCGAAGGCGTCGGGGGACGTGATGTAGCCCATGAGGTCCGTGTCAATGAGGTTGATCGTCTTCTCCTCGAGGACGCGGCAGGGATACCAGAGAAAACCGTCCGCATCGACGATGATCGAGGACGTGTCGCAGCCGTGGTCCTCCGTGATCCGCGTGAAGTAACCTTCCGGCGAAATGATCACGCCCGGATACTTGTTACGCAGCTCAATGCCCTTCTTGGACATCGTCCAGAGGTCGGGGAGGTGGTCCTTTGTATTCTTCAGGTGGACCGCGCACATGACGACCGCCTTCACGCCGGCGTCGTAGCAGCGCTTGATCTTCTTCTCTAGGGCGTCCACGTCGTTCTTCGTCACGACGATCTGGATTGTGACGATGCTCCCCCACTTCGTGTACTCCTCGAGCTCGTCGAACATGTCGAGGTTCTTGTGGCCCTCGTCGATGGAGATGTGCAGGAAGTCGATGTACTTCGCGTACTCCGCCATGGGATAGCGGTGCTGCATGTCGCGCTCGCTCGTCGTGAAGAGGAGGTACCAGGGCTTCTCGTACTGGTAGCGCAGGAGCTCCGCGATGTCGTCGCGGACGAGCGGGTCTCCGCCCTCGAAACTGCACACGATGACGGAGCTTCGGGCCACGTTGTCCAGGATCGCCTTCACGTCTTCCGTGGGGATGTCCTTCCACCGGTTCTTCACGTGCCAGCAGTTGCAGAAGGAGCAGGTGAAGTTACAGCGGCGGGTGAGCTTGAGCGACGCGTAGAAGGGATAGATCGCCTCCCCCGCGAGCGTGTTCCGCGCGATGTATCCCGCGGTCCGGAGGAACCTCCGCTTCGCGAGCTTGCGCATCCGAGGCGATGACAGCCCGATGCGCCTATAAGCCTTTGCGAGCTGCGAAGATCCGATCCTGGAGGAGGAGGCCACCAACGAAGAAGAGGGCCACGACGACCCAGAGGACGGGGGGCGCGTAGAGCATGTATTCGAAGGCCCAGGGGAGCGGGCCGGCCGCAAGGGAGTAGGCCACAGGCGGGAGCCGGAGGAACAGGATCACGAGGGGGGTCAGGGAGAGCAAGGGCGCGGCCACGCGGTCCAGTTCCCCGCCACGGTCCGCGTCCGCCCGGAGGAGGCCCCACGCGGCGAGGGCAAAGGCCGACGAGGCCCCGAGGAGCATCAGCGTCGTCGTGACGGATGCGCGGACGAGCAGCATTCCCGCGGAGAAGAGCGCGGCCACGAGGAACGCGCGGATCGCGAACGGTCGCTCCGTCCCCCGCGGGACGAACAAGGTCAGGGGTAGCGAGAACACGGGCGTCAGGGCCACCAACGTGACGCCGATCACGGCCAGCCCCCCTCCTTGGAGTTCGAGACGCAAGCCGACGGAGAAGGAGTGGAAGGCGGCGAGCGCGACGAGGGGCAGGATCAGGGCGACGGCGAGCGGCCAGGACACCCGCTTCGGGCGGGAGGTTCCGCCGGGTCGGGCCTCCAACGCCGGCGCGAAGGCCGCACACACGATCAGGATGGCTGCGAGTCCTCCGTACGCGATTGCGTCCACGGGCAACGAGAAGCCTGCAGCGATCCCGACGAGGAACGAGACGAGGAGTCCGCGGGGGTCTCCGGGACCGCTGCGGAGAACGACCTGGAGGGCAAGCACGCCGGTGAGCATCGCCAGGGGGAAGCCCGCGCTCGTCCAGAGCGTGAAGAAGCTCGCAAGGGCGAACAGGACGAAGGCCACGGGGCCGGCGCGGCGAGCGTGCGTTTTCTCGAGGAACGCACGGAGCGGCGTCGCGAAGCCCGCGACGAGGATCCCGAGGAGGACGTACGTATACGTCCAGAAGTTGTCCCGGAGCACGGCCCGGAAATCGAAGAAGAAAAGGGCGACGACCGCCGCCCCCGCGAGCAGGGCCCAGACCTCCGAGCGGGTCGGGAGCACGCGGACGGCCCGCCGTCGCGTCAGGAGGGCAACGATTCCCGCGAGGCCGAGCGCAGACGCGAGGACGATCGCAAGGTCCTCCCAGAGGACGGCCTCCCGGAGCGTCTCCGACGCGAGATACGACTCGTACGCGGCCGCCTGCGGGTTCCCAAGGACGACCGCGTTGTCCGAGGCGGCGATGTGGGCCTCGGCGGTCCTCAGGTGTCCCGGGAAGAGGGTCGCCGCGATGGGGTCGGCCGCCATCGACGCCAGATCCGCCTTCGCGCGGGCGCGGAAGTCCTGGACCATGAGGGCGAAGAGCTGCTCCGGGGTGACGATGTCCACGCCGAGGCCCGTCCGGGCCGAAAGCTCGGTGAGCGCCGCCTTCGCGTCGCCGAGGCCGAACCGCCAGGGGTAGATCGTCATCCAGAGGAAGGCGGGACCGCTCGGTCGCGCGGCGAGGGCGGCCTGGGCCTTCGCGAGGAAGTTCTCCCGGGAGGTCCAGAGGTGGGTGGAGCGGATCACGGGCGCCGCGCCCGCGGAGCCCGCCTGCATCCAAGTGTGTGCGGTCACGGGCTGGTCGTCGTAGTCCAGGGCGATCCCTCGGGGGCTCAGTCCGTCCACGTAGGCGCGCAGGCTCGCGGCGCTGTGCGGGATCTCCGAGGCCGTGAAGGCGTTGAGGATCCAGGGCACGTCCATGTCGGCCTGCTCCAGGTACCGCTTGGAGAACTGCAAGTACGATGGGAGGTCCCCGGGCCCCGTGTAGTCGGGGTACAGATACCCGGCCCCGCTCGGCCCCGCGACGAACCGGTCGACCGCGCTCGCGTTGCCGTAGAAGTACTCCATGTACGGCGGCGCGAGGTCCGCGACGAGCGGGTCGAGGCTCCAGGCCACGGGGAACGTCCCGCGCGCGGGCTCGGCCCACATCTCCATCATCCGGTGGGCGAGGAAGTCGAGGTTGTCTCCGTCCGCGACCGCGACGACCGCGTAGATCCGGTCCTGGAGGGTGAGGTTCCCGAGCGGCGAGCGCGCCTGCGTGTAGCCTGTGTTCCTGCCGAACGCGGTGAGGGCGGAGAGGTTCGGCGTGTCCTCCGTCCCGAGGACGAACTTGCCCTCCGAGGACGCGAGCTGCACGAACGCGTTCTCCTCCGTCAGCGTGGGGCTGCGGAACCATCCGAGGATCGGGATGCCCCGCGGCGCAGCGTGCAGGACGCGTAGGGTCGCGGCGATCTCCTGGGGCGTGGCGAGGACGCCCTGCGGCTCGTAGAAGACGAACGTCCGCGAGGCGACGAGGTAATCCCGCAACGCGTGCTCGTCCGGCGGCAGGATCGCGAGGAGGTCGTGGTCCGACTGGGGATACAGCTCCCGCATCGCTCGGTCGTACGCGCCGATCGCGTCGAGGGAGGTCCAGTTGCTCGAGCCGTAGTCCAGGAGGATCGGGCGGCCGCTTCGGGCCGCGAGGCCTACCGCGGTGTCCGGGCCTGCGATCACGGCGTCCCGGATGCCGGCGAAGGTCGTGGCGATGTTCACGGACTCCGGACGCCGGGGGTCGTAAACGACGAGGCCCTCCGCCCGGCCGAGGTAGCGATCCAGGACCCAGTCGACGGAGACGAGGTCCGTGGCGACGGAGTATCGCGAACGGAGAAAGGACAGG
>Ga0209751_10006427_pt1 | contig 10889 bp, 8 predicted proteins | sample RifCSP13_1_FD_184019 | JGI IMG/M metagenome (GOLD analysis project Ga0209751, IMG submission 184019) | Soil microbial communities from Rifle, Colorado - Rifle CSP2_sed 13_1 (SPAdes) (version 2) | ecosystem: Environmental > Terrestrial > Deep subsurface > Rock core/Sediment | place: Rifle...
GGTCGAGCGTTACTTCCGCGACGCGAAGATCACCGAGATTTACGAGGGCACGAGCGAGATACAACGTATGGTGATCGCGCGGCTGGAGCTGGGGCTGCGGTAGGCAAGGGGATCTATGGAAGGATTGATCTGGCTCATCCTGCTGCTGGTCATTGGCTACTGGGGCGTGCAATGGATGCGTGATTACTGGCAGAAACGCGGCGCGTCTGCCAGTGAAGGCCGGCAGCCTGATAGTTTGCTCGATGTTCTCAAAGCGCTGCCGGCCTATGTGAAAAACCGCCGAGGGTCTGCCTCCACTCAACCACAGCCTGACGCTCAGGCCACGCCAGTGGCTCCACAACCCGGCGCGGCTTTACCTGGGCCGAGTGACCAGGCAGTGGGGACAGTTTCTGCACCTGCATCGGCGGCGTCCACGTCGGCTACGGTCGAGGAACCACAAGCGAGTCTCTCGCTTGAAGGCTCCGCCTCTGACTCTCTCGTCAATCCTCCCCAAGGTTCTCAACCCGCTGCCATGCCTGAGGCCCAAGCAGCGTCGCCTCGGCCCACGGAGACCATGCCGGTTTCTTCGGGGGGCCTTGCGCCTTCGACCTCACATGTACAGCTTTCTTTCGATTTGACACCTGGAGCGCGCGTCCGCGTCACGGTCGAAGCCCTGCCTGATACGGCAGTAAACGTGATTGGGCAAGCCCCGCTCCAGAGCACTGTCTCCCAGTCGAGCAAGCCGGCGGCGCCAATCATCCCCTCAGCCGTCGCGGCTCCGGCTATCCGGAAACCTTCCACTGTTTCTCATTGGCGAAGCCGAGGCGCGCACCTGGCAGGGAGCGTGAAAGCCTTTTGGCAAGAGACAGCGGCGGGGTTACGGCAGGAGTGGTCTGAACGACGTTCACAGTTGGCCGCCCTGGCCGCAAGCCCGGTTTTGGCTTTCATCGCCGGGCGGGCGGCTGGCGATGGCGAAAAGGCGCTCAACCCGGCAGTCGCCATCGTGGGCTGGGTGGGAGCGATCACTTTGGTAGTCTATGGCGGGTGGCGTGGCCTGCCTCGCGCCTGGCGCTTATCACGGCCGACAGTCATCTGGGTCGTCGGGTTGACTCTCGTGGCGCTCGCGGCGCGCGCCTGGGACACGACCCATATTCCGGTGGTGCTGACGGGTGATGAGGGTTCGGCGGGGTTGAGCGCTATGCGTTTTGTGACTGGCGCAGCCAATAACCTTTTCTCAATTGGTTGGTACTCATTTCCTTCGCTTTACTTCTTCATCCAATCCCTCTCTATCCGCTTGTTAGGACCGACCATTGCCGCTTTGCGCCTTCCCTCGGCGATGGCTGGCGCGCTCACGGTGGCCGGGCTGTATCTGTTAGGCCGCGTCATGTTCGGTCATAAGACCGGCCTGGCAGCGGCCATTTTGCTGGCCGGCCTTCATTTTCATTTGCATTTCAGTCGCATCGGCTTGAACAATATTTGGGATGGCCTGAGCTACGTGATTGTGCTGGGGGCCTTGTGGCACGGCTGGCAGGCGGAAGAGCGCGGCTCGTTTCTGCTCGCCGGTGTAACGCTGGGGTTGGCGCAGTATTTCTATCCGAGCAGCCGCTCCCTCTTCATTCTCGTCCTCGTGTGGGTCATGATGGCCGGATTGATGGACCTGCCGCGCCTGAGGCGCAACCTGCCGAGTCTGGCGCTCATGGCGCTCGTGGCCGGGGTGGTTTTGCTGCCGCTCGCACTGTTCTTCATCCGCCACCCCGACGAGTATATGGCGCCGATCAGTCGCGTGACAATCCTGGGGCCGTGGTTGAAGAATGAAGTGACCCACACGGGCCTCCCGGCCTGGCGGATTTTGTTCGAGCAATTCAAGCTCGGTTTTGGCGCATATGTACAGGTCCCCGTGCGCATGTGGTATCTGCCGGGCGTTCCCATACTCCGGACGATCCCAGCGTTCTTCTTCCTCGTGGGGAGCGCCCTGTTACTCTGGCGCTTCCGCGACCCACGAACGCTGATGCTAGGGCTATGGCTGATTATCTCGGCTGCGGCAGGAGCCTTGAGCGAGAGCGCGCCTGCCGCACAACGCTACGTAGCCGCCGCCCCTGGAGTCGTGTTGATAGCGGCGTATGGTCTCACGCAAGGAGTTGAGTTTCTGTCTGGACTGTGGCCGCGTTACGCCTCCCTGGCGGGCCTGGCGGTCGTCGCGCTGGCGGCGGGCCTGGCGGTGGGTGACGCGAGGTTCTATTTCTCCGATTACACCCCCAAGAGCGCGGTTGACGCCAGTTTGGGCGGCGACAATACGCTGGTAGCCAATCGGCTGGCCCTTTATCTCCAGGAAAAATCAAGCGACTGGCAGGCGCTCTTTTTTGGCGCGCCGCGCATGGGGTATTACTCCATTCCCAGCCTGCAGTATCTCGCGCCCCACATCACCGGGTACGACGTGGCCCGGCCGTGGGGTTCGCCGGAGAATCCCCAGCCCACTAGTTCCCGGTTGATGTTCGTCTTTTTGCCTGGCTTCGACGGCGACCGTGGCATTGTGGAAGCCAGTTATCCGGGCGGGAAATGGATTCAAGAAAACATGCCCGACGGGCGCGTGCTGTACTGGCTCTATGAGTATGATGGGACGATGGTCCCGCCGCCTGTGCCTTTGCCGACTCCCACCTCGCCACCTCCGCCGACTCCACTCCCAACTCAAACTCTGGCGTCTTATCCGGCGACGCAGACGCCATGATGAGCGGCGAGGGCGGCTAGTGGGTTGTAAACTAAATTCTGCAATGAATAACTTGCGGGGCTTGATTAGCTGTGATAGCGTTACTCATCCGTTGAAACAAGCACGGGAGATGAGTTATGCGTGGTCGGAAGCCCAGCAAGTTCAAATTGAAATCCAAGGATAAAACTTTCTTGCGTCAGTTGTTGCGTGAGGGTCAGACTCCCATAAGAGTCGCGCGTCGTGCCCAGATACTTTTGAGCCGCGCCCATGACCAACACCGGGTGGTGTCCCTCGCTGAGACAGTGGGGCAGGACACGGCCACCATTTGGCGAGTCTGTGAACGCTATCGTCAGTTCGGGCTGCAAGCCGCATTATACGATGCCGCCCGTTCGGGACGCCCACCCGTTTTTTTCCAGAAGCGAACGCCAGGCGATTGAAGGACTGGCCTGTGACGAGCCGGCCTCGGTGGGGCGGTGCCTGACGCATTGGTCGCTGCGGAGCCTGGCCCAAGCGGCGGTCGAGGCAGAATTGGTGGACGCCATCTCCCATGCCGCCGTCAACGATCTATTGCGCCAAGCCGATTTGCACCTCCATGGCTTTCGGTGGTGGAAGACAACGATCTGGGATGAGGAAGCCGTGGCGCGGGCCCTCAAAATCCTCTGGTATTACGAGCGCATCGAGAGCCTGTGGCAAAAGCGCGAGGTGCTCCTGGCGGTGGACGAGAAGCCCAACCTGCAAGTTCTCGAACGCGCCGCTCCCAAACAACCGATGCGGCCCGGTCAGGGGGAGCGTCAGGAATTTGAATACCACCGACATGGCACGATCAATGTGCTGGCCGCCTTGACGGTTTACAACGGACATATGTGGGCCGAATGCTTGGACAAGAATGATGGTGAGCATTTCCGTCCTGCGCTGCGACGCTTGCTTCATCCTTACAGTTGGACGCGCCGCATTCATCTGATTATCGACAATGGTTCCAGCCACATCAGTGACGACACCACGGAGTTCTTTGAGAACCTGTCACCCCGCGTGCATGTGTTATTCACACCCGCCAATGCTTCTTGGCTTAATCAGGCCGAAGCTTTGCTGGAAGCTTTTGACGAACGGTATCTCCTGCGCGGTGATTGGTGTAGTCGGACGAGAATGATCCAGCATATCAGCGACAGTGCCAGGGATTACAATCAGCATTTCGCTCATCCTTTTGACTGGCAATGGTCTTGCCGGAAGTTCCAGTATTGGCTCAACAATACGCCCGGACTAATTCGTTGCAAAACTTAGTTTACAAACCACTAGGGCCGGTTCCAAACACGAGCGATTGGGAAAACTCATGGACGAAAAACCACAAACTTCGCTGGCCATCAACTATCGGGGAATTTCAATCTGGCCGCGTCTCGGGCGGTACGCCATCGAGTGGCTCTTGATTATCCTGGTGGCTTATTTCTACGCTGGTAAAACTCTGCTCAATTTTGACGCCACCCAGTTGCAACAGACCGGCGAGCATAACGAAAGCTTGACGTTGCCCCTGCTGGCCGAGATCGGGCTTAAGCGGTACGGCGAAATTCCTTTGTGGAATCCTTACATGCTGACTGGCTTTCCGCTAGTGGGCGACTTTCTCAGCCACTTTTGGCATCCGGTGGCGACTCTCTCGGTTTGGATTTGGGGCGGCATCAACGGGATGAAGGTGTCAGTCTTTCTGACTTTTGTGGCCGCCGGTTTGGGGCAATGGCTGTTTGCGCACGCCTTCGGGTTGCGAGGCCTGGTCCGGTTATGGACAGCGCTCATCTATATGCTCTCAGGCGGTTTGGCCTTGCTGTGGCGCTCCGGGTGGTACGAATTGCTTTTAGGCGCCGCCTGGTTTCCCTGGTGTTTTGCGGCCGTCTGGTGGGCGGTGACGACTCGGGGATACGCCTCCCTCGCGCTGAGCGCATTGGTGGTGGCCATGGTGTTGACGACCGGTGGGGGATACTATCCTTTTTACCTGTTCGGGTCTCTGGGCGTCGTGGTCGTTGTGGCGATGCTGTTTACCCGCTCCGTTCCGCGGTGGATTCAATTGCGGCGCGCTGTTTTTATTGCCGTGCTGAGCGCCGGGATCACCGCGGTGATGTTGCTGCCCTGGATTGACGGCTACCGCTATACCGCCCGTGATGTAATGCCTGATCTGGAACAGCATTTTTCTCAGCCGATCATGTACGCCCTATTCAACTACGTCATCTCACAGCCGGAATGGTACCGGGCGGAGGTGCTGGGGACGGCCGGCGGTTGGAACTGGTTCTATATCGGCTCTTTGCCTCTCGTGGCGCTCACGTTAGCGCCGTTGGCTTACAGCCGTGCGCCCCGGCGCCGTGCGGCAATTGCCGCCGCCGGGGTGTTGACGCTGTTCATTTTGATGTGGCACGCCAACAAATACCCGCCCTTCAAGTATGTCTACGATTGGATTCCCTTTTTATACAGTCTGCGTTTTCCCAATCGGCTGCTGATCATAGCTGCCAGCCCTTTGCTCGTGCTGGCGGGTTTCGGCTTGCAATACGTGTACCGCCTGTCCAGGGTGGTCAGCCGCAAAGCCGTCCTGCTGGTTTCTGGTTCGGCTTCGGCCACACAGGTCAACATCCCATTGTGGCGGCTGGTCGTCGGCGCTTGGCTGGTGTACCTCGCGCTCAACGTGCGGTCGGTCTATGAGGTGAACAAAGGCGTAGCTTTTGCCAAGCAGTTTCTCAATCCCAAGGCCCTCCAGGCACTGCGCTGGCTGAAGAATTACGATCCCGGCTTGTACTACATCAATATCGGCGGAGGATTCATTTACTGGGATTGGATGCCGGCTGCCTATATGCTCGAAATGCCGGTCATCAACTTCAGATATAGCCGTTCCCTGACCAGCCTCGAGCGGCAGCGCGCGCCGGAGTCGCCGTTTGCCGCCAAGCCCAAATACATGCTGGCCTTGCCCGACCAGCCTCGGCCCGACAACGCGCAGCAATTGCAGGACTTTGAAGGGGTCGGGCTATGGTATTTGCCCGGCGCCCTGCCGTTTGCTTTTAGCGCGCCGCCCAACTCGCTCCAACCCTTCACCACGCTCGCGCCCGAGCAGGCTGTCGCGCTCGATGTGCACTGGAGTAGGCTGAATCGCGTTGAGGTTAAGGGCGCCCCGGCGCGTGACGGCGACCTCCTGATTGTGCTGGTCAGCAATTATCCGGGCTGGAAGCTGTCGGTGGACGGCCAGCCGCAAACTCTTGCGCCCGCCAACGATTACCTGGGTGCCGTGATGCTCCCCGGCCAGCATACCTACACGTTTGACTTTTTCCCAGCTCAATATGCCATCGGGCTGGGAATTAGTCTGGCCTCCCTTCTTCTGGCTGCCGGTTTGATCTTGGCCGATTCGCCCGTAAGACGGATTCTGGCTCTTCCCGGTCGCTTGCCGGCACCCTATCCTGTTTCATCAGATTCTTCTCAAGCTTCCCCGTCACCCTGAACCTGAGGCTAATCCGGGCACAGTGCGACCAGACTCTAGCAACTCGATCACAGGTAGGGATTGCTATGCCAAATTCATCTGTTGTAACAACTAGGCCGCGGTTGAGTCTGCTGGGCCTCCGCGACGCCTGGATGGAGTCAGCCCGCGCTAACCGGGCGCGGCTCCAATCACTGGCCGAATTGAGTTTCATCGCGCTGTGGGCCATTTGGGTTGGCCGCAGTTATCTATCGCTCAATCCGCACGTCGCCCTCGGGATAGGCAATGACGATTTTCTCCTCTCCATCTTCCCCTACTATCCTCTTCTGCGGGTATTGCATTGTGGGGATTGCGCGTTGTGGAATGGACTAATGAATGGCGGCACGCCCACTTTAGGTGACAGTATTGGCGCGCTCTTGCACCCGGTGATGCTGCCGCTCATATTGCGATGGGGTGTGATGGACGGCATCAAAGTCGCCATGCTGACGAGCCTCATCATGGGCGGCTGGGCGCAGTGGTGCTTAGCCCGGGTCATGCGTCTCGGTGTGGTTCCGCGCTTGTGGGTGGCCCTGCTGGCAGTCGCAGGGGGGCATTTGGCTGGGCCATTGCAGGGGGGCGATGTAGGAATCGTATTTTCAATTGCGGCGACCAGTTTGGTAGTGGCGCCGGGCGTCGCACTAGCGCTCAGCGGGCGGCGACGTGACGCCGTCATTTTCGGACTGATGCTGGGTCAGGGATTGCTGGCCGGTCAAGGTTATTTACAATTGGCAATGGTCGCAGGGCTGTTGCCGGCCTTCGTCTTTTTCCTGTTCGGCCACAACCTGCGGCTACACCCGGTCTGGAAGGAATTTGCCCTGGCCGGTCTGCTGGCCGGGCTCATCTCCGCCGCTTTTCTAGTGCCCTGGCTCACGTTTGCGCCCCACATCGTCAAACCTACAGAGCCGCAATCCAGCCAGCCCTTAGAATATCTGCCCTTGAATCTGGTCATTCGCGACATGCGCTTCTTTATGGCCGATGTGCTCCAGAAGCTGCCGGCACCCAGTTTGTATCTCAACTATATTGGTTGGACACCGCTTATTCTTGCGGTGCTGGCCTGGCGCCTTATTCCCCGCGCCGCTATGCGCCTCTATCTTTTTTTCCTGGCCGCCATCGCCCTGATCTACTTGCTGGGCAGTTCCACGATCCTGAAATGGGTACGCGATTTTTTGCCCGGCTTTTTGTTAGATTTGCGCAACCCGACGTTTGGCGTCGGGCTGGCCGTGACTTTAGTGCTGGGCCTGGCGGCCTGGGGCCTCGACCGCCTCTGGCGGCTGAACTGGCCGAACCTCCTGCTCAAGACCTCTGCGAGCGCGTCCTTAAGCGTGGATTCGCGCCTGCTCCTTGTCCTGCCTCTGCTCTGGTCCATCCGCTCCGTGGCCGAATTCAACGAGCAATTTCACATCAAGTCCGAGTGGCCAGCCGACATTGTGGCCGCAGCGCAAGCCCCGCGCACCGAAACTGCCGAATGGATGCGCCCGTTGTATGGCAACTGGACCTTTGTGGCCGCCGCCCTTAGCGAAAACATCAAAATCACGGCGGCCTATCGCATTTGGGATTTGAAAGACCGCCCGTACCCGCCGATGCACGTGGAAGTCGGCAACGACCCGGCCATGCTCTCCAGCCCCAATTATTGGAAATCTGTCAACGGCATCCACTTTGTGTTTTACCCCGAAAACGAATACGCCTTTGTTGACACGGGCTCCCAGTACATTCCTTGCCGGGCCAGTGCCGACGGGGGGTATATTGACGTGCAATGTCAAACGGATCAGCCGGGGCAATTGATCGTGTACGAAAATTCGTGGTCGGGCTGGAGAGCCTGGCGTGACAGCCGCGCGGTGGATCTCCAGTCGGGCCAGTGGCTGCAAGTCGAGGCGCCCGCTGGTAGCCATACCTATCGGTTCCGATATCGCCCTGCAGATGTCCTGGTCGGCTTCGTTTTATCGCTGATTGGCTTGGGCCTAGCGATCCGATTCGGGTTTCAGAAAACGCCAGAGCCTGTTCCCCCCCTCGCTGCTCTGGAGGCTGACCCCTTGCCGTAATTCTGGTCCTCGGAGGTTATGTGTGAAAGCGGCTTTCTTCTCTCAACACGGGGGGTCGGAGGTGATGCAGTACGGCGACCTGCCGACTCCCGAAGCCAAACCCGGCGAAGTACTGGTGCATATCAGGGCCGCGGCGATGAACCGCGTGGTCGTACGCGGACAGCCTGTGAGGGTCGGTGATCAACTCGTTGTCCTCGTGAGCAACTATCCGGGATGGCAGGTCTTTGTGGATGGCAAATCGGCCCCATTGGTCCTGGCGAATGAATACCTCGGCGCAACCATGCTGCCTGGTGAGCACACTTACGTCTTCGCCTTCCAGCCCATGAAGTATTACCTCGGCCTAGGGATCAGCGGCTTGACTCTGCTCGTCGTTTTATACTTTTTATTGGCTGATTGGTGGGGCAAGTCTGTGCGGTCTCAGGCCACGAAGTCGGTTGTTGTAAGTGAGCCGGTGGCCTCGTCCAGTTGAATAGACCCCGTGGAATTCGTCGCCTGCAATTTGTGCGGCTCAACCGAGGGCCGTTTGTGTTTCCCCTCCACTCTGGGGACAAGTGGTCAACTCACCAGCGCGAGCGCCTTCCGGTGCACCTCGGCGGGCTACGGTTTGCATCATGCAATTGTGCAGTGCCGGCAATGCGGCCTGGTCTATGCCAACCCGCGCTGGGAGGGGGCGGAGGTGCTCGATCACTACGTGGCCGTCGAAGACCCGCTTTATCTGGAGGAGCGGGAAGGGCGGGTGTTGACTTTCCAACGCCATTTGCTCCCCCTGCACAAGTTGACCGGCGCTCCGGCGGGCCGCCGTTTGCTGGATGTGGGCGCGTACGTGGGGGTTTTCGTCGAAATTGCCCAACAGGCCGGGTGGCAAGCGGTGGGGCTGGAACCGTCCCACTGGGCGGTGGCTGAGGCGCGCAAGCGCGGGTTGGAAATGCTGGAGGGCACACTGGCCAGCGCCGCTCTGCCAGAGGCGAGCTTTGACGTGGTAACGATGTGGGATGTGATCGAGCATTTGACCGATCCGATGGCCGAACTGCGGCGCGCCTACCGTGTGCTCAAGCCGGGCGGGTGGCTGGTCGTCCACACGATGGACATTTCGAGCCTCACGGCCCAGATGATGGGGGCCCGTTGGCCGTTTTTAATGGAGATGCATTTATTCTATTTCTCGCGCAAGACGCTTGGTGTTATGCTAGACAAGGCCGGCTTCGAGGTGGCCGGGACTCATACCCAAGGGCGTTATCTCCGATTAGGGTATCTGGCTGGTCGAGTAAAGGCCCTGTGGCGTCCGGCGGGCCAGATCATGGAATGGATAGTGTATTGGCTGAAACTGCAAACGATGCCGATTGCTATCAATACGTTGGATCTGTTCACAATGTATGGGCGCAAACCAACCGTTTAGCCCTCATGCCGATAGGTCTCCCACACGGCCCGTTTTCGAGACAGACAGGGTAAATCTTCAGCATAGTAAATGAAATCTAACAGGGCTAGCGCATAACGACCATTGAAGCTGAGCATGTAGGCTCTTTTGCTGGAATAGATATAGCCCACGAGACCCGTCAGAGTCGTGATCCGTTGTAGTAGCCAGGTTACAAAGGCATGGCTTCCGGAATAGATTGTGACCCGGATTGTCAGGTCGTCTTTTCCTCCCGGGTGATGTGGTGTAGAGATTGTCCCGTCACCGTCAATCACTCCGCGTAGAAAATCGCGGAAGACTTCGTCAGGGATCACTAATGGGCCAAGCCGTAGGCTCTTTTGAGAGGTTAAACCAAGGTTTTCAAGAAGTGCACGATAAGCGGGGTCCGACAGTGAGACCTCCAAGAGATCCTTGAAGCCTATTTTTTTCTGCTCCGATATGTGAACGTTCTTGAGGCCGAGGCAGGTCAGATAGATTTGCGCCAGTTCTACCTCGGTGGTTGTCAAACGCACTTGATTGTTATCGCTGGTGAGACAGCCGTCGCTGGCAATTAATCCAACGACATATGCCAGTTCAGGGGATGGCCATGCATCCAGTACCGATGGTGGGATAGTGTATTTGCGGCGGTGATCCCATGGGCGGCGAGGCACCAAACCGTGTTCGCGCATATGCCTTGCAACCCAGCCCTCGTCGTGACCTAATAAGTCGCCGATCTCTCGTAAGGAGAGAGCTTGATCGTAGTACAACGCTTCAAGCGTCTCTTTAGAAATAGGTATCTTTTTGCGGCCCATATCCCTTTGTTTCGTTGATCGCCAGCGTGAAATGATTACCAAAGCGGTAGCGAACAAAGGATGACGGTCAGTATAGCATGTTTGTGTATCTTTTATCCGCGCAAAGCCAGCGTCACTCTACTGCAATGAGGCCAAAATCATGAAAGCTGCTTTCTTTTCCCGACATGGCGGGCCGGAGGTGATGACCTATGGCGACCTCCCGGCCCCGGAAGTAAAACCCGGCGAGGTCCTCGTTCAGATCAAAGCCGCCGCCATGAACCGCGTAGACAAGTGGGTGCGCGATGGCTGGCCCGGCCTGAAGCTCGACCTGCCGCACATCCCCGGCTCGGACGGCGCGGGCGTCGTGATCGAAACGGCGGGCGGAGTCGCCGGCTTTCGACCCGGCGACCGGGTGGTCATCAACACCAACCTGGGCTGCGGCGCGTGTGAGTTTTGCGTCGCCGGGCAGGACAACCTGTGCCGCGACTGGCGCCTGATCGGCGAGACGATC
>Ga0209751_10006428_pt1 | contig 10888 bp, 12 predicted proteins | sample RifCSP13_1_FD_184019 | JGI IMG/M metagenome (GOLD analysis project Ga0209751, IMG submission 184019) | Soil microbial communities from Rifle, Colorado - Rifle CSP2_sed 13_1 (SPAdes) (version 2) | ecosystem: Environmental > Terrestrial > Deep subsurface > Rock core/Sediment | place: Rifle...
GTTGACCTCATGGTCGCTCACCCACCAGTTGAACAGCCGCCCCGCCAGCGGGTCGTGGTAGAGGATCACCCAGCCGACGCCGCGCATCGCGGCCGTCCGGGCGAAGTCCTCGCGCCACGCCGGTATGCCTCGCCATCCCGCGGCCAGCGCCGCCGCGAGCTCGCTCCCCATGCTCAGCGCGGCGCCGGCCGCCAGGTTGGCGAAGTAGTACTCGTGGAGCACCATCCCGTTGAACTCGAACCCCAGGCGACGCTTGAGCTCCCCCCAGACGCGCGATCCGTGCTCCGCCGTCTCGATCTCCTCGAGCAGCTCGTTGGTGTTCTTCACGTAGGCTTCGTACAGCTGCCAATGCTGTTCGATCTGCTCGTCCGAGATCCCCGTCAGCCCGCGCGGCCTGAGGTGCTCCTGTACGTCGTATTTCTTCATCGGCCCTGGACCTGCCGCGGTGCCGCGGACGCTTCCCTGTTCCGCAGGCGATCCAGGAGCTGTTCGAATGACATGCGCTTCAGCATCGAGGTGAACTGGCTGCGATAGTTCGAGATGAGGCTCACGCTGTCCACGGCGATGTCGTACACGGCCCACTGCCCGTCGCGCTCGATCAAGCGGTACTCGATTGCGACCTCACCCTTGCCCACCGCCATCCGGGACTGCACTTGCGCGTACGAGCCGCTGATGGTCTCGCCCTGGAACGTAATCGTCGCGAGAGGATAGTTCCCGATGGTGTTCAGGTAGGCCCCCTGGAGCAGGTCGGTGAAGAGCGCCACGAAGTCCTGCTGCTCCTCGGGGGAGGCGTCCGTCCACCGCTGCCCCAGCAGCCGGCGGGACATCTCGTCGAAATCGAAAAGCTCCACCGCGGCCCGGCGAATATCCGCCCGCCGCTTCCCGCTCTCCGTCGCATCGCCTGGCTGTGACCGGACTATCGTCAGCACACGGGAGATGGACGAGGTGACGACGTTGAGCGGCCCGGACCGACCGGCGGTCGGCCCCGGCTGGGCGTCCGCCACCATCGTCTGTGCGAGCGCAGGAGCGGCTCCGAATGGAATGAAGGCCACGATCGCCACGAGCGCTGAGAACCAGCGCCCATGCCGCATCAGGACCTTGAGAATCTGCGGCATAAGAGAATCGGGAAAACGAGCTTCAACCATGGTCGCACTCCTTGGACAAGAGTCCTGCGCCGTAGGAACGGGCGCGCCCCCCGCGCACGTGAAAGACGCTTCTTCGCTTCATAGAGGTAACTGTAGTCCCGGCGGAGGCGGCGGCCTATTGGACCTAAGCCGCATGCCCGTCGAGCGAAACGGCCCGTGGACCCCCTTGGACCAAGGTCCAATAGGCACGCGGGATGAGGGCGACTAAAGTCGGCGCGTGATTGACATGTTCGTCTATCACGCCGCCCCACTCAGGCCGATTCACATCGCGAAGTCCCGCGCGCGGGACCGGTCATGAGGTGCCTGGAGGCTCACCATGGATGACATCAGAAAGCGGCTCGATCACAACCTGACGGCGGCTCTCTTTCGACTTCGCCAACTCGGCGGGGCCGTAGCGGTTGAGGAGCTGCCCGGCGCGACCGGCGACAACTCGCGCTTCGCTGACGAGGTTGACGAGATCCAGGCCAACGAGAACCGGGAGATCAGCTTCGCCACGCGCGAGAGGCTGCTGGAGCGCGTGAAGCGTCTGTCGGCCGCCCTCGACCGGCTGAACGACGGTGAGTACGGCGTGTGCGTGGAGTGTGCCGAGCGGCCGCAGTAACAGAACGCCCGTTCTCCGACCCGGCGGATCGATGGCGTTCCACGGGTTCTCGCCGCTCTTGACCTGGGCGTCGTATAGCTCCATCACTCGCCCCCAGGGCATTCGTCGGTTCCGACCATGGGCAGCCCAGCGCAGAGCGAGCGCAGGCGCGTGAGCATGCCGGCGGGTTAGGATACAGGCCGCGGATGGGCCGCGGGCCCCCCGGCCGCGTATGCTGATGTCACACACTCTCACGCATCAAGAGGAGCCGGCGCGATGGGACTGCTCGACGGCAAGGTGGCGGTCGTCACGGGAGGCGGCACAGGCATCGGTCGGGCGGTCTCGCTCGACCTCGCCAGGGCCGGGGCCAAGGTGGTGGTCAATGACTACGGGGTCAGCGTGGACGGCCGCGATCCGTCGAGCGGGCCCGCCAACGAGGTGGTGGCCGCTATCCGCTCGGCCGGCGGCCAGGCCGTGGCGAGCGCGGAGAGCGTGGCGACCATGGCGGGCGGCCGCGCCGTGGTGGAGCTGGCCCTCCGCGACTTCGGTGACCTGCATATTGTCGTCTGCTGCGCGGGCATTCTTCGCGAGCGGATGATCTTCAACATGTCGGAGGAGGAGTGGGACGCCGTGATCGCCGTGCACCTCAAGGGCCACTTCACGGTGATGCAGCCCGCCACACGCCACATGCGGGAGAAGAAATCCGGCAGCATCATCACCTTCACGTCCACGGCGGGCCTCGAGGGCAGCCCCGGGCAGCCCAACTACTCGGCGGCCAAGGAAGGCATCGTGGGGCTCACGCGCTCGACGGCGCTGGCCATGGCCCGATATGGCGTGCGCTGCAACGCGATCTCGCCGACCGCCGACACGCGAATGACCCAGCGCCTGCCAGGGGAGCGCCGGGGGCTGGCCACGGCCACGCCGCCCGAAGCCATCGGCCCCGTGGCGACATTTCTCGCGAGCGATCGCGCGGCGCATATCACGGGGCAGATCATCGGCGTGCGCGGCACAGAGGTGACCGTCTATGCCCACCAGGCTCCGCTGCGCACGGCCACGAGCGTCGAGGCCTGGTCCCCGGAGCGGCTGTCCGAGGTCTGGGACCGTGCCTTGGGTCAGGACCGGCTCCGCCGCTTCGACGCCTTGCAGATCCCCTGGCCCGCGAAGCCGGCCTGACTCAGCCGAGCGCGACGCGAGAGGAACTGCTCGCGATCGGCCGAGGTGGTCGCAAGGCTCCCTTCGGTCAGTCTTCCTCGAAGAGCTCCTGGAGTGCCCGCAGAGCGACGGCTCCTCGCTTGAGGCGGGATCGTTCCGGCGGCGACCGGTGGGCCCAGGAGGGTACCGCCTGAACTTTTTCGCTTGACAGCCGTGTGCGCGGGGAATGAGCGCGTATCGCGGGCGGCGGGTGGATGCCGGCCCAGCGCGTCGCACGGGTGCGATGATGGACGGGCCGGCGCGACCGCAGCGAAAATCATCCTGCGCTCCGGAATCGCCCGTCCTGGAGGCTCCCAGGCGGCTCCGAAACGGGGGTGTAGGGTCTTCCTAACAGAAAGGGAGGCCCGCCATGGAGATTCACTCTCCAGACATCCCCGCCACGCTGGAGCCCGCCGCGGCGTTGGACCGGCTGGGTGACGAGATCGCCGAGCTGTCAGCACACATTGAGGTCGCCACTGCCCACCTCCTCCACCTGATCCGCGAGTTCGACGCCCGGGGAGGCTGGAATAGCGGATTCCGCTCCTGCGCGGCCTGGCTTAGCTGGCGGGTCGGGCTCGACCTTGGGGCCGCCCGCGAGAGGGTCCGCGTGGCGCGCGCGCTGGGGACACTACCGCTCCTGGCTCAAGCTCTCGGCCACGGGGAGCTCTCGTACGCCAAGGTCCGGGCCCTGACCCGGGTGGCCACACCGGAGACGGAAGAGCGACTGCTGGGCGTCGGGCGGGCGGGCACCGCCGCCCACGTCGAGCGCATCGTGCGCGGCTGGCGCCGGGTGAACCGACACGCCGAGGCCCGCGAGACCGGACGGCAGCACGCGAACCGGGTCCTTCACGTCTACGAGGACGAGGACGGTACAGTGGTGCTCCGAGGCCGGCTCACGCCGGAGGTCGGGGCCCTCCTCATCAAGGCTTTGCAAGCGGCCCGCGAGACGCTGTACCAGCCGCGCCGGAGCGAGGAGACAGCCAACCGTCCGCCTGAGCCGTCCGCCGAGGCCCCGACCGTGGGCCAACAGCAGGCGGACGTGCTGGCTCTCCTCGCGGAAACGGCCTTGCATCACGGGCTCGATCCCGGCGCGCCAGGAGAGCGTTACCAGGTGGTGGTCCACGTCGACGCCCCGGTGCTGGCCGACCCGGATGAGCCCGGCCAGTCTGTCCTCGAGGGGGGCACACACGTTTCCGCGGAACGTCGCGGCGCCTCGCGTGCGACGCGAGCAGAGTGGTGATGCGACACGATAAGGATGGGCGCGTCGTGGAGGTCGGGGCCCGGACCCGGACGATTCCCCCGGCGTTCCGGCGGGCGCTCCACCACCGGGACCGCGGCTGCCGCTTCCCGGGTTGCGGGGTCCCGCTGGGCGAGGGGCATCACGTCCGCCACTGGGCGCAAGGCGGCTCGACCACGCTCTCCAACCTCACCCTGCTCTGTCGCCGTCATCACCGCGCGGTCCACGAGGAGGGTTACCGGATCGATCCACAGCCCAACGGCGGGCTCCGGTTCCTGCGGCCGGACGGCCGGCCCCTGCCCGAGGTTCCGGTCCCAGTCGCTCTACCCGTCGATCCGGTGCAGGCTCTGCGAACGCAGCACGACAGCCAAGGCCTCCGGCTCCACGCGCGGACTGCATGCGCAGGCTGGCTGGGGGAGCGCCTGGATCTCGGCTGGGCGATCGATGTCCTGCATCCGCTGGCCACGCGAGAGGCGTTGCCCGCACGGACGACGCCCGAACAAGTCCCGTTTCCGCAGGAGCCAATGGCACGGGAGTCGCCGGCCAAGTGCTCACGGCTCAGGCGATCAAGTGGGAGCCGAGAGAAACTCGCTACGTCACGCGGGCCGGAACTTCCAGAAACAGTTAGCCCCCACGCGCATGCGAACGAATCTAGCATGATAGAAAGCAGCGGCCCATGAGAAATGCCCGAGCAACATAATCCGCGGTACGTCCAGCATCACTTAGCGAAGCAGGAGTCGCAATGCCCGGCCCGACCCACGGCTCGCCGCCGTGGGTCGGTATCTTTCCCTGACGTTTGAGCGTCCTTGACCGAACCGTCCGGGACGGAACGGATTTGAACCCGTGTTTCGTCATGGTCACGTTTTCGCCACTTTTCTTGAGCGATTCTAGACCACGAGCACCATCGAACTGCGACGAGACTAGAACATGCACAACATACGCGGATTGACACAACCAACGTCTACACGCAGATTCGCCCGGCGTCCCTCACCTCAAGCGGTCGACGGAGTTCTACGACAACGCGCCGGGGCTCAACTTGCTCAGCAAGTAGACGGGAATCACGACTCCGTGTTTCGAAGAACTTCCCAGAGTTCCTTAAACCCCGGAGCAACCACCTTGCGATCGCTGGCCGCTGAACCGTAAATCCTCGCGCTCGTGCTTAGTTGTTCTTCAGCCTTCTTCCGGTAACCGCTCTCAAGCTGGATGAATTCTGGTCCGGGAGGAGTTGATCCTACCGAACTTTCCGGACGAGGAAACGATACACCGCTCCATTTCGGCTGATTTCAACGAGTTCGTTACCCGTTCGCTGCGCCCAGCTCTTCATGTCGGGATCGGAGCTGGTATCGTCGGAGAGCATCTCCAGGATCTGCCCCACGGCCAGGGACTTCATCGCCTCCCTGGTCTTAAGGATGGGGATGGGGCAAAAGAACCCGATGCAGTCGATGCTCTTGTCGGGCGCGATCGGTTGCGCCACGACCGGATTGGTGGCGCTCCCGGGACGTGAGGGCGCGGCCATCAACTATCCTCCCCTCGTGTGCATTTCGAGGTGAGGGTCCTTTCGGAGGCTTTCGATTTGGACCAAGACGCCTCGGACACCCAGCGCTTCGAGCTCCCTTCGCTCTTCGGCTCCACGGTCTCGCCGTCGTGTCCACCCGGACGCGATGAGGGCCTTGATCTCCTCCATCGAGACCCCGTCCCGCAGCGGCTTCCGCAAGTCGAGCCCGGTTTGAGCGTAGAGGCACAAGAGCCACTGCCCATCTGCCGTGAGTCGGCTCCTGTCACACGTCCGGCAGAATGGGGAGGTTGTCGAGGCAATGACGCCGAACACGGTCCCGTCCGGGAGGACGAACTGCTCCGCCGGGGCCGAGCTGACCTCAATGATCGGATCGATTCGCCCATACCGGTGGCCCAGAACTTCAAGAATCTCGGCTCGGGAGAAAACCTTGTCGCGCGACCACTGCGTCGCCCCGCCCACGTCCATGTACTCGATGAAGCGCACCTCGGCGCCAGCTCCCTTGCCGTACTCCAGCAGATTGGCAAGCTCGTCCTCGTTGACTCCCCGCATCACCACGGTATCGATCTTCAACCCCCTGAAGCCCACCCGGCGGACGGCTTCAATCCCGCTGAGCACTCTTCCATGGGCGTCCCGTCTCGTCAGCGCCCTGAAGCGCTCGGGGCGGAGCGTATCCAGGCTGACGGTGACGCGGTGCAAGCCGGCCTCGCAGAGCGCCCGCGCATGCTCGTCCAACAGGATGCCGTTGGTCGTCATGGCCAGGTCCTTGACCCCGCGGATTTGCGCAAGCATCCTCACGAGGGCTGGAAGGTCGCTGCGCAGGAGCGGTTCGCCGCCCGTGAGGCGCACCTTGTCGGCGCCAAGCTCCGTGAGGATGGCGACGAGTTCGCGGATCTCCTCGAACGTCAGCAGGTCTTCGCGGGGAAGCCAGACGTACTCCTCCTCTGGCATGCAGTACTGACAGCGGAGGTTGCAGCGGTCCGTGACTGATACGCGGAGGCTGGCGAGAGGCCGGCCGAAGGTGTCGGTGATTGGACGTATTTCCGCTGCGGACGAGCTCACTTCGAGTGGGCGGCGGCCGCCGCGTACCTCGGGACAGCGGGATCTACCTGAGCCGACCAGGCGTCGATTCCACCCGCCAGGCTCCTGACGTTGGTGAACCCCTGGCCGATCAAAAAGAAGGCCGCCTCGACGCTCCGCTCTCCGACATGGCAGTGGACCACAATGGAGGTGTCCTTCGGCCAATGCTCAAGGATCTCCTTGGCGAGGGCCTCCGGGACAAGCCGCGCTCCTTCGATGCGGGCGGTCTTGTGTTCCTCCGGCGTCCGCACGTCCAGGAGCTGAAGCTTCTGGCCGGCCTTCAACGCGCTCGCCAGCTCCTCCGGCCGGATCTGGATGTCCCGCTCCCGCTCGCGGCTCTGCTCGAGATAGCGGATGGCCTCCTCAACGTCCGGGACGTTGTGGCTCGCGCCGACCTGCTCCAGCGTCTTCGTCGGTTGGAACCCGCAACTGCTGCACCCTCCGATGTGATAACGACTGAACAGGGCGCGCTGAGCCCCGGGGAAGACGGCGAGGACCTCCTGCATCGTCATGTCTTTAGTGATGTGGTCGGCACCCATGGGGAGCTCCTTTCATTGGATTCGGGAACGTCGGCATCACGGTGAGACGGCCTCGCTCGGCTTTCGCGGCGCCATGACGACGAATTCGAGGCGGCGATGGGCTTCGCGAAGCGCCGCCTCGACACGCTCGGGCGATTCGGCGCGGGCGAAGATGAAGCCGGGATAGCTCGCGCCCTCCGGGAGCGGGACCAGGTCCTGGCCCGGATGGGCCGTGATGGCAACCTCGTCGATCCCCGGGACGGCCCGGGCCTCCGTCTGGCCGCGGATCTCCTTCAGCACCCCAGCGCGCGGGATGGGGATCATCATCACCCCGACGGCCCGGCGTTCCCGCTCGAGCGAGGGGATCTCCATGCCAAGCGCCTGACGAAGGATCAGCTCCTCCAGCGACAGGCCGGTGCCGAAGCGGAGGGTGCGAGAGCACAGCCCGCCGATGGACCGCGCGGCCAGCTCGATCACCGAGGGCCCGTGGCGATTGACCCTCAGCTCGGCGTGCACCGGCCCATCCCGGAGACCCAGCGCCCGGGCCGCGCGCGCCGTGCATGAGGCAAGCTCGGCCTGGACGGCTACAGGCAGCCGCGACGGCGTCACGTAAATCGTTTCCTCGAAGAACGGGCCATCCAGAGGATCCGGCTTGTCGAAGAGGGCGAACACGTGCAGCTCGCCCTTCACCAGCAGTCCCTCCAGGGCCACCTCTCGGCCGGGGATGAAGCCCTCCACGAGAACCTGCCGGGCGGCCTCGCCGTCAGCGGCAGCCTCCGGCGTCCGGAGGATTCTCTCGAGCCGGCGAACCGCGCCGACGAACTGGGCTTCGTCATCCGCCCGGATCACCCCACGGCTGGCCGAGAGCATGAGGGGTTTGACCACGCACGGAAACACCGTCCGCCCCGCCTCAACCACCGGGTCGTCGTCGAAGGAACGCAGGGCGTACGGCGGCACGGGAACGCCGTCTCCGCGGAGCAGCGTTCGCATCCGGTACTTGTCGCGCGCGGCCGCGGTCGACCTCACCGGGTTGTGCGGGAGGGACAGCGCGTTCGACAGTACCGCTGCCAGCACTGCCGTCGCGTCGTCCACTCCCACCACGGCGTCGATCCGGCGCGTCGCGAAGAACTCGACGACCTGGCGCGCAGCCTGGTCGGGATGAAGGAAGTCGAGCGACAGGAAACGGCCTGGCTGCGCCTGCTGGAAGACGTGGGCCCGCTCTGAGGCCACGACGACCTCCGCGCCAAGCTTCCGGGCGGCGCCCAGGAAGGCCGCCGTGCGGTACGTGGTGGTGGGCAGGAGCAGGAGAAGCCGTGGCATGCTACTTCTTCGAAGCAGCGGAGTACGGGTTCTCGCCGGCGGCGTGGTCGGTCACGTCGATGATGTCGACGACCTCGGGAAGCTCCTCCCGGATCATCGTCTCGATGCCCTGCTTCAGCGTGACGTCGGCCATGCCGCACCCCTGACAGCCACCGCCCATTTGGAGATAGACCATCTTGCCTTTGACGTCGACGAGCGACACCACGCCGCCGTGGCCAGCGACGGCGGGGTTGATCGACGTGTCAAGCAGGTCTTGGACCTTCACTCTGATCCGGGAGTCCTCTCCCTGCTCCCCATCACCCCGCGCGCTCTCATCGGACACGGCGTTGCGGCGTCCTTGTTGCTCGAGCGTTTCCGGTGCCGCCGGACCCGCCACCGCTTTACCTGACCTCGGCTCATTTCCCCCGAACCACCGCCTGAAGAGTCCCATCGTCGCTCCTCCGCTCGCTCTGTTTCGTTCGTACTACACGGCCGCTATTCCCAGTTGCAGAGGGCCGAACTGGCCCTCGGTGGGCTCGGCTCAGCAGAACCACGGCTCGGTAAGCCGGGGCGGCCGGCGCCGCCCGCTTAGCGGTTCCGGCCTGTGGCTTTCACTGCTCGCCAGACCCGCCATGGTCTCGGCGAGCTCGCGGACCCGGACGAACGTGACCGCTGGGTCCTCCTCCGCCTGCGTCGCCTCCTCGACCATCCGGCAGATGGACCCGTGGAGGCGATCCATACGGGGATCGGGGTGAGTCCAGCGATAGCTGAAGGAGGCCTGGTCGAGCGGCCCTAGAAACGGTCGGACCGCCGGCCGCTCGAGCAGCGCGGAGCCCGGCGGGACCAGCAGCCGGATCGTGTACTGCACCGGGTCCACATGATCGATGAGCCCCTCGGCCTCGACGAACTCGAGGACGTCGAGGTAGTCATCCAGCGTCGTCCACGGGGTGAAGGCGACCCAGGTGGGCCGGAACGCGATGCCGGCCGCCCGGACGATCTCGAGCGCCGTGAGGACGTCGCCGCGCGTGTGCCCTTTCTCGAGGTTCGCCAGCACCGTGTCGCTGAGGGATTCGACCGCGGAGATCATGAACACACAGCCGAGCGCCGCGAGCTCGGGGAAGATCGCCCGCCGCTCGAGGATGTGCTCCACCTTGGCGGTGAAGTCGAAGGTGAGCGTCGGGAACTCCAGATGCATCGCGCGCACGATCGCGAGCGAGTGACCGGGCCCGTTCAAGAAGTCCGGATCGCCAAACGTGATGTGGCTCGCGCCCGAGCGGACCAGGCGCCGGATGTCCTCGAGGACGATGCCCTTGGGAACCACGAAGAACCGGCCGCCATAGACGGGCGGGATGGGGCAGTGAAGGCACATGTGGAGGCAGCCGCGGCTCGCCTCCACGTAACCGACCAGCGCGCGGGCGCCGTCGCGCTCCAGACGGGCGTACTTCTCGAGTCCCGGCAGCCCATCCCGATTCGGGACCGGGAACCGCACGCGTTTGAGGACGGGGCCTGCCGGCTGGCCCCGGCGGTGGACCCCATCGACCGCCCCCGCGCGACCTTCCTCAAGCGCCTCGACGAGCGCGACCAGCGCCGTCTCGCACTCGCCCCCGATCACCGAATCTGCCACGTGGCCGAGCAGGTAATCGGCGTTGAGGGAGGCGTAGAGCCCATAGAAGCAGATGTGACACCCCGGATTGGTCCGACGGACCTCTTCGGCCACGCGAACGCCGAGCCGCAATGCCGTGTGCATCGGGACCGAGATCCCGACGAAGCGCGCTCGGGCCGCCTTGTCCCGATCGAAGCGCTCCACGGCGATGTCCAGCACCTCCTGGGTGAACCCCGCGCGCTCCAGAAAGCCGAGCGGCGAGGCGAGGCCGAGCGGCTGGTGGCCAAGCTCGTAGCAGGAGACGAGCAGGATCGCGCCCGGCCCCCGCAGCGTCTCGGCGAGCGGTTCGTGGACGCGCTGCTTCACACCTCGATCTCGACGTCGGCGCCGGTGACCCGCACCGGGTAGCTCCTGACCTCTCGTCCCGCCGGCGGCCCCAGGACGGCCCCGGTCTTGATGTCGAACCTCGCCCCGTGCCAGGGGCAGGTCACTTCGGCTCCCTCGACCGTCCCTTCGGACAGCGGCCCTCCTCGATGCGTGCACGTATCACTCAGCGCGTAGAACGCTTCTCCCACCCGAAAGAGGGCAATCTTCTGGCCCTCCACTTCGACCAGTTTAGCCTGCTGGTCTTCCAGCTCATCGGTCGTGGCCACCTTCATGAACTTGGGCATCGATCGTTCCTCCTCCCTGTCGTTCGGTTCAACTGCGACCACCCGTGCCCT
>Ga0209751_10006430_pt1 | contig 10887 bp, 11 predicted proteins | sample RifCSP13_1_FD_184019 | JGI IMG/M metagenome (GOLD analysis project Ga0209751, IMG submission 184019) | Soil microbial communities from Rifle, Colorado - Rifle CSP2_sed 13_1 (SPAdes) (version 2) | ecosystem: Environmental > Terrestrial > Deep subsurface > Rock core/Sediment | place: Rifle...
GGGTCGATGGCGACAACGTCGAGGTGCGCTGGGACGACGGCCATGTGAGTTCTCTCTCAGGGGCCTTTCTGCAAGCCATCCGTAAGGAGAAGGCCGGCTAAGGGGGCGGCGACCGCACATTTGCTCGGGGGAGGCGGGGAGCGCAGGAATTGCGCGCGGTCTGACCCGGTAGGGGAGGGGTGCTGATCGCGCCAACGGCAACGCGCAGACCGAGCACCCGGTGCTTCGGCATGGCGCAGATGCCATGCTGAGATCATCGGAAGCGGCGGGCGGCCTCTTCAGGACCGCGGAACGAGATTAGAGGTACACGCCGGGGTACGGCGTGTTCTCGGTGGTTCCCTCTAGAGCCTTCTTCTGGCGGACTTCGGCCAGTTGCGCCTGAGCTGCCATTTGTTGGGTCCACAGGCTTGCCTGGATTCCGTGAAACAAGCCTTCGAGCCATCCGACCAGCTGTGCCTGAGCGACGCGCAACTCCGATTCGGACGGCACCTCGGAGGTGAGCGGCAAGAAGACCTCGTCGAGCTCTTCGCGGAGATCGGACGACAAGACCTCTTTCAGCTCTTCTAGCGACCGCCGGTAGATCTCGAGCAGTCGTTTTCGTCCCGCCTCGTCGAGGGGCGCCTGGCGTACCTCATCGAGGGTGGCCCGCGTCATGGATGCGATGCGGATCAGTTTGGTGGGTTGGCTGACCATCGACTGTTCACCGTTGCCAACTTCGGTGCCCTTAACGACTTCAGCTCGGGTTGGTTCGTCGCCCATGTTCTTTCACGTCCTGTCAATCAAGGCTAGTCCACGGGCGGTGGGTCTTCCCCATCCGGGGTGGGTGGGAAGGGCGGCCAGTCGGGCCGATCGGGGGTCGGAGGGAGCTGAGATCGGGGTGTTTCATTCGGGTTCGCCGGAGTCGGCGCACCGATATCGGCGGCCAATCGGCCCAGGTCGAATCTCCCGCGTCGGGTACGGAGATCGAAGTACAGCACGGCCAGCACGGTAACGACGAAGGGAGTTGTGACAATGGCGATAGCTATCGACACGACCATGCCCTCGGTGACACCGCCTCCGTCCGGCAGGAACGCTTGGAGGATCCGGGAAGCGATTCCGCTCAGCACGGCCACGATCAGCCAGGTGGTGAGCAGAGTGCCGAAGGTTGGCCACCAACGACCCCGTACGAGATGGAACGATCGGGCCAGGGCGCCGGACGGCGAGGTCCTTTCTATGACCAGGACGGGAATCGCCGGAGCCCAGGAGATCGCCAGCCAGGGCACGATGACCAACCATGCGATCAGGGAAAGCGCCGCCAGGGCACCGCCACCGTTTGATGCTGAGGCGCCGACCCCTACCAGCAACCACACGCCGGCGCTCAGAGCACCGATTCCTACCACGATGAGCAATCCGGTGGCGATGATGGCGGGCAGGCGACGGTAGGCCGTCGCCAGCGACGTTCGCCAGGCGGGCTTGGTGCCGAGGTAGATCTCGGCGACCGCCCGGAGGCTCCCGGCCGAAGCCAACACCGCCGCCCCCGATTGGATCACGGCGGCGAGGACGGCGGCTCCAAGAAAGCGCAGCATCTGCTCGAGGAGGGCATCGTCGATGACGGAGGTGGGGTCGTTGAGTTGCCGGGTGAGGTCCGGGACAACGGCGGCGTTCAGGATCAGGTACGAGGCGATTCCGGCCGGGACCACGACCGCGGCCACCAGCAGCATCAACGCCCGCCAGTGGCGGGTGTAGATCTTGAAGGCGGTGTCGATGATCTCGCCCAGACCCAGGGGGCGCAATGACTGTTCGTTCATGGCGGAGAGCGTACTTCGTTCCTCGGATTCCTCCCCCGGCGAACGAAATGAGCGAATCGGGGAGGAGTACCGCCGAAGGCCGGGAGGGAGTCGAGGGTCGGTCTCCAAGAACGAGGCGCAGGGGAGTGTCAAGAGCTGAACGCACTATGTTGTAGACTATCGGTAACCATTCAGGAGCCAACGCCATGGCCAATGACGACTACCCGCCGATTCTCGACGCCGCGCATGTGGCGGAATTGCTCGGCATGAACGTACAGATGGTTCGCAAGTACGCAAGAGAGGGTCGCATCCCGGCCTATCGTCTGCCGGGCGGTCGTACCTTCAAGTTCTTTCGCGATGAGATCTTCGAATTCTTGAAGGCTCATCCGGTGGAAGTAGAAGGGTCAGAGGTTTGAAGTTGGCGATTGAACTCTCCACCTCCCACGGCCGGCCCAAGGCCGGTTTAGACCTCCGGTAGCAGCACCCTCGCCGCCCAGGCGACCGGGTCGTGCAGTTCAGCGAGGTCCGGAAGGTCATCGGGTCCGTTCCACAGGTTGTCGAGGGCGTCCTCGCCCCATCTACGGGCCACCTCGGAACAGAACTCGGCACCCAGCCGGTACTGCTCTTGTTTGAGCTCCAGGCCCAGCATTCGATTGATGATCTGTTCGCCCTGGGAAGGTTCTGTTCGCCGCCGGTTCATGGCTTCTCGCATCTGCTCGAGGTTGGGAAGCATCTTTCGAGCAGTTCGATCCATCAGGTAGTCGGCGTATCCCTCCATCACGGCCATGAATGCCTGGATGGCCTCGAGGATGGGTTGCTGCTCAGGAGTCGTTATGAGGCCGGCCAGGCCGGCCGGATTGTTGAGGAGGGACTCGAATTGCTCGGGGTCTGAGAAGCCCTGCAGCTTCTCGGTCAGGGAGGTGGGATCCAGCTCGAGGCCATCCAGATAGCGGGTGATCAGCTCAACAAACGCGGGCCGGACCCACGGCTTGGCGAACTCGGCCTGGTGAGTCACCTCGTGAAGCGCCACCCACAACCGAACCTGTCGCGCATCCAAACGGTTCTCGGCTGCAAATGCCTCGACGTTGGGCACAACCAGATAAAGGACTCCTGCCTCGGCGGTGGGTAGGCCGATATCGAACTGCCCGAGAATCCGGTGGCTGAGGAAGCCGATCATGATACCCATTTGGGCGCCGAGGATGGCGGGTCCAAGCGGGACCATCATGCCCTCGAGCGGGCCGCCTGCTCCGGATGCTCCCAACTTCTCGGCCAGCGGCTCAACGAGGTAGCGGAAGCTCTCGAGATTCCCGGCGGCCCAGGCAGCCCGATCAACCGGTATGGCGTCAATCGCATCGCCCAGGTCAAGGCTGGTGGCTTCGGCGATCTTCATCTGGGCGAGTCTCGTCAGGTCGCGGTACTCCTCGGCTAACCACGGTTCTATCGGTTCGGGCGGGCCGGCCAGATGCCGGGAGATCTCTCCGGCCAGCTTCCAGTTGACCGGTCCCGGTTGGTTGAAGAGCTCAATGAGCCTGGCAAACAGGTCGTCGCTCACAAGTCGTCGGGCCGCCTATCCAGTACCACGCGAATATCGATCGTCTCGTCCCCCCGGAGCAGCCCGACCTCGACGGTTTCTCCCGCCCGGTGCGTGCGCAAGATGGCGACGAGTTCGTTCATGTTGGCGACCGGGGCGCGGTTGAGGGCCACGATGGTGTCGCCGGTTTTGGCGCCCGCGTTGCCAATGGCGGACTCTGGCTCAATCGAGGAGATACGAGCGCCGGTTGGCAACCGGGCCTGGTCCGCCGTCAGCTCAAATGCGTCCTCGCCGACGATGCCAAGGAACGCATGCTGCACTTCGCCGTCCGCGATCAGGTCTTCGGCAATACTGACGACGATATTCACCGGCACCGCGAACCCGAGCCCTTCGGCGCCAACGTCGCTCACCCCGATGGCGGTTGTGATGCCGATCAGGCGCCCTGTCCCGTCCAGCAGCGCTCCGCCGCTCGATCCGCGGGTGATGGGAGCGTCGGTCTGGATGAGGCCAAACAGCTCTTCAGAAGCGGTTACCCTGAGTTTTCGGTTGAACGCCGAAACTATGCCGGACGTGACGGAAGGCCCGCCTCCCAGACCGAGCGGGTTGCCGATGGCGATTGCGGGATCGCCGATTCGAACGTCCTCGATGTTGGCCAGTTCTATTGGCGTGAGGTTCGGTGCGGCCACCTTGATCACTGCGACGTCGGTAAGCGGGTCGGCACCGACCACCTCCGCTTGGTAGATTCTCCCATCCAGAAGGATGACCCTGACGAACTCGGCATCTTGAACGACATGGTTGTTGGTGAGCACGAAACCATCGCTCTTGTATACGACCCCGGAACCCGTCCCGGCCGCCAGATCGGTGGCCCCGGTGCCGCTGCCAACCTCGACCGTGACGATCGACGGTCGAACCGTCTCGGCAATGAGGGCAACCGCGGTCGTGCCCTGGGTTGGAGTCAGTGCCGGCGCCTGCACCGTTGCCGGAACGGTCGTAGCCGTGGTCGTCGTGGTTGGCGCCGGGTCGGGTTCGGAGAACACTCCGGTCAGAGTGAGCGCGCCGACGGTGAGCAACGATCCGATCAGCCCGCCCAGAATGGCCACCATGAGCATCCTGCCACTCCCTGAACGGCGGTCACGGTGACCTCTACCGACCGGCGGTGTGGGTGTAGCCTGCGGCGGCAGAGGTGGCGTCAAAGGAGCTAGGCGGACACCGGGGGCAGGCTGATGGTTGGCCATGAGGTGATTGTATGAACAAATTTCCCTTACAGAGCCGTATCCGTGTTGCGGAAGGCCCCATCGAGGCTGGAGCACTGGCCGGGGAAGTCACCCTACCGAGCGCCGGGGCGGTGGTGGTATTCCTTGGGACGGTTCGCGATCACTCCCCGGGCAAAGAGGGGGTGACCCACCTGGATTATGAGGCCTATCGCGAACAGGTGGAAGCCAAGATAACCGATATCGTCGCCGAGGCCGGGCAGCGGTGGCCGATCACGTCTGCCGTTGTCGAACATCGAATCGGGCGGGTCAGGGTTGGGGAACCATCAGTTGGTGTTGCCGTCTCATCCGCCCACCGGGCCGAGGCCTTCGAAGCCGCCCGGTATCTGATCGACGAGCTCAAGCAACGGGCGCCCATCTGGAAGAAGGAGCATTGGCCCGGCGGCGCCGAATGGGTAGAGGGTTCGTGACGCAGGAGGCGTCAAGAACCTATTCGAAGTATGAAGTTCGTAGTTCGTCAGTGGCAACCTCCTGCTTCTCACTTCCCACCTCCCGCGTTAGCTGTGGCTAGCAGCCGTTTCCTCGACATCGAATGCGGCCCCATTGATATAGTTCCCCACGCCTGGACGGCCGGCCGCCGTTCGGTCAACCGACAGAGGGAACGGTTCAGCTTGCTGGAAGTCGCCAACCTGGAGGTCGTGTATCACGACGTCATCCTTGTGCTGCGCGGCCTCTCCTTCAACGTTCCAGACGGGAAGATCGTGGCGTTGTTGGGCGCCAACGGGGCCGGTAAGACCACGGTGCTGCGAGCCATCTCCGGCCTCCTCGACGTTCACGAAGGTGATATCACCAAGGGCGAGGTGCGGGTAGACGGAGAGCCGATACACAAACTGAGACCCGCCTCCATCGTCGATCGAGGGGTCACCCAGGTGATGGAAGGAAGGCGGATCTTCGCCGAGTTCACGGTGGAGGAGAACCTTCGGGTCGGAGCTCATACCAACCTCAGCGACCTCGAAAGTAACCTCGAGCGGGTATTCGATCTGTTTCCGGTTCTCAAAGAGAGGCGCAAGCGAACTGCCGGATATCTATCGGGTGGTGAGCAGCAGATGCTGGCCATGGGTCGCGGCCTCATGTCGAATCCCCGCTACCTCCTCCTCGATGAACCGAGTCTCGGGCTTGCGCCCTTGTTGGTGCAGCAAATCCGTGACCTGATCGTCGAGATCAACCGGCAAGGGACCAGCATTCTGCTGGTCGAGCAGAACGCCACGATGGCCCTGTCGATCGCCGAGCACGGCTACATCATGGAGACCGGCAAGATCGTGATGGACAAGCCGGCCATCGATTTGATGAAGGACGAGGACGTCCAGGAGTTCTACCTGGGTCTCCACGCCGGGGAGCGCAAGTCGTTTCGTGACGTAAAGCACTACAAACGTAGGAAGCGGTGGCTGTCATGAGCGTGCATCTGCTCGAGGTCAAGGATGTGCGCCTCGCGTTCGCGGGCGTGGTCGCTCTCGATGGGGTGGGCTTCCAGGTCGACGAGGGTGAGCTGTACGCCATCATCGGTCCGAACGGTGCCGGCAAGACCTCGATCTTCAACTGCCTCAACGGGGTCTACCTGCCCCAGCAGGGATCGATCACCCTGGAGGGGCAGTCGGTGCTGGGGATGAAACCGCACCGGATCGCCGGGCTCGGGATAGCGCGCACCTTCCAGAACATCGAGCTGTTCGTAAATCTGACGGTGCTGGACAACATCCTGCTGGGTCGACACATGCACATCTCCTACGGTCCGCTGCGGGCGGCCATCTACCAGGGCCGCGCCAAGCGGGAGGAGGCCCAACACCGGGCCCGGGCAGAGGAGATCATCGACTTCTTGGAGATCGAACAGTTCCGCAAGAGCCTGGTGGGGATGCTGCCGTACGGTATCCAAAAGCGTGTGGAGCTCGGTCGAGCGCTTGCGATGGATCCAAAGCTCCTCCTGCTCGATGAGCCGGCTGCGGGTATGAACCTCGAAGAGACCGAGGACATCGCCCGCTTCATCCTCGATATCCAAGAGGAACTGGGGATCGCCATGATCCTGGTCGAGCACGACATGGGTTTGGTGATGGATATCGCCGACCGGGTGATGGTGCTCGACTTCGGTCGCCAGATTGCCGAGGGAACTCCGGCCGTCGTGCAGCGTGACCCGGAGGTCATCCGCGCCTATCTGGGCGAGGAGTTCGAGACCAAGGAACTACAAGATGCCGAAGTGCACACCCTCGGTGGAGGAGGTGGTTCATGACCACTACCGTGCAGCAGCCCCGCAGCAGCGCACCGGCTCTCGACCACACGAGCATGACTGCCTGGCTACGGACGATCGCGATGGAAGAGCCCGACCGGGTCGGCCTGCGGGAGAAAGCGTTCGGGATCTGGAACGAAACCACCTACGCCGGTTATTGGGAGCTGGTCAAGACGGCGGGTATGGCGTTGTGGGCGCTGGGCATCCGTCCGGGCGACAAGGTAGCGATCCATTCCGAGAACCGGCTGGCCTGGGTCGTGAGTGACCTAGCCGTTCAGGGGATCCAGGCGGTTTCGGTCGGTCTCTATCCGACCAACCCGGCCCCCGAGGTCGAGTATCTGTTGTCCCATTCTGAAGCGAAGGTGCTGATCGCCGAAGATCAGGAACAGGTCGACAAGGCCCTCGAGGTACTGGGCCGGTTGCCGCACCTCGAGAAGATCATCTACGTGGAACCACGCGGGGTTCGCACCTACGACGACCCGATCCTCATGTCTTGGGACATGTTCCTGACAGTCGGTCGCCAGCAGCTCGTGGAGACCCCACGGCGATTCGATGAACTGGTCGACGGGATGAATCCTGAGGAAGTCGCCACCATCGTCTACACCTCAGGTACCACCGGCCCGCCTAAGGGAGCCATGCTGTCTCACGCAAATCTGGTGTGGACGGCAGGCAAGGCCCGTACCATCATCGCCGGCGGTCAGGTGCCGGCACGGGTTGAGTACCTCTCCTACCTCCCCCTCTGCCACGTGTTCGGGCGACTCTACGACCTGGCCGGAGCGATTGCCTTCCGGGCAACGGTCAACTTCGCCGAATCGATCGACACCGTTGTGGCCGACCTCCAGGAGATCCAGCCCACGTATTTCCCGGGGCCGCCTCGCATCTGGGAGAAGATGGCCGCCGCCACGCAGATCCGGATGGCCGATGCTTCACCGACCAAGAAGCTTCTCTACAAACTGTTCCTGAAGGCCGGGATGTGGAATGTGGAACGGATCATCAAGCGCGGGTCGCGCGGGCTCATCGGGAGCGTGGTACACGGACTGGGCTGGTTGCTCGTCTACCGATCCTTGCAGAAGAAAATCGGTATGTCCAAGTGCCGCCAGGCGGTTTCGGGAGCTGCCCCCATTGCCCCCGAAGTGCTCAAGTTCTTCATGGCGCTCGGGGTGCCGATCTACGAGGGCTGGGGCATGACCGAGACCTCCGCTCTGGGCACCGTCAACCGCGCAGGACGGGTCAAGCTGGGGACGATCGGCGAGCCGCTCGAAGGATGTGAGGTCACCATCGCCGAGGACGGGGAGATCCTGGCGAGGCACCCCGGAGTGTTCAAGGGTTATTTCAAGAGCCCTGCCGCCACCGCAGAGACCATCGACGGGGAGGGATGGCTGCACACGGGGGACGTCGGTGAGTGGGACGGCGACCACATTCGCATCATCGATCGAATCAAAGACATCATCATCACCGCCGGTGGCAAGAACGTCTCACCGTCAGAACTCGAGAACCGGCTCAAGGTGTCACCCTTCATCAAAGAGGCCATGGTGATCGGCGACCGCCGGAAGTTCGTCAGCGCAATCATCGGGATCGAGTCCGATGTGGTCTCGAATTGGGCTCAGCGGCGGGGCATCACCTTCACCACCTATCGGGATCTCTCCGAGAAATCCGAGGTCATCGAACTCATCCGCAAAGAGGTGGACAGAGCCAACCAGGACTTCGCCCAGGTCGAACAGATCAAGAAGTTCAGGTTGATCCCCAAAGAACTCGATCACGAGCAGGGGGAACTCACTGCCACCCAGAAGATCAAACGGAAGGTCCTGGTCGATCAGTTCGAGGAGCTCATCGAGGGGATGTACTCGTGACGCAGTTCCTGCAAGCGACGGTTGCCGGGTTATCGCTGGCCTCGATCTACATGTTGCTGGCGCTCGGGTTTGTGATCATCTACAAGTCGATGCGGGTCTTGACCTTCGCGCACCCGGCGGTGATGCTGTTCGGCGCTTACATGGTCTCGTGGCTGGCGATCGACATGGAGTTGGGCTTCTGGGTGGCGTTGGCCGGTGGCATGGTCGCCGCCGGCGTGCTGGGCTGGGTAGCGGAACGGGTGGCCATTCGCCCGATGGTCGGCAAGCCGCTCTTTGCGATTGCCATTCTGACCCTGGGCCTCGACATCGCCATCCGCACTCCGATCAACAATCTGATCGGGGTGAACATCCGGTCGGTCGGGGATCCGTGGGGTTTCGGAACCTGGAACGTCGGCTCTGTCATCATCCAGCACCGATCCGTGGCCATGATCGCGGCCGCCACCATTGTGGGAACCCTCCTGCTCGTCTTCTTCCGCTACACGCGCATCGGTCTGGCCATGCGAGCCACGGCCGCCGATCAGGAAGTGGCGCTGGCGCAGGGCATCAGCGTGGGACGGATCTTTTCCCTGGCTTGGGTCATGGCCGGTGCCATGGCAGCGCTGGCCGGTACCTTCGCATCATCCGACCTCAGCGGGTTGACCCAGAGCACCTACTTGGTGGCACTCAAAGCCCTGCCGGCCATCGTGGTCGGAGGTCTCGACTCGATCGGCGGTGCCGTGGTCGGGGCGCTCGTCATCGGCATGGCCGAGGCCTACACGGCTACCTACCAGGGCCAGTACGTCGCGTTTCTGGGCGGCAACTTCAGTCAGGTGATTCCCTACGTCGTTCTGCTGGTCGTGCTGTTGATTCGCCCGTACGGCTTCTTCGGCACCAAGGAGGTCGAACGCGTATGAGGGGTCGCCCATCGTTACACACGCGGTATGAGGCGGATTCCGCCATGCTCCCCACCGCTACGCAACGCCTGTGGTTCGTGGTCGGGCTGCTGGCAGTGGTGGTGCTGCCTCTGTGGTTGCCGCGCGACTGGATGATCCTCATCGCGACGGCCTTCATCGCCGCGGTAGGGGTGATCGGCCTGAATCTGGTCACCGGGTACGCCGGTCAGGTTTCCTTGGGACACGCCTTCTTTCTCGGCATCGGCGCCTATGCGGGCGCCGCCCTCGGTGGGGTTGCGACCGACAAGGTGATCGGTCTGGGACTCGACGTGATCATCTGGGTGCCTGCCGCGGGCGTGATTGCCGGTGCCATCGGGGCCGCCATTGCACCCGTGGCCGTTCGGTTGAAGGGTCTCTACCTGGCCATCCTCACCCTCGGTTTGGTGTTCCTCGGCGAGCACCTCTTTCGCGAATGGGAATCGGTCACCGGTGGGCCGGGAGTTGGACGTAAGCCGGGCTCCTTGACCTTGTTCGGGTGGCACTTCGATCAGGACGGTACGGTGGGCGGTTTTGCGGTCACCCGCGAACAGCAGGTCTACTGGCTGGCCCTGGTGGTGCTGCTGATCATGGGGTTCCTGGCTAAGAACCTGGTGCGTTCCAAGATCGGGCGGGCTTTCGCCGCCATCCGCGATCGTGATATCGCCGCCGAGATCATGGGGATCGGACTCACCCGCCAAAAAGTACTGGCCTTCGCGGTTTCGTCCTTTTACGCCGGGGTGGCCGGAGCGCTACTCTTCACGGTGACCGGGTTCGTCAACACCGCCTCTTTCAATCTCTTGCTGTCGATCAACTACATCGCCATGGTGGTCATCGGCGGTGGAGCCAGCATCGCCGGGTCGGTGATGGGGGCGGCATTCTTGACGCTCCTGCCCCGTATGATCGATGCGGCCGGTAATGTGCTCCCCTTCTTGGAGGTGGGCTCTACCGGGCTCCTCAGCACCTCCCAGCTGGAGAGGGTGATCTTCGGGGTGCTGATCGTGGCCTTCTTGATTCTGGAGCCAATGGGTCTTTACGGGATCTGGATTCGCATACGTAACTATTGGAAGGCGTGGCCCTTCTCGTATTGACGGGCGGGGCTAACGGAACGGAATGGGACGAGGAGGGATGAGATGAGGAAATTGACGAAGACGCTGGCGTTGCTGGCGGTGCTCGCGCTACTGGTCGCCGCCTGCGCTCAGGACGCCGGGGAAACCACCACAACCGCCGCCGAGACCACAACGACCGCCGCCCAAACCACGACCACGGCGGGTGAGACAACGACCACTGAGGTGATGATGGAAGTCGCCACCGACGTAGGTGTTACCGCCGAGCCCTGCCCGGAT
>Ga0209751_10006433_pt1 | contig 10881 bp, 14 predicted proteins | sample RifCSP13_1_FD_184019 | JGI IMG/M metagenome (GOLD analysis project Ga0209751, IMG submission 184019) | Soil microbial communities from Rifle, Colorado - Rifle CSP2_sed 13_1 (SPAdes) (version 2) | ecosystem: Environmental > Terrestrial > Deep subsurface > Rock core/Sediment | place: Rifle...
CCCGCTGGCGCGGGGGGGGGTGGGGGCACCGGCGAGCGCGTGTACCGAGTCGGCGACCACTTGCCGTCCGGCCAGGAGGTTCTCGAGGTCGACGCCCGTGGCCGTCAGCTCGTGGTCGCGAAGTCGCCGCCCGGCGGGTGGACGCCGGGTGGGATCAACGCCGCGGTCGCGCGGATCGTGGCGGCTGCAGCGCCCCTCGGCTACCGCTTCGACCGCGACGCCCGGCGCCGGATCCGCGAGCGGCTCCTGGGCGGCGAGGCCGAGGAGCGGATCCGGGCGCCCTACGAGGCCCAGAGCACCGCCCTGGTCGAGCTGGAGATGGCCGCGCCGGCCGACGAGCCTGAACCTGCGGAGCCACCTGGCGCCATCGAGGCCCAGGAGCTGGATCAGGCGCTTCGCCTGGCGGCCCCGCCCGCCCGCAAGGTCGCTGGGGGTGGAGCGTGAGGCTCGCGGACCTCCGACCATGCGACCGCTGCTGCGGCCCGTTGCTCCTGCCCGCGTCTGGCCGCGCGTTCACGGTCGTGCGCATCACGGTGGCGATCGTGACCGAGAAAGGCCTCGATCTCCTCGAGGCCGCCGGGCGCGCCATGGTCCCGATCGCCAACATTGAGGCCCGGCACCGCGTGCCGACAATCGTGGTGCTGGGCGACCAGGACCCGGCCCTGATGGAGGAGCGGCTGTTTTGCTCGGCGTGTCAACTGCTCCCGCCCGAGCGGCGCCACGAGCAGCCCATGCGGCCCTCGTGACGATCCCGCACCGCCGCCGGCGCCCGAGCTCCACGCTGACCTGCTCACCGCGTGAGATCTGGGCCCGCGAGGAGGCCGCGGCCAAGCGCCGCGCGCTCGAGGAGGTCTTCGCTCATCACGTACACGCACACAAGCTGCCGGCGCCCGAGCGAGAGTTCGCGTTTCACCCCGAGAGGAAGTGGCGGTTCGACTTCGCCTGGCCGTCGTTCTGGATCGCGGTCGAGCTCGACGGCGGCACGCGCTCGGGCGGCCGCCACGTGCGCGGCCAGGGCTTCGAGAACGACGCCGAGAAGATGAACGCGGCCACGGCCCTCGGCTGGAAGGTCTTCCGCTACACCTCGGCGATGGTCCGATCCGGCCACGCCATCACCGAGGTGCGCGTGTTCCTCGAGCGCGCGGCGGGGTGGCCATGAACGCCTGCCCCCGCTGCGGCCGGGCCTGGGCGCCCATCCAGGGCGACACCACGGCCGTGTCGGAGTGCCCCACGTGCCGGCAGGGCATGCAGCCGCTGGCGGTGCGTGAGGAGATGCCAGAGCAGCTGGTCCGCGTGCTGCGCGCCGGCCTGACATTGCTCCGGCGCACCAACGGAGCGGCGTCAATCCGGCTCCGGCTCTCGCGCGACCGGGCCGGTGTGGAGCGGCTCACGGCCGAGTCGTTCGACGGCCTGCAGATCGAGCAGCTCGCCGAATCTTTGACGGATACGATAGACTGACGGTTGGACGTAGACGCACACCCTCCGGGCGGCTCCCGCCGCCAAGGGTGCCCGGGTCGCGACTGGTGGAGCTCCCGGAACCGCTTTAAAGGTTCCGGGGGTGTGGGTGGTCAAGGCGGCCGGGGACCAACAGGCGGACCTCGAGCTCGTCCGCGTGTCGATCCAGCCCGAGGGCTGCTTCGGCGTGCTGCTCGTCGCGGGGCTGCCGCTCGGGCCCGTCACCTGCGAGAGGACGTACCCGCTCGCCGAGAGCGCGCCGCGGGGCCCGCAGTTCGTGAAGATCCCGCCGGGCCGCTATCGCTGCGTCCGCTCGTACTTCCACGGGGGCGGCTACGACAGCTACGAGGTGACCGGCGTCTCGGGCCACGCCCGGCTGCTCTTCCACATCGCGAACGAGGAAGCGGACCTCGACGGCTGCATCGGCGTCGGCCAGCGGTTCAGCCGCTTCGCGATCCGGGAGTCGCGGCTCGGCTTCGCGCAGTTCATGCAGCTGATGGGCGGGCGGCAGTCGTTCGAGCTGCTCGTGAGAGACGCGTGAGCAACTCAGCCCGCGCTCGCCCGCCCGAGATCCTCCGCGTGGAGATTCCGCTCACCGTCCACCAGGTGCGCGCGTGGGCTGCGAAGGTCCAGGCCCACGTCCGGGCCGACCCGGCATCTCGAGCTCCGCGCTTCTGGGCGGTCTACCTGGGGCTCAGCGGCCCGAATCTCGACCGCGTGCTCGTCGAGCTCGGGGAGCCACCTGCGCCGCGCCGGCCGCCGGTGCTGGCCCTGCATCGCGCTGCCCGTGCTCATTTCCGGCTTCTGGAGGTGTCCTGATGCGTCTACGTTTCGCGATCCTCTCGCTCTCGCTCCTGGTCATGCCAGCCTGCTCCAGCCTGCCGCCGACGCAGGATCGAGACGGGGACGGCGTCCCGGACCTGATCGACCAGTGCCCGGACGTGCCGGGGCCCGTCGACAATCTGGGTTGTCCGATCGTCCCGCCGAGCGAGTACGACTGCGCCAACCCGCCCGCCCTCGCCGGCTTCTACCCTGCGGCGGATCCGGTGCCGGACCGCGTCATCGTGGTGCTGCGACGAACCCCGCTCGCTCGCACGCTGGCGACGGTGCAGAGCTTGGCCGCCAAGTGGGGTGCGAAGGACGTGCATGCGTTCTCGCGCGTGCTCGCCGGCTTCGCCGGGACGATCGAGAAGGCGAAGCTCGCGGCCGTGCTCGCCAGCCCCGAGGTGCAGTACGTCCAGCAGGAGGGCCACAAGCGGATCAGCGTCTCCTGGGGCCTTGACCGGGTGGATGCGAGGGATGGGCTCGACGGCGCGTTCGATCCCGGGGCGACCGGGGCGGGCATCCACGTCTACGTGAACGACACCGGCGTGAGCCCGAACGCCGACTTCGGCGCGCGGCTCTCGTCGGAGTGCTTCTCGACCATCGTGTTCCGCGGCTGCGAGGACGGCCACGGCCACGGCACGCACGTCGCAGGGACGGCCGCGGGGACGAAGTGGGGCATCGCCAAGCAGGCGACCATCCACTCGGCCCGCTTCCTCGACGAGAACGGCTCCGGGACGGACGGCGACGCGATCCGCGCGCTCGATTGGATCGCAGCGCACAACCCCGGGGAGGGTGTCCGCAAGGTCGTCAACGCGTCGTGGGGAGGCAGCCCCGCGCCTGCCGTGGATGCCGCCGTCTGCCGGCTGATCGAGGGCGGGACCGTGTTCGTGGCCGCGGCGGGGAACGAGTCGGAGGACTCCCGGACGTCGACCCCCGCGCGCGTGAAGCAGGTGATCACCGTCGGTGCGATGGACCGCGACGACAAGGGCGCCTACTTCAGCAACTTCGGCCCGGGCGTCGACCTCTTCGCGCCCGGCGTGGACATCGAGAGCGACACGCCGACGGGCGGGACAGCCGTGTTCAGCGGGACCTCGATGGCGGCACCCCACGTCACCGGCGCGGTCGCCCTCTTCTTCGAGCGGCATCCAGCCGCGCCGGTCGCCCAGGTGCACGACGGCCTCGTACTGCTGGCGACCCAGGACACGCTCACTGGCATCGGCGAGGGCTCGCCGAACCGGCTGCTGTACGTGAGGGAGGACTGAGTGGATCAGCGCCGCCACAACTGGCTTGCCGGGTGGTCCCTGGCCGTTTCGTTGGCCATCCTCCTCGCGTGCGGGATGTTCCCCCCGACCCCCACGCCGACGCCGGGCCCGCCGACTCCTACGCCTTCCCCGACCCCGCCATCGGGCACGCCCCCCAAGGGGACGCCTGTCGGCGCCGAGCGCCTGCTGCGCACGGACGGGGTGCGGCTGAAGACGCTCGCCGGCGATCCGTTCGAGATGGTGATGGCCGAGCCGTGCTGCGCCGCATGGACCGCCGCGAGCACGGGCCCGCGCCGGCCCAAGGCTTTCCGAGTCGCCGACACGAGCAAGCCAACCCGGTGGCCGCTCGCGGGCGAAGGCTGGATGGACTACACGCACGAGCGGGGCGCCGCCAACGCCTGGCACTTCCGCGGCCCGTTCCTCGTCAGCGAGGAGCCCGAGTGGGCCGACATCGGCGGGCCGTACCTGCAGGACTCGATCGAATGGAACCCGCCCTACTGGCAGATGGAGCGCGATCTCGTGTTCCACGCCCATGGACTGCGTGGCGTGGTCGAGAAGGTGGTCGTGGACAGCTGGGGCTGCAAGTACAGCCAGGGCGGGCGTCCCTACGTCCCGTGGGCGCAGGACGCGATCGAGGCCTGCGGCCGCACGTGGCACCCCGAGCACGAGCGGTACGCGCGGAAGGTTGTCGAGGAGCTGGGCTGCTTCGGAAACGTGATCTGGGCGCTCGATAACGAGGGCGAGCTGATTCGGGGCTGGGACGCCACCTGGTTCCGCCAGCTGCTCGCCGTCATCCGCGAGGAGGAGCAGAAGACGGGCTGCGGCTTCGTCCACATGATCGGCACGGGCGTCAGCGACCTGCAGGCCGAGGTGGACTACGCGATCACCCACGACCGTGCGCCGCTCACGGCGCCGCTCGCCGGCCGCTGGACGATCAACAACGAGCACAACCCGTCCTTCAGCCCAGCCGAGGAAGAGAGGCACTTCGCTCGAGCTCGAGGGCTCGGCCTCGCCTGGGCCCTCTGGCGCGACGACATGAGCGACGCCGACTTTGAGGACACCCTCGCGCGCTTCAAGCGGGTGGTGGGCGGCCAGGAGCCGCCTGCTCCTACGCCGACCCCCATCCCCGGGGAGCCTCCTACCGTGGCGGACTGTCCAAAGCCTCTCGCCGAGGGAGCCGAGGCCTACGTCAACGCCAAACGCTACGGCAACGGCCTCGACTCCACCGTGCGCGTGCGCGGGGATCGCGAGTTCTGCCGGCTGATCCACGGCGTGGACACGAACGACTGCCATCTCGAAGGCTGGCCGAACCGGGACCGCTGCGAGCGGTTCCTCGCCCGGGGCTGCCCCGTGTGGCGCTACCGCTCGGGCTCCGAGCAAGGCCGGTGCCATGACGACCGCGTGAGCGCGGCCGTCTCGTGCGACCACTTCGGGGACCCCGTCCACCGTGACGACCCGCAGACGCCGGAGTTCGAGGGCGAGCCGAAGGCCTGCGGGCTGCAGCGCGACGAGTTCGGGCCGATGGCTGGCTTTTTCACGATGCCGCAGTGCCCAGGGGCGCCGCGCGAGTGCGCCGTCCAGGCGTGCCTGCCGGGCGACAGCGGATGCAGCGGCTTCGTGATCGTGGACTGGAGGTAGCGCATGGGGACGGGGGCGCTGCTCATCGGCTCCATGGGCGTGATGGCCGTGGTGTGGATCTTCCTGGAGATCGTCACTCTCCGAAACGAGAAACCGGACGACCACATCACGGCGGTCGTCCGCAGAGCCGTGAAGGCCCATCCCGGGCCCTTCATCTGGCTCGCGTTCACGCTCGGCTACCTGGCCGGCCATCTCTTCTGGTGGTGACCGTGCGTGACCCGCTGGTGGTGACCGTGCGTGACCCGTTCACGTGGCGCGTGCGGCTGATCTTGAGGCTTGCAGGACTAGGAGGCGAGATGGAACTGATCAAGGGCGTGTGGGCTTTCCTAAACGGAAAGAAGACGGCGATCGGTGCGGCTCTGCAGCTCGTGGCCGACGTCGCGCCGCTCATCCTGCCGGTGCTGCCGGTGTTAGGGGTGCCGGCGGCGACCGTCGTGGCGATCACGGCCAAGAGCACGATCGCGATCGGCCTGGCGCACAAGCTCCTGAAGTGGCTGCGTTGAAAGCTGCGCGCGTGGGGCGCGCAGTTCCGCGCGCTCAGCAACTCCAGGCGTGACGTGATGCTCGTCGAAGCCGTGATCGTCGCGCTGCTCGCGCTCTACGCCGTAGTGTCGTTTGTGCTCGTCAAGGTGGGGATGCCGAGGTGACATGACCGAGAGCGACCAGAGCGACCAGGGGCTGATCCTGTACCGGCTCGACGAGATCAAGGCCGCCGTCGAACGGGTGAGCACGCGTCAGGATGCGCAAGGCGAGCAGATCGTGGCGCTGCGCGAATCCGTGGCGGGGCTGCGGGTCAAGGCCGGCGTCTGGGGGCTGATCGCCGGGGCATTCCCGGCGCTCGGTGCCGCGTTGCTCTGGTTCTTCGGAAGAACGGGTCGGTAGCGCGATGGCGTTTCCGACGGTTGCGGGACATGGCGGCGGGAACTCCGGCGGCAACGTCACGACGACGACTGTTGATCTGGCCGCTCTCACTGGCACGCCAGGCGTCGGCGATATGTTGCTTGTCACGGCCGTCAAGGATGGAACCGGAACGTTCACATGGCCAGACGGTTGGACAGTAGCACGAGCAGTTGTCGGCACCACGTATGCGCTGGAGACGCGATGGCGCGTCGTAGCCTCGGGCGACCCGACATCGATTGACATCACGCATGCCAGCGAAGGCACCGCGCATCAGGCATACCGAATTTCAGCCGGGACGTTTCGGCTGGCCCCTCCAGGCGTCTCCAGTGTCCAAACCGGCACCAATAACCGCCCAGATCCGCCCTCGGCCCCGTCCTCCCTCGGGCCGTTTTGGGACTATTTGTGGATCGCCATACAAGGGAACGACGGAGACGTGTCGTGCTCGTCTGGACCAACCAACTATACGAACTTTCGGAATGACAGATGGGCGAACGCAGACGGCAGCGGAGTAGCAAGCGCCAGAAGAGAGCTTACAGCCAGCTCGGAGGATGCGGACGCCTTCACGCTCGCAGGCGCAGAGGACTGGGCTTCTTGGACAATAGGGATCGCTAGCTCCAACGGGTTCCCCGTTGTTCATCGGATGTCTGGCGCCAACAGCGGCGGCAACGTCACCACCTCAAGCGTCGATGTAGCTGCGCTCGTCGGCACGCCGGACGCAGGCGACCTCGTCATCATCTCCATCGTCAAGGATGGGACGGGCGCCTTCACGTGGCCCGCTACTCCAGCTTTCACGCAGGTCGCCAACTTCCCGATCACGGCCGACTCCGGTAGCGCCCAGGCGGTCCTCGATTCCCGCTATCGGATCTGGCAGTCCGGGGACTCGACCACCGTCTCGATCACGCACGCGAATGAGTCCACGGCCTGGGAAGTCGTCAGGATCGCGGCCGGAACGTTCGACGCCGGCACGGCCCCTGCGGCTGCGACGACGGCGCCGGGAGCCAGCACGGACCCGAACCCGCCGAACCTCGATCCCGCCGGATGGGCGACGGAAAAGACGCTCTGGCTCGCGGTTGCCGGGAACGATGGCAACGTAGGGATCACGGCCGGTCCCTCGGGCTACTTCTATTTCAGAAATGACCGCGTCGAGGCGGCAACAGGCGCCGGGATCGCGATCGCCTGGAAGGAGAGCGAGGCCGCCTCCGAGGACCCGGGCGTCTTCACGATGAACTCGGAGCAGTGGGGCTCCGGGACGATCGCGATCCGGCCCGCAGCGGGAGGCACCGTCTACGACGAGACCGGTCGCGCGCTCACGGCCCTCGCGCTCGTGGCGCTCACAGACATCGCGCACTTCAAGGATCTCAGCATCCCGCTCGCGGCTGTGGCCGTCGTTTCGGCCACCGACGTGCAGCACTATCAGGACCTCGGCCTCGCCGTACCCCTGACGGCCGTCATCTCGGCAGCAGAAGCGCAGCACTACCTCGACACGGGCCTCGCGATTCCAGTAACAGGGCTCGTGAGCGCGGCGGACGCGCTCAAATTCACCGAGCTAGGTCTCGCGAGCCAGGCGGTAGGTGTGGTGTCCGAGACGGATGAGCAGGCGTTTGTCGACGCAGGGCTCGTGGTTGTGGATGGCCAGGTGATGCTCGCTGAGGCACTCCACGCGCTCGACCTCGGGCTGGCCGTGACGATCGTCGGCACTGCGAGCGCGGCGGACGTGCAGCAGTATCGGGATGCGGCGCTCGCTGTCAACGTCGCAGCGGCCGTCACGCTCGCGGTCGAGCAGCAGCATTCCGTCGAAACCCTTGAGATCCCGGTGACGGGTGTCGTGAGCGCCACGGACGCCAAGGCGTACAAGGAACTAGGACTAGCCGTCACGGCCGTCGGAGTCGTGGTCACCACCGACGAGCAAGCGTTCGTCGACGCAGGGCTCGTGGTTGTGGATGGCCAGGTGACGCTCGCCGAGGCACTCCATGCGCTCGACCTCGGGCTGGCCGTGACGATCGTCGGCGCTGCGAGCGCGGCGGACGTGCAGACCTATCAGGAGTCTGGTCTTGCCGTCAACGTGAATGCCGCCGTCACGCTCGCGGTCGAACAACTGCGCACCGGCGAGGCCCTCACGCTCACCGCCCAGGTCGCCACCGCGATCTCCGACCTCCAGCACTTCAAGGATCTGAACATCGCGATCCCGGTGACAGGCGTGGTCACTGCGGAAGCTGCGCTCAGGTTCAGCGAGCTAGGTCTCGCGATCACAGCTCTTGGAGTCGTATCGGAGATAGACGCGCAGCACTTCCTCGACGCCGGCATCGTCGTCGACGCGCAGAGCCAGGTCACGCTGCTCGATGCGCTCCATGCTATCGACCTCGACCTCCCGGTGACGATCGTCGGGACCGCCACGGCAGCCGACCTGCAGGCGTACCGCGAGGCATTGGCGATCACCGCCCAAGCGTCGGCCGCGCTCACCGATCTCCAGCATTTCAAGGACCTGGCCGTGGGCATACCCACAACAGTGCTCGTGGACATCACGGACACGTTCCATGGCACGGCCGAGGCCCTATCGGTCGTCGTGGTCGGCAGCGTCAACGCCGCCGACTTCGCGCATCGTCTGGAGGCTGCGCTCCCTGTCGAAGCGCAAGCCTTCCTCGCGCTCACGGACCAGCAGCACTACGCCGAGGCGCTCGCGTCGCTCCTGGCGGTCACAGTCACCGCCATCGATGCCCAGCATTACCGCGAATCCCTGGAGATGCTCGCGACCGGCGAGGTCGTCGTCACGGACGCCCAGCGGTACCGTGAGGTTGGTCTGCTGGCGGGGATCCTAGCGATCGTGCAAGCGACCGACGAGCTGCGCGCGGCACGGCTGGGGGTTCCGCTGTTCTCGTTCTCAACGCCTTACTGGTCGCGCTCGTTCCGGACCGATCCCTGGGACAGGAAATACACCACACCCGCTTGGTCGCGGGCTTTCACGTCGTGAGGAGGATGGATATGAGCAACGGCAAGTCGAACCCGAGCCTCAAGCGGGGCATCCTGAAGATGGTGGGCGGCGCCCTGATCGTCGCTCTGTCGGCGTTCGGTCTCTACTCCGGCAGCAAGCTCTTCGTGAGCGGGGTGCAGGAGACGCAGGCGGCACTCGCGGTCCGGTGGGTCGGAGACTGGACGTTCACGCACCGCGCGGCCGACGGCAGCGTGCTCGCCACCTGGACCGATCGCAACGCGCTCGCCGACGTGGGCGAGCAGCGCCTGCTCGAGATCTACTTCCGCGACGCGACCGAGCCGGGCGCGAACGAATACCTGAGCCTCAGCGACGCAACCAACCCGTGTTCGATCACCGAAACCGACTCCTTGGCCACGGCGAACACGGGCGAGCCCAGCACGAACGGGTATGCGCGCCAGACCATCACGCGCGACACGGCGGGCTGGCCCACGAGCGGGCTCGATTCCGGGGACTGGCGCGTGGTGTCCACGACGGAAACCTTCTCGGCCTCAGGTGGTAGCTGGGGTCCCGTCAACTGCGCCGTCCTGCAGACGACCGCTGACAACACGGGCGACCACATCGCTTTCGTGGCTCTGAGCCAGGCGCGCACGCTGGCGAGCGGTGAAAGCCTCGATGTTTCCTTGAGTGTGAAATTGCAATAAATAAAGGACTTGCGTCCCATGATCCCCGATGGCATGGAAGCACGGATCGAGCGGCTCCCGGACCTTCCCGGCTGCTGGCTCTGGAGCGGTTCGGTCAACCCGGCCGGCTACGGGCTGTACGGCAGCGCCCGCACGGGCGACCGGCGCGCTGCTCATCGCGCGGTCTACGAGGCTGTGCGCGGACCTATCCCTGATGGCCTCACGCTCGACCACTTGTGCCGCGCTCGCTCGTGCGTGAACCCTGACCACCTGGAGCCGGTACCGATCGCCGAGAACATCCAGAGAACGCCCCGCGTGGTGACCGGGCTGTGTAAGCGAGGGCATCCGCTCGACGGCGTCTATCGCTATGGAGCCCGCAAGCGGTACTGCAAGACGTGTGCGCGGCGACGGACGACAGAGGACCGCATACGTTCTCCGGAAGCGCATCGTGCGCGCCGACGTGAGGTTTACCACCAGAACCCGGAGGCAAGACAGGCCTATCAGCGGCAGTGGCGCGCATCCCGGATAGACGTGCTGGTCGAACGCCAGGCCGCGGCGCGGACCAGGGCGATCGCCGAGGGCCGCATCTATCCCCAGCTCGCCCACTACCAGCGCAACAAGGCCGCCATCAACGCCCGGCGCCGTGCCGCGAGGGAGTGGGCAACCCCATGAGGCCGGACAAGACGCTCTCGCGGCCGAAGCGCCCGGCCGAGGAGTTCCGCCTGCAGTGGGACTTCATCAACGACATCGAGCAGACCGACACCCGCAGCGCCTTCGAGGTCAAGGCCTTCGATGTGGTCGACAACTCGGACGTATCGGCCACGGTCCTGCAGGGTGCGGCATGGGTGGGAGCCGGCCCAATCATCGCTGTCCAGGTACAGGCGGGGACGGACGCCCACGACTACGACGTGCGCTTCCAGCTCACCACCACGCAGCTCGACGTGTTCCAGCGCGTGGTGAGGCTGAACGTAAGGGCCTGACATCGATGCCCCTCGCTCCCCTGCGCCCCTGTGCCCAGCCTGGCTGCCCTGCCCTGGTGCGTCGTGGCAGGTGCCCCCGGCATGTGCTACCCACGAGATGGGGCCAAGGCAACAGGGGTAACGCGCGCAGCTCGGCCATGCGTGCGCGCGTGCTGCGGGAGGAGCCGGCCTGCGGCTTCTGTGGCCGCGCGCCCTCCACCCAGGTCGACCAC
>Ga0209751_10006434_pt1 | contig 10879 bp, 11 predicted proteins | sample RifCSP13_1_FD_184019 | JGI IMG/M metagenome (GOLD analysis project Ga0209751, IMG submission 184019) | Soil microbial communities from Rifle, Colorado - Rifle CSP2_sed 13_1 (SPAdes) (version 2) | ecosystem: Environmental > Terrestrial > Deep subsurface > Rock core/Sediment | place: Rifle...
ACTCTCCGGGGGTCCGCCCGATGCTCACTGGATGTACGAGTCCACGGACCCCGCGTAGTCCTCGTAGAACGCGGACGCGCTGAGCTGGCCCAGGATCTCCCGCGCGAGCTCCCGGGTGTAGCTGTTCGCGGGAATCTCAGGCGCGGACTCGACCCACTCGAGGACCGCCTTCAGGCACTCCTTCCGCTCGTCCTTGGACATCTTCTCGTGCATCGTCGTGATCGCGGTCTCGACCTGGACCATCGACGTTGCGAACTGCTTGCAGAGCCCGACGATCCGCTCCTGCTCCTCGTTCATGAGGGCGCCTCCGCTCCTCATGGACGCGGGCCTCGATAAGGCTTGTCGCTCCTTGGACGTGATGGTTTAAGGCGGGGGGGCGGCTCTACAACGCGAATGGCGGAATTCGTCCCCGTGGCCAGCGTGGAGGAGGTCCCGCCGGGCCGGTCGAAGATCGTCGTCGTCGCCGGCCACGTCGTCGCCCTCTTCAACGTCGGCGGGACGTTCCACGCCCTCAGCAACACGTGCCTTCACCGAGGCGGGCCCGTCGGGGAGGGCGAGCTCGACGGCACCGTCGTCACGTGCCCGTGGCACGGCTGGCAGTACGACGTGCGGACCGGGCGGAACGTCCTGAACCCGGTGGCCTGCCTCAAGACGTACCCCGTGAAGGTCGACGGGGAGCGGGTCCTCGTCGCCCCCGCCTGAGGGCCGAACGTTCTTAGCGCCCACCGTGTTCGCATCCCGCCATGGCCGGGGAGCCGGTGCTCTGGGTCCTCACGATCCTCGGCGTCCTCGCCTTCGCGGCCGCGGTCGCGTCGCTCGTCGACGGCCACCGGTTCCGGAGGCGCGTCCTCGCGGCCCGGGTGTGGGACCGGAACGCGTTCCTCCCGCCCGCCCTCGTGCTCGTCCCCTGCCGAGGGATCGACGCGGACCTCGCGTCGAACCTCGACGCGATCCTCTCTCAGGAGTACCCGCGGCACCGCGTCGTGTTCTGCGTGGACCGCTTGGACGACCCGGCCGTCCCGGTCATCGAACGCGTCCGGGCCCGCCATCCCGTGCCGAGCGAGATCGCCACGGCCCTCGACTCGCCCGCCACCGGCGGGAAGGCCCTCGCGCTTTTGGGAGGACTCGCGAGTCGGACTCCTGAGGACGAGGTCGTCGTCTTCCTCGATTCCGACATCCGTCCGCACCGGCGGTTCCTGCGGACCCTCGTGCAGCCCCTCGTCCACCCGGCGATCGGCGCGACGACTGGCTACCGTTGGTACGTCCCCACGCGGGGCGGGTTCTGGTCCGTGGCACGGAGCGCGTGGAACGCGGCGGGCCTGAACGTCTTCTTCAGCGACCGGTACAACTTCCTCTGGGGCGGGGCGTGGGCGATCCGGCGCGAGACCCTCAACCGCCTCGACCTCGCGGCCCTGTGGCGGGGGACGCTGAGCGAGGATCTCGCGGCCACGGCCGCCATCAAGGCGATGGGGCTCCGCGTGCAGTTCGTCCCGCAGGCGATGGCGCCCACGTTCGAGGACTGCGACCGGCGGCGGTGCAAGGAGTGGACGGACCGCCAGACCGCCATGGTCGCGCTGTGGGGCCGCGACCTCCGGAACTTCGCGGCGCTCACGTACGGCGTGTTCAACGGGGCCCTGATCCTTGGGGTCCTCTCCGCGGCGCTCGCGGCCTTCCTGGACCCGTGGTTCGCGATTCCCGCCCTCCTCTTCCTGTTCGATGTCCCCGCCACGGTCGCGAAAGGGGAGCACCGGCGGCGGTCCGTCTTCCTCGGGACGCCGGAGCTCGCCGCGCGATGGCGGGTGTCGGGAGGCAGGTGGGCCGCCGCGAACCTCGTCGTCCCGTGGCTCATCGCGGGGAACCTCGTCCGCACCCGACGCGTCCGCGCCATCGAATGGCGGGGGAAGCGGTACGAGGTCGGGCCTCGAACAGTCGGAATCGAGGGTGGGCGCACGCCATCCGGTAAGTAGTCGTTGCGTGAGTTTGTCGCGGCGTCGAACGTGGACCCCGGAGATGGTGGGGCTCCTCCTGAAGGCCCGGGTGGACGTGAGCGCGGCCACGGAGGGCGGGAAGACCGCGCTCGACTTCGCGGTCGAAGCGAACCGGGAGAACGTCGTGGACCTGCTCGAGACAGCGTCGAGGACCCGCCCACGGGGAAGGCGAACGCCCGAGTCGGCGTCAGAAGACGTAGAGGAGGGCCGTGACGACCGCGGCCGAAATCGCGCCCATCACGTAAATCCAGAACGAGCGGCGCCGGTCCTTCTCCCGCCACTCCGCCTCCGTGACCTCGCCCTCGAGCGGCATCGGCTCACCTCAGGTCGTACGTCCCGCGGGCCGCGTACACGACGCAGAACCCGAAGAGGGCCTCGTACAGGGACACGAAGGCCGCGAAGAGCAGGAGGAAGAGGAGCAGGATCGGCCACCCAGGGAGCCCGTTCAGGCGGACCAGGGCCCAGATCCCCAGGGAGAAGACAATCGCCACGATCCCGAACGTCGCGCGCTGCATCCGGCCCCTCGGCCCGATGTTGCACACGCCGGGCTCGTACTCGACCATCCGCGGGTCGAACCCCGGGCGGGGCTTGAACCTTCGCCGCATTCTTCTTGGACCGTCAACGCCATTGGCAACGTGAGGGCGTGTGTGACAGGCCGGAGATCCCTCGCCGACGCGATGGCGGAAGCCGAGGCCGCGCTTCGGGCGAAGGAGACGGAGCTACGAGGGCGCGGGTACTCCGGCCCGCCCCCTTGGACGTCGCCCGGCATGAGGACGCGGGACTCGTCGATTGGCTGCGGAGGGCGGAGAGGGTGTTGAGCGCGAAAGAGGCGGAGCTTCGGGCTGCGGAGAGAGGCGAACGGGTCGTCCCGGGCGACCGGGTCGGCGCGGTGCCCGCGGGGGACCGGGTCATCACGCAGTACAGCGGAGGGCGGGAGCCCGTGACGTACCCCAGGGGATCCCTCTGGCTCGTCGTGGGAGTCCTCGTCGTCCTGTTCCTCGTGTTCTTCGGTACGTTCCTTCTGTTCTTCCGCTGAACGCCAACCGAACCGCTACGCGGGGGAGCGACGCAGGGACTCCTGGAATTTGGACAGCTCGCTCAGCAGGAAGTTCCGTCTTTGGCCGCGGCGGTACGTGACGACAATCGACGCGACGGGAGGCGCGAGCGCAACGACGGCGGCAAGGCCCCACGCGAACGGGCCCAACGGCATCACGAGCAGGACGACCGCGACGAGGGCGGGCGGCGTCAGGAACGCGAGCACGATCGTGGCCATCCCGAGGAGCGGCTCGCGGGCCTCCGCCTGCATCGCCTTCACCTCGTCGTCCGTGTACGCCTTCACGCTCGAGACGAGGGGGCGCTCGCGGGCGCGGAACACGTCCCGCACCGCCTCCATGGCTCGCCGGTACCCCTCGGTTTCGCCCCGGAACGCCCGAATCGCCCCGGGCGTGAACGTCACCGTGAGCCGCTCCCCCGCCGCGGTCTCGATCCCGATCCCCGTGTGGACGAGGGTGCCCGCGCTCGAGGCGAACGGCGACAGGAACGCGCCGCTGATTTCGTACGAGGCGGGGAACACGTTCACGACCTCGTCCCACGCGTAGAAGCGCCTTGCGCCTGCGGCCCGCCGCCACAGCGGGACGGAGAGCTCGATCCCCTCCGTGTGGATCCGGGTCGGCGAGGGCCGGTTCGCCAATGCCCACGCGAGGAGGACGACGAACGGGAGGAAGCACAGCCCGCCGAGCGGCCACAGGCCCTCGGGGTAGGCGGCGATCGGGCCGAGGAGGAACGTCACGATCCCGACGAGGAGCAGGAGGGCGACGCCCATCGGGCTCACCGGGATCGGGAGGTATTCGAAGGCGAGCGCCTTGGACCCGGTGGGGGCCATGCGGCTCGCGCTATGGGCCCGCCTTATTTAGACCCGTGCGGACGACGCCGTCCGAGGCTTCGCCCGGGAACGCGACGCACGGGCCCGTCGACCGGTGGACCTACTTCCGCTCCTCGGCCGGCGGCGGGGGCGTGGCGGGGAGCGGCGGAGGGGCCGCGGCCTCCGGGCCCTTCCGCCTACGGGTGAGGACCCAGCCAATCGCGATCCCCGCCAAGAGGCCCAACACCGCGCCTCCGCCGAGGCCGATGGCCAGGTTGCTCGCGGCGTCCGCGCTCCCGGCGATCCCGCTAATCGTCACGCTCGCGGAGGCGCCGCCGGAGGTCGCCGTGACGCGGATGAAGCCCGCCCCGGTCGCCGTCAGGCTCGTCGTCGCGCCCGACGTGGACGACAGGGAGCCCGGGCCCTCCACGGACCAGCTGACGGAGGCGCCCGGGACGACGTTCCCGAACGCGTCCCTCGCGGTCGCACCGAGGGTCACGGAGGAGCCCACCGCGACGCCCCCGACCGCAGGGGAGATCTCGAGTGCAGCGACCGCGCCGGGGCCCACCGTGACGACGGCCGAGCCGGGGGCCGCGCCAGGCGAGGCCACCGTCAGCGTCGTGGTCCCCGCGACCGTGTCGCGGTAATCGAACGAGACCTCGCCTCCGCCCGCGGGGATCGCGATCGACCTGATCGCCGTGGACGTTCCCATCGCCCGGAACTCCCCTCCATCGGAGTCCGTCACGAGCGAGAGCGTGAGCGGGGACTCGAGCACGACCGGGTTCCCCGCCGCGTTCGTCACACGGACCTGGTACGTCCGGACGTCCCCCGCCACGAGGGTCCCGGTCGCGGGCGTCAGCTCCAACCGAGCGGGGACGAAGACCCCCACCGCGACGTCCGCGACCGCGGGCGCCAGTTCCCGACTTCCGGCCCGGTCCGTCGCGACCGTGTAGAGCTCGTAGTACCCCTCCCCGGCGGGGACGTCGAACAGGAAGCTCCCGCTCGCGTGCGCGCTCCCTAGCGCCGGGACGGCCCGCGCGTCGTGGAACGTCCACGGGAACCAGGTGAGGTTGTTCGGGCTGTACCGGTAGTAGAGGGCGACGGAGTCGAGCCCGTCCGACGGGGTCGGGTCCGACGCAGTGAAGTCCACCCGCACCGGGCCGTTCCTCCAATACCCGCCCACGACGGACGACACGGACGTCGGCGGGGTGCTGTCCGGGGGTTGGAACACGGTGTACGCGTACGGCCGGGTGTAGTAGTAGCTGTCATCGAGCCACGTGCCGTCCGCGTCGTACAGGTCCAAGTCCACCCGGTACGGGCCGTCGAACCCGCTCAACCGAATCGCGTGGGCGTCGAACCCGAGCGCGACCGTCTGCGCGCCCACCGGGAGGACCGCGGTCTCCGAGGCGATGTCGAGGACGCCGGTCGCGCCAAACAGGACGCCACGCACCGTGAACGGCCCCGCGCGGGTCACGGCGACGCGGGCGTCGATCTCGAGGACGTCGTACAGGCCGTCGGGGGGGTCCGAGATGTCCACTCCCCGGTCCGTGTGGGGCGGTGAGAACAGGGCGGGCGGCGGCTGGAAATCCGTGTAGTCATAGTAGCGGGTGGTGTAGCGGTCGTAGTCCGTGGTGGCGTTGCCGCCGCCGGCGGGGCCGACCCGCATGAACACGTCGAAGTTCCCGGTGCGGCCCGCTTGGCGAATCGCGACCCCCGGGAAGCGCAGGTCCATCGTCCCGATGCCAATGGGGCGGTCCGCCGTCGTCGAGGTACTCCCGATGTAGAAACCTCCGGGGGCGTACAGTTCGGCACCCACCGTGTAGTTCCCCGCCTCCGACACGTTCACGCGCGCGGACACCTCGAGCCAGTCGAAGAGGCCGTCCGGCGGCGTGTCCGTGTCGACGCCCCGGTCGCTGTGGGGGGGCGCGAAGAGGACCGGCGGCGGGTCGAACTGCGACCGCAGGTACGGGCCCGTCTGGTACACGTCGTAGTCCAGCGAGGTCCGGTACTGGTCGTACAGGCCCATCTGCACCGTGTACGGTCCGTCCGAGACCGCATTGTAGAACCGGTCCCCCGGATAGACAATCGTGGCGGACTGGTTCCCGAGCGGGAGGTAGAACCAGTCGTAGCTGGACATCACGTAGTACCCGGAGGAATCATAGACGGACGTGTCGATCTCGTAGTCCCCCGTGGTCTCGACGACCAGGCTCACGTTCAGCCGGAGCTCGTCGAAGAAGCCGTTGGGCGGGACATCGGTGTCCACCCCCATGTCGCTGTGCGGAGGCCGGAACGCGGCGGGCGGCGCCTCGAACTCGTCCACACCGTAGGACCCCGTGGTGTACACGTCCGTGTCGAGCAGGGTCACGAATCGGTCGAACAACCGGAGGTTCACGCGGTACGGGCCGTTGAGGCCGGATGCGAAGATCTGCCGGCCGTCGAACAGGAGGGAGACGACCGCGGGGCCCGTCGGGAAGGACCCGTAGCCGTAGGTGTACGTGATCGGCGTCACGCCGTCCCCGCTGTACAGATCCCCTGTGACATAGTACAGGTCGGCCTGGGACACGTAGAGCGAGGCGTTCACGACCAGGTAGTCGTACCGCCCGTTCGCGTTCGTGTCCCAACCCGAGTCGCCGTGGGGCGGAGCGAAGACCGCGGGTCCGAGGCACGTCCGCAGCGTCGACGCGTCCGAAATCGACAGATTCCAGGAACTGCTGGCTGTGACCGTCGCGACGTCGCAGCCCGCCGCGCTCGGCGGGATCGCGACCTTCACCACAATCCCGGCGGTGCTGCCCGAGGTGAGGTTCCCGGTGTCCGGCACGGCGTCCCCGTCCGTGTCCGACAGGGCCACGGTGCCGCCCGCCTGCCATAGGCTCGCGGACCACACAGAGGTGACCGTGACGTCGAAGGTGTCGTTCACGGCGGTCCCGACGTTCCGGGCGGTGAGGTTGTACGACACGTTCTGACCGGGCGCCCCGTTCGTGGTCGCGGAGGACGGGGAGAGCACGACGCCGATCGGGCCCGGCGGAACCGCGAGGTCGAGGTTCCCGTACTGGGCGAGAGGGATGGGACTCGTCACGTACGATGGCCACGTGCTGTATGCGTAGCCCGAATAATCCGTGACACCGGGGGCGGGCTGGGACCCGCCGAAGAGTCCGAGGGTGTCCCCCGGGCTGGCTCCAATCAGCACGAGTGGGATCTGGAACTCATAGAACCGGTGGTCGGCTCCGCCCAGGTCGCTGGGGCCGAACCCCCGCACGCCCGCGAGGCCCGCGTGGTCCGGGAGGCCCGGGTCGAACGGCATGTCCTCCCAAGTGTACCCGCCTCCCCGCCAGACGATGTGCGCCGTGAAGTCCCCAAGGTAGAACTCGTCCTCGCCGCCGTCCGTCGCGGCCCCATCGTGGCCCGTGTCGAGCGAGAACGACGCGGAGTCGTTCGTCGTCACGGTCGTGTCCCCGACCGCGTCGTACGCGACCCACAGGAACGAGTCGTTGTTCATGATCAGGAGGAATGCCGGGAGCTGGTTCCCGGGAATCGCGCCGAGGTCGACGGACGCGGCGGCCGACCATTCGCCGGAGCTCATCGCCCCGTCGACCGCCGGGGGCACGGAGGCCCAGAGAGACTGGATTGTGTCCCCCGAATGGGCCTGGGCGGGTCCGCCGAACGCAAGGATTCCGCCCACGATGGCGATTGCAGCGACAAGCCCACACAGCACCCGCTGGCGTACTGGACGCGCCTGAAGGCCCTCCACGGTCTTCCCTCCTAACAAGGACCGATGATGTCCCTGGATACTTCAAAGTTCTGTAATGGTTCGGGCGCGGGTCTCCGCGCGCGGGCCGCGAGAGCCTTTATCCCCGCCCCGCGATGGGCCGGCCGTGCTGTGCCTCGGAATCGAGGGGACCGCCCACACGGTCGGCGTCGGCATCGTGGACGAGAAGGCCCGCGTGCTCGCGAACGTGTACGACACGGTCCGCCCGGAAAAGGGCGGGATCCACCCGCGCGAGGCCGCGAACCACCACGCGGAACACGTCGTCCCCCTGATCCGCAAGGCCGCGGACGGCGCGGGCGTGGACCTCCAGGACGTGGATGTCGTCGCGTTCTCCCAGGGGCCCGGCATGGGCCCGTGCCTCCGCACCGTGGCCACCGCCGCCCGGGCCCTCGCCCTCACGGTCGACGCGCCGATCGTCGGCGTGAACCACTGCGTCGCCCACCTCGAGATCGGGCGGGCCGTCACGGACGCGAAGGACCCCGTGCTCCTGTACGTGAGCGGCGGGAACACGCAGGTGATCGCGTTTTCCCGCGGGCGGTACCGCGTGTGCGGCGAGACCCTGGACATCGGGATCGGGAACATGCTCGACAAGTTCGCACGGGAGACGGGCCACGGGTTCCCGGGCGGGCCAATCCTGGAGCGGGCCGCGAAGGAGGGAGGGGGCCTGCTCCCGCTCCCGTATTCAGTGAAGGGCATGGACGTCGCGTTCAGCGGCCTCCTGACCGCGGCGCTCCAGCTCCACCGCAGGGGCGCGCGGTTCGAGGACCTCGCGTTCTCGATTCAGGAGGTCGCGTTCGCGATGCTGTGCGAGGTGACGGAGCGGGCGATGGCCCACATGGAGAAGGACGAGGTGCTGCTCGGAGGAGGCGTCGCCCGCAACCTGCGCCTCCAGGGGATGGTGGGCCGGATGGCCGGGGACCGGGACGCGCGGATGTTTGTGCCGCCAGGAGAGCTGTGCATCGACAACGGGGCGATGATCGCGTGGACGGGTCTCCTGATGCACAAGGCGGGGGTGCGGATGTCCGTCGAGGACACGGTCGTGGACCAGCGGTTCCGCACGGACGAAGTCGACGCGGTGTGGCGGTAGCCCGCCTCACGCGAGCGTCGAGAGCGCCGCGACGCCCGCCCCGCGGTCGAACTTGTGGCCGAGCTTCGCGAGCGTCGCCTCGATTCCTGCGAATCCCGCGACAAGGTCCGCCATCGAGACAATTCCCATGTGGCCGATGCGGAATATCTTCCCCTTGAGGTGGGCCTGCCCGCCCTGCACGACGGTCCGGTGCTCGTTCTCGAGCACGCTCCGGAACTTCTTGTCGTCCACGCCCTGCGGGTAGCGGATCGCGCTCACCGTGCTCGACTCGAAGCCCGCCTTCGGGAACATCGCGAGGTCGATCGCCTCCGCGGCGGCCCGCGTCGCCTCCCCGAGCCGCGCGGTCCTCCGAATCCGGTTCTCGAGGCCCTCCTCCTTCAGGAGCCGCAGGGCCTCCCGGTACGCGAAGAACAGCGGGACCGCGGGCGTGAACGGCGTGTCGTCCTCCTCGAGCGCGTCCACGTGGGCCTTGAGGCTCGTGTAGAAGGCCGACTCCTCGTGGAGCGCGGCGTACCCGCGGTCGGACACGGCGACGGCCGCAAGGCCCGGGGGCGCCGCGATGCACTTCTGGGAGCCCATCACGAGCGCGTCGATCCCCCACTCGAGCCGCACGTCGATCCCGCCGACGCTCGTGATCCCGTCCACGATGAACATCGCGCCGTGCTTTCGCACGACGCCCGCGACGTCCTTCACGGGGTTCGTGAGCCCCGTGGACGTCTCGTTGTGGCACATCGTCACCGCCTTGAAGTCCCCGCCCTCGAGGGCCGCCGCGACGCGGTCCGGGTCCACGGGCGTGCCCCACTCGAACTCGAGCGGGGTCGGCTTCGCGTACACCTTGCAGAGGTCCAGGAACCGCTCGCTGAACTTCCCGTTCACGATGCACAGCACGCGGTCCCCGCGGTGCAGGAGGCCGTTTACCGCCGCGTCCAGCCCGGCGGTCCCGGAGCCGCTGAGCACGGCGACCCGCCCGGAGGTCTGGAACAGGTATTTCGTGAGCTCCCGCACTTCCGCGATCACCTCCTGAAACGCGGCGGACCGGTGGTTGATCGCGGGCATCCCCATCGACCGGAGCACGCGCGGGTGCATCTTCACGGGGCCGGGCAGCAGGAATACGGTGTCCTCGACGTCCATGGTCGCGAGGAGAGAACACCGGGACTTAACTCATTCGAAAGTTCCCTTCAACGCGACGCGCCCGTGTGCGGTTCCAGTGGAAGCGGAGGGGTTCTCTCGGGTGATAATATCGGAGCAACGCTTATATAATGTGCAACGGTTGCCGTCAGACAAGCGTACGTCAAACGAGGTCAAGTTGGCATACGCGTGCGGGATGGATGACCGGTGAACGAGGACACGGAGAAGATCACGCTGCGGCTCCCGAAGCGGTTCCTCCGCGCCCTGGACTTCCTCGTGGAGGTGGACGACTTCCCGAGCCGGTCCGAGGCCGTGCGGGCCGCGATCCGGGACCTCGTCTACGGTCGCGTCGAGCTCGTCTCGGACAAGCTCAAGAAGATCGAGGAAGCGGAGAAGGCGCTCGCGAATCTCGAGGCGATCAAGCGCCAGTACATGAAGAGCTGAGGATCGAAGGGATGAGGATGCACCCGGAGCCGGGCCTATAGGAAATCGGGGCCTGGACCGCGACGACATCACGATTTCCTCCCCCCCAACTGGGCGGCCGGAAGGTCGCCCACTCTTTTCTTTCCCTTCTGGGAGGCGGAGACAACCCTTATCTACAAACTGGAGGTTGGCACACCCACGATGCGACTCGAGGTCGTGCGCCGGGTCGCGATGGTCGCCGTGATCCCGATCCTCCTGGCCCTCATCCTCGTGACGCCGGGCCTCATGGGCCGCCCCGCGGTCCTCTCCGCGATCCCCGCCCTCATCGTCGGGCTCACGGACACGCACGTCGTGATCGACATCCACGGGGCCGTGGACCACTACCTGTACCGGAGCATCCTCCTCCACGTGCAAGGGGAGGACAACGTCTCGTTCAACCGGACGTACACGGAGTACGACTCGTACGATCTCGAGGTGAACTTCTCCCGCGAGACGAGCCCGGCGTTCGATGTGTACGTGCTGATCGCGGACCGCCAGCGGAACACGTACGCGCTGAACGGGACCGTCTTCACCGGGACGGACGAGGGCGGGGACTTCGTGTCAATCACGGACCGGGAGACGATGCG
>Ga0209751_10006442_pt1 | contig 10873 bp, 8 predicted proteins | sample RifCSP13_1_FD_184019 | JGI IMG/M metagenome (GOLD analysis project Ga0209751, IMG submission 184019) | Soil microbial communities from Rifle, Colorado - Rifle CSP2_sed 13_1 (SPAdes) (version 2) | ecosystem: Environmental > Terrestrial > Deep subsurface > Rock core/Sediment | place: Rifle...
ATGACGTCATGCTCGAAGGTGGTCTGCCTTGTAGGGGATTTTTATCAAGCTTGATGGAACTCCGGAGAACACACTTGTACCCTGATTTCTTATATATATAGACGCTTTGGAAGTGGCTTATCTGAAAGGGCTATGTCTGACGAACTTCAAATCATATGTCCGACAAACTTCAGTTTGTTCTTGCATTACCCGTTACTCCTCAGAAACCGAATCGGTTACAAACTGGCCCAACATTTCGGGTTTCAACCGAAAGCACGAGTGACGCGACACGAACAAACTGAAAGCTTGTCGTCGTTTCCTCTAGAGGCGCCTTGAATGGAACCCAAACTGAATTTTGTCGGACACGGACAGTTCCGCGCGCCCCGCTTCAAGTCCCAGCAAAATCAACTCTCAGCACCATCAACTCCAAAAGCAGAACTCAACCCCAAACAATTCGCAGTCAGGAAGGGGGCGCGCGCTCAGACTTACTGCAAACTGTGTGACATTGAATTGTTTCTTTGAGAGTGAGTGATGATGAATGTTGGAGCGGGGGCGGCGCGGAATCAGCTTGAATACTGAAGATTTGGTTGAGTACCGCTTGCCCACCTTCCCGACCTGCGAATTTGTCAACCTTGAGCACTGAAGATGTGACAGTTACTCAACTTGGATAAGAACAATCCAAGGGGCCAAGTTACTGATCATTTCGGACGCGGCTTATATCGCTCAATCAATAGATCCTGCCGACTCAGCCCACGCACTTCACGACCACGGATTAGCACATGCTCCACGCGCGTCGAGAACTCAAATGGATCGCCACTCCACACAACCTTATTCGCGTCACGCCCAGCTTGGAGTGATCCAAAACAGTCGCTCACCCCGAAGATTTGCTGGCGTCAACGTCAGAGCGCTGCGGCTTCCAACGAAACTTCCGCCGGCGCGACCATGAGTGTTTTTCAGGCATGGGAGAAACTATCGACCGGATGGTGCGAAGAGAGCGGGGCGTAGAAACTCAAGAACGAAGAGCGGCCCGCAGACCGCTCCTCAGACCATCGGTATCGATGAGTCTCCGACTGGCTATTCCTCGGCGAGTTGCTCTCCAGCAGAGCTCGCTTCCGCTTCACCACCCGATGCAGAGTCTGAATGAGAAAAGGTAGTTTGAAAAGGAAAATCCTATTGATCCGCAATTTGAGCAGGGTGCATCAACTCAGAGCAGTTTCAAGTTCAGCTAATTTTAGGAGGTGTCCTAATTTCACTCCTTCCTCTGTGCTAACCTACCGCGAGTGATTCAAACACCTGAAGAGCTCGAACGTCTGACGCGCCAGATTGAGCCATTACTGGATAAGGGCGCGGGCGCCGTACTGTGGGGGAAGAAGAGTTATGCCACCTGGCGCTGAAGCTGATCGATGATTATCAACGAGGCCACATCCTCAACCTTCCCGCCACACAAGCGCCGGTGAAACTCAACAACCGCGTCGTGCTTGCGCGCCACGATCGAAAACAAAAAAGGAAGGGGGCCCCTCTCTTGTAGGCAGGATCTGAAACGACTACCCACTGCCGTGGGTAGGATTTTGCGGTGGATAGGATTTTGTTGGATGATGAAGCTTGAGACGGGCCGGGCTTCCCAAGAGGAGAACGTCCGAAGCATTTCAAAGCGGTAACGAGTTACCGCACTCCAAAGAGGTGACAATTTTTGACACAATATTCGTAATCACTCAGCCCAATAAAATTCCTATTGACTGGAGTGAGGTTGTTTCATTAAAAAAGAAACTGTGTCTGGCGCTCACCGCGCCGCCTGAGCCATCCAAACAAGCCCTTCTGGTTTCTATCCAGTCGTTAGTGTAACAACTCCTGCCCACGCCCAGTAGACCCTCCAAATGCTAACTCAAATAAATGGTCCACAAATAAGGACGAGTGAATCCATCAATCATGAGTTTTTAGACGAAGATGATCGGCGGGTGCTGATAGTAGATGATGAAAAGGCGGTCAGGAAAGTCATTGCGTCGTATTTGGACTCTAAGTACGACTGCGTTATGGCTGCCGATGCACAGGAAGCGCTCGACCGATTAGCGGAAAAGCCGTTTGCCCTGGCATTACTCGATGTGCAGATGCCGGGACTGAGCGGCATCGAACTTTTGCGAAAGATTGTGAGCGACTTCCCCCAGGTCGCAGTCATCATGGCGTCTGGCGTTGACCGGACGCAGCGAGTAAGAGATGCCTTGCGTATTGGCGCCTTCGATTATTTGATTAAGCCCATCGATTTTGACGTGCTGGCAATCACAGTCGAGCGTGCACTGGAAAGGCGTTCGCTGGTCAAAAAGAACATTCAATATAACCAGGATCTGGAAACGCGAAACAGGCAACTTGCTGAACAGAAAGCGAAACTTGAACATCTGCAAGCCCAACTAGTACAGAACGAGAAGATGGCTTCCCTGGGACAGTTAGCAGGGGGCGTCGCTCACGAACTGAATAACCCGGCTGGGTTCATTTTCAGCAATATGGAGAGTCTCAGCGAATATCTCATCGCACTCGAACGTCTCTTCCCCTTCTATGAGCGCATACCCCTTCCGCAGGAGTTGCAAGCAGAAGCAGCAAAGCTGAAGCAAGAAATTAAGTACGAAGAACTCCTTCCTGAACTGTCTTCGATAGTTGCTGATTGTCAGGAGGGAGCTCGCCGTATAAATGATATTGTGCTTAACCTGCGCACCTTCTCTCGGCTGGATCAGGCCGAAGTCAAGAAAATCAATATCCATGAAGGAATCGATGCCACTATTAGGTTGCTATCTCAGTATTACAAGTCGAACTACATCACTCTGATTCGCGATTATGGTGATTTGCCACCGGTTGAATGCTTTGCTGGCCAATTGAACCAGGTGTGGATGAATTTGCTTAGGAACGCTGCGCAAGCGGTTGGTAGTGGCCCTGGAACCGTTCGGATCCAAACAGGCATTTCAGAAGAGTTCGCATTTGTAACGATCAGTGATACGGGCTGCGGCATCGCACCAGAACACTTGTCAAAAATCTTCGATCCCTTCTTCACCACTAAGAACGTTGGAGAAGGAACCGGCCTTGGCTTATCGATAACCTATGGCATAGTCGAAAAGCACGGCGGGACCATTCGAGTTAAAAGCACGCCTGGTCAGGGTACAACGTTCACCACCCTGCTACCTCTCAAGCCACAGCTAGGCGATAACACCAGAATAGATTCAGTTTAGGAGATCCCTATGACCTACAAAATTCTGATCGTTGATGACGAGTCGGCAAACCTCCGGGCATTAGAACGCCTATTTCGTACGGATTACGACGTTATGACCGCCGGCTCAGGTGCGGACGCTCTCGAATTGCTTAAGGAACCCGATTTCGCGCTAATCATAACTGATCAGCGCATGCCCGCAATGACTGGCATCGAGTTGCTTAAAGCTACTGTTTCCCTGCGACCGCGCATGGTCCGGATAATTCTTACTGGTTATACGGACATAGATGCGCTCGTTGAAGCAATTAACTGCGGCCAGGTGTACAGATATATAACTAAACCATGGAACAATGAAGAATTACGGTTGACGGTGAAGCGAGCCCTTGAACACTTTGAGGTCAATAAAGGAATGTTTGACTTGGCGGTAAGCCATGAACGCTTAATCGCGCGTATGGGAGAGATCCATAAACTCGCGAGTGTGGATTATTCGTAGAATGGTAAGTTAGTTCATCTCTAGCGTTCAAGTCGATTGCCCGCTGCCCCGCTTCAACTCTCATCATCACTCAACTCCAAAAAGCACCATTCAAGCCTGAAATGATTCGCGGTGAGGAAGGGACTACTTCTGGTCGAGTTTTCGCTCATTCTATTCACAGGGTGATGAACCATTGGCAATAGATCGAGAATGGGCCTGGCCGGATGATGCAGAGAAGTTGTCGAAGGCGATGAAGGAGCTGGGCTGGTACTCTTACTGGAAAAGGAAATCAGGCAAGAAGAGTTGATTGAGATGAGCATTGAAGCGGGGGCGGCGCGCGGTGAGATTGAGAGCTGAAGATGAAAGTCTGAGCGCGCGCCCCCTTCCCAACTGCGAATTAATCAAGCTTGAATTGTGCTGCTGAGAGTGATGATGATGCGAGTGGGAAGCGGGGGCAGCGCACAATCAGATTGAGAACTGAAGAGAAACATCTGAGCGCGCGCCCCCTTCCCAACCTGCGAATTAATCGACGTTGAGTGGTTCTACGGACTGACAATCCGCAATACACAATCGTCATCGACAATTCTCATCCCCTTTCCCCAACTGCTCATTCTCAATGCACTGCACCGTGCACTGATGCGTACGCTGAGATAGCCACTCCTTACAAAATTTATTGCTAGAGCAATAACTAGCGACTACACTTGCTCTTACCGCTATGAGGTTCTCTCCTATAGCGGACATCAGCAGTTATTTCCTTTGTTGTTAACCGGCTGAACTAATCCGACCTTGTAACGAGCAACACAGGGTCGACGTGACTAAATGTCGCAATCCCAAAGCTCACACCTCTATCACTCAAAGAACCAATCGTCGATCGCGACGTTCCAATAGTGAACGCCCCTTCCCTTATAGGAGTACGCTCATGATCGAACCCGACGGCACCAACTCCTTACCTTCAGCTGAGGATCTTCCTGAGCCAAACTTTCGCGCATTGTTTGAATCAGCACCCGGTTTGTATCTAGTCCTTCTTCCGAATCCCCAATTCACGATCATTGCAGTGAGCAACGCTTACCTCCGCGCAACCATGACTAAGCGTGAAGAGATCCTCGGGCACAGACTCTTTGATGTGTTTCCAGACAATCCTGACGATCCGCATGCTACTGGCGAGAGCAATCTGCGAGCATCGCTCGAGCGCGTCATCAGGACTCGCGGAACTGATGCAATGGCAATTCAGAAATACGATATTCGTCGACCGCAATCAGAGGGCGGTGGATTCGAGGTGCGCTATTGGAGCCCGGTCAACTCGCCAGTGATGGACGAAGCTGGTAACTGCGTCTATATCATTCATCGCGTCGAGGATGTGACTGAGTTCGTAGATGTAAAGCAACCCGACGTAGAGCACGACAAACGAACTCAGGAGCTGGCTCACCGTGCCGAGAGCATGGAGGCCGAGATCTTCCTTCGATCACTTGAGCTCAATGAAGCCAACCGTCAGCTGCGAGCGAGCAACCAGGGACTGGAGGCGCTATCGCAGTCGATCTCACAAGAGAAGGCCGCTGCACTTGCCGCCCTGGGAAAGAGTCAGGAACAACTGTTTCTATCTCAAAGACTCGAAGCCGTCGGACAACTCGCGGGCGGTGTGGCGCATGATTTTAATAACCTTCTGACCGTTATCGGTGGCTACTGTGACATGATGCTGGAAGCACTTGACCCTGTCGATGCCAATCGACAAAAGGTCGAGGAGATACAAAAGGCCGCGAGCCGCGCTTCCTCTTTAACGCGTCAACTTCTGGCATTTAGTCGCAAGCAGGTCCTCCAACCAGTCGTGCTGAACCTGAATTCTGTAGTGGCTGACATCGAGAAGATGCTTACACGCGTGATCGGTGAAGATATCGAGTTTAGGACCAATCTCCAATCCGATCTTGGAAATGTCAAAGCCGATCCTGGCCAAATCGAACAGGTGATCATGAATCTTGCGGTCAATGCGCGTGACGCCATGCCCGCGGGCGGGAAGACGACTATAGAAACTGCCAATACATATCTCGACGAGACGTATGCTCAACATCACGTCGCAGTAATTCCTGGACCATTTGTAATGCTCGCGGTGAGTGACACGGGAGTGGGGATGGATGAGGAAACGAAAGAGCACATCTTTGAACCATTCTTTACGACAAAGGCGTTGGGTAAGGGTACCGGCCTGGGCTTATCTACAGTTTACGGAATCGTCAAGCAATCAGGTGGGAACATTTGGGTTTACAGCGAGATCGGGAAAGGCTCTACGTTCAAGGTCTACTTGCCCCGCGTCGATGAAATGGCTAAAGCCTACAAACAGATGCCGCCATCGACGTCACCAGGCGGTACAGAAACGATTCTACTCGTCGAGGATGCGGAGATGGTTCGTAAGCTGACGCTCGAAGTACTGTGCACCATTGGCTATCGAGTTCTTGAAGCTGCGAGTGGCTCCGAGGCTCTTCAAATCAGCGAGTCTACCGAGGAGCCGATCGATCTCCTACTCACTGATGTCGTAATGCCGGAGATGAGTGGAAAGGAGCTGGCAAATCATCTGCTGTCACTCCGGCCCGAGATGAAGGTTCTTTTTATGTCGGGCTACACCGATGACACGATCGTGTATCACGGCTTGTTGGATAAAGGACTCAATTTCATCGAAAAACCCTTTGCTCCGGATGCGCTGGCAAGAACAGTTCGGGAGGTTTTGCAACGCGATTAACAGAAAGGCGAGCACGGAAACTGATCCACGAAACCACACCAAGCAACACGAAAAGATGAATCAACTCTCAAGGAGAGTATTTCGGCATCCAAGAACGGAATCCTATACACGGCAGTGTATAGATGCTTTCAGATCCGACCTACAAAAGGCTCGAACCCGCTCTTCTATTTCAACGTTACGAACTCAGAACGAAAGTGAAATTCAGAACGCGCCGGTTGTGTGGAAAAGTCCAAGCTTTGGGAAATTAGAGCGGATGAAGTCCACGAAGCTCATGATTTCTTAATAATGGAAGTGCGGCGAGGTTAACTTGATCTCCTCTGCGAGAGTTAAGTGTTTTGAATTTCACGTCCGTTCTGAGTTGGTAACGTTACAACAAGGAGGGAAGGGTGAGTTTTTGTAGGTCGGATCTATGTGCTTTGTTGCGAACGCGGCTAGTCCGTCTGCAGATAGGACTCGCTTAGATACCGTTCACCGCCGTCACAGAGGATCGTCACCACAACTGAACCATGCGGGAGTGTGCGCGCCAAGCTAAGTGCAGCACAAACGTTACCTCCTGAACTTGGACCAACGAGTAAGCCTTCCTCGTTCGCCAGGCGTTTCATCATCTCCTGCGCCGCTTCTGTCTCTACCGCGAGCCGGGTATCGGCAAGTGAAGGGTCATATATCTCCGGGACGCGGGCAGTCGCCATGTGTTTCAACCCTTCAATTCCATGTAAAGGCGAGTTTGGTTCGATAGAGATCACCTGCACCTTTTGGTTGTACTCTTTCAACCTCCGAGACGTGCCGACAAATGTTCCAGACGTACCCAGCCCCGCAACAAAGTGCGTAATCCGACCCTCAATTTGCTCCCAGATCTCTGGTCCCATCCCTCGGTAATGGGCGCGCCAGTTGGCTTCATTACTGTATTGGTCGGCGTAGAAGTACTCGTCAGGAGATTGTTTCGCTAACTGACGCGCGAGCTCCTGAGCGCCGTCAGTGCCTTCGCTTGGATCGGTTTCGATAATCCTGGCACCATATCGGCGAAGAATCTGCTTACGCTCGATGCTCGCGTTCCGAGGTAAGCAGAGCGTCACGTTATAGCCCAACGCTGCCCCGATCATGGCGAACGCTATACCCGTGTTTCCGCTTGTCGCATCCAGGATCGTCCTTCCTGGATAAAGTAGACCTCGCCATTCAGCATCAAGAATCATTGACAATGCCGCCCGGTCTTTGACTGATCCACCCGGATTCAGATGTTCAGCTTTGGCAAACAATTCAACACCAGTGGGCAGATCACGACCTACACGACGGAGAGCAAACAAAGGGGTACGTCCAATGTTCGCTCCGATACCGTCCACAAAAAAGCGCTGCCTATCTGGTGAAGCTGCTGTGTTCATTAAGAATATTGGTCCTGCAGAATCCCAAACAGAAGAAAAGCCGGTCAGCGATTCTTCTTATCGCGACCGGCCCTCGAAACCCTGTTGATGTGGTTTCTAATTCAAAAAGCTATCCGCCGCCTCCACAGGTGCCGCGATCGCAAGTCGCCATACAGCAGCAACAACAAGGCAAACGTGTGAAAACTAAAACCATATCAGCCCTGATATAATTTTGTTGTTCACACACACTCTCATTGGCTCGGTGACTATAGGAATCATCAGTGAGGCTGTCAATCGCTTATCGCTCTTGATGCAGTAAAAAGTATTTAACTAGTCGTAAATATTATTTTCTTGACGTCCAAACAGGCCGAGTCTAGAGTTCAAACCTTTGATGGACGGCGTGGTCGGCTGGAATCAACAAATATTCTTGAGGTCTTTTGAGTTAACTTGAGAACTAGGCTCAATCCCGAATTGAACATCTGTTGCGCGTGCTGTTGTCGGAGCATGGCCATTGGTGTGGCTTGCGGTATGGCTTACAGCTATTGGAGACAGCAAACAACGGACGGTTCGATTCATGATAACTACGATACAGGAGAACACGATTGAGCAATTAGGACGCGAGCGGACTAGCTCGACAATCTTCAAGTCTTCATTAGCGCCTTCGGGGATCACCGAGGGCGCTTTCCTTTTTTCCCCGACGAAACTCAAAGTCCAACGAGAATCTATTTCACGGAGGTCTCAGGCATGACTTTGGGGCTAAACACAATACAAGAACCAACAGTTCCTCAGTACGTTCTTGAGGAGCTGGACCACTACGAGCGCCAGATTGAGAAATATCGCGCTGGAGAAGTGGACGAGACCAAGATGCAAAAGCTGCGACTGCATTTTGGCACCTATGCTCAACGGCAAGAAGGTGTCCAGATGCAGCGAATCAAGATTCCCGGTGGCTTTCTCACGGCGGACCAGTTGGTGCGTTTGGCTGACGCTGCCGATCAGTTTGGCAGTGGCTTTATGCATTTCACCACGCGTGAAGATGCCCAGATCTATTACGTCAAGCTCGAACAGGCGCCGGCACTGCTGCGGTTCCTTGCCGAAGGCGGAATCACGTCGCGCGAGGCGTGCGGCAATACCGTGCGCAACATTACCGCCTGCTATCGCGCAGGAACATCAGCCGACGAGGCCTTCGATGTTCAACCGTACTGCCACGCTTTGTTTCGGTATCTGGTGCGTAACAAGTACAACCAGAATCTCGGACGCAAGTTCAAGATCGCGTTTGAAGGTTGCACGGAAGATCACTCGGCTCTGAGGATTCATGACATTGGATTGTGGGCTGTCACCCAAACTCGGAACGGCAACTCGAGGCGCGGCTTCCGAGTGTATTTGGGCGGAGGCCTGGGTGCCGCGCCTCACTTTGCTTACCTTTACACGGATTTTCTACCCGTCGAAGACCTTTTCAATCTGGCCGCCGCCACGCTACGACTTTTTGATCGATATGGTGAACGGAAGGCGCGCATGAAGGCCCGCATGAAATTCCTGGTTCAGACGATGGGCTGGGAGGTGTTTCGCAATGCCCTTGATGAAGAGCGAAAGCGCGTTGGTCCAATCCCTCTTAATGACTACCTCGATGAGAATGAGTATCGGAGCGAGGGCGTCTCGCCCGCAATTGCCCAGCAACGTGAGTATGGGAGCCCGGGCGTCTCGCCCGCAGCCTCCCCCACCGCTCGAAGAGAATTACTGACACTAGATCAGCGAATCGAGAATCCCCACTTTCAGTCCTGGGTCCGCGACTCAGTAATCCCACACAGACTAGCAGTCTTTCGTGGCGTGCATGTACGGATCAAACTAGGCGACCTCACGGCTGAGCGCGCACGTCAGCTCGCTGAAGTTGCCCGAACATTTTCGGAAGCACAGTTGCGCATTTCAATTGATCAGAACATCTACCTACCCTGGGTTCGGCAAGAGAAACTCTGGGACCTGTATGAATCTCTAAATCGATTATCGCTTGCCGAATCCGGAGCCGGAACTGTTGCCGATGTGACTACTTGCCCGGGATCGGATACCTGCCGATTGGGTATCGCATCGGCAAAAGGGCTCGGCAGCGCCATCGGCGACGCCTTCAATAATGGGCCATTAGCCAGATTCAAGCAGTTGGCGCGGCCGATGCGCGTGAAGATCTCCGGTTGCCCCAACGGCTGCGCCCAACACTCAATATCCAGCATTGGCTTCTATGCAGCGGCTTTGTCACATCAAGACCGCACTGTGCCAGCTCACTTTGTCACCGTCGGTGGGTCTGCGTCACCTGAGAATCCTCGCTTCGGTACACTTGTCGGCAAGTTTCCGGCAAAAAACTGCGTGCGAGTTGCCGAAACACTGCTCGGCGTTTACGAGAAAGAAAAGCTCTCAGCCGAGGATTTCAACTCCTTCGTGATCCGATTTGGTTTTGAACAGCTAAAGGAGATTCTTGAACCGCTGCGTGAAGTACCCGCGTTCGAGGACGACCCGTCATTTTACGAAGACTACGGTCACGAGCATGAGAGTTTCGCTGTGCGTAAAGGTGTAAAAGGTGAATGCGCGGGCTCAACTATCGCCGAAACTGTACCAACGATAGAAGCGGCTAAAGAGCTGCTGGCCCAAGCAAAGGCGCTGATTTATCACAAAGAGTATCAACAAGCCGCACTAGCCGCCTACGAAGCCGCTGGAGCCGCCGCACGCGTTCCCCTCTATCAGCGACTCGTAGACCCTTTCAATACGCATGAAGCCTTGTGGGAATTCGAGAATCTGTTTGTCTTGTCCGGGCAGACCAATGGTGACTGGAAAAGTGTCTCAACACACTTCGAACAGTTAATGAACAGCACGACTGACGATGCGAACGCAATTCTGGAAGAGGCGCAGAGATTTGTCGTGTATTGCGCCCGTGCAGACTTCGAGAGGTTGAAAGCAATCGCATGAGAGACGATGCCATACTCGGAGTGCTTGTCATCGGCCACGGCAGCCGGCGCCCCGAAGCCAACGACGATGTGCGCAATGCTGCACAAATCATTGGTGAGCGTGGTGGTTTTCCTTTAGTCGAAGCTGGTTTTCTGGAGATCGAACAGCCAGATGTCGCAGAAAGCTTCAAGCGTTTAGTTAAACGTGGAGCTAGGAGGATCACG
>Ga0209751_10006443_pt1 | contig 10873 bp, 12 predicted proteins | sample RifCSP13_1_FD_184019 | JGI IMG/M metagenome (GOLD analysis project Ga0209751, IMG submission 184019) | Soil microbial communities from Rifle, Colorado - Rifle CSP2_sed 13_1 (SPAdes) (version 2) | ecosystem: Environmental > Terrestrial > Deep subsurface > Rock core/Sediment | place: Rifle...
TGGAACCTCTCTGCTCGCGGGCGGCAAACAGGTTCCAGATCGGCACGAAGAGCACAGCCGTCAGGAACCCGCCGGCGAAGCTTTCGACCAGGCCGATGAAGAAACCGCCCCAGGTGCCGAAGGTGAAATTGGGCAGCAGGAGCTCCCACGCCCTCTGCATCACCCACCAGTTGGGGAAGAGGGCGCCGGCCAAGTTGTCCACGGTGAAGACGACGGCAGCAAAGATGGCTAGAGTCCAGGCAATGGGGAGGAAGGGCAGGCGATTCATGATGTTCTCTCCTTTCCGCCTGACGGGCATGGCGGCGCGGCAGGCAATCGGTCGTTCTCGGATGGCTGGCCTCAGCGTAGTCCACTGCAGGGCGCGGCCCAAGCGCCAAGGGGCGCGCGCGGGCATGCGCAAACTGGCCCATTGGCACCATTAGAGAGCGGTCCGCCGAAGACTGCCGCGGGACGGGGAGGCAGAGGGGAGGGAACCGCTGCGCACAACGAATGCCCAGGGCGCTGGGAGTTCGCTGGCATCGGTCGGTAGAAGCTTGTTGGGGAAGCTTGCAACCGCCGTAGGCGGTGGCCGCACGCGCGGCCGAGGCGTTCTACGGCAGCGACCGGAGGAACTCCGCCAGGTCGGCGAGATCCTCCTCGTCCACATCCCAGCGCGGCATATTGGGGCTGAGGGCAAGTCCGTCGGGGTGTTTCCCTTCGACGACGGCCAGACGGAAGGCGGCCAGGTCGTAGCATGCCATTGCCTCGTTATGCTCGGCCTGGGGGAGGGACTGCCCATCGGGGCTTTCATCCATCTCTGCGGCCAGCGTCGACCAGCGGATATCCGGGGCCTCCATGGGCAGCATGTGCATGACGTGGACTCCGCCGCGCCCATCGCCCCCGTGGCAGGAAACGCAGGCGAGGCCCCAGCTTCCCATCATCATCCCTCCGCCCGGCGGACCGCCTCGGTAGTCGAGGCGGCCGGTGCGCTCACTCACGGCGGTGAAGTAGATCCGCTCGCCGTTGCTGGCAGAGGTCTCCTCAGCGGCCCTGGTAGCCGAGGGTCTGGCGAACCTGGGAAGCAGGCTGCACGCCGCGACCATCCCGGCGGTCAGGAACACGACGAAGATCGGAACCCAGGGGCGGCGGGTCATCGTGAGGTTGGCCGACTGCTGTGACGAGGTGCTCGGTTTCCGTCGGCGTGCGCCGCCCGTCGCAGGTCCTCTACACGAAAATTGTAGGTCGGGCGCTCCCGCACGGTGCCGCAGCCGTACGTCAGGCCGATGGCTGTAGCGATATCGACGTCCCCCTGCTCGTCGAGAAGGGCCTCTTCAACATGCACCGCCTTCACCAGGCCGATGAAGAGTGTGTGGGAGTCGAGGTCGATCTCGCGTTCGACCGTGCATTCGATGTTGACCGGGCAGTCGGCGAGCATGGGCGTCCTGACCTGCGCCGCCGGGGCCAGACGCAGGCCGGCAATAGCGATCTTATCTTCGTCGCGCCCGCTGACCACGCCAAGATAATCGCAAAGCGTCGCCTGCTCAGGCGTGGGGAGGTTCACCACGAACTCCCCCGAGTGCTGGATGAGGCCGTGCGAATGGCGAGCCGGTCGCACAGAAATCGCCAGGCGCGGCGGTTCGGCGGAGCACGAAGCCACCCGATTGCAGGTCATGACGTTGGCCGAGTCGGCGCCGCTGGTGATCAGGACGACCGAAACCGGATAGAGAGTGGTGTTGGGCTGTAGGATCCGCTTGGACACGGGTGCTCCTTCTTGACCCAGGAAGGCGGCGACCACGGCCGACTCGCTGGAGGGTCGTCGAGGTCGCCGCTGTCTGATCCCGTCGGCGACCGCAAGATGGCGGCTGCCCGAAGAGGGGTTGCCTGAGGATTATCGCCTGGAAGTCCGCCGCGTGAGCCCGATGCTCAGGCCCAGCGATAGCAGCGCCATGCCGGCCCAGTAAACGGGGGGAGAAAGGATTCGGGTGCCGGCGGTAGGCTCGGGGTAGGCCTGGTGGCCTCCCGCTGGGGCGCCTCACCGGCCGCTGTGCAGGGCCTACTTCCCGGTGAGCGGGAGCCCGGCCTCTTCCCAAGCGATCATGCCTCCGTCAAGGTCCCAGACGTTGGTGTAGCCAAGCTCCGCCAGAGTCTCGGCAGCGATGGCACTCATCCGACCGCTTCGACAGTAGAGCACGATCCTGGCATTCTTGGTGGAGGGGAATTGACTCAAGTTCTCCTCAATCTGATCGTAGGGGATGAAGGCGTCCGTCGGTTCGATCTCGCCCTCATAGGGCACGTGCGTGTTCACGAAGAAGAAGTCCTTCTGCTCCAGCATTTCTGCCAGCTGGGACGGCGTGAGCAGGCCTCCCGACCGAGCCCCGGAGACGGGCGCGTTGGTGGACGACGGCTGGCAGGCTGCCAGCAGAGCGGCCGCTAGGATGATCAGGTGGATAGGCTTCCTTCGAAAACCGTCGTCCGAATGCCAATGGGCTGTAGCAGAGTTCATTTCTGACCTCACACCTGCCCGCCCTGCGGCACGCCCCGCTAGAGGGCGACTCGCCCGGGCCCTAGAGATGATGTCATACGGCCGTCTGCCTTACTGCGCGGGCTCGACATAGAAAGTGAATCGGACCGCGGCCTCGGAGCTGCCCTTGCCCATCACGAACCGCAGCCACCATGTCCCCACCTGCGGGAACTGCGCTTGGCCCATGAACATTCCGCTGCCGTCTTCCATCGGCTGCGCTTGGGAGGCGCCGACCGGCTGATCGCTCGCCTCCGTGCCGTACTCGAATCGGGCCCAGTCGACCTCCACCGAGCGGCGTCGGTAGTCAGTCAAGGTGAAGCTGAGCCCCACGGTACCTGAGGGCAAGGGCGGATTGGGATCCGTCGAAAGGCGGATCGTCACCAGGCCGTAGGGCTCAAGGGCCACCGTCGCCTCTCGGCTCGGAGCGCTGGCGAGAGTTTCCTGCATGGCAGAGATAACCAGAGCCAGCAGGAGGCCGCCGAAGATGAGATAGACGACCCAGAGAAACGTGCGGCTGGGGCGGATGTTCGTGGAAGGAGGCGCTAAGTCTGCGGACAATTTCCACCAGCCCGAAATCTGACCAGCTTGGTCCTATGACCAGGATAGCTAACGGGTTGCCGGATCGGGAGAGCGGTTTGGCGCGTTTGCCCTCCAGGCCGACGCCCCGGCCGCACCCGATCTCCAAGACCCGCTGCCGGTCAGCGATCGGCCGGCGACCATCAGGCGCGTCTCGATCCATCGCTGGGAAACGGCCCGGACGCCATTGTTCATGAGGGCGACTTCAAGAGCGTTGAGTTTCATGCTCGGGCGGCGGCATCGGTCCGCTGCCTGGCGCAAGAAGCGTGCTCACGCGAGGTAGGAAGGCGGGCGTGTGCGCCGCGTAATTCGAGTAAGCCATACCGAATCGTACCTGCGCCTCCCGCTCCTCCTGCCGCGCCACCCGGACGTATCGGACGGTGAGCAGGGGGAACAGAATCAAGGTTGGCAGGGTGGGCCATTCCAGCAGGAATCCGATCATGATCAGCACGAAGGCGACGTACTGCGGATGTCTTACGTGGGCATACGGTCCGGTCGTCGCCAGGTTCCCCTGCTGCCGAGCTTGAAAGAGCTTCTTCCAGCTTGCCCCGAGCAGGATCAGGCCGCCAACCATCAGGCCGTCGCCCAGCCAGTGCAGCGCGCTCAGGTGGGGATCGCCGTTCCAACCGGCGAGGGCCTGCCAGAGATGCCCGCTGCTATGGGCGAAGACGTTGATCTGTGGGAAGCGGGCAACCAGCCATCCTGAGACGAGGTAGATGGTCAAAGGGAAGCCGTACATCTCGGTGAACAGGGCGACGACGAAGGCGGCGAACGCCCCTAACGATTGCCAATCGCGCCGGCTCCGCGGGCGGGTGTAGGTGAAGGCGAAGCCGACGAAGATCAAGACGTTGACCACCACGAGCGGCCATAGGCCGTAGGCAGAAGGTTCCGAGGTCGTCGGGTTCATTCTCCACCTCCCTTTGCCGTTTTCGGTACTCGCCGCTCCCGTCGCGGACCGCGGCGCCTCCGCCGCGGCGCCTCACTCGACGATCAGCTTGCCTCGCAGCATGCCCATCTGGCATTGGAACTCGAACTCGCCCACCCGATCGGGCATGAATTCGATCGGAACCGTATCGCCTTCGGGCAGCTTGGCGCTCTTGTTGAAGTCCGGGAAGAGCACCATTTCCGAACAGGAGGCCGACTCGGCCCGCACGAAGTTGAGCCGCACCGGTTTGCCCCGCTGGACAACGATCACGTCGGGGGTATAGCCCCCTTTCACCAGCACCATCGCTTCCTGGTAGCCGCCGCTCGACAGGGCTGCCCAGACACCGGGGCGCTTCACCAACCAGAAGAACCATACGATGAAGGCGATGGCGGCCAGGCCGGCCAGCGTTACGAGGATTTGGTCAGCACTCATCTTCTGCGCTCCCTATCGCACCCGTACCCTTGCGGCGGATCTACCCCGCCGTGGCGGGCTTGAATCGCTTAAGTCGATTGGCGTTGCTGATCACCGTGACGCTGCTGAAGGACATCGCCAGAGCCGCCAGCAGCGGCGAAAGCAGAATGCCGAAGAACGGATAGAGGATGCCCAGGGCGATCGGCAGCCCAGCGGAGTTGTAGATGAAAGCGCCCACGAGGTTCTGGTAGACGTTGCGCATCGTGGCCCGGCTGATTTGCACGGCGGTGACCACGCCCATCAGGCTTCCTTTGATGATGGTGATGTCGGAGGCCTCGATGGCGACGTCGGTTCCCGTGCCGATGGCCAGGCCGACGTCGGCCTGGGCTAACGCCGGGGCATCGTTGATCCCGTCACCTACCATGGCCACCTTCTTGCCCTCGAGCTGAAGTTTCTGCACGTGGAAGGCCTTATCCTGCGGCAAGACCTCGGCCATGACCCGCTCGATTCCGACCTGGCGGGCGATGGCCCTGGCCGTGCGCTCGTTGTCGCCGGTGATCATGACGACCTCCAGCCCCATCTTTCTCATGCTGGCGACGGCCGCCTTCGAGTCGTCCTTGACGGTGTCGGCGACGGCCAGGATACCGGCGGCGCGGCCGTCGAGGGCGACGAGCATGGGCGTACGGCCGTTGTCGGCCAGCCCCAGCGTGCGGACTTCGAGGTCACCGAGGGCAATCCCCTCCCGGCTCATCAGCCGGGCGTTGCCGATGAGCAGCCGGTGGCCCTCGACCTTCGCCGCCACGCCGTGACCAGGAATCGCCTCGAACTCGTCCACCTCCGCCAGGCGCAGGCCGCGCGCCTGGGCGCCCTCCACGATCGCTAAGGCCAAGGGGTGTTCCGAGGATCGCTCGACCGAGGCCGCCAGCCGCAACAGCTCGGTTTCGTCCTGTCCGGGGGCCGGCATCACATCGGTCAGGGCCGGCCTGCCGTGGGTGATCGTTCCCGTCTTGTCGAGGATGACGGCGTTGAGCCTCTCGGAGGTCTGCAGCGCGTCGCCGGAGCGGATCAGGATGCCACTCTGGGCGCCGAGCCCGATCCCGGTCGTCAGGCTCATCGGCGTGGCCATCCCCAACGCGCACGGGCAGGCGATGATCAGTGTGGTGACGGCCACGATCAGGGCGTAGCTGAGCGCCGGGCTAGGGCCGAAGTCGTACCAGATGACGAAGCCCAGGATCGCCAGGATCATCACGGTCGGGGTGAAGTAGGCCGAAACCCGATCGACGATGCGTTGGATGGGGACCTTGCTGCCCTGCGCGTCCTGCACCAGGCGGATGATGTTGGCCAGGGCCGTGTCCTTGCCCACTTTGGTGGCGCGGAACTTGAAGGCGCCGGTCTTGTTGATCGTGGCGCCGATGACCTGGTCGCTGACTTTCTTGGACACCGGGAGCGACTCGCCGGTGATCATCGATTCGTCCACCGCCGACTGGCCCTCGATCACCTGTCCATCGACGGGGATCTTCTCGCCGGGACGGACGATCACGATGTCGTTCACCAGGACTTCCTCGACGGGGAGGTCGACCTCCCGGCCTTCGCGGATCACCCTGGCGCTCTTGGCCTGCAGGCCGATGAGCTTCTTGATCGCTTCCGACGTCCGCCCCTTGGCCTTGATCTCCATCGCCAACCCGAGCACCACCAGCGCCGTCACGACCACCGTCACGTCGTAATACACGTCGGTGAACTCCTCCGACGGGAAGAGCTGCGGCAGGACCAGGGCCACGGTCGAGTACAGCCAGGCGACGCCCGTGCCCATGGCGATGAGCGTGTGCATGTTGGCCGAGCGGCGCTTGAGCCCCTCCCACATGCCGACGAAGAACTGGCTGCCCGAGTAGGCCAGGACGGCCAGGCTGGCGAGGCCCATGGCGTACCAGACGTAGAGCAGGTTGTCGCTTCCGCGCGGGAAGAGATCGCGCAAGCCCGGGAACAGCCACGGATACGATAGGATCATGGTGGGCACGCCGACGGCGGCGGCGAACCACCACTTGCGCATCAGCGATCGGTATTCCTTCTCGGTTGCCTTATCCTCGTTGCCGAGCTCGTTCTCGGACGCCCCGGCGGCGCGCTCCGCCCGGTAAGGACCGGCCGACTCGACTGCTCCTGTCAGGCGTTGAAGATCGGCGGACGACGGAGCGTATTCGACTCGGACCTCGTTGGTGGCGGCGTTCATCGTCGCATCGATGACGCCGGGGACGGCTTTGAGCGCATCCTCGATCCGGGCGACGCACTCGGCACAGTACAGGCCGCTCACCTTCAGGCGAAGGGTCTGCTCGCCCGCTCCGAAGCCGGCAGCGCGGATAGCCTCGACCAGGTCGGCCGTGTTGACCTGCGTCGGGTCGTAGTCAATGGCGACCCGCCGCCCTAGGATGTTGGCTTTGGCTTGCCGCACGCCGGGGAGCGCCTCCAGCGCGCCTGCAAGCGCCGGCCCACCGTAACGGTTGGGGCCCGAGACGGAAAGGTTGATCCGGACCTGCCCGTCGACACCAGGGGCAATCCCTGTCGTTGCTGAGGGAATAGCGGGAGCGTACCGGTCGGGCGCGGCGTCGAACTTCGAGGCGTCGTCGACCGAGCAGAAATAGAAGGTCTGGCCTCGGTACTTTCGTCGGGCAGCCGCTGCCTGCGGCTGTACCTCCATGCCACATACGGGATCTTTAGCCACAACACTGCTCCTTGCGCTACATCGGCGCTCACTTACGCTAACCGCGCCACCCGCCGGAAGGAAGCGCCCTTTACCGGCCTCGACGGCGAGCCGAATGGCGGATGGGAGCAGGGCCAAAGAGCGCTGAAGTCGTTCCGGATCGCAGGTTAGGCTGGGTCCGGTGGCGACGGAGGTCGGATGGTTCGCACGCTTTCAACCCGCTACGTGCTCGTCCCGATCGCGGCCGGTTTGCTCGGCGCTCTTTTCCTGACCGGAGTCTATCTCGGCTTGGTGTCACTGGCGGAGTCGCCGCAACATGCCCTGGATCTCTTCTGGGAAGACCGCCTGTTCGTCGTGCCCATCCTCATCGGGTTCGGAGTGCAGGCTGGCCTGTTCACACGACTGAAGCTCGGAAACCCGGGCGCGGTCGCTGCCGCCGGCGCCACGACCGCCGCCGGCGGGGGGATGTCGACGGCGGCGATGGTCGCCTGCTGCGCGCACCATGTGGCCGATGTCCTGCCGATCCTCGGCTTGAGCGCTGCGGCGGCATTCCTGGCGCAGTGGAAAGTGCCCTTCCTGGCCGTCGGCCTTCTGACCAATCTCCTTGGCATCGCCATCATGCTGCGGGCCCTGCGGCTGGTGCAGCGTCATGCCGCGCCGCATCTGGCACCGACGGAGGCTGCCGCGTGAAGACGACGGCTCTGTTTCTCGTATTGATTCCGGTCTTCCTGGCAGGTTGTGCCGGGACTGATTCGGATGATCTGGTCCTGCCGGGGACGGCGACGCGCACCACCGTTCCCTCCGCCACCGCGGCAGCTCCTGTCGAAGAAACCGAAGGGCAAACGCGCACCGATGACCAAGGTGCGGTGGTCTTCGTCGTCACGCCGCTCAATCTGGATTCGCCGGGGGCGACTCTCGACTTCGAAGTCGTTATGGACACGCATTCCCTCGATATCGGATGGGATCTGGCGTCGCTGGCGGTGCTGCGGACCGACTCCGGCCAGGAGGTGCAGGCAACCGCCTGGCCGATCGGCAACGGACACCACTACACTGGCACCTTGTCGTTTCCGGCGACCGCGGCCGATGGAGAGGCTCTCCTGGACGGAGCCGCTGTGCTAACCCTGACCATCCGAGACACCGACGTCCCGGAGAGAGTGTTCGTGTGGGATGTCGGGGCCTGAGGCAGCTCACGCGAACGCGACGAATGCGCCACGGCCGGCCGCAGGCGGGAGGGGAGTTGGCTTATGACGTCCCCGGGAGCCGACGTGTCAACCGAGTCTCTGACCTCGAAACGAAACTCGATCGCCGCCGTCCTGCGAGAAAGGCTCGGCCTCGATGGCCTGGCCTACCCCGTCCCGGAGTACGCCAACAGCATCGGTTACTTGCTGGGCGGGATCACGCTCGCGGGATTCGTGATCCTGTTTGTCACGGGGATCTACCTGGCGCAGTTCTACCATCCCCATCCGGCGGATGCCCACACCAGCGTCGTCGCCCTCGTCACTACAGTGCCTGTGGGCGATCTCGTGCGCTCCGTCCACTTCTGGACGGCGCAGATCGTCACGGTGACGGTTCTCCTGCACATGCTCCGGGTGCTCTACCGCGGCGCCTATAAACGACCGCGCGAGGTGAACTGGTACATCGGCCTGGGACTGTTGGCCACCACCCTCGGGCTGGTCTTCACCGGCTCGGTCCTCAAGTTCGACCAGGAGGGGCTTGAGGCGCTGCAGCACAACAGCGAAGCGGCGGAGGTCATCGGAGCCCTCGGCGGATGGTTTTCGGCTGAGTTCAGCCGGACTGTTCCTCTGCTGACGCGGTTGTTCAATGGGCACGTGACGATCCTGCCGATGCTTTTCGCCCTGCTGTTCTTCGCCCATGCCTTCCTGGTCAAACAGCACGGGATTTCCCCGAAGCCGACGGCCGATTCCATCTCCAGGTCGACCGCCGGCGAAGGCAGCTCGCGATTCTCGAGACATGTCGGCCTGCCGGGTACGGCTTCGTTCTACTCGCCCTGACCCTGTTTCTGAGCCTGCTCTGGCCGGCGCCGCTGGGCCAGCCGGGGGTTGCCGGAGCCGAGGTAGGTGACGAAACCGTGGTGGATGTTCTTGTGGCTGTTCCCGGCTGAGGAGATGTGGGGCTCGGCCGCTCTTCCAGTGGTACCGGCGGTGCTTGGTCTGCTGCTGGCACTGGTTCCCATCGTCGATCGCAGCCCCCTATATGAGCCCCACTCGACGTAAGGCGTTGCTGCTCATCGCGGGGTTCGTTCTCTTGGCGATTGTGCTGAGCGGCGTGGTCGCTGCCATTCGCCCAGTGGAAGCCCATCTGGTTAGGAGTATTGCCCGATGAGACATCGGACCCTGTTGACGAGCGTCGTCGCCGCGTCGGTCCTGGCCCTGTACCCGGTGGGGGTTGCGCTTGCCCACGGCGAGCCGATCATTCGCGTCGACCCCGCCATTGCGTCTGCCGGCGGCTCGATCACGATCACCGGCACCGAGATGGAGCCGGGCGAGGTCTTCGATCTGGTCCTGGAGGGAGCGGCGACATCGGTTTCCCTCGGGCGGACAACCGCCGAGGGCGAAGGTGAGGAGGGCGGCTTTGTCGTGACCCTGACGCTTCCGGGCGACCTCGCGCCAGGTTCCTACAGATTGCGGGCCTCGACCGAGGAGGGCGAGTCGGCCGTGGCCGATCTGACGGTGACCGCCGCCGCGATCGAGGCCGATCCAGGCCCGGCGATGGTGCAGGAGGCCAGTCGCGAGCCCCACGTGCTCGACCGGTCCAAACCGGCCGGCCAGGTGGCAGGAGTTGCCGCCTTGGCGGCAGCCAGCGCGGTTCTCGGTGTCTGGCTCATTCGCCGCCGCTAGCGACAGGCGACTCGCAAGCAATGTGCGTTCACCGCGGCTCGGGGATTCCTCGCCCCGCAGTAGCAGGGCTCGGAATGACAGAGGCGGACAGGGCCTCGCCCTCTCAAACTGTGATTCCGAGGGAGGCCGTCCCGGCCGAGCGACACTTGCACCCCCTGGCACCGCCCGCCAGGCGCCGGCCCGATCGGGTGGGAATACCTGGGATGACGTCCCTGAAAGTGCGCGCGGGATGGCTCGCCGGCCTCCGCGCCACCCGGCGCTTGGCGGCACCCTCGCCGGCGTCTTACTCTAGTCGAGAAGAGGTCGAGCGTGGGCCCTTGGACGCGCTTTGCCGGATCGAGCCAGGCGGCCATTCTCGCCGTAACGTCGGCTCTTCACCGCCGCGGACTGCGGGTGGTGCAGAGTTTCGATCTGAGGCAGGCGATTGGGGGCCAGGGAGTCTCGGACGCCGATGCCTGCGCCTGCCAGTATGTCGTGTTGCTGGCCTACAGCGAAAAGGAAGGTCCGGTGGTCGTCACCGCCCAAGCCGACAGTCAATCCACCAACTTCCGAGTCCTTCCGGGGGTGGGATCCCGGGCCTTGCCACGGCTTCAAGTCCAGGTCGAGATTACCCTGCAGATGCTCGCCTTGAGTTGGGGGGCGGAGGAATGATCGCCCAAGGCCGTAGCCCGGAGTTTCCTCGCAGGCGCCTCGCCGCGTTGGGCTTCTGAGGAGGCATACATTGTCCGGACGAACAGGGATCTCCTCGGACGGCTTGTTGACAGGCCTAGCCGTCTGGGTCTGCACGTTGCCGCTCTTGGCGCTGCTTGTCGTGCCTCGGTTCGGGGCGCCGATCGCCGCCGGTGCGGTCATCGTGACCCTGATTGTGTCTCTGACCCTGTGCTGTGTCGTCCTGCGCTCGGCGGCTCCAT
>Ga0209751_10006444_pt1 | contig 10871 bp, 12 predicted proteins | sample RifCSP13_1_FD_184019 | JGI IMG/M metagenome (GOLD analysis project Ga0209751, IMG submission 184019) | Soil microbial communities from Rifle, Colorado - Rifle CSP2_sed 13_1 (SPAdes) (version 2) | ecosystem: Environmental > Terrestrial > Deep subsurface > Rock core/Sediment | place: Rifle...
ACAACTTGCAACTTGGGGTTCAGGCGCTCGGGTCGCCTACGTCCAAGACGGCCTGCTCCTCCTCCTTCCGATACTGCCGCAGGCGTGCCTCGAGCTCCTTGTCCGAGCGCGCGAGGATCGCCGCCGTGAGCAGCGCCGCGTTGACCGCCCCCGCGCGGCCGATCGCGAGCGTCCCGACCGGGATTCCTGCCGGCATCTGCACCGTCGAGAGGAGCGAGTCGAGCCCGCCGAGCTGTGTTCCCATCGGCACCCCGAGGACCGGCAGCAGGGTCTTCGAGGCCACCACGCCTGCAAGGTGGGCCGCACCCCCCGCAGCCGCGATGAAGACCTGAGCACCCCGGGACTCCGCGTCATTCACGTAGGACTCGAGCGCCTCGGGCGTGCGGTGGGCCGAGAGCACACGCACCTCGTGCGCGATCTCGAGCTTGCGCAGCGTCTCGACGGCGTGCTCCATCGTCTCCCAGTCGGAACGCGAGCCCATGAGCACCGCGACGAGCGGGGCCTCGGTCACCGAGCGATAGCCTTCTTCTTCAGTGCCGACTGGACGACGCGCGCGGTCTTCCGCAACTCCGCCTCGGCGTCGTCCGACTCCGCGATCCCCTCGAGCAACTGGATCGTGGCCGGCTGGGGCGTGCCGTTCTTCAGGCAGATCACGGCGAGCCGGCGCACGGCGACGTTCGGGTCGCGGGCGGCGAGCTCGTGCAGGAGCGGGCGGAAGGAGTTCACGTCGCCTGGGTGGCGGCGGGAGAGGGCCTCGAGCGCGATCAGCGCCGAGCCGCGGGCGGCCGGGCTCTCGTCCTCCAGCCCTCGCCGGAGCAGCTCGCGCTTCTGGCGGAAGCGGAACTGCGCGATGGCGCGATATGCCTGCGAGCGGACGCGGTAGTCCGCGTCGCGCGCGGCGGCCTCGATCTCGTCGTCCCATTCCGAGCGGAGCTTCGCGAGAGCCCGCTCGTCGCCGGCCTGCGCGAGGGCGTCCGCCTGGGCCGCCGCCTCGGCCAGGGTCATGCGAGTGACGAGAGCGACCGGGGGGCCGGGCCGACGTACCTGTCGGACGGCCGGAACAGGCGGCCGGTCCTCTTCTGCTCCAGGATGTGCGCGGACCAGCCGCCGACGCGGGAGCAGGCGAACATCGCCGGCGCAAGAGCCGGAGAGATCTGGGCCACGTCGAGCACGATCGCGGAGTAGTACTCGACGTTCGTCGCAAGCACGCGCTCCGGGTGGCGCTCCTGGAGCGCTGCGAGCGCAACGTGCTCGAGCGCCTCCGCGACGTCGACGTGGGGCGATTCGAGTTCCTTCGCGGTGCGCTTGAGAATCCGCGACCGCGGGTCCTCGGCGCGGTAGATGCGGTGCCCGAAGCCCATGATCCGCTTGCCGCTCGCGAGCGCCTCCTGGACCCAACGCTCGGGGTCCCCAATCGCCGCCACCTCCTCCAGCATCGGGATTACGTACGCGGGAGCTCCACCATGTAGCGGACCTGAGAGTGCGCCGACCGCCGCCGAAAGCGCGGCCGCGCAATCCGCGCCGGTCGACGCGACGATGCGCGCGGTGAAGGTCGATGCGTTCAGCCCGTGCTCCGCGGTGCAGATCCAGTACGTGTCGATGGCCTTCACGTGGCGCGGATCGGCCTCGCCGCGCCAGCGGAGCAGGAACTTCTCCGCGGCGGTCTTGCCCTGTGCGACGACTTCGTCGGCGACCGGATCGGCGTGACCGTCGGCCACGCGCGCCGATCGCGCGACGATGGACATCATCTGAGCCGAGAGACGGCCGAGATCCTCGCGCGCCTGCTCGTCCGAGATCTCGTTCAGCTTGCCGAGCTTCCAGTGTCCGCCTACACGCGCAGTCTCGGCCTGCAGGTCGGCCGGCGCGTCCCCGGTTAGCCGAGCCGGCTCGTACGGCTCCGGATCCGGCATCGTCGAGTTGGGATCGTCATCGACCAGCAGACCCCACACGTTCTCGTACGGCAGATGGCCAACGAGCTCCTCGATGTCGACGCCGCGGTACCGCAGCGCTCCACCTTCGCGATCCGGCGACGCGATCTCCGTCTCGACCGCGACGACGCCCTCGAGCCCCGGCGTGAACTCCGTCGTCTCGCTCATCCGCGAAGGACGCTACCTGACCGGACTTCCGCACGCGCACAGGTACGATCGGCCGCGCCGATGGGCCATCGCGTGACCCTCATCCCCGGTGACGGGACCGGCCCCGAGCTCACCGAGGCGGCACGGCGTGTCCTCGAGGCGACCGGCGTCGAGCTCGAATGGGACGTCCGTCAGGCCGGTGTCGACGTCATGGAGGAGGCCGGAACGCCCCTCCCGGACGAGACGCTGGAGTCGATCAAGCGGAACGGCGTCGCCTTGAAGGGGCCGATCACGACGCCGATTGGTACCGGGTTTCGCTCCGTCAACGTCGCGCTCCGGCACGAGCTCGAGCTCTACGCGTGCCTGCGGCCGTGCAAGACCTACAAAGGCGTGCGCACACGCTACGAGCACGTCGACATCGTCGTCGTCCGCGAGAACACCGAAGACCTCTACGCGGGCATCGAGTACGAGGCCGGCAGCGACACGGCCGGGGACGTGATCCGGACGCTGAACGCGCTTCAGCCGAAGCAGATTGCGCCGAGCTCCGGTCTCTCGATCAAGCCGATCAGCCCGGAGGCATCGGAGCGCATCATCCGCTACGCCTTCGAGTACGCGCGCGCCAACGGGCGCCGCCAGGTCGCCGGCGTGACGAAGGCGAACATCATGAAGTTCACGGACGGGCTCTTCCTCTCCGTCTTCCGTGAGGTCGCCAAGGACTACCCGGAGATCGCGTCCCGGGAGGTGCTCGTGGACGCCCTCTGCATGGGGCTCGTGCAGCGCCCGGAGGAGTTCGACGTGCTCGTCCTCCCGAACCTGTACGGGGACATCGTGAGCGACATCACCGCAGGACTCGTCGGGGGGCTGGGAGTCGCGCCGGGCGCGAACATCGGCGAGCACGCGGCCGTCTTCGAGGCGACCCACGGTTCCGCTCCCCGGTACAAGGGTCTGAACAAGGTGAATCCGACCGCGATGATCCTCTCGGGGAAGCTCATGCTCGACCACCTGGGCGAGCGCACCGCCGCGCAGCGCCTCGAGCGCGCGGTCGCCGCGGTGATCGCCGAGGGGGATAGGGTCACCTACGACTTCAAGCCGACCCGCGACGACCCGACCGCCGTAGGGACATCGGAGTACGCGGACGCGGTCATCGCCAAACTCGCCGAGGGCGAGTTTGGTTAGAAAGGAAGAAGAAGGCCATGCGAAGAAAGGTGACCGTCGTCGGAGCGGGGAACGTGGGCGCGACGTGTGCGCAGGAGCTCGCGCGGCGCGATTACGCCGACGTCGTCCTCGTCGACATCATCCCCAACTTCCCGCAGGGGAAGGCCCTGGACCTGAACCAGGCGGGCGCCGTGCTCGGCTACGAGCCGACCATGACGGGCTCGAACGGGTACGACGAGACCGCTGGCTCGGACGTCGTCGTGATCACGGCCGGCAGGCCGCGCTCACCCGGGATGAGCAGGGACGACCTGGTCGCGACGAACGAGGCCATCGTCTCCTCGGTGACGCGAGAGGTCGTGCGGCGCTCGCCGAAGACGGTGATCGTCGTCGTGTCGAACCCTCTTGACGCGATGTGCCACGTCGCGAAGGCCGTCTCGAGGTTCCCGAAGAACCGAGTCGTCGGCATGGCCGGGATCCTCGACACGGCGCGCTTCGCCGCATTCATCTCGCAGGAGCTCGACGTGTCCGTGCGGGACGTCACCGCCACGGTCCTCGGCGGGCACGGCGACCAGATGGTCCCCGTCGTGTCGGCGACGACGGTCGGCGGAATCCCCGTCGCGGAGCTCCTGTCCAAGGGGAGGATCCGGAAGCTCGTCGAGCGCACCCGCTTCGGCGGCGGCGAGATCGTCAACCTCCTCGGCACCTCCGCCTGGTACGCACCGGGAGCGGCAGCCGCGCAGATGGTTGACTCGATCTGCCTCGACCAGAAGCGCGTCCTTCCTTGCACGGCGTACCTCGAGGGCGAATACGGAATCGCCGGCCTGTACATGGGCGTCCCCGCCAAGCTCGGTGCGGGCGGGGTCGAGGACATCGTGAGGCTGAAGCTGACGGCCGAGGAGCGGAAGATGCTCCGCGCGTCGGCCGCGGCGGTGCGCGACGTCGTCGGCGTCCTCAAGCGGTCGTAGGGGCGAGGCATGCCTCGCCCTCGCCCATGAACCTCCACCTCGAAGGACGGACCGCCATCGTGTGCGGCGCGTCCGCCGGGATCGGGCTCGGGATCGCGGAGGCGCTCGCCGAGGAAGGTTCGAACGTCGCCATGTTCGCCCGCCGCCGCGAGCCGCTCGAACGCGAGGCCGAGCGGCTCGGCGGCCTCGCGGTGAGCGGTGACGTCACCGTCCCGGCGGACCTGGAGCGCCTCGTTCGGACCACGGTCGAGGCATTCGGCGGAATCGACATCCTCGTGAACAACTCCGGAGGCCCGCCGCGGACGCGCGCGGTCGGGCTCGAGGCAGAGCAGGTCGAGGCCACCGTGAAGCTCCTCCTCGTGTCCGTCGTTCGACTTTCCGCGCTCTGCCTCCCCTACCTCGAGCGGAGCGACTGCGCCCGCATCGTGAACGTGACCTCCAGCACCGTGAGGGAGCCGGTCGACAACCTCGCGCTCTCGAACGCCGTGCGCCCCGGCGTCGTCGGCTGGGCGAAGACGCTCGCCCGCGAGCTCGGGCCGAAGGGAATCACGGTCAACTCGATCGCGCCCGGGCGGATCGACACCGACCGGATCCGCGAGGTCTATCCCGACGGGCCGACGGAAGCGGATCTCGCGACGATCCCGCTCCGGCGCCTCGGCACGCCGCGCGAGCTCGGCGACGTCGTCGCGTTCCTCTGCTCGGACCGCGCGTCGTACGTCACCGGCATCGTTATCCCGATCGACGGCGGACTCCTGCGCGGGCTGTAGTGAGAAGGTTCGCCGGCATCGCGATCGTGCTCGGCGCGATCGGCCTCGCGGTCGCCGCTCTCTGGACGATCCCGTCCGACGAGTTCATCTTCTCGCCCGACCGCGCGAAGCCGCTCGCGGAAAAGGTTCGGGTCGAGGGCGCACATCCCCGGGGAGCGGGCGATGTCTACTACGTCGACGTCTTCGTCCGCAGGACGACCCTCCTCGAGCGCTTCCTGCCGTTCATCCGCCCGGACGGCTCGACGGTCGTGCCCGAGCACGCGCTGCTCCCGCCTGGGACATCCGAGAGCCAGCGAGACCGCCAGAATGTGGCGGAGATGCGGCGCTCGGCGCTGATCGCACCGGCGGTCGCGCTGCGCGCGCTCGGCTACGACGTCGAAGCGGTCCCCCAGGGTGCGCTCGTGGTCGGCGTCGCGTCGGACGCGCCCGCGCACGGGATACTCACCCCAAGCGACGTGATCGTGGCGGTGGACGGCATCCCTGTGCGGACCCCGGACGAGCTTCGCAGCGAGATCTCGAAGCGCCAGCCCGGAGACGACGTGCGGCTGACCGTGCGTCGCGACTCGAAGAACGTGACGCTGCTGGTGGGCACCGTCCCCAACCCGGCCGAGCCGGACCGGCCCATCGTCGGCATCACTGTCGACCAGGCCTCGAGGATCGAGCTTCCGATCGACGTCGACATCGACATCGGGCGCGTCGGCGGCCCGTCGGCCGGACTTCCCTTCGCACTCGAGATCGCACGCATGCTCGGACGTGACGTCACGCACGGATGCGACGTCGCGGCGACGGGCGAGCTCGCCCTCGACGGCTCGGTCATCCAGGTCGGCGGCCTCAAACAGAAGACGATCGGAGCGCGCCGGGCGGGTGTGGATCTCTTCCTCGTGCCGGCGGGGGAGAACGCCGAAGAGGCGCGGAGGCATGCCGACGGGCTGCGCATCATCCCTGTGGAGAGTTTTCAACAGGCGTTGCGACGATTGGCAACAGCCGGTGCAAACTGTTGATTTTGCAGGTCTTTCTTCAACCTTGAAAACACGCGCAATTTGCGGCCATTTCGTCCGAGGCGCTCTTGTCTCCCCCGGACCTGCTCGCGAGAATGCGGTCCTGGTCGACGAGGGGCGACCTCTGGAGACTATGGCGGCGAAGACACGGACAAAGGTCACCTGCGACGACTGCTACTTCAGGCGCGAGGGTCTCTGCGCACTTCCCGGGAACGTTGCCTGCCCCACGTTCCGCGCAGCGTCTGCCGGCGCCCTCACACCTCCTCCCCAGCCCCAGCTCGTACCGCGGCCTCTTCCGCGCGTCGCCGTCGGCCAAGCGGCGTAGGATCCCGCCATGGAAGGGCAGCCTCCGCCGAAGCCCGCGAAGCGGGACACGCCCTGGTCGCTGATCGTCTTCGGCGTCCTCGCCGTCTACGCGATTCTCATCGCTCTGCTCAACAGCGAACAGGTCGAGGTCAGCTTCGTCTTCTTCACGACCGAGATCTCGCTGCTCGTCCTGGTTCTGCTCTGCCTCGGCATCGGATTCGCCGGCGGCTATCTGTTCGACCGGCTGCGTGCGCGGCGCAAGCGAGGAGCGTCAGCCCAGTAGCGCTGCGAGGCGCTCGATCCCCTCGGCGATCCGCTCCGGTGTCTCGTAGCTGAAGGCGAGCCGGGCGCACGAGGTGCCTCCGCTCGAGCCGCGCGGAAAGAAGTCCTCGCCGCGGACGAGCGCGACACCGTCCGCCGCCGCGCCCGCAGCGAGCTCCGAGGCGTTCTCACCCCCTCCGAGATCGAGCCAGACAAAGTAGCCGCCCTCCGGCCGGCTCCACGATGCGCTTTGCGGGAAGCTGCGGTCGAGCGCCTCGAGCATCGCGTCCCGTCGAGCGCGCAGCTCACCGCAGACGTGCTCGAGATTCGGCTCGAAGCGGCCGCGCGCGATGAACTCGGCGATCGTCGCCTGAGCCAGGAAAGGGGGCGCGATGTAGGTCGAGACCGCTCGCTCCTCGAAGGCGCGGGCCTCGGCTTCGGGGAGCACGAAGTACCCGGTGCGGAGGCCGGGCGCCACGGTCTTGGAGAACGAGGACGTGTACGTGACGAGCTCACCCCCCTCGAGCTCGTGCAGGCTCGGGGGCGGCTTGCCCTCGTAGCGTACGAGGCCGTACGGGTCGTCCTCGAGGACGGGCAGGCCGTGTGCGAGGGCGATCTCGACAATGCGCCGGCGCCGCTCCGCCGAGAGCGTCCTCCCGCTCGGGTTCTGGAAGGTCGGGATCGTGTAGAGGAACGAAGGCGAGTCGTTTGTTCGGCGAAGCTCGGCCTCGAGCGCGTCGGGATCGAGGCCCTCGGCACCGACCGCCAGGACGACGATCTCAGCTGCCTCGCGGGCGAGGATCTTCAGCGGGCGGTCGTAGGTCGGCCCCTCGACGAGGACGCGGCCTGGGCGGCGCGCGAGCGCTTCCCCCACGTAGAGGACGAAGCCGAGCAACCCGCCGACGGTGAGCACGACTCGTCCCGGGTCGACGGCGTGCCGCTCGGCGACCCACTCCCGAAGCGGCCCGTACCCCCCGCCCGGTCCATAGGAGAAGACGCTCGGCCCCTCGCGCTGCGCGACGGCGTATGCGCACTCCGCGAGCTCCGCGGCGGGGATCAGCTCCGGCGCTGGGGCACCTCGGGCGAACGAGATGAGGGCCACAGTGCGGAGCCTACTGAGCGTTCGGGGTCAGACCCCAGGGTCTGACCCCGCTCTTCAACATCAGACGCGGGCGAGCTCGGCGACAAGCTGTGCGGTCTCGGTCGGCGTCGTGCCGACGCGGATCCCGCGCGCCTCGAGAGCGTCCTTCTTCGCCTGCGCCGTGCCCGCCGACCCGGAGATGATCGCGCCGGCGTGCCCCATCGTCTTCCCGGGTGGAGCCGTGAACCCAGCTATGTAGGCGACCACCGGCTTCGACATCTCCCCTTCGATGAACGCCGCCGCCTTCTCCTCCTCGTCGCCCCCGATCTCGCCGACCATGACGACCTGCTCGGTCTGAAGGTCGGCCTCATAAAGCGCGAGCACTTCCACGAACGACGAGCCGACGACCGGATCTCCGCCGATACCGACGATCGTCGAGTTACCGAGCCCGAGCTCCGCTAGCTCGTGTCCGATCTGGTACGTGAGCGTCCCCGAGCGCGAGACGAGACCGACCGAGCCCTCGCGAAAGATCTCGGCCGGGATGATCCCGACGTTCGCTTTGCCCGGCGAGAGCGCGCCGGGGCAGTTCGGGCCGACCATGATCACGCCGCGCGCGTGGATGTACGCATGGATCCGGAGCATCTCGTGCACCGGAATCCCTTCGGTGATGCAGATGACCAGGCCGATGCCCGCATCGATCGCTTCGTAGATCGCGTCGGCCGCGAACGGGGCGGGAACGACGATCATCGACGTGTTGGCGCCCGTCGACGCCACCGCCGACGCGACCGTGTCGAAGACCGGGATCCCCTCGACGTCCTGGCCGCCCTTCCCCGGAGTCACGCCCGCGACGACCTGCGTCCCGTAGGCGCGGTTCCTCAGGCCGTGGAAGCGGCCCTCGGAGCCGGTCAGCCCCTGGACGACGAGCCGCGTCTCGGTGTCGACCAGGATTGCCACTACGCCGCTCCGGCCAGCTCGACCGCGCGCCTCGCGCCGCCGAGCATCGTCGCCTCCGCATGCAGGTTGGCCGCAGCCGCTCCCTCGAGCAGCAGCCGCCGCCCCTCCTCCGCGTTCGTGCCATCGAGGCGGACGACAATTGGGAGCTCGATCGCCATCTGCCCGAGCGCCAGCAAGATCCCGCTCGCCACCTCGTCGCAGCGGGTGATCCCGCCGAAGATGTTGAAGAAGATCGACCGGACCTGAGAATCGCGGGTGATCACGTCGAGCGCGTCGACGACGCCTTGGGCGTCGCCTCCTCCGCCCAGGTCGCAGAAGTTCGCCGGACTCCCGCCGACGAAGGTGACGACATCAACGGTCGCCATCGTCAGTCCCGCGCCGTTGCCGAGGACGCCCACCTCCCCGTCGAGCTTGACGTACGTGACGCCCTTCTCCCTCGCGAGCGCCTCTAGAGGATCGGCAGCTGCGACGTCGCGCATCTCCGCGAGCTCCGGATGCCGGTAGAGCGCGTTGTCGTCCACGGTGAACTTCGAGTCGAGCGCACGCACTTCTCCCTCCGTCGTCACGATGAGCGGGTTGACCTCGCAGAGCATCGCCTCGCACCCGACGAAGGCCTCGTACAGCCGCTCGACGATCCCGGCGATCTGCTTCTGCTCCCCGGGATCCGCAATCCCAGCGTCGTAGACGAGCCGCCTCCCCTGCCAGGGGTGGTAGCCCTCGAGCGGATCGACATGGAGACGCACGAGCGCGTGCGGGCTCGACGCCGCGACCTCCTCGATGTCCACACCGCCTTGCGTCGTGAAGATGAAGAGGGGCCTCTTGGCGCTGCGGTCGAACGCGATCGAGAGGTAGTACTCGCGAGCGATGTCCGAAGCACGCTCGATCCAAACCTTAGCGACGGTGTGGCCGCGGATGTCCATGCCGAGGATCTCACTCGCGCGGGCCTCGGCCACGTCCGGCGTCTCGGCGAGCTTGATGCCTCCGGCCTTGCCACGGCCTCCGGTGAGCACCTGGGCCTTCACCACGACCGGGCCGCCGAGTTCCTGTGCAGCATCGCGCGCCTCGGCGGGGCTCGTGGCCAACCGGCCCTCCGACACGGGGATGCCGTAGCGACGAAAGAGCTCTTTCCCCTGGAACTCGTACAGGTCCAAAGCGCGCGCGAGTCTACCGTCATCCGTGTGCGAGCATGGCGCGGATGAGTCGGACAACCGTGATCGTGCTCGTCGCGCTCGGCGCGGGCCTCGCCGGAATCGCGTTCTCATCCGCAGCCGAGCGCCTGCGTGACCAGGACAACGCAGCCGACGCGAGCGTTCCTGCAGGCCCGCAGACCGCGAGCCTCGACTGGCGCGAGACGTTCGGGCCAAAGGGCGAGCAGCTCGTCTTCTCCGTCGAGTCGCTTCAGGTCACGCCCAAGGGCTGGCGCGCGCGCCTCTCGCTGACGAACGACACCACGGCCGCGTATGAGGTGGGCGACCCGCGCGCGACGCTCGACCGGTCGTTCGGGCTGAGGCTGTTCGCGACCGGCGACCTCGAGGAGCTCGAGGAACGAAACGCGAGCAACACGTTGCCGGCCGTCCGACCCGCCGTGCAGTACGAGCCGAGCCTTCCGCCCGTGCTCGAGTCAGGAGACTCATGGAGTGGGACGATCTCCGCGCCGGGCGCACTCGTCGCGGGAAGCTGGGTGCGCGTCGTCTTCGGCGCGCTGGTCGTCGTCGGCAAGCCGCCCGAGGGAGTCAAGGATACGGTCGTCTGGACTACCGACCACGCGTACCGGCTGAAGCCCTGACGGTCGGTGGCCGTCAGACAACCCGGGCGAGGAGCACCCTCTGAGCCTCGGGATCGGCACCGCAGCTCGCGGGGACGACGGGGCCCGCGACCTCCTCGACGATGGCCGCATACCCGATTCCGTTCCAGGAACGAAAGCGGACCGTCGAGCCCTCGACTCCTGCCAGCTCGATCTCGGACACCCCGTCGAGACCCGTGGCTTCTCGCACTGCCTGTTCGGCCGCCTGAATAGCCGGTTCGTAGCACGTGCGGCCCCGGTACCGGTCGAGCTCGATTTTTCCTGCGAGCGCCCGAGCGACGAGGAACGGCGCCTCCTCCGGCTCGACCCGGCCGAAGTGCAGCCCGGCGGGGAGCACGAGCACGTTCGCAGCGAAGCGGTGCCCTCCGTGGTGGGACGAGATCCACAGCTCTTCCTCTCGCAGCCGCTCCGCGAGCGCCCCGAAGACGGCCGTTCCTCGGAGCGCACAGCACGCGTCGCGGCTCCCGTGCACGCAAACGAGCACGAGCGAATCGTCGACGGGGTC
>Ga0209751_10006445_pt1 | contig 10869 bp, 9 predicted proteins | sample RifCSP13_1_FD_184019 | JGI IMG/M metagenome (GOLD analysis project Ga0209751, IMG submission 184019) | Soil microbial communities from Rifle, Colorado - Rifle CSP2_sed 13_1 (SPAdes) (version 2) | ecosystem: Environmental > Terrestrial > Deep subsurface > Rock core/Sediment | place: Rifle...
CGCCGAGACCTCGACTCCCTGCTTCGCCGCGAAACCGGCCGCCGCGGGCGCCGCCGAGCCATCGGGATTGAACCCCACCGACACCGGCGGGCCGGTCACCAGCTCCTCGAGGTCTGTCTGCCGTTCGGGAATATGCGCCACTCGCACAGTCAGGCGTCGCGGCGTGCTGAACGCCTCGACGGGCGCTTCGGGCGGAAGCCGGTGTTCGGTCAACTGCGCGGCGACCACCTCGCCGATCTGGTTCGTCAGGCCGGGCAGCCACGAGGCCGGCAATTCCTCGCAACCGAGCTCGAGCAGCAGTTCGCGGTCCATCCGCCTACACCTTTCTGCCTTCGCCCAAGGCTTCGGCGAGACGGGTCCCGTCGCTGGCGGTGGTGTCCTCGACGTACGCCTTCGCGATGCCTACGGCGAGCTGACGCACGCGAAGAATATAGGCGGTGCGCTCGGTCACGCCAATGCTGTTGCTGGCATCGAGGACGTTAAACAGATGCGAACACTTGAGGCAGTGTTCGAGCGCCGGCCAGATCAGCCCTGACCGAAGCAGCGCCTCCGAAAAGCGGTAGTAGTCGTCGAACAGCTTGCGATGGAAGGCGGCGAACTCCCCGGGCGGCAGAACGAGGCCGCTGTTGAAGACGTACTTCGACTGCTCGACTTCGTCGCGAAACCGAACGTCGCGATATTTCACACCGGGTGACCATTCGAGATCGTAGACGCTGTCGACCCGCTGCAGCACCATCGCGATGCGCTCGAGGCCGTAGGTCAGCTCCGCAGAGATGGGCGCCAGCTCGACGCCGCCTGCCTGCTGAAAGTACGTGAACTGTGTGATCTCGAGACCGTCAAAAAGAATCTGCCACCCGATGCCCCAGGCGCCGAGCGTCGGCGATTCCCAGTTGTCTTCCTCGAAGCGGATGTCATGCTGCCGCGGGTTGATCCCGCACGCCTCGAGGCTCTCGAGATAGAGCTGCTGCACTTCGTCTGGTGACGGCTTGAGGACCACTTGAAACTGATGGTGCTTGAAGAGACGGTTCGGGTTCTCACCGAAGCGTCCGTCGGCGGGCCGGCGGGATGGCTGCACGTACGCCACGCTCCAGTGCGCCGGGCCCAGCACACGCAGAAACGTCTCCGGGTGCATCGTGCCGGCGCCGACCTCGATGTCGAGCGGCTGCTGCAGCGTGCACCCGCGCGACGCCCAGAACTCCGACAGCTTCAGGATGAGGCTTTGAAAAGTCATCGTCATGCAGGACTAAAGTCCTGCGCCACTACAGCGACAGTTGTAGCGCAGGTCTTTAGACCTGCCCATCACCACAGCGACAGTTGTAGCGCAGGTCTTCAGACCTGCCCATCACCGTCGCATCTCACGCAGTACGCGCGCCGATTTCAGATCCTTCTCCAGATGCATGGCAATCAGCGCCCGATGCGCCGCCTCGAGCTCGCGAAGCGTCTCGCCGGTCACCGCCACGCGGCCTAACGCGAACGGGCTGACCTCGCGCGCGGCCGCGAGAAACTCCCGTGCCGCCCTGGACAGCCGCGCGTCGGCCTCGTACACGCCCTGCAACCGCAGCAGCCAGAACTCGAAATACCTTGCCAGCGGCTCGATGGGGACCCCGACCGCCATCGCGTCGACCATCGAAGCGCCCAGCCGGTACAGCGTCTCGTTCGGGTCGGCTTCCTGCGCCCACTCGTCAATCAGCTCGGCGAAGTACCCAACGTAGCCGAGCGCCTCGCCGTCAAGCGCCGACAACGGCGAGCGGGCCGGCTCGACGAAGTGCAGGCTGACGAGCTCCCGGCGCTCCCGTTCGAAATACCCGACGCGCCCGTAGGTCAGCGGCTCGAGCGCGCCGCCGAACCGCCGCCGGCTCTGGCGCGCATTCTTCGCGACGCCGCGCTTCTTCCCGCGATCGCGGGTGAGAAACACGACGATCCGGTCCGACTCACCGAGTTTATACGTCCTCAGGATCAGCGCGTCGGTGGTGTAAAGCGGCATCCGCAGGCGGGTCCCAACTGTACTACGGATCGTAACGATGACCCAGACCGATATCCGACAGCACGGTCTCGTCTTCGCGCCACTCGGCCTTCACGCGGACGTGCAGATCGAGGAACACCTTCATGTCGAAAAAGCGCTCCAATTCCTCCCGCGCAGCCGTGCCAATCTTCTTGATCATGTCGCCGCCCTTGCCAATCACGATCGGCTTCTGCGACTCGCGATCGACGACGATGGTGCAGTACAGGCGCAGGAGGCGGCTGGGCGGCTCGGGCGCCTCGAACCGGTCGATGATCACCGCGCTCGAGAACGGAATCTCGGCATGGGTGAAGCGGAGGACCTGCTCGCGGACGATTTCGGCGACGAAGAAGCGCTCGGGCTGATCGGTCAGGTACTCGGGTGGATATCGCGGCCCGCCTTCTGGCAGCCGATCGATAATCGCGCGCTCCAGCCGGTCGACGTTATCGCCGGTCACCGCCGACAGCGGGATGATCTCCGCGAAGTCCGCCAGCTTCTGACAGCGATCCATGATCGGCAGCAGCTTCGACTTCCGGAGCAGATCGATCTTGTTCAGAATCAGAAACACCGGCGCGCTGGACTTCTTGATCAGGTCGATCATGAACTCGTCGCCTTTACCCGGCGGCTCCGATACGTCGACGACCAGCCCCAGCACGTCGACCTCGTGGATGGTCTCCACCGCGGTGTTGACCATGCGCACGTTCATCCGGTGCAGCGGCCGGTGGATGCCCGGCGTATCGAGGTAGACCACCTGGGCATCCGGATAGTTCTTCACTCCCAGAATCCGCGTCCTCGTCGTCTGCGGCTTGTCGGACACGATGGCGAGCTTGCTGCCAACCAGCCGGTTCAGCAGCGTCGACTTTCCGGCATTCGGCCGGCCGACCAGCGAAACGAATCCGAACTTCATCCTGAAGAAGCTCCACCACGGAGGTCACGAGAAAGAACGGAGGTCACACGGTCCTTTCGTCGGCCGGCTCGGGCACTTCCCGCCGGGAGATCCGGACCTTGTTGATTCGCCTGCGCTCGGCGTCGATCACTTCGACGCTCAGCCCGTCGATGTCGAACCGCTCTCCGACGGCAGGTACACGCCCGATGTGTGACAACAGAAACCCACCAACGGTCTCGAATCCCTCGCGCTCGATGGGGACCTTCAGTCGCTCGACGACTTCGTCGATGTCGACCTTCCCGCTGAACAGAAAGCTTCCATTGCCTTCTTCGACGATCGGCTCGGACTCGACGTCGTACTCGTCGCGAATCTCGCCGACGATTTCCTCCAGCAGATCCTCGGCCGTGACGAGGCCCGCCGTGCCCCCGTACTCGTCGACCACGATCGCGCATTGCTGTTGCTGCCGCTGAAACATCTTGAGCAGCTCTGGCACGCGCTTGGTCTCGGGCACGACGAGCGCCGGACGCAGCAGCGTCGTGATCGGCCGCGCATCGTCGGCAACGCCGAGAAGCACGAGATCCTTCACGAACGCGAAGCCGGCAATATTGTCGAGGTTCTCTTTGTAGACGGGGAACCGCGAATATTCCTGTTCGCGGAACAGCGCACGCAGATCGCCGATCGTCGACGTGTCGCGGATCGCCACGATGTCCGGCCGCGGCGTCATCACCTCGCGGACGATCGTATCGCTGAAATCGACAATGCTCTGCAGGAGCTTCCGGTCCTCGCCTTCGATGATCCGTTCCTGTTCGCCAGTATCACGGTACGCCTTGGCGACGTGATCGGCTTCGGCCTCGTCATCGTCCGTCTGAGCGACCGCCGCCGGACGCTTCGTGCTCGAGACCGTTCGCGCGATCCACCGTGTCACTGGACCCAGCGCCCTGGCCACCGGCGCGAATGACGGCAGCAGGATTTCCAGCATCCGCTCCGGATCGCGTCCGACGATCGCGAGCGGCAGCAGCAGCTCGCAGATCACCACGAAGGCGACGACCGAGATGATGACGGACGTCATGGTGTTGGCGCCGTTGGTGCCGAACGCACGTGCCAGCAACGCGGTCGCACTGGCCGTGACGAGGCCAAGCAGCAGCCTGACTGGCATGAACAGCAGCAGCGGATCGTCGAGATACTCGCCCAGTTCGTCCGGTCTGCTGCTGCGCTGCGCGACGAGCCGCAGCGACAGGCGCATCAGCGCGCTGAACGCCGCCTCGATCGCGCCGAGGTACACCGCGGCACACGCAAGCAGAAAAATACTGAGAGGGATCATCGTCGCACAGCGGGCCCGGCTCGCTCGATGAGGCCTTCGCTGAGCCCTCCTTTGCGCCGGAGACGCCGCTCGGTGCGGCGCATCTCGCCGCCGTCTCTCTCGTGGTCGTACCCGAGCAGATGCAGCAGGCCGTGCAGAGCCAGGACCCTGAGCTCGGTAAGCTCCGAGTGGCGCGCCTCGCGCGCCTGGCGCCGCGCGATGCCGCGGGCGATCACGATCTCCCCTAAAAAGCCATCCACCACGGAGGAGACGGAAATACCCTTTGTCCGTGGACTCTGCGGCGGTGCTAAGGCCACAGAAAAACCGTTTCTCCGTGTCCTCCGTGGTAGTGCTTCTGTCGCGTTTGGGAAACTGAGGACGTCGGTCGCGTAATCTTCCCGCCGGTACGTGCGGTTCAGCGCGCGGATCCGCTGATCGCTGACGAGCGCGATGCTCACGCGTCCGCGCGCGGCCACGGGCGCCACGCGCCGCAGCCAGGACGCCAGGCCCGCGATGCGCACCGGCCGTCCACGCGCGTCGCCCACGACCACTTGGAGACCGTTAGGACTCATGGAAGATCAGGACCGTTCCGGACTCCTGGTCGGCCGGGCGCCATTCCCGTTCGAGAAGGCCTCGTACGCTTTCACAATCTGCTGGACGAGTTTGTGCCGGACCACGTCGCGTTCGTCGAAATACACGAACGAGATACCCTCGATGGCGCTCACGACCTTCATCGCTTCGACAAGCCCTGAGGTGCGCCCGGTCGGCAGATCGATCTGCGTCACGTCGCCGGTGATGACGGCCTTGGATCCGAAGCCGAGCCGCGTCAGGAACATCTTCATCTGCTCGGACGTCGTGTTCTGCGCTTCGTCGAGGATGACGAACGAGTCGTTGAGCGTGCGGCCGCGCATGAACGCGATCGGCGCGATCTCGATCGTACCGCGCTCGATGTAACGCGCCACGCGCTCGGCATCGAGCATGTCGTACAGCGCGTCGTACAAGGGCCGCAGATACGGATTGACCTTTTCCTGCAGGTCACCCGGCAGAAATCCCAGCTTCTCCCCAGCCTCGACCGCCGGCCGCGCGAGGATGATGCGGCTGACTTTCTTCGCCACGAGAAACGCGACCGCCTGCGCCATCGCCAGATACGTCTTGCCTGTGCCAGCCGGACCGATGGCGAAGACGATGTCGTGCTGCTCAATGGCGTCGAGGTACTTCCGCTGCGTAACGGTCTTGGGCGCGATGCGACGCTTGCCGCCGGGGGTGAGACTGCCTCTGAGAAAATGATCGCGAAGGTCGACGGCGCCATCCTGCGCCACCAGATCAGAAGCGGTCTTCACGTCCGCGTTCGACAACTTGTAGCCCTCGCGCATCAGGGAAGACAACTGGCCAACAACCCGGTCGACGCGGTCGAGATCCGGCGAAGCCCCCTCGACCACGAGGTCGTGGCCCTGTGTGCGGATGCGGACGTTAAAGAGCGATTCGAGGTGCTTGAGGTTCTCGTCGTAGGAGCCGAACAGCGTTTCGACCCCATCCTCGGGAACGGTAATCCTCTTGGTTCCGCTTATCTGAGACAGTTTATCTCCTTGTTACACAACTACTTAGCCCTATTATACCGCCCTCATTTCCAGGCCCGTAAGTGCAGGTCCCGCAACTGTTTGGCGTCGACCGGCGAAGGCGCCCCGGCCATCAGGTCCTCGGCCGCGGCGGTCTTCGGAAACGCCATCGCCTCCCGGATCGAACTCTCGCCTGCGAGCAGCGCAATCAAGCGGTCGATCCCCAACGCAATGCCCCCGTGCGGTGGCGTCCCGTACGTCAGCGCGTCGAGAAAAAAGCCGAACCGTTGCCGCGCGTCTTCTTCCTCGATGCCGAGCAGCTTTGTGAACACGAGATGCTGCAAGCCGGTGTCGTGGATTCGGATGCTGCCACCCCCCAGCTCCCAGCCGTTCACGATCACGTCGTAGGCCTGAGCGCGCACCCGGCCGGGATCGGTCTCGAGCAGCGGCAGATCCTCTTCCATCGGGGCCGTGAACGGATGGTTGACCGAATACCAGCGCCTGTCCTCTTCGTGCCATTCGAGCAGCGGGAATTCAGTGACCCAGAGAAATTCAAACGCTTCAGGATCCGCGAGGTCTTCCTTCTTCGCGATCGCAAGTCGAAGCTGCCCGAGCAGCATCGACGTGCCCTCGGCGGGTCCGGCCGCCATCAACAGGAGGTCGTTCTTGCCGGCGCCCACGCGATCAAGCGCCGGACGAAGCGTCGCCTCGGTTAACGCCTTCACCGAGCTGAGCGGCGGCTCGCCAGGACGCACCCAGATGAGTCCGGTGAACCCGATCTCTTTCGCCTGATCGACGAGCGCGTCCAGATGGCTGCGCGAGTACTTGTTGCCGCCGGGCACGGCAAAGCCCCGCACGACGCCGCCCTGAGCAATGATCTGTTTGAAGACGCGGAATTCAGAGTCGCGAAACGCGTCGGACAGGTCGTGGATTTCGAGTGCGAACCGCAGGTCTGGCTTGTCCGATCCGTACTTCGCGATCGCTTCCGCGTACGGAATCCGGCGAAACGGGATGCGGATGTCCCGCCCGATTTCGCGCCACACCCTCTGCAGCAGTGGCTCGATGACCCCGAAGATCGAGTCCGGCCGCGCGAATGACATCTCGAGGTCGAGCTGCGTGAACTCCGGCTGGCGGTCCGCCCGGAGATCCTCGTCGCGGAAGCAGCGGGCAATCTGAAAATAGCGGTCCATGCCCCCAATCATCAGGATCTGCTTGAAGAGCTGGGGCGATTGCGGCAATGCGTAGAACTCGCCGGGGTGCACGCGGCTCGGTACCAGGTAGTCGCGCGCCCCCTCCGGCGTCGATTTCGTCAGGATCGGCGTCTCGATTTCCCAGAAGCCCTGCGCATCGAGCGCGTTTCGAATCGCCAGCGTCACGCGATGCCGCAGGCCGATGTTCTGCTGCATGCGGGCGCGCCGCAGGTCGAGGTAGCGGTAGCGCAGCCGGACTTCCTCAGACACCTGGGCATCGTCGGCGATCGAAAACGGCGGCGTCTTCGCTTCACTCAGAATCCGAATCTCGCGCGCCAGCACTTCGACTTCCCCGGTCGCGATTTTCGTGTTGATCGTGTCCTCGGACCGCCGCTGCACGATGCCGGAGACGGCGACCACAAATTCCGACCGCAGGCGCTTGGCCGCCGCCATCAACGCCTCGTCTTCGCGCACGACGATCTGCGATACGCCCGCGCGGTCGCGGATGTCGATAAAGGTCACGCCGCCGAGGTCGCGGACCCGGTGCACCCAGCCAAGCAGCACCGCATCCGCACCGACGTCGCCCGTGCGCAGGCCGCCGCAGGTGTGAGTTCGCGTGAGATCGCCGAGGAGGTCAGCCATTCAGGGTCCTAGTGCTCCAAGAGCCTCAATACGTGAGCGGCGGCGTCTGTTCTTCGTATTGATTGTTGCGTCGCTGAACGCAAATCCTTCAGCGTCACCTCGCTTCGGCCGCGCTCGTCGTCTCCAACGATGGCGACGAACGGCACGTTCCGGCTCGAGGCGTATTTGAATTGCTTGCCGAGCTTGTCCGCTTCGGGATACACCTCGACCCGCAATCCGGCTTGCCGCAGATCCGCGGCGAGCGCCAGCGCATCGGCCCGGGACTCGTCGTTCCACAAGGTGACCATCACGTCCACGGCCCCGTGTTCCACCGACCCGGGAAACATCTTCCGCTCGGTCATGACGACGATGATCCGCTCGAGGCCGAGCGAGAATCCGCACGCGGGGACATCGCGGCCGAGAAACATGCCGATGAGATTGTCGTAGCGGCCACCGCCGCCGAGGCTGCCGGTCAGATCCGGCACCGCGACCTCCATGATCGCGCCCGTGTAGTATGACAGGCCCCGCGCGAGGCTCGGATCAAAGCGGGTTCGACCAGCCGCGGGTGTCTGCTTCGCCAGCACCATGATCTCGTTGAGCTGATCGACTGCAGCGAGATGCGCACCAGCATCGCGAAGGCCCTGCAGCGCCGCGCGATGCACCTCGAGGGACGGTTCCGCCGCGAGTACGAGGCTCCTCAGCGCGGCATCCCTGGCGATTCCACGACCGGCCATCTCCGCCAGCACACCTTCGTTGCCGACCTTGTCGAGCTTGTCAAGCGCGACCAGCGCATCGGCGTGCCTCTCCGCCGGAATCCCCGAGCTCTCGAGGAGCCCCGACAGCACGCGGCGGTGGTTCAACCGCACGACGAAGTCATTGAATCCCAATCGCGACATGACCTCGCAGACGGCAGCCAGAAGTTCCACCTCGATGACGGGCGACGTCGAGCCGATGGCGTCAATGTCGCACTGGTAGAACTCCCGGAACCGCCCGCGCGCGGGCCGATCGGCGCGCCATACCGGCTGAATCTGATACCGCTTGAAGAACTTCGGCAGCTCGTTCTGATACTGCGCGACGACGCGTGCGAGCGGTACGGTGAGGTCGTACCGCAGCGCCAGATCCGCCTCGCCGCTGCCTTCGTGCTCCCCGCGCTTGAGAATCTTGAAAATGAGCTTGTTGCCCTCGTCGCCGTACTTCCCCAGCAGCGTTTCGATGTTCTCGAACGCCGGCGTCTCGAGCGGCTCGAAGCCGTAGCGCTCGTACACGTCGCGAACGACACGGATTACGTGCTCGCGGCGACGGACGTCGGCGGGTAGAAAGTCTCGGGTTCCTCGGGCAGGTTGAACGTTGCTAGGTGCCAAGGTGTGAAGGATGGTAATCGACCGGCATAGGTTGCGCCCAATGAGTATAGTCGCTCACGGCTGGGACGCCGCATGGGCGGCTAGCCCGTTCTAGCCGTGTAGGCCACGAACGACTTGACCAGACCGCAATACTTCTCTTCGAAGATCGTCGCCTCCGGGAAGAGTTCCATGACTTCTTTCCGCTTCAGCAGTCGAATGCTGGTCACTTCACGTTCCGCGTCCTGCCGCTTCGGTAGCTTTCGATGCCATCCCAAGTCAAAGTGTTGCACGAGCCACACTCGCAACGCGATCGGCAGGAACTGAAAGAACGGAAACACAAAATGCGGCTCGATCGGGAAGTAGCGATTTGGTGTCTGGACGTAGTACTGCCGGCCGATCCGCCTGACTTCTGTGGCCATCCGCTGCTGATCGTGGAAGTCGCCCACATGCTCAATCGTCGAGTTCGAGAAGACAACATCGAACTGCTGGTCCGCAAATTGAGGCATGGCCCGTCCGTCGCCTACGAGAGACGTAAAGTTCGGCTGTGACACGGCGTGAGCTTCCACATTCAGCAAGGTGACCTGGAGGTCCTGGGGAAGCGACGTGCTGGCGGTCATCATCTCCCAGTACTGAGGCTGACCACCGATGTCAAGAACGGTCAACCGGCCTGGTGTGGTTCCGATCATGTCCAGGAAAATCTGAAATCGTCGACGTCGGAGCCGCGTGGCGACTGATTGTCCGCTGCGGTTATCGGCAAGCCGCTTATGGAGTATTGTCGGAGCCTTCACATCTCCAGCCGCCCACGGCCCTCCAGCGGTGCCCGCCTAAGGCGGACACGACGAGCGAAAAAGGAAGCAGTCTCTGCTAGTTCGTTGCCGCGACGACGACCGAGCCGCCGTTCTTCTTCGGCGAAGGGCCGCCTCTAAATGTCATCAGGTGATCGCGGACCGCGCGGATTTGGGCCGCGCCGTCCCCACCAAGCTGCGGAAATGGCGACTTGGGGAACTCGGGCCAGTACCCCGGCATGCGCGTGCCCGGCAGAAAGACGGCCGGGTTCTTCAGCCACTGTTCGATCCAGTCGGGATTGAGCCGCTCCGGCGCCATCCGGAGATCCGGCGCGAGGTTCGCCGTCGGCTGGTCCTTCGGGATCGCGCCCAGCACATGACACTGCTGGCACTTCAGCAAGTCGAACAGCTGCTTCCCTGCTGCTTCCTCGCTCCTGGCCAGAACGATTTCGTGAGTCTGGAACGGTCCGATCGTGTTCGAAATCGATCCGAAGTACCGGATGATGCTATTCAGGTTCTGATCGCTGAGCCCGAAGGTGGGCATGCGCACGTCGAGCCACGGCCGAATCGTAATCGGCTCCCGCAGAAACGCGTAGAGCCAATCCGGCTGCACGCGGGCGCCTTCCGGCGTCAGCCGCGGCGGCCCAAGCGAGGAATCGGCCACGAGCTTGAGGTAATCGCCGCCGGTTGTTTCGATGATGTGACAGCCGACGCAGTTTCTACGGTTGACGAGCGCGCGCCCGCTCACCAGCGAATCGTAGCGGGCCGAACGCACCGGCAACGCCGCAGGCGGCTGAATTTCACGCTGGAAGCTCATGATCGCCGTGACGAGACGCTCGACCTCCTCGTCGGCGAAGTCGAAGTTCGGCATCCGGAGCTTGTCGAGCGGCGGCAGGACACGGCCGCGGTCGAAAATCCGCGGATCGTGCAGCTTGGTCTTGAACCACTCAAGCTTGGAGGTGTGCGGAATCTCGCTCACGAACGAGAAATCGAGCCGCGTGACCAGCTTGCTGCCCTCTTCCGACAGATCCGTGCCGATCGACTGCGCCTTCTCGAAGCCCTTGATGTCGTGGCAGCTGAAGCACCCGTACCGGTTGATCGCGCGCTGCCCCAGCTCGATCTCTCTCTGCCGCGGATCCCACTGGGCCATCGTGGCCTTCGCGTTCTCGAACGGCATCGCCGCTTTCAGATA
>Ga0209751_10006446_pt1 | contig 10868 bp, 9 predicted proteins | sample RifCSP13_1_FD_184019 | JGI IMG/M metagenome (GOLD analysis project Ga0209751, IMG submission 184019) | Soil microbial communities from Rifle, Colorado - Rifle CSP2_sed 13_1 (SPAdes) (version 2) | ecosystem: Environmental > Terrestrial > Deep subsurface > Rock core/Sediment | place: Rifle...
AGATATCGCTCAGACCGGGCCGCAGCCTGTCCACGCGCAGGAAGCCGTAGCCGTCCTGGGCCATCTCCAGGATGCCGCCCGCGAAGTAGTTGCCTTCACTTTCGGCGCGGGCCTGGAGGATGCGGAAGACTATGTCCTGCTTGCGTAGAGAGCCGGTGCCGCTGAGGCCCAGCTCCTTGGCTACTTCCAGCAGCTCGTCGCGGGTTCTGGTTTCTAGCTCAACAAGGTCCAAAGGGGACTCCGGAAGTGGTGCTTCCAACTCCGCGGTAGTATCTGCCTCCGCGGTCTGTGAGTTCTGCGGGCCTCCCCGGACCCAGGCACGTTTACGGGCCACGGTACAAGAATGGGGAGGCGGAATTAAGATGCATCATACGTTCAAGACGCGCAAGGGCGCAACGGCGTTAACTGGGCCGAGTCCGCAACAATCATGCCTTGACCTTCGCGGCCTTGCGGGCGTCCTCCAGGAACTTCTGTATGCCCGCGTCGGTCAGGGGGTGCTTGAACATTGCCTGGAAGACGGTGTAGGGCATGGTGGCGATGTGGGCGCCGGCCTGGGCCGCCTGCACGACGTGCAGGGGATGGCGGAGGCTGGCGGCCAGCACCTGCGTGGGCATGTGATAGCGGTCGAATATCCCGACGATCTCCCGCACTACGGTCATCCCCTCCTGGCCGATATCGTCCAGGCGGCCGACGAACGGGCTGACGTAGGTGGCGCCGGCCTGGGCCGCCAGGAGCGCCTGGTTCGACTGAAAGATGAGGGTTGTGTTGACCTTGATCCCCTCCCGGGAGACGCGGTGGATCGCCTCCAGGCCGTTCTCGTCCAGTGGTATCTTTACCACAACGTTCGGGTGCCACTTGGAGATGTTCCGCGCCTCTTCCACGAGCCCATCGACGTCCTGGGCGAGGCACTCCGCCGACACGGGGCCATCGATGATGGAGCAGATCTCGAGGACGACGTCGCGGTAGTCGGTGCCGGAGGCGGCCTTTGCCCAGAGGGAGGGGTTAGTGGTGATGCCGCTGACGACGCCGAACCGCGCGGCGGCGCGGATCTCGTCTATGCTGGCCGTGTCCAGCCAGAGCTTCATCTCTTCCTCCTCCTTTAGCCGGGCCTGAAGATGGAAAGGTAGGCCATCGCCGGCAGCAGCAGGGTGGCGATTCCGCTGAACACTATCGGAACGTTATCGGCGAGCGCTTCCTCAAGCTCAGGGGTGGTGCCGCCCGACTTCTCGGCCCGCAGCGAGGCTAGACGCGCTCTCCGCAGGCCGAGGCCGATCAGGGGCAGGCATACCAGCAGGCTAACGAGGTACAGCGCCTCAAGGGCGATGAGCCAGCCGCTGCTCACTAGATTGTAGTCCATCTGCGTCCAGGTGAAAACCCCGGTCACGCCGGAAGCTATGATCCCCGGCGCCAGCAGCAGCCCGTTGTAGTGAGTCGCCTCTTCGAACGCCGCCACCTTGAGCTTCAGGTCGTCAACGCGCCAGCCCCGGATGAGCGGAAATTGCACCGCCGCCAGGCCCATGACGTACCAGAAGGCGGCGAGAAGGTGGGAAAGGGCGAGGGCCTTTTCGGCGCTCACGCACGCGCCGACGGCGAGCGGGTGGAGCGCCGGGAGACGTCGGCCACGGCACGCGCGGCCCGTGGGTGCGAAAGCCGCCGGGAGCGGGAATGCTCCAGGGCGGCACCCACGAACCCGGCGAACAGCGGGTGAGGACGGTTAGGGCGCGACCGGAACTCCGGGTGGAACTGGGAGCCGACCATCCAAGGGTGGTCCCTCAGCTCGCATATCTCGACCAGTGAGCCGTCCGGCAGCGTGCCGCTGGCGACGAGGCCCGCCGCCTCGAGCGCCGGGCGGAACTCGTTGTTGAATTCGTAGCGGTGCCTGTGTCGCTCAACGACCTCGTCGCGGCCATAGGCCTCGTGCGCCTTCGTCGCCTTTACCAGGCGGCAGGTGTAACCACCCAGGCGCATGGTGCCACCCTTGTCCCGGACGCCCTGCTGCTCCGAGAGCAGGCTGATGACGGGGTAGGGGCTCTCCGGGTAGAATTCCGTAGAGTTGGCCTCGTCGGTGCCGAAGACGTGGCGGGCGAACTCCACGACCATCACCTGCAGGCCGAGACACAGACCCAGGTAAGGGATCCCGCTTTCGCGCGCGTAGTGTGCGGCCCTGATCTTCCCTTCGAAGCCGCGCTCTCCGAAGCCTCCCGGCACGACGATGCCGTCCATCCCGGCCAGCACTTCCTCAGCGTCCGGGCGCTCCATCTCTTCCGAGTGCAGCCAGCGGATGTTGATCCCCGCCTGGTGGTTGACGCCGGCGTGGATCAACGACTCTTTGACGGAGAGGTAGGCGTCCGGCAGCTCCACGTACTTGCCGACGATGGCGATCTCAACGTGGCTCTGGGGGTTCTTGAGCCGCTCGACCCACTTCTGCCAGTCCTCCAGGTCGCCCTGGCCGGACGGCAGGTTCAGCCTGTCGACGATGAGGTCCCCCAGGCCGGCCTCTTCCAGCACCAGCGGCACCTCGTAGATCGACGGCATCGTCAGGAGGGGGATGACTGCGCTGGGAGCGACGTCGCAGAAGAGCGATATCTTCTCCCGCAGCTCATCCGCCACCGGCCGGTCGCTCCGGCAGGCGATGACGTCCGGCTGGATGCCGATGGAGCGCAGCTCGCGGACGCTGTGCTGGGTGGGCTTGGTCTTCAGTTCGCCGGTGGTGCTGATGTAGGGCAGGAGGGTGACGTGGATGGAGAGCGTGTCCTGGTGGCCCTCCTCGTTGCGCATCTGGCGGATCGCCTCCAGGTGAGGCTGGCTCTCGATGTCGCCGACGGTGCCGCCGACCTCTACGATGACGACCTGCGCGCCGCTCTCGCGGCCGATGCCGCGAATGCGCTCCTTGATCTCGTTGGTGACGTGAGGGATGGGCTGGATGGTGCGGCCAAGGTAATCGCCGCGGCGCTCCTTACCGATGACGGCCTGGTATATCTGGCCGGTGGTGACGGAGCTGCTCCGGCTCAGGTCCTGGTCCAGGAAGCGCTCGTAGTGGCCGAGGTCAAGGTCGGTTTCAGCGCCATCGTTGGTGACGAACACCTCCCCGTGCTGGTAGGGGGACATGGTGCCCGGGTCGACGTTTAGGTACGGGTCCAGCTTCTGGATGACGACGGGGACGTTGCGGGACTTGAGGATTCTGCCGATGGCGGCGGTGGTGATGCCTTTGCCAACTGAACTGACAACGCCGCCGGTTACGAATATGTACTTGGTGGTGCCCATTTACCCCCTATTGGGGGGCCTCCTCAGCCCAATCGTCATGATACAGGATGGCCCGCTATGGGTGTCAAGCGGACACCAGTCAACAAAGGAGAAAAAGAGGAAATCGATTAGCGGTTAGTTATCCACACCCACCCTGGCCGGCGCCGGTTGCTGCGCCCTCCAGTGGTAGAGACGGTGTGCGAGACCGGACGTGACCGGTTGGCGACGCGGCCAAGGCGGCGTAGAATCGGAGCAAGATGCCCCTTGCCGATGTCGATCTCCAGGGAATCGTCGGGGAGCTCGCGTCCCAGCCGGGCCACCCGAAGGTCGCCGCCCTCATACACCGGCTGCTGACTGACGGCCTCGGCGCGCGCAGCACGGAGATAGACTTCGAACGACCCCTGCCCGAGGTGCGCGGTAAGGCGGACGCCCTCCTAGGCCGCACGGTCTTTGAGTTCAAGAGCAACCTCCGCCGGGAGAGCGCCGACGCGGAAGCCCAACTGACCCGCTATCTGGCCCAGCGCGAGGCGGAGACGCGAGAGCGATTCGTCGGAATCGCGACGGACGGCGCCTCCTATGCCGCCTACGAAACTGCGCAGCGGGAACCTCCGCGGGCTTGCAACTTACACCGCTTCAACGGACGACCCACGCGGCGTGCTGGGATGGCTCGCGGCTGCCGTGGCGGTGTCCACCGACCTGCCGCCGGACCCCGAGACCGTCCGCCGCGAGCTGGGCAAGTCGAGCCTCGCCTGGCTCCGGGCGCGAGGGGACCTGGCGTCACTCTGGGAACAGGTGATGGATCACGCCGACGTACGCCTCAAGCGCGACCTCTGGGCCCGCATGCTGGAGCGCGTCTACGGCTCCCCCGTCGATGCCGACGACCTGTTCTTCCAGCACACGTACCTGACCGTCGTGGCAAAGACGATGGCAGTGCACGTGCTCGGGCTTGATATGCCGGACGCCGCCGGCTTGCTGTCCGGCCAACGGTTCACCGAGGTCGGCATCACGGGCGTGGTGGAGTCCGACTTCTTCGACTGGCCGCTGGCGGCTGAGCGTGGGGCGGACCTCGTGAGCCGCATCGCCGCGCAGGCGGCGCGCTTCCGGCTGCGCGACGTCGAGACGGACGTGCTCAAGGGCCTGTACGAGTCCCTGATAGACCCGGAGCAGCGCCACGACCTGGGGGAGTACTACACGCCGGACTGGCTGGCGGCGAAGATGTGCGAGCGGGCTATCGAGGGGCCACTGGAGCAGCGCGTCCTGGACCCGGCCTGCGGCTCAGGCACGTTCCTTTTCCACGCCGTGCGTCGACTCCTCGGCGCGGCGGACGCAGCCCGCATGCCGAACCGGGAGGCGCTGGCGAAGTGCTGCGACCTCGTGCGCGGGATCGACGTGCACCCGGTGGCGGTCCAGATCGCCCGCGTCACGTACCTGCTGGCGCTCGGCGAGGAGCGGCTGAAGGAGCGGCCCGGGGCGCTCTCGATCCCGGTGTACATGGGAGACTCGCTCCAGTGGGATATAACCGGGTTCATGACTGAGCGGTGGGTGCAGATCAAAGTCCCGGATGAGGAACAACCACTCCATTTCCCGTTCACGGTAGCCCAGGACCCGGCGCTGTTCGACGCGGTGATCAACCGCATGTTGTCGCTCAGCGAACAGGACGCGGAAGGCCAGGCGCTGACCGGCTGGCTGAGGGACATGGATACGCTGAGCGCAGGCGACATCCGCATCATTGCCGGCACGTACGAACAGCTGCGCCGCCTGCGCCGGGCAGGGCGGAACCACATCTGGGGGTTCGTGGCGCGAAACCTCGTGCGCCCGGCCTGGCTTTCACGAGAGGACGAACGGGCGGACGTGATCATTGGAAACCCGCCCTGGCTGTCATACAGGTACATGTCCAGGGAGACCCAGACGGCGTTCAAGAAGGCTTGCTCCGAGCGGGGAATCTGGGCGGGCGGGAAGGTGGCGACGCACCAGGACCTCTCGGCATACTTCTTTGCCCGCTGCGTGGAGCTTTACTTCTTGCGCACGGGCGTCATCGCATTCGTGATGCCATACGCGGCGATGAGCCGCAGGCAGTTTGAAGGGTTCCGGAAAGGCGTGTTCGGGCGGCAGGGCGGCAGGTCTGCCGAGCGGATCACCTTCCTGCGGTTCGTAGAGGCGTGGGCGTTCTCCGACGATGTACAACCGCTGTTTCCGGTGCCGTCCTGCGTCCTGATCGGCGAGCTCCGGTCGATTAGTGGCACGGGGCCGGTGCTGCCGCAGAATGTGCGGGCAGCCTCTGGAACGCTGCCGCGGCGGGACGCAGCCCTCAGGAGGCCGCCGAACGCCTTTCGTGGCGGGAAGAGCCGTGGCCCGCGTCGGGCGCTGAGGACGAAGCCACTTCGCCGTACAATGAGCAGTTCCGCAACGGGGCGACGATATTCCCGCGCGTCCTTTGCGTAGTGGAGCGGGCGGCCCCGGCAGGGCGAGTGGGAGAGAACCCGGCAGCGCCGCTGGTCGAGAGCAGGCGCACCAACCTGGAGAAGCGGCCGTGGAAGGATCTGCCTCCGCTGCGGGAGAGCGTCGGCTGCTGGCCCCGGTCGAAGCGGTCATCCCCTGGGACGCGGCCGCAAACGCCCTGCTTGACGCGCGGGCGGCCCAGTTGCAGGGCCACCTGGGCCTTTCTCGCTGGCTGGCGCGCGCCGAGGCCGTGTGGGCGGAGCACCAGCGTTCCACCATGACCTTCCTGCAGCAGCTCGACTACTACGGCAAGCTCTCCGCGCAACTGCCGCCCGCGGCGCTGCGGGTGGTTTACGCGGCGTCGGGAACCATTCCGGCGGTCGCTATCCTCCGCGATCGCGAGGCGGTCTGCGAGCACGCCCTGTACTGGGCGGCTGCCGAGTCGCAGGCGGAAGCCCGCTACTACCTCGCGGCCATTCTGAACAGCGAGGCAGCACGGGCACGCGTGGCGGCGCTGCAGGCGCGCGGGCAGTGGGGCGCGCGGCACTTCGACAAGGTCATGTTCTCGCTCCCCATCCCGAAGTTCGACCGGCGCGACCGCCTGCACTCGCGGCTGGTCCGCCTCGGGGCGGAGGCGGAGCGCGTCGCGGCCCGCCATCAGGCGGGGGAGCGCGAGCACTTCGTGCGGGCACGCCAGCGCATCCGCGAGGCTCTGCGGGAGGACGGCGTGGCGGCGGAGATCGATAGGCTGGTCGGCAAGTTGTTGCGGTAGGGGCGCTCCACCTAAGGCGGACTGCGCCGTCGCCCTAGGCCCTCGCCTGCCGGCCAGCAAGGCTCGTCCCTCGGCCCCCGGCCCGCTATACTGGCGCTTGAGCCCATGACCATCAACCCGGAGATCAGCGAGCTTGACGGAGGCCTGCGCGTGGTCACCACGCCGGTGCCGACGGCGCAGTCGGTCAGCGTCAACGTGTTCGTGGGCGCTGGCTCGCGCGCCGAAGACGTGCGGACGAAGGGTCTGGCGCACTTTCTGGAGCACATGGTTTTCAAGGGCACGGAGAAGCGGCCCACCGCCATCGACATCGCGGAGGCGATAGAGGGGGCCGGCGGCGTCCTCAACGCCTACACCTCCAAGGAGCTCACCTGCTACTGGAACCAGGTCCCCTTCGACCGCCTGGAGCTGGCCGTCGACGTGCTCTCGGACATGCTCACGCGCTCCCTCCTCGACCAGGAGGAGATCGACCGAGAGTGCTCCGTAGTGCAGCAGGAGATCCGGCGGACCAAGGATCAGCCCGGCGCCTGGTGCGGCGAGCTGCTGGGCGAGGCGCTGTTCGGCGACCAGCCGATGGGTTGGTCGATCGCGGGCACGGAAGATACCGTTGCGGGGCTGCGGCGGGCGGACTTCGTTTCCTGGCTGGAGACCTGGTACGGGGCGGCCAACATCGTCCTCAGCGTCGCCGGCAACACCACGCCGGATGACGTCGTCAAGCTGGCGCGGCCGCATTTCGCCAACGGACGCCGGCCGCAGCCGCCGTCCGTCACCCCGGTGGAGGGACGCCTGCCCGCCCGGCGAGTGATCTCGGACAGCCGTCCGATCTCCCAGACGAACCTGGCCCTGGCGATGCCCGCCCTGCCGCGGGATGACCCCGACCGCTACATCCTCCAGGTCCTCAACTCGCTGCTGGGCCGGGGCATGAGCTCGCGGCTGTTCAAGGAGGTGCGCGAACGGCGCGGGCTGGCCTACTCCGTCTCGTCCTCCGTGAGCCGGCACAAGGACACCGGCGTCTTCGCCGTTTCGGCGGGGGTGTCCCCGGAGAAGCTGGACGAGGCGGTGACGGTGATCCTCGCTGAGCTGGCGAAGGTCGTCGAGGAGCCCGTGCCGGCGGATGAGATGACGAAGGCGCGCGATTACACGATCGGCACCTTCCGCCTGAGCCTGGAAACGCCGATGGCCCTGGCCCAGCGGGCGGGCGAGCAGCTCCTCACCATGGGCGAGATAGAGTCGATCGAGACGGTGGTCGAGAAGCTCGCGTCGGTCAGCGCGGAGGACGTGCTGCGGGTGGCGCAGCGGGTGCTGGCGCTGGAGCGGACGACGCTGGCGGTCGTCGGTCCGGAGCTGGACGACGAGCGGTTGCTGGCGCTGCTGCCTTCTTAGAAAGTGCGAGGCCCTCCCCCGTAGACGGGACGGGCCTCATCCTGAACGGGCAACGGGCGGAGTCTTGTCGGGGCGCTTCGTCTTCCGCCCGCCCGTCGCAACGAGAACAAGGGCCAGCCATCCGGCTAGGGTCGCCAGAGGGAGAGGCGCTCGCAGATAACCAAGGAGGCGCCCAGCCCCCGGCACGCTGACCCACATCTCGCCCATGATATCATCCTCGGTGGGGTGCCAGGGATCCGGGTATCGCTTGTTATCGCCCTGCATGATGAAGCCGTTTTCCGCAGTCCCGCCGGAAATGCGGTGGATGACGATGGCCCCCTCGCCCGGTTCACCTTTTGGGACGCGGAAGGCGACAATATCGCCCGGGGCATAAGTGTCCTGCTGCCGGACAACCGCCAAGTCCCCGCCGGAGAGCGTGGGTTCCATGCTGCGGCCTGCCACCATGACGTAGGAAGCGGGGCCGTCCAGGAAGGGAGGCCGCAACAGCAGGAACCAGACCACCAAGACGGCACCTGCGACTGCTATGAAGAGATAACCTGCCCCTTTCATGGTCACCCCTCGCAGTTGGTCATGGTGTTGGTACCAGCGCCGCCCTGGCAGACATCCGTCTGCGGGCCGCCATCGATAGAGTCGTTGCCATGGCCGCCCTTCATCTTGTCATTGCCTTCGTTGCCAAACAGGCGGTCATCGCCGTTGCCGCCGTCAATGTTGTCATTTCCAGGACCCCCCACGATGACGTCGTTCCCGTTGCTGCCCTTCAGTGCGTCTCGTCCGTCGCCGCCGACAACGCAGTCGGGGGCGTTGCCGCCGTCAATGTTATCGTCGCCGCCCAGGCCCAGGATTAGGTCGCGGGTGCTGCCTGGAACGACGATGGTGTCGTTGCCACTGGAGAGGGTGATGACCTGGTCGAAGGCCATGCCGGCGCACTGGGAAGGGGAGATGGGTTCCGAGACGGTGACTGTCGTCGACTCGATTGGAGCAATCGACAGATCTGAGACAAAGTCGAAGAACGCAGTCCCGGGAACGGCGGCGCCGGCCAGGAAGCCCGTAGCTAGCGGGGTGCCGTTGAAGTCCTTAGGGATCACAGTGATGTCTACGGTTGATGGGCAAGCCTGCGACGTGCCTGGGGTACAGGTAACGATTATGCTCACCGCGTCGACCTTGGTGATATCCCCAGCGACGTCATATGCCACGAAGACGTTGATCTGCGCTTCACTACTTCCCGACGCGGCTGTATCCAGGGCCAGCAGGCGCGGCAGCAATAATGAGCCTGCCGCTACCAAGGCGACCGCTGTCAAGACATCCAACCAGTGCCCCATGCACCTATCTCCCCGGACTCCTATCAAACGCCTGCCAACGCAAGCCGTCGTCCCGGGGGAGGCGCTAGGCCTCCCCCGGGGACGCGGCGCTACGCGCGGTAGGCTAGGGGCCGGTCTGGACGATGGTCACGTGTGTGTGAGCAAGCGCGGCCACGTCCGCCGGACTGTTCAGGTCGTTACTGAGCGTAACTATGGTGGTGCCAGAGCCACCTGCGGAGTTGGTGCCCGCAGCCAGAACAGCTTCAGCCCCATCGTGACCTTCCACCGTCACAGACAGGGTGCCCGAGCAGTCGATGCCAGCCACCGTCGCCTGCTCGAAGTCAGCATCGGCGTCGGTGTTCTGCCAGGTCAGGTCGACACCATTGGCGTCGCAGACGGCCGAGACGGACCCGCTCTGCGCGCCGCCGCCGGCTACGCCCAGGCTTGCGGCGAGGCCGTAGACCGCCCCGAACACCATCCCTCCTACCAGCAGCGCTATGAGAAGTCGCTTCATCTTGTATCTCCTTCTTGGTCCTTCTGCTGTTTGCTCGCGGTAAACAAAATTGGCCGTGCGATAGGGGCATCACCTCCTTCGGTGGTGCCCCGCACGGCCGGTGGTTCGACTGGCTCGCCATGAATACAAGGCCGGCCCCTTTGCCGTGAGGCCGACCCTGCTCTATAATTGGAGACGGCAAAGGGCTCTGTTAACGCGGCGTCCTCTTGCTTGCCCTGCATGGCTCCGGCCGTGCGGGGCTCTTCTTATCGAGGCTGTACTATCGTTAGCGCCCTCCCGCTAAATAAAAATCGGCGACGGAGCCGTCGCCGATACTTCAACCTCCGAGACCCCGTGGGCAGCCACCCCGTCTCGGTCAGCGGCTCAAGACATGATTGCGAACGTCGCCCTTTTACCACAGGGCTGGTAATGCGTCAATCAGGCAATACCCCACCTACTGTGGGACAATACCCCACAAAAAGCGCGAGGCCCTCCGCCCGCAGACGGAGGAGCCTCATCGCCGCACCCCTTCGATGCCGAAAAATGGGGGAGATGTGCACGCACCCCGAGTCCTTGCGGACGCTTCACCGGCCCCGCAACCGGTGAACTGAGAGAATCACATCTCCCCTATAACCAGAACAGCTCAGATGCGCGCCTATTACCGTCGTTTACCGTTTCTTAACTTTTCGCGCCGCGTTCGCCCACCGTGGCGCAACTGGCTATACTTATCCCGCGCCGCGCGCGTTTGACGCCGAAGGAGGACGCCGTGCCCGAATTCAAGAACATCGTCTACGAGAAGAAGGGCCACCTCGCCTACGTTACCCTGAACCGAGAGGAGCGCCGCAACGCCATCGACCCCGCCACCTCGCAAGAGCTGCTTGACGCCTTCAGCGACTTCAAGTCCGACGACGATGTCTGGGTCGCCATCCTCACCGGCGCCGGCGACGTCGCCTTCTCCGCCGGCGCCGACCTGGTGGCTATGGCGGAGGCGTTCGCCGGCGGCGGTCAGGGCCCGGCCTTCAGCGTCCCCTTTGCGGGCATCACCCGCGGCTACGAGTGCTGGAAGCCGATGATCGCCGCGATCAACGGCTACTGCCTGGCCGGCGGCCTGGAGCTGTCGCTGTGCTGCGACGTCCGCATCGCCGCCGAGCACGCGACGTTCGGGCTGCCGGAGCCCAAGCGGGCGATCATCCCGGGCGCCGGCGGCACCCAGCGGCTGCCCCGCGCCGTCCCTCTCGCCTTC
>Ga0209751_10006447_pt1 | contig 10868 bp, 10 predicted proteins | sample RifCSP13_1_FD_184019 | JGI IMG/M metagenome (GOLD analysis project Ga0209751, IMG submission 184019) | Soil microbial communities from Rifle, Colorado - Rifle CSP2_sed 13_1 (SPAdes) (version 2) | ecosystem: Environmental > Terrestrial > Deep subsurface > Rock core/Sediment | place: Rifle...
TGCTCCACCTTCGTCGTATCATCACCAAGCACGGCCTCCATCCTGTCTCCTGGACAGGGGGGGTCCGTCACGACCCAAAGAACACGAACGGGTTGACCGGCTCCGGGGACGTATGGGACTTGGTCGTTACTCTCACGCCGGAGCCGGAGGTGGAGGAAGCGGGCGGCAGCGTCGAGTCGGTGCTCGTGCAAGAAGTGCTCGCCGATGTCTACGCACGCTTCATCATGGTGACGGCTGACGCCGCGGTCGGCGAGGCGCGGGCGCGCCGCTCGGCGGTCGCCCAGCTCGAGCACGACGATGGCTGGCAGCGACAGGACCTACAGGAGATCAGCGTCTCGCCGCAGCCCCAGGGCGGCTGGCTCTTCGAGTTTCGGCACGCCGGCGGCTCTGTCGCGTACGTGCCGGTGTCGCCACAGGGACAGGCCAGGGGGCGAGTGCGGACGGCCGAGATAAGAAGGGCTGCTCCTGCGGTATCTGCGAGTTAGCTCCTCGTCAGAAACAGCGCCAACTCCTCAAGAAAGCGGTCCATTGACACAAGCTGGGGCGCATGGCCTCCAGGCATCTCTACGACGTGAGCCTTTGGAAGCTGCGTGGCAAGCCCATCAATGACCTGATGCAGGAACTTGGCGGAGCCTGTCCCCTTCACCAGCAACACCGGGAACCCCACGGCGCGCAACCGTGCGAGGTCATCGTCATGCTCTAGCACGGCTGGACTATTGCGCAGCGATTGCCGGTGACGGACCCAGAGCGGCCACTGCGGGAGTTCTCGCACCGATTGTCCCGGTGGGGCCAAACCGACAGCCTGCATAAATTGTTCTAGCTGGTCTTCGGAGATGTCGCCGTGCAAGATCCGTAATACGGCCATCTCCTGTTCAGCTTCCGCATCCACTGTTCCTAACTTACGTAGCACCCAGATTGCCGGAGGCTCAATAAGCGTTAGGGAGCGGAGCCGAACCGCGTGATCGAGTGCATAATCGAGGGTAATTAGCCCTCCATACGACCATGCCACGATATCTATCGGGCCGCTCAGTCCGAGATCCTCTAGTGTCGCCGCGAGGGCTCGGCTCTCCGTTTTCACCGAGTAATCGGCCGGCAGCGGTTGGTCTTCCAGCCCGTACTGCACATTGAGCAGTTGAACGCGGACAACCTTCCTCGTCTGAGCAAGACGCCCTGCATGAGGCTCCCAGCTCAACCACCCGGTGAGCCCACCCGGCACGAGCACGAGCGGGGCGCCATCTCCGGCGACCTGTGCTTGCATTCTTTGCACGACTCTATCTTGACCTGAATGCGTCTCCTCTTTTCGTAGGGATGACTGGCGCATACTGACCTCCTTCCCCCATATCTATACTGATAGTAGTGTGGGCCTGTTAGCAGGAGGCGCGCATCGGGTAACTGCCCCATTTCTTGGGGCTGTTGTGTCTACTCCGCCCCAAGAACGTGACATTGCTGCCCTGATCGAACAGAGGGGGTCTCAGCTTGGCTGTGAGGTTCTTCGCCTGCGGCGCAGAATGACACGCTCAAGAATACCCTCAGTCCGGGCGGACCAAATCGTGCTGCATAGCGAATAGAGCAGCGCCCGCGCGGGTCGAGACGCCGATCTTGCCGTAGATGTGCTCGACGTGGTGGCCGACGGTCTTGGTCGAGATGCTCAACCTGCGGGCCATGGCTGGATTCGCGTTACCCTGGCACAGGAGCCGCAGCACCTCGACCTCGCGGTCGGTGAGTCCAGCCGGCCAAGTGGGTCTGGTCCGAGTCGCACTCTGTCCAGCGGCGCCCAACACAGCCTGGACCGCCTCGCCGTCCAGCTTGCCAGCAGCCGCTTCCTTCCTCAGCTCCCTGGCGGCTGCGGCCTTCGAGAGGGCCTCGCGATAGGGGCGCTCCTGGGTCATTGCCTGGTAGGCATCGGCTGCCGCCAAAACGCGGGCCGCGCGAGAGAGCGAGGAGGCGGCACCGCCGCGATGATAGCCCGAACCGTCCAGGCGTTCGTGATGGGACCCAGCGAGGGCGGCAAGCGGCGCAAGCCCAGAGGAGCGGGACAACACCCGCTCGGTGAAGTACGGGTGGAGGCGGACCCGCTCCCACTCCTCGGTGGTAAGTGGGCCGGGCCTTTCCCAAATCCCATCCGGGACGGCTGTTCGCCCAAGGTCGTGCACGAAAGCGGCCCTCCGTAGCGCAGTTGTCTCTCCCTCGCTGAGGCCGATGCGCTTCGCAGCCGCTTCCGATAGCTCCGCTACTTCAGTTGAGTGGCCGTGGGTGAAAGGAGACTTCAAATCGGCGAAATACGCGAAGGCTTGGAGGATGCCATCGAGCCGAGCTTCGGGGATCCGCTCCTGCGGCGACGGCTCCTCCTGCAGAACGCTCTCCCAAATAGATTCGCCCTCGAGTTCGGCCACGAGTCGCTCACCGTGCTTCAGGAAGGTATCTGACACCATTGGATCATAGGCCTTGCCCCGACGCCGACGGAGGGCGTCTTCAGCCATCTCGGTCCCGCCGAGGCGGTGCATGATCTCCACGTCCCGAGCAACGATCGTGATGCGGACCGACAGCGGGATTGCTTCTCCCGCCAGGTGCCCCGGGAATCCTTTGCCATCCCAGCGCTCGAAGGCATGCCCCAGCGCGTGTTGAATCGCCTCGCCGAACCCCATGCGGTCGGCTAGCATTCGCGCGGCCTCACAGTGAGCGGTGACGGCCCTCTCGCCGCCGCCCGGGTCAATCACAGCGCCAACTACGAGGCGTGTCCGCCGGAGGGGTGGGCTGCCTGCGCCCAGGTGGCGGACCATGTAGCCGAGCATCTCGGGCATTTCGCCCATGAATACCGCGGCAACGCCCGCGTAGAACGCTAGGTCGTCGCCCCCAGCGAAGGCGGCGGTCTCATGAGCATTGGCGGTGCACCCGACGAAGCGCAGGAGAGCGAGGTAGTAGACCTCGGCAAGCTCCGCGTTGGCGAGGCCAAGCTCTCGCCCGAGACGGACCGCGAACAGACACGTACGCAGCGTGTGCTCCATCGGCTGGCCGGTGCCGAGGTCGGTGGCGAGGGAAAGGGCCGCGACGAGCTCGGCGAGGCGATAATCGCGGTGCTCGCTGGACGTCATCAGCGGGCTATGGGTGCTTGCATCAGGCGTTCCACAGCGTTCCACACTTCATCCATGGTGATGCCGAGCATGCAGTCGGCCTGCCACCGGGTGGGACGGAAACGCCCGCCGACGAAGCAGGGGCTGCAGTCGAGGCCGTGGTAGACGACGGCGCGAGGCGTTGGGCCGAGGGGGCCGTCGATGGCGGGGCTGGTCGGCCCGTAGAGGCCCACCACCGGCGTGCCGACGGCGGTCGCGAGGTGGAGCGGGCCGGAGTCGTTGCCGACAAAGAGGCCGCAGCGCTCGATCATCGCCCCGAGCTGGCCCCAGGTCGTCGTGCCCGTGAGATCGAGCACGCGTTCGGGGTCGCCGAGCAGCGCCCGAACCTGCGCCGAGGAATCGCGGTCGCCCGCGTCCCCGATGAGCACGACGCGCCAACCCGAGTCGAGCAGCCGGCGGGCCAGCGCGGCATATCCCTCGGCGGGCCAGCGCTTGCGCAGGAGCACCGTGCCCGGGTTGACGCCGCCGCCCGGATGCAGCGCCGCCCAGCGCTCACTCTGAGCTTGTCGAAAGCTCTGTCCTCTCAACTGGCCGGCGGCCCAGGCGCGGTCTGCATCGCTCGGGGTGAACTCCGGGCCAACCTCGCCGACCGGCAGACCGATGGCTCGGACCACGTCGAGCATCTGCCCGCCCCGGTGTGCAAGGGGATCAAGCGGCACGCGGACGTTGAGGGCGAAGCCCCGCCCCTGGCTATCGAGGCCGGCGCGCACCGGGATGCCTGCCAGCCAGGGAGTCGCCGCGACGAGGGGCGAGGGGTCGAGGACGACGGCGGCCTCGAAGCGCCGCGCGCGCAAAATACGGACGAAGGCGAGGTAGTCGCGCCGGGCGAAGCGGGGCACGCCGATGTCGCCGCAGTCGATGACCTCGTCCACCTTCGGGTTGCCGGCGATGGCGGCGCGGGCGAACGAATGGACGGCGAAGGCCAAATGGGTCTGGGGCAGGGCGGCGCGCAGCGCTGCTACCACCGCGCTCGCCAGCAGCACGTCGCCCAAACAGCAGGACCGGACCACGACCAACGAGCGGGGCTGGAAGGGCTGGGGGGCTGGTCGCTGCGGGAGCAGCGCCCGTAGGCCCCGAGCGGCGAGGGTGATCGTGGTGTCGCGGAGGGTCATGAGACTAAGAGAACTCGCTGAGCAAGTCCAGCGCCTGCAGGACGCGCTCTATACGCCCGGCTCTGTAGCAGTGTTGCCCTTCTGCGGCCGGTTCGTGGCGAACCGGCTTCTGCCGGCGGAAGAAGTTGCTGAGGCCGCTCGCTGGCGGAATCACGCATACCTGCAAGAACTTAGGGCTTCTGTGTATTAGGAAACCGTTGTACTGTGCGTGCCTTCTCTGGAGGTCACCAGAGACTGAACATTCCCGCCAGTTCAGCACACCAGCTATTGTTTCGTAATGATCATCTTTTTGTGGGTCCAGCTTTGAAAGCATAGAAAAGTTCCTCCTCTGCAGGGTGCATGAGGTGATAGGACCGTGGAAAAGCGCAGGTGGCCTCAGGGTGTGACCAGAACGAACGTGAGCTCGCCGTCGAGGGTTGGCTCGCCGTTCACCGACCCGCGGACCGCGCCCTTGCCGATAGGCCCACGACGCCGTGTGAGCGTCACCTCGAGACGCAGGGTCTCGCCGGGCATGACCTGACGCCGGAAGCGCAGGCCGTCGATGCCGGTGAGGAGCGGTAGCTTCCCCTTGTTTTCGGGCAGCGAGAGGATGCAGACGACCCCCACCTGGCCTACCGACTCCACCATCAGCACGCCGGGCAGGGTGGGCCGACCTGGGAAATGGCCCGCGAACCAGGGGTCCTCCGCGCGGATGTCCCACTCGCCCACAGCGCGGACGCCGGGCTCCAGCTCAAGGATGCGGTCGAGGAAGAGGAAGGGAGGCCGGTGGGGAATGATGGCCTGAATGGCCTCGCGGTCGAGCATCGACTTCAGCCCTCCCGGCGCGCGAGGACGAAAAGGTGCGCGGCCTGCGGGTCAAGATAGTCCTGCTCTATTTGGCTTTCAAGGATGGCGAATCCAGCCTGGCGGAGCAGGCGCTGGCCTTCGGGGACGTTGTGGTGACTCCAGTACATGCGGCTGCCAAACCAGTCATCCTCCCAGCCTCCCGGTGTGTCGCCCGCGCCCAGGACAGCCAGCAACATTCCGTTTCGACGTAGTAAGGCCCTGATGGACTCGAAGAGCGCGGCGTGCTCCCACCGAGGGACGTGGATGATTGAGTAAAGGGCGACCGCGCCGTCAAAGCTGGCGGGCCTGAGGGGCAGGCTTCCCATGTCCGCCTGCAGCAGTTGGGCAGAGGGCGTCCGCTGAGCAGCGTGGTGTAGTTGGCCCCGCGACAGGTCGAGCCCCACGAGGGCGGCGCGCTCGCTCAGCCAGGGCAGGTAGGAGCCGCCGTCGCCGCAGCCGATGTCCAGGACGCGTGGGTTCCGTGGGAGCGAGCGCAGGAAGGCTTCGAGATATGCCCGATGCGGCGGTGGCTCCTTCGGCGACGCCGACCAGCGCGCTCGCCAGCGCGTGTCGTACGCAATCCGGTCGTAACCGTCGGCCACGAGACGTTTCAGGCTGACGGTTGAGTTGCCAACCGTTGGCTCTGGCATGCCGGCCCTATCGCACGGCTGAGCCAGGGGCGATGGGGAAGCGGCCGCGCTCGCGGGCGGCCTGCAGCAGGCGCTCCACCGCTTTCTCCGGATAGGGGAAGGTGCCGGGCGCCACTCCGACCTCCCGCTCGAAGCCGTGGAAGTCGCTGCCGCCGGTGGGGATAAGGTCGAAGCGACCGGCTGTGGCGACCAATGACTGGACCTGCTCGGCCGTGTATGTGCCGTAGTAGCTCTCCAGCCCAACCAGACCGGCGGGCTTCAGGTCCGCGAGAAGCGTCTCAAGGTCTTGAGGGCCGTCGAATGGGTGGGCGACGACCGCGAGTCCGCCGAAGCGCTGCACGAAGGCGACGGCGTCGGTCGTGAGCAGCTTCGGCCGCTCGGCGTAGGCTGGGCCGTCCCGCCCGAGGAAGCGGTCGAACGCGTCCTGCACGGAGGCAACGTACCCGCGCTCCAGCATGGCCTCGGCGACGTGTGGCCGGCCGACGGCGCCGCCCGCGGCGATGGCCAGCACGCGCTCCCAGTCCAGGGCATAGCCGAGGGCGCCGAGGTTCTGGACCATGCGGTAGCCGCGGTCCTCTCGGTCCACTCGCATCTGGGCCAGCGCTCGCTGGAGCTCGGGGTCTTCGTGCTCGATGAAGAGGCCGAGGATGTGGACCTCGTTGAGGCCGAGGTCGCTGCTCATCTCGATGCCCGGGATGAGTTGCAGGCCGAGTGGGCCGGCCGCGGCGATGGCCTCCGCGAGGCCTTCGGTGGAGTCGTGGTCGGTGATGGCGATAATCTGGAGGCCATTGCGGGCCGCCAGGGCGACGAGGTCTGAGGGACTCAGCTTGCCGTCGGACGCGGTGGTGTGGAGGTGGAAGTCGCCGCGCATCAGGCCAGCTCGCGGTCGATCCGCTGCATGGCCTGGGAGCGGCCGCTCTCGGCATCGAGCTCGATCAGGACCGCGTTGAAGATCACAGGGCCGTGCTCCACGGTGATGAAGCGGTTCGGCACGCCCGTCAGAAAACGCTCGATGACGGCCTCCGGGTCTACGCCGATGACGGAGTCGCGGGCCCCGCTCATGCCGATGTCTGTCACGTAGGCCGTGCCCTTGGGGAGGAGACGCGTATCGGCGGTGGCGACGTGGGTGTGCGTGCCCGCGACGGCGCTGACGCGGCCATCGAGGTACCAGCCCATCGCGACCTTCTCGGAGGTCGCCTCGGCGTGGAAGTCGACCAGGACGACTGGGGGGTGCGGCTCGGCCAGCAGCTTGTCCATGGTCCGGAAGGGGCAGTCGAGGTTCAGGTTCATGAACGTTCGCCCCATGAGGTTCACCACAAGAACGTTGCGCTTGGCGAGGGTGCCCTGACCAGGCACGCCCGGCGGGTAGTTGAGGGGTCGCAAGATGGGGAGGTCGCCTTCAAGGACGGGGAAGATCTCGCGCTTGTCCCAGATGTGATTGCCCGAGGTGAGCACGTCGGCGCCGGCGTCGAACAGCTCGTGCGCCGTATCGGGCGTGAGCCCTACGCCGCCGGCGGCGTTCTCGGCGTTGACGACGATGAAATCGAGGCCCAGTTCAGCGCGGAGCGGGGCCAGAAGAGCGCGAACGGCGCGCCGTCCCGCCCGCCCGACGACATCGCCCACCATCAGGACGCGCATGGGTCCACACCATTACTTCGCGTACTCAACCGCCCGCGTCTCGCGGATCAGGGTCACCTTGATCTGCCCCGGGTAAGCCAGCGTTCCCTCGATCTTCCTTGCGAGGTCCCTGGCCATGCGCATGGCGCCCAGGTCGTCAACTTCCTGGGGTCTGACGAAGACTCGTATCTCTCGGCCGGCCTGGACTGCGTACGCCTTCTCGACCCCCTCGAACGTGCTGGCCACATTCTCCAGGGCCTCCAGCCGCTTGATGTAGTTTTCAAGCGATTCCTTGCGCGCGCCGGGGCGAGAAGCGCTGATGGCGTCGGCGGCGGACACGATGGCCCCCTCGATCGACATCTCATCTCGCTCGTGGTGGTGGTCGTGCACGGCCCGGGCGACCTCCGGCGAGCGCATGTGGCGGCGGACGAGCTCGTCGCCGATCTCGTCATGGCCGCCTTCGACCTCGTGGTCGACCGCCTTGCCGAGGTCATGGAGGAGGCCGCCTGCCTTGCAGACCTGGACGTTCGCGCCGATCTCGGCGGCGAGCATCCCGGCCAGGTGAGATACCTCGATGCTGTGCTGCAAGACATTCTGCCCATAGGACTGCCGCCACTTCAGCCGGCCGAAAATCTTGATGATCTCCGGAGGCAGCGGGACGCCCGTCTCGCGGGAGGCGCCCTCTCCCTCTTTTCGAATCGTGTCGTCCACTTCGGCCTTGGCCTTGTTCACCATCTCTTCGATGCGGCTCGGGTGGATGCGGCCGTCGACCAGGAGCTTCTGCAGGGCGATGCGGGCGATCTCCCTCCGGACAGGGTCGAAACAGGAGAGCGTGACCGCCTCGGGCGTATCGTCAATGATCAGGTCGACCCCGGTGGCTGCTTCCAGGGCACGGATGTTCCGGCCCTCGCGGCCGATGATCCGCCCCTTCATGTCATCGCTGGGAATGGGGACGACCGTCGTGGTCGTCTCGGCGCAGACCTCAGAGGCCAGCCGATGGATGGTGAGGGCGAGTATCTGGCGCGCTCGCTCGCCGGCCTCCTCGCGGATGGTTTCGACCTTCTGGTAGGCCCGACGGAGAGCCTCATCCCGCACTTCCTCCTCCACCTCACGAAGCACGACCTCCCGCGCCTCGGTGCGGCTCAATTGGGCCGCCCGCTCCAGCTCTTGCTCTCGCTGCGCCTTCAGCTCATCTATCTGGTGGAGCCGCTGGTCCTGTTGCTCCTCTTTCTGGGCAAGAGAGTGCTCACGACGCTCGTAGCCCTCAAGCTTGCGATCGAGGGCCTCTTCCTTCTGAGAGAGCCGGCGCTCCTGACGGAGCACCTCCTGGCGCCGCTCTCGTACCTCGTCCTCTCCCTGCGCGCGGAGGCGTAGCGCCTCTTCCTTCGCTTCGAGCAGGAGGGCTTTTTCGGTGCTGCGGGCCTCCTCTAGGATGACCTCAGAGGTCTGCCGGGTGGCTGCCAGTTGACGGCTGGCCCGTCGAGCGTAGTAGAGGGAGCCCGCGATACCGCCAACGGCCAGAGCGATGAGGCTGACAAGTAACAGAAGTCCGATCTCCATGGAATCCTCGCCTTTCCCGCGGGTCCCGGATCGGCGGCAGCGCTAACCGTGAGCCTAGCAGATACATGTCGAGGTCAGGACGGCGCGTCCTGAGCAACCAAGCCGCGACGCAGCCCTTTGGCCGGTCTTGGCGTCTTCTGCATCGTTGATGTGGGCATTGAACTAGCGCGGTACGCGGTGCCGATCCCGCAGGTGATGATGCTGAGACTATTATTGACACAGGTGTCATGGTTTATTTGCTTGTAGCATACCATACTTTGTGCCGCCGTTCACGCTCTCGCCTGGTGAATCTGCCGAGTTATCCCCAGGTTTGGCTCGTTTGACGCCCCAATGTGCCTTCGCTAAGGTAGTAGCAGAGGAGCGTACCATGGACGGCACCTTCCGGCTCGGCGCTATCGGCGGCATCACCATCGAGATCCACTACACGTGGCTTCTCGCCTTCGTCCTCATCGCCTGGACCCTGGCGGCCGGGTTCTTCCCGGATTCGTATCCAGGGTTTGCTTCGCAGACCTACTGGCTGCTTGGGCTATCCGCCGCGCTGCTCCTCTTTTCCTCAGTCCTGGTCCACGAGCTCGCCCACTCGTTTGTGGCGCGCGCCCGCAATATTCCGGTGCAGAGCATCACGCTCTTCATCTTTGGGGGCGTCAGCAACCTGCGGGCAGAGGCCGAGACGGCTGGCGCGGAGTTCGTCGTTGCCGTTGTGGGCCCAGCGACGAGCTTTGTCCTGGCGGCGCTCTTCTTCATCATCGGCCAGGCGGTGCCCGAGCGGGGGCCCCTGGGCGCCTTACTTTCCTACCTGGCGTTCATCAATGTGCTGCTCGGCTTGTTCAACCTGCTCCCGGGCTTCCCGCTGGACGGCGGCCGCGTCTTGCGTGCCGCGGTCTGGAGGGCGACCGGGGACGTGCGAAAGGCGACCGACATCGCTGCGCGCATTGGCCAACTCCTGGCCTTCGGCTTCATCGCGTGGGGAGTGCTGCGCATCTTCAGCAACGACCTTTTCGGCGGTCTCTGGATCGCCTTCATCGGCTGGTTCCTGAACAACGCTGCCGAAGCCAGCAGGCGGCAGGTGGCCCAGCAGGCCTTTTTCCAAGGCGTACGGGTCGCCCAGCTCATGGATGCGACGCCGGATACTGTTGTTCCCGAGACCACGGTGGCGGACCTGGTCTACGGACACTTTCTCGGAAAGGGTCAGCGTGCTGTCGCTGTGTGCAGCGACGACCAACTGGCCGGGATCGTCAGCCTGACCGACGCAAAGGCCGTGCCGCGGGAGCAATGGGCCACGACCCAGGTGAGCCAGATCATGACGCGGGAGCCGCTGCACACGGCGCGGCCCGGTGATGACGCCGCTCAGGCGCTCAAGGTGCTGGCCGAGAACGGCATCAACCAGGTGCTCGTCACGGAGGACGGCCGGCTGGTCGGGCTCCTGAGCCGTTCCGACCTCATCCGGTACATCCAGTTCCGGGAGGAGCTGGGTATCGGCGCCGCCGAGACCGTCCGGAGCGGGCCCAGACGCTAGTCTTCTCGACTGCCTCGGCCCCTATTCGCGGCTGCTACGTTTGAGGTACATCCGCACCGACATGTCGTAGACCGCGGCGATGCTCCGCTCCTCCGTCTGCTTACCGCCGGTCGCCGTCTGGGCCTCGAGCGTTATGCCGGGGCCGTGCTTCGATAGCCGCAGAAGCTGGAGGCCGCCGATATCCAGGTAAGCGCCGAGGGCGCGCAAGACCTGAGAAGGGCGGTAGAAGTCGGGCATCTGGCTGCTATCCTTGCGCTTTGCTTGGCCGGCGCGCTCTAACCTGTCCAGCTCCTGAGGGGTCAGGTACTCGGGGGGCGTCTCGGCTGGTGGGGCGGCCTCGACGACGTAACCGCTGCGGTCCGTCGTGACCTGGAAGTCCCGCAATTGCAGGGTCTCGACGGTTTGGCCCACGACGCGAAGTTGCTGGGCGTAGCTGATGCGGTTTCTCATACTGGCC
>Ga0209751_10006452_pt1 | contig 10866 bp, 12 predicted proteins | sample RifCSP13_1_FD_184019 | JGI IMG/M metagenome (GOLD analysis project Ga0209751, IMG submission 184019) | Soil microbial communities from Rifle, Colorado - Rifle CSP2_sed 13_1 (SPAdes) (version 2) | ecosystem: Environmental > Terrestrial > Deep subsurface > Rock core/Sediment | place: Rifle...
AAAAGATGAAATTGTTAAGTGTGGTTGAGGAAAATAAGCCTATGTACAAAATTACTCTTGCCGCAGACCCAGAATTAATCGATCACATCGGGAAAAAACTGGAAAATCAGTCCGATAAAGCAGAAGGCGCGTCGCTCGATAAAATATCAGAGGATCAAAAGTTATCCGAAATTGTCAAAAAATTGAATTGGGAGATATTTATTGATAAGAAAGAATACTTTACAAGAAAGATTGTTGTCGATGCCGAGCTTGAATTTGATCAAACTAATTTTAGTTTAAACTTATACGAACCGTTAAATCCGAAACAGAATACAAAAGCAAATATTGTTTTTGTAATTAAGCTTAATGATTTTGGCAAAGATATAACTGTTGTCACTCCCGAGTCCGTAATCAGTTTTGAAGAATTCAGCGAAATTCTGTCGACCATAATTAGAGATATTTATGAAGATACACTTAAGCCTTAAACCTCAGTCATCAATTCAAGAGTTCCGGTTGACAATATAAGTTTACCTTACTATTATTCGCCTAATGGAAGACTATGTTTTACCCGGTGAAGTCAATCGTTCGAGTTCTAAAAACGAAATCAGTAAGACAAAAAAAATATTTCTAATTACTTCCGTTATATTATTCTTTATTGCAATCGGAATTTTTTCGTTTGTATTGGGTAGAAACACTACAAAAGAAAGTGGAGAAACTCCTACACCTAGCGTTATTCCTACGCCGACAATTGTTCAGATATCCGAGACGCCAACTCCTGTTTCGACCTCCTCCGCAACGCCGACGAAAAAAATAGGTTTATCGCCAACACCCTCCCCTATTTTAAAAAGCATTATAATTCCTTCTACTTCCGGGTTGGATGGTTTCAGATCAAGCAGTGGGGGTGGTAATAACTCATTAGAAATTCGCGCTGGGAGAAATATAAACTTAGTTTCAAGAGGTTTTGTCAGCTTTAGTCTTGAAGATATTCCGCAAGGAGTAACTATTAAAGAAGCCGTACTAAAAGTATATCAATCCAAAATAATAGGAAGTCCATATTCGGCCGGCGGAGCTTTAAAACTTGATCATTTGTCTTTCGGAGACTCGCTGGATTCCTCCGATTATGGAATGGCGGCCTTATTATCTAACGTTGCAACTCTTTCTTCAAATACAAAAATAGAGTGGAAAGAGGCAGATGTTGCCGACATGGTTCGCGACGACTTAGCTATTGGCCGCTCGTCAGCACAATTTCGAATTCATTTTACCACTGAAAACGCTGGTGGAGACGCTACCGGAGATTTTGCTTACTTCGATTCCGCAAATACTTATACCGATAACTCCGGTAATAAACCCCAACTCGTTATTAAATATCAATAATCCGTCTTATTGAATTCCGATATTTAAAAGGAATAATATTATCCTAGATATGTGTTATGTCAAATCTTTTCTTAAAATATTTTTCTTATTAATAATAATTATTTTTCTTCCACCCCGATATGCTTATTCAAGTTATTTGAACGATTTTAGCCCATCCCAACAGGATGCGATCAATAAAGCTATAAGTGAGGATGAAGATCTAGGCGAGCTTATAGAATACGCACCAGATCTTATTAACTTTGAAGAAATTTTCAAAGATTACTCGTTCCAACCGTCGCTTATCTTTAATCCCGGCGACGCAAATGGAGACGGGATTGTAAATATGATGGATTACATAATCTGGATAACTTTTTATAATAAACCTTATTCTCCTACCTCAAATGTTAATCCTGATTTTAATAATGACGGAAAAGTTGACGGAACGGATTTCGTTATTTGGCTTGGTAACTATAATAAATTCTATCCGACCCCAACAAATGTTCCTTTTCCTACACCTACCCTTAGACCAACATACACACCTACTCCCACTCCAAGATCTACAACCTCAGTCACTCCTACACCAAAACCTAATATTATTCTTATCGTAAGCGACGACCAAAGACACGACTCAATTCAAAAAATGCCCTTTCTTAACAGTCAGCAGGAAAATTGGTTTAGGTTCCAAAACGCTTTTACAAATGTATCTTTGTGCTGCCCTTCAAGAAGCACGATATTAAGCGGTCTATTTTCACACCATTCCGGAGTCGAGGACAATGGTAGTAAAAGGTATTTTGACGAAAATGACAACATTGTAACAAAACTTGATAGCGCAGGCTATACAACGGCACTCATCGGAAAATATCTCAATAAGTGGACCGGCGAAACTGATGAACCTTATACACCACCGGGGTGGGATGTTTTTACACCTTTTATGGACCCTATTAGCTATTTTAACTATAAACTCGTTGAGGAAGGCGTTGTAAAAACTTACGGAGATACGCCAGCTGACTACGCTACCGACGTTTTGGGGCAAAAGGCCTTGAATTTTATTACGGAAGCCAAACAACCCTTCTTTTTGTATTTTTCTCCATATACACCTCACTCGCCTTTTATCCCCGCTCCCAGGCATGTTGGTGTCGATTTAAGTTCCGTAACACTTCCTCCCAATTTTAATGAGGAAGATGTTTCAGATAAGCCCGAATGGATAAAAAATTTACCGAAAAGAGATCCTCAAGAAATGTTAAAACATCTAAAAAATCAATACAGGATGCTGCTTTCTTTGGATGAGTGGGTAGAAAACATCTATACTGCATTAAAAGATCGAGAAATAGCCTACAAAACTGTAATCATATATATCGGAGACAATTCATTTTCACACGGCGAGCATAGAATAGTTGGCAAGATGTGCGGATATTCCTACTGCAATCAAATACCCTTGCTAATAAGGTACCCCCAAAATACGGGAAGAGTAATAAATAATCCAGTTTCAAACGTTGACATTGCACCAACGCTAGCAAATATAGCAGGAGTTAATCTAATGAATGTTGATGGTTTAAGTTTAGTACCACTTTTGAATGGATCAACACAACCTCCGGATCAGCCCAGTAGAGGTATTCTAACTCACTGGGGCGGAACCGGCGTATATGAACTTCCGCACTTCTGGGGAATTGTTACTGACAAGTGGAATTACATGGAATTAGCCACAGGAGAAAAGGAACTTTATGACCGAGTCAATGACCCTTATGAATTAACAAACCTAGCCAACATACCGGAATATTCTCAAATACAATCTCGGCTTCGTTTAGACCTTATTGATTTGATGAACCAATAGCATATATAGCCTTAAATTTGATATAATTACTACCTAGCTTCAGATTGAAGCTAGCTAATAGAAATGCTCCTACTATTTGCAGTTGGTTAATAGCATTTCAAAATGTTCTTTTATAAGGAGGTTATATGTCGGACTATTGGCGTGTCGATAGCGGAGTGTTTGATGTAAAACTCAGTAAATTCACGGTCCAAATCATCAACAGAAAGACCCGGAATCACATGTTCTACCTTCACGGGAGAATTCTTTTTCGATCAAAAGAAAATCCCATAGAATTCAGACATAATGATACAAAAACCGAGTGCAGCGTAAAAATAATGCTATCTTTCTTTGATGAACTTATCAACAAATTCAATGACGAGCATTCAGATATCTACGAAGCCCAAAAAAAATTATTGGCTGTAATAAAAGAAGTATTTAGATTATGGCTCAAAGCGTCCGTAACAAATAACTCTTGATAGATATTCAAATAAGGGAGTGGCGTTTATTATTCCAAGTTATCCGTTTAACGGATTTATTAAAATGTAAACCCCATTCCCTTTCTTTTTTTATTAAAGTTTCAAGAATATTTTGTACCAGTTTTTAAACATTTACATATCTGTTAAAATACTAGTTAGGTGATCCGTCTATGTTAATTAATTTAGATAAAAACCAAAAAACCTTAGGGCTGGAAAACCTATGGTTCGGAGAGGGGGCGATTATTCATGGTCGTAGTGATCAAGAAAAAAGGAGAGAGCGAAGACCGACTTATTGCGCGATTCAAAAAAGAAGTGTTGGATTCCGGAATACTTCAGGAAGCGCGTGATAGACAAAGATACAAAACGCCTTCCGAAAAAAGAAAAGAGCAAAAATCCCGGATTAAATTTCAAATAGAGTTGGAGAAAAAAAGAAATTACTAAATCTTCGTTATCTTATAATTCGGTTGACAATAACAGTTCTTTTAGATAGACTTCCTATAGTTATTTTATTCAGTTATGTTTGATCAGGATCCCAGTTTAAGAAGAACTGACGCAACCGTCGAGTATCAGATGTCTCTTGATAAGAAATTGTCCGGATTATATCCATTAGTGGACAATGGAGATTCAGATATACTTAGTCTATTTGAATCTGGAGAGCTGCGTTTTGTATCATTTCGAGTTAAAGGAAGCGTGATCGGAACAAGAAGCCGAATATTAACAAAGGCATTAGAAAAAGCCGCAAGTCAAGAAGATGGCGTAACTTACAGTGAGCACGGATCCGAACATGGTGTTTTCCAAGAATCTTTAAGAAGACTTGATAGTTACATTAAAAAAGGTTCGGTTAATGAATACTTCCAAACAAATATTCGTAAATTTAAGGGTGTAACGAAAACCTATGAATATCCAATAGAAAGGTACATCATAGAAAGTCCTCATTTTCAAAGAACAACCGCCCGTCCAAATCCACAACTTTATGCTAAAAAATTGAGGGGGGATGAAAAAGACATTACAAAAGCCTTACGAGATATATCAATCCAAAGAGGTATTCCTTATGCAATTTTAGCAGCGCTTTATAAAGGTAAAAACGATAAAGAAATCATTAACATATTTAGCGACAAACAATATAGAGAGAGATTGATGTACAAATTTGGAAAAAATGTTAGATTCGTCCACCCAACACATCAGGAAGACGTTGTAATGCTAAGACAGCTTTCAAGTAGACTAAGAGTTGTAACCAAAACAGGAGTCTACCCAAGCTATTCGGCCGACGATTATAATACTGCTTTACAAATATTAGTAATTAATGGTTGGTTAACCGAAGAAGATCTTAAAAAAAACAGGTTTTATAAATTTGAACAAACAACGGAAAACCCTTATATTCGGGGAGTCTTTTATGGCATGACTCAGTTTGCCCAAAAATATGCTGATGAAAATTACCTAGATCCAGCAAGAAGCGAATATATATTTGGTAAATATGAAAATATAGCCTCTTCCCGATTGCTTACCGCATTTATGGTCTTCGACTAATTTTCTTTGCTTCGACCGATAAAGGTTTCAACAAATTTTTTTCTGTGGTAACCAGTTATTCCATATTCTATTATTGCTTCACGATGTACTTTTGTTCCATACCCTTTACTATTAACCCAGCCGTATTTTTTGTAACGTCTTCTACTACCAATCTTTTCCATTAAAGTGTCGCGATATACTTTGGCGATTATTGAGGCGGCTGCTATTGATAGACTTATTTCATCGCCATTAACAATTGCAATTTGATTTTTTCTTCGCAATCCTCTTACGTAAGGAATATAAAAAGCGTCAATTAACAAAAAATCGACGTTGCCACCCAATCTTTCATTTGCAACTAATATTGCCTTTCTGAAAGATACTTCCGTTGCTTTAGTTAACCCGATTCGATTAATTAAACTAGCACTCGCCTCCCCAATTCCCCAGGTTAATGCGTTTTTCTTGATCCATTCAGAAGCTCTTTCCCTCTGCAACTTTGTTAACTTTTTCGAATCGTCTATCTTTACACTGTCTACGGATACTCCTTGTACATATAGGTTGGGGGTTAAAACTACACAAGCGGCAACGACAGGACCGGCAAAGCAACCTCTTCCAACCTCATCGACCCCGCCGACATTAATATAACCCCTTTTCCACAACTTCCTCTCAAAATAAAGGTTAGGAGTTTTATACATTAAAATACCCGGTAAGCCTGACGGTCGGGATCGTCTAATAAATTAGATAGTAGTTCGCAGGCACTTCTCAACCGTTTAGTCGCCTCAGCGGGCCTACGCTGTCTTAACAAAAGCTCAACCGACGGTTCTTCGATAACTTGCTCAACGCCGCCATAAGATAAAATTTCTCTGAACTTTTCTTCATCCTTCTTTTCGATTCCTGTTAGCATAACTTCTGCCGCCCTTGCGGGAATTAAAAAGGGGGCAACTCTTGCTCTTCGCAAAAGCGTGCTCGAAGCGTATTCTAATGTCTTACTGGTCGAATTAATCAGATTCTCCGGAAGGTTTTCCGGATTTTCCAAATATTTTGAATCGTTAAAAATCTGTGATCCCACTCCTCCTTTAAACCCACCCATATTTCTCATTAGCCTTTGGGCATCAGCCAGTGATAATCTGGTCATTTCCCTTTCAACCAGCAAAAACGAATAAACTCTATTGGATTTATCATTTATTAAACCCGAAGTTACTTGAAGTTCGATGGCATCAAACAAAGCCGATCGGAGCTTTAGTCTTGCCGCAGTGGGATTAAGGCGTCCCAATTTATCGTGCAGTGGAACACCTAAAAGTTTTTGGATAGTTTTTTGCTTGACAGCATCTCTTGCGTTAGTCAAACCGAATTCAGACAGTGTCGCGGCCAATTCCCTACCGATTTCAGAAAAAGTTTCGTTTGTAAGTTCACTGGATTTGAAAAAATCGTTCAATTGACCAATCCTTGAAATTAGCATTTTTGTTTGTTCAACCTCGGGACCGATATCTACTCCGTAATCGTGCATCAACTCATTCTGCTGCCTCATTGCCGCTTCCACTCCACCCCAGATTTGTTGAGGAACAAGCTGTTTTACCTGCCATGAGACAGGAATTTTTCCATTAATTGACATTTTTCCGACTCCCCTTCCTCCCAAAGGAAAATAAACCGTATCGTCTTTTTTAATTCTTCCATCGGTAATTTCCGCGTTTTCTAAGTCCGAATCATGCCACCTTGTTGTATACACCGCACCCGTTACCCGGTCATAGCGTGGAACCCAAGAAGGCATCAAGACATTTAATCCCTCCGGAGTTAACTTTGGAAGCTTTAAATAAGACGCTGATTCTGCGTCAATAATATATAAATCGGCCTCGCGCTGGGGTAAAGATTCTTTGAGTCTCCTCGCCCCTAAATCGGTTGCCAAATCAAAGGGTACTCCTTTTGGGGGAAATCCCCTACTTACCCCCGGAATTTGTGCCGGATCTAAATTACCTTCTTTTGTAATTCTACTCATGTCTTAATCCATATTATATCGAAAAACGCAAATTTCTTGTTTCCAGCTTACATTTCTGCTAAAATTCTAACCTAATGAAAACGATAGTTAATTATTTTAACGAGGTTCGGTCGGAACTTACCAAAGTAGTTTGGCCGAAGAGAGAAGAAGTGGTAAAACTTACCTTAACCGTTTTTCTAATATCCGGGATTGTGGCAGCTTATTTGGGACTTTTGGATTTCTCCTTTACTAAACTTTTGGAGCTTATCGTTTCGTTTTGAGAAAATTAAATAAACCATGAACGATCAAAATCAAATCAAAATAGATCAAGGAACAAATATTGCCGTTGATGAAAGAGGAACCGGGAAGAAAAAAATACCCGGTCATATTATCATTAACGACCAAGATAGCAGCAATGCAAACTGGTTTGTTGTCCACACAAACTCAGGTCACGAGGTTAGGGTCGCGGAAACTTTAAGACAAAGAGTTGAAACTATGGGCCTTGATAGCCAGGTATTTGAGTTATTAGTTCCCACCCAAGACAGAGTTGTTATTAGAAGCGGCAAGAAAGCAACTATAAAAGAAAAAATATTTCCGGGATATATGCTTATTAAAATGATAATGGACGATGCAACTTGGCTTGCGGTTCGAACAACGCCGGGCATTACCGGTTTCGTTGGTGCCGGCAAAACCCCAACTCCTCTTTCCGAGTCCGAAGTATCAAATATTCAAAAATTCGTTTCAGCCCCCGCCAAAAGATTTAAAACGAAATTCAGTAACGGTGAAGCGGTAAAAATTACGGATGGTCCCTTTTCTGATTTTCTCGGAACAATCGATGAAATCGACGAGGAAAAGGGTAAAGTGAAAGTTCTGGTATCTATTTTTGGAAGAGAAACTCCAGTTGAGTTAGACCTTCTTCAAATTGCGAAAGTGTAATATATATCAACCTCTTTTTTTTCTTAATTCGCTATATTTATCTGCTAGTGCGGAAAGTTCATCTAAAGTATACTTTTCGCAGTCAGAATTTGTTACAGAATTTACTAATGCTTCCCAAACGTCGTCAGACATTTCCGTATATTCAGACTGCTTAACAATTAATATTTCTCTTCCGCATATCCCAGTAATACCAATACCGCACCCAGTTTCCACACAAGAATACGTATCTTTATTCCATATTTTGAATTTTTTATCGTTTTCCACTCGGTAATTATACCTTTTTGGGATGATCTTTACATTAAATTACAAAGCTGTTAAAATTCGTCTACCTCGAGAATATTATATATTTTTCGAGGGAGATACGAACGAAGTATCGAGAAACTGCAAGTGATTCTCCTTTCTTCGTTCCCAACATACAAAATACAATATACAAATCATGGCTGGAAAAAAAGTCAAAACAATCATTAAGGTCATTTTACCGGCGGGTGCTGCGACTCCTGCCCCACCTCTGGGTCCGGTTTTAGGACAACACGGTGTGGCTATTATGGACTTTGTCAAACAATATAATGAGGCAACAAGTGAAATGAAGGGACAGGTTATTCCTGCGCTTATTACTATTTACGAAGACAGGAGTTTTGATTTTGAATTAAAAAAGGCACCTGTAGCTGAGATGATCAAAAAGAAAATTGGATTAGAAAAAGGTTCCGGAATTACTCCAAGAACCATTGTCGGCCAGCTTACTCAAAAAGAGGTCGAAGAGATTGCAAAAGAGAAATTGGACGATTTAAATACAGACGACCTTGAAGCAGCTAAAAAGATAGTAGCAGGAACAGCAAGGTCGATGGGAGTAAAAGTTGAAGATGGGAAAAACTAAAACAGCATTTGTCGGAGGAATTGATGATGAAAACCTCTCCGGCGAAGAAAAATATAAAGCAAGACAAAAGATAAAAGAACAATCTGCAGAAAAAAAGGCCGAAAAAGTTCATATTCCGGGACTAAAGGGCGGACAACGTATTGTTGCGATTTCAGCAGAGCCGGAAATTTCGGCTGAAGAATCTACCCAAGAAAAAGAAATAGAAGAGAAAGCGGGAGAAACAAAACGAGGCCCCAAAAGCAGAGGGAGTAAATTTAAGACTGCAGCAAAAAAGATAGATAGACAAAAACTGTATAATCTCGCAGAAGCAGTAAAACTGGTTAAAGAAACGTCTTTCACCAAATTCGATTCTACAGTTGAGCTACATCTTGTCGTAAAAAAAATTGGGTTATCGGCAAATGTTAATCTTCCCTATTTTTCGGGTAAGCAAAAAAGGGTCGAGGTCGCCGACGACGCTACCATCGAAAAATTAAAAAATGGAAAAATAGATTTTGACGTGCTTTTGGCCACAGCCGATATGATGCCGAAATTGGTTCCTTTTGCAAAAATGTTGGGTCCGAAAGGCTTAATGCCAAATCCAAAAAACGGCAGTCTAATTAAAAACGCAAAAGATGCCGATAAATTCTTGGGAAACACTCTTAATCTAAAAACCGAGAAGGGTCAACCTGTATTACATACATCCTTAGGAAAAGTCAGCCAAAAGGAAAAAGAGTTGGAAGAAAATACGAATGTGGTCTTGGAAGGGGTTGGAAGGAAGCAAATCCTAAAAGCCTATCTGAAATCGACAATGTCTCCTTCAATCAAGCTCCAAATTTAAACCTACACAAGGGATAAACCCTTGAATATGTGAGGGTTTATCCCTAACATTAAAATATGCCAGGTAAAAACGTTGTTAAAGTTTATGTAGAAAACGGTTATTATCATATTTATAATCGAGGAGTAGAAAAAAGAACAATCTTTCTCGATCAAAAAGACTACTCTGTATTTCTTAGATTTCTAAAGGAGTATCTACTGCCACCTGACCATCCAAATCTACTGAAATTCAGACAACTCACACCCAAAAGACATCCAATAAACTGTTTTGGTGAAATTAGACTACTCGCGTATTGTCTAATGCAAAATCATTTTCATCTTTTTGTAAAGCTTATTAAAAAAGACGCACTGAAGAAATTTATGAAAGCACTTTTAACTAATTACTCGATGTATTTTAACCACCGCTACGACAGAGTAGGACCACTATATCAGGGAACGTATAAAGCAGCACTGGTTACATCTGAACCTTATTATTTGCATATTACACGCTATATTCATAAGAATCCTTACGAGTTGCTTTCAAGGGATAAACCCTTGCAAAGTTACCCATACTCAAGTTACAAATACTACCTTACCAATAATTCTCCTGATTGGCTTGATATATCTGAAATCCTTAAAATGTTCAGATCTGCGCGTAATCTTTTCCCAAAAGATATTCTCTCTTATCAAGCGTTTGTGGAAAGTTATAAAAAGAATGAAAAAGAGTTACTTGGAGATTTAGCCTTAGAATAGGATCGTATTAGGGATCAACCCTAGAACACCGAAAAAAATACGTGGTGTAAGAAGATTGATTTTGACTTATGTTTGTCAAAAGTAAGGCTAAATCCCCCTACACCACAAATAATATTAAACCTACTTTCTACGCCTGGTATCTTTCCAAATCCAGTTAATACTGATCATACTGATCACACTGATCACCATGATTACAATTACTAACACGACCAAAGTGTAAGACAATCCATAAATTATTTTTGCTTCGCGAGGCGACATTTCGTAAATAACAGTAACTTTGTCGTTAGGACCAGGATGAATAAAGCGAATTACTACCCCGCTTTTTTGTGCGATGCATACTCCGTAGGGAAGAGTTATTTCTCGGAAGTGGTAAACCTCTCCATCATAGCCCTGAGGCCAGTCAACAGGATCCTCGATT
>Ga0209751_10006453_pt1 | contig 10864 bp, 11 predicted proteins | sample RifCSP13_1_FD_184019 | JGI IMG/M metagenome (GOLD analysis project Ga0209751, IMG submission 184019) | Soil microbial communities from Rifle, Colorado - Rifle CSP2_sed 13_1 (SPAdes) (version 2) | ecosystem: Environmental > Terrestrial > Deep subsurface > Rock core/Sediment | place: Rifle...
TTCATTTTCTAATTTTTATTCCAAGTTTTATTTTTCCATATGATAACAAAATAGCTCCAATAACAATGATGAACGTTCCTAACAATACTAGGTTATCATTCAGTGCTGGATATGGACATCCGCTGCCTGGCGGACAGAGAGACGGAAGATAACGGTATGCAAAAATTCTGTATTCATAATCATATATGGTGTAGATAATGATAGATACCCCAAAAATGATGCAAATGATACTATAAATTGAAGACCTGTTCATCTTATTCATTAAAGATTTATTTCGTTGCTTTTTAGAGATTACTTACAAATTGTATTTGATTTTGTTTGTAATTTATGAAAAATATTAGCTAAGAACTGTTCATTGTATTTGCAATTCCACCTTCAAAAAATCCTTGTTTCCCAAGTGATTCAAGACGAGTCCTCAAAATTGTTTACGATTCACAACCGATTCCGTCTTTATCACCATCAAACCTGTGTGGGTCTGGTTGTAAGACCACAAATTTCCTGTATGTAATATCGCCGCAATCCAAGTCCGGCGGTGGAGATGGTATGCAGACAGTAGGATACGATGGATCACAATTGTTTTCTTCTGTTGGAGTAGGTTGGACCGGGACCGAAGATTGGGAAGAAGATTTTTCACAACCTATTCCATCATAATCAGAATCAAACCCATGTGGGTCTGGTTGCAAAACCTGAAAGTTGGTGTACGGAACATCACCGCAATCCAGGTCTGGCGGTCGAGGTGGAATGCAAACAGTAGGATAGGAAGCATCACAATTGTTTTCATTTGTTTGTGATGGAGTTGTTGGTTGTGGAATTTCTTTAGGTCTACAACCATATTCCTGTGCCCAAGATTCACCTGAGAATTCGCTTGTAGAGCAATATTGTGTTAGGATATTTGCATAACCATTGTAAAGTAATTCAGAGTTGAGAACCTTGTCCCCACAATACACCTTTGCTAAAACTCTGCCATATTCATCCATTGGTTGCAAGTCATCCTGATCTACTAGAATACTAGAACCAACCGGACAAAGCTTTTCTGTAAATAGTGTAGCTTGAGAATATCCTGGTTGATTAATTTCAGGAGTGTTTGTTAGTGATAAACGAATTTTCAAATTTCCAGTGTAGATTGTATCTCCATCTACTATTCTAGTTACATATTCAGTAAGACATCCAGCACTGCCAGCACAATCAAAGAATTGAGGTGTTTCTTTTTGTATTACTGGAGGTTGTTCTGGTTTAGGTTCAGCTACTTTTTGTATCACTTGAGATTGTTCTTTTTTAGATTCGTCTCCTTTTTGCGTCAAATCAATAAAGGCCTGATTTGCTTCTCTCTGCTCTTTTTCTATTTGATCTTGTTGAAATTCACCGATTCCAGTCAAAGCACCGACTATAACAACCACTGAAACTACCACAGAAATGGCGATCATTACTACTGGTTTCGTGAATTTTCTAGACCGTTCTAGGAAATAAGAATTATTTTTTCAAATGGTTAGATTTCACTTTCTAGTTACATAATACTTCAAATTATCAACAATTATTTTTACATCTTTTTCAGATAATACATCTTGTCTATTTTCAAGAAATCCATTTATTTTCTCTAAACTTGACCCAAAAACAGAAAATAATAACTATTAATGAAAAATATCATAATGGAAAAAGTAGATTAACACAACAAAATTCATTTTCATTTTCATCTTGCAGCTCTTCTTACAATTCTTCTTGCAGCTCTTCTTACAATTCTTCTTGTAGCTCTTCTTGTAGCTCTTCTTACAATTCTCCTTGTAACTCTTCTTGTAACTCTTCTTGTAACTCTTCTTGTAACTCTTCTTGTAACTCTTCTCGCAGCACTTCTTACAATTCTTCTTGCAACTCTTCTTCGAGCCCTTCTCTTAACTTCCTCTGAAGAATCAAAGTCGTCACCGGTACTCATAAACTTCCAGTTTTTTGTAATATCAAGGTAATAAAGATAGTTATAGCTGACCCTATGAGAGAGGAAATGGCTATGTTAAGTAATAACCAATCATGTTTTCTCCTTTTTTGCATAATCTCATAACTAGTAATTAAGGCACCTTTTATTTTGTTTTTAAGCTGTGGAATAGATAAATCCACATGATCATTATTTGTTTCACGTGGCTTAATAAGATGAAATCTGAATCTTACAAACAAAAGAGGAATGCAGGAAGCAACAGCAATTGTCAACAACACCATTGGCAACCATGCTATGATTATCTTCCAAGTCTCTTTCTCAAAATTGAAAAGAAAGTCAAGGTATTCTTTTGAATTAAGGATTATGCTGATAACAGTTATGGAAAATCCAATTATTAATCCGCCTTTAGTTTGGGTTGATTGAATACTGCCTATTAATTGGTTTATTCGCTCTCTAGTAAGGTCAATAATGATTTCATTGTATTGTTCTCCACACGAAACGTTAGAGTTTAGAGTCTTTTCATGAGAATGATTAGCATCCCCCATCCTTACCAATGGACATCTTCCATCGTTACATATTATTATTACCGATATCGTCCCACTCTCTCAGTAAAATCTTGAAAAAAATATCCTTCTTTTTCAGATATTCAAGAAGCGTAATTTTAATCATTTTTAAGAATCAACTCGCTAGCCTTAAAGACATCGGTTTTTGGGATAGACAAACAATTTTACTAGACCGATTCTGATCTTAAAGATTACTACAAAACCTGAGTGATTTCCAGCAGAAAGGTCACTTTTTTAAGTTACTTCATTTTTTGATTCAATCAAAAATCAAGTTTAGATTAAACGACTAACATTGTCCCGCTTATGGACATTCGGATTGGATGCACTGGATGGAGTTATGAAGGTTGGATAGGCCCATTTTATCCACATACACTAAACCAGAAAGACCATCTAAAGCACTATTCTTCGATTTTTGATATCACTGAGGTAAATTCAACATTTTATCGAATTCCAAGCCAATCCATGACTCTGAAATGGTACAAAGATACTCCAGAAAATTTTGTTTTTACAGCCAAGCTCCCCAAGATAGTAACTCATGACAACAGACTAAAACCTGGACCATACCTTGATCAATTCTTACAATCAATAAAACCATTAGGACCAAAGATGAAAGTTCTTGTTATTCAGCTTCCACCTTCTTTATCGTTTAACGAATCAAAAGAGAAGCTAGATAAAATGATAAATCATCTTCCAAAATCTTATCGCTATGCGATAGAAGGCAGACATGAATCCTGGTTTAGTGATGATGTCTTTGAGTATCTTCGGGAAAAAAATGTCTGTCTTGTCTGGAATGAAGTGGATGGTGTAGAAAATCCAGCTCCCGTTACTACAGATTTTGTTTACCTTAGATTGATTGGTGACAGGAGTATTTCCGATGATCAGTTTGGAAAAATTCTCAAGGATCGGACTATAGAAATGAAAAAATGGATTAACAAACTCAAAAACGCTAATGTTCCACTGGCAATGGTTAATTTAAACAACCATTTTCAGGGTTTTGCTCCAAGATCAGCAAATCAGTTTAGAAGATTGATGGGCTTTGACGAACTTAGTTTTGCAGATAAAAAACAAAAATCCTTGGGCGATTTTTAATTTTCAAATGGTTCTAAAATAGACTTGCAACACTCATCCAACAATTCAGAATATCTTTTTGCATCATACTTGTCAGATGATACCATCTCTATTGGAACAACTCGCTTTGATATCTTTCTTGAATAATCATTTATCACATATCTTATCTTCTGGCCTGGTGCAATAGAACGACCCGCCCACTTTAGCTGGTTTACTGCATCTGCCTGTATTGTGTTGCTTTTGTGTTCTCCAGTCCCTCTTGTGACTCTATTAGTAAAAACAAGGTCTTCAAGAGGTATTTCGTGCCTGAAAAGGCGCTCTCTGTACCCTTCCTGGATTGCTCTTGCCTTAGAAATTGCCTTTTTTATCTCTGATACATCCTTGCATGATGCAAAAAGATTGAGAATTTCATTCTGACACTGGTTGAAAAACTCCGGAGTATCATGCCTTCTTGTTTCTGTACCACGGAGCTTTAGCTCATGGTTTTGGTTTGCACCAAAGTATCTGTTTGGAACCGGGACAATCTTGTTTTCTTTTGATGATACAAACACAATCCAGTTGTATACATCTAGCGAAAGATCAAACCCTGTCTCTTTTGCAATCTGGTTTCTCAAATTATCATATTCATTTCTGGTTGCATCTTTTTTGTAAACCCATAACGAGTCCACAATTCCGTGCAGTACTTTGAACCCATTCTTTTCTGCTATCTTTATTGCTTGTAACAAAAGACTTCTTGCAAATGCACAGACTGCCATATGTGCATCTATTCTTCCAAATTTTGCATTATTGAATCCTAAATATCCAAATGATGTTACCAGAATCCATTTCAGTGCCGCTTTTCTCTCCTTGTATAGTTTTAATTTTTCCTTGTCCTTTGTTGTTTCAATTAATTCCGTATATTTTTGTCGCTTGTCTAGTAGTAGTTCTAGAGACTGTGGAACAATTCCTTTTCTTTTACAAATATGGTAACCAAGCTCTGGTACTACATTATCAGAATCTGAACAACACTTGCAGTCAATTGTCTCTGCTGAAATGTTCTTCTTTAACATGATATTTCCAAATAAAGATGCAAAATCAACTTCGCCAACATTTTCATGTACTCCAATGATTGGTTCTAGGATTAATCCTCCACGATCTCCAATTAACAGATCCATTCTATTTTTTACAATTTCTGAAACTATTGGCTTCCATGGAATAAGCAATCCTCGTTTTGTTGCATTATAGAACTGGATTGAGCTCATGCATTTTCCAATAGATGCCCTTGCTGCAGTCTGAATGGGTAGTCTGCAAGTTCTTGCTACCTCATATACTCCCTGAATGGATATCTCATCCTTCCAGAGGGTGCAATTTGACATGTCAAGATGGATTCTGCCTAGTAATTTTGTAGCCGTAGGCTTGAAGTGTATTTGTCCATATGAGAAATAGGACGTTCCCTCCCTTTTTGGCCTTGAAATGGTATGGTCCTTTTCTCGTCCCAGGACAAGCTTGTCTGAAATGTGGTTTTCAGCTGCCCTTTGTGCAAGATATGGAAAATCCCAAGAATCTCCTTTTTGTGTAATGATGTAATCTGGATCGATTTCTTTTATGAGATCAACACAATCAAGAATCATCTTTTCTTCTGAATCTGACTGTAATGTCGTATCATTGATTTGGATAGATTTTATTTTATCAGAAAATGTTGGAATCATTTGAGTATTTCTTGCATTCACTTTGAATTTTATTTTTGTAAAAAGAGGTAACTTGTAATCTGTCTCTTCAATATCTGAAAGTTCCTTCCATGTGTCTTGAATTTCATATTTGCCTAGTGGATACATGTCATGTTCATACAGGTATGTTTGCTCTGGAGGAATGTCGACGTTGTACAGTTTGTAAACTCCAAAAGAATCAGTCTCTTCTATTGTTTTTGCCAGCTTGACAAGCTGAGAAGAATCTTTTACTGTTAATTTTAAAACTTTAGATGTATTAAGATCAGAGACCTTTTCGATTCTGTCAACCCATTGAATATTTTTTACAAGATCAAGTGACTTTTGATCTTTTAATAAGACATCCATCTTTTGTTTGCTGCTTGAAACATAAAGTGATGGAGTCCATTCTTTTTCGATTCTAAATGTCTTCTTGTTTTTAATCCACAAGACGATCCTGTCACGTAGTGGATATACATCAAATAACCATCCTGTGATCATTTTTTCATTTTTAGTAAAAATTCTATCATTTGTTGTTGCGTTAAAATCAATGACATTAGCAGCGATTCTGTAGTGTGTGGTTCTCCTTTGACGTTGATTGCCTTGATGTGTCTATAACATTGCTGAATCATTTTATGGAATATCTCCCCGTCCTCTTTTCTTAGACTGTCCTCAAACGCCTTCCAGGATTCAATTTCCTTTGAGAGAAGGTCATCTTTAGGAAATAGGCTCAATGGTACATCCTAGGCACAAAATTTGCTTGAAATGGTGAAAAATCATGGCTAAAAGAATGGGTTGGAGCCTGACTGGCCTGCACGACATCATACAGGCTGAAATGTACAGTCTGGCAATGGCAAACATTTCATCAAATGCTTTTCTCTCCTTTTTGTCTAGTGCTGCACGAAACTTTCTCCATTTTTTTTCTTCTTGGTACAACGCAATACGAAAAGAAGGAATAGTTCTTCCCATGATGTCACCTATTGAATTTTTTCCAGATCGTCGTTTTGTAAAGTGATACAGTTGTGTCTTCCCTGACTGATTACATCAACTGATAATGCATTGTTATGTGGTTTTATTGTAATTGTCGTAGAAAATAATTTGAAGATCATTTCGTCAAATCTGGTTGTAGTTCCTAGTGAAATAATTATTAGACAATTTTTTATTTTTTCTAATGATTTTATTACTTGTTTTAGAATTTGTTCCATCTCTCTTGCATCAAGATATGGATCGTTTGTGAAATAGTACAAGAGATTAGTTATTACAACGACTTTTACGTCATAGTGCTTGATTGCATTTTCTAATTCACATGTGACAAAATTTGCTAGCTGATACACAGTAAATGTACGTGAAGAAAATATTCCATGTAGTGCTTTTTTCACATCCAGTCCGTATTGTTGTGCAAAATCTACACACTGGTATAGATCAGAGCTGTTTGCTCCATCAATTAGTAATACTTTGGTATCCAGTCCGCCATACCTGATTGGAAGTTGTGCTCGAACACATAGCCTCTCAATTAGTTTTTGTGCATTTGTTCCTGTAATGCAAATTTTTTGGTTTATTGTAAGAAAGTGTAGAGTTGAATCTAATGGTTTGATATCAAAAGTTAGTTTTGGAAAATGCGATGCCTTTTGGAAAATAGGATAGAGTGTTTTTGGTTGCTGGTTTAGTGGCCGTCTTTGTAGTGTCTCTGATAGCAGTGTACCGCAAAATGGGCATGGTTCTATGGTATCTAGTGAGAGTGACTCTTCTGCCTCTTTGAGTATGCCATTACAGTTTCCACAATAGTACTGTAGTATTGATTTTGCCAAGACATTTTGAACGGTATTTTTGGTTTAATAGAGAAGGTAATTCTGTAATATCCTAGTGCGATCAAATCATTATCTGGCTACATAATACTTTAGATTATCAACAATTTTCTTTACTTCTTTTTCAGACAATACGTCTTGTCTATTTTCAAGAAATCCATTTATTTTTTCTAAACTGGATACTAAAACTGCTCTGTAATTGTTATTGTATTGCATATTGTCTTGAATTGATAACAGAACGTTTGTGACTCGAATGTTCTCTATTATTGATTTTAATGTAATCCATAATACACGACCCGCTCTGTCTGTTTGCTCATACGGGATTAATTTTTCATTATTTTTTACATAACTATCGCTCCAATAATTGTTAAATCAACTTTTAGTATTGATTGTCAAGTCTTTACGATACGAGTCCTGTATGACATGCCAGTTGGTTTAGTACGGTTTCGTGAACATGTCATTTTCACAGGATTCTTTTTTTCTTAGCCAATTTAATTAGCTCTTCAAAATCTTGTCTTGGAATCATAGGACAATACTGTCCCCAGACCCATTTGCCTCTCATCTTGGGTTTCTTCCCAATTATGTAATAACCAATACGTATTTCCTTTTTTCCATCTTCAAAAACAATTTCTTGCAAAACAAATATTTTTTCTGGGTTGTCACTTTGAGAAAGTTCCACCTGTTTATCAATAGTGAATCCTTTTCTTATGCCGTTTATATCAGTGACTTTTCCACTCCTCTTAGGTTTGAGTTCTGGAAGATTCAAATCCTGTCAGAAAGGGAATTGTTTGTTCGTATATCTCTTTTCAAGTATTTATTCGAAGGGAAGCGTTTCATGATTTGGCAATACTAAATTTTGTTTTTTCATTAGAGATAACGCCAACAGGTATTGCCTCAACTACTTGGAAAAGTAATAGTTTCCCAAAATATGGTAATGTAATCTTGTCATCGTGGGTTACTGGCACACCATCTAATGCGTCTTTCAAATACAGCTCAGTAACTGGTGGAATCGGCTCTTGTGGTTTTACTGTAACGTGTTCTGTAATGACTTTCCTTGTTTTTTGTACTGAAAGATTATCTCCTCTTGAAATTCCTGCATTGTGCCGAGATAGGTAATCGGCTCGCAAAATTCCTTTCCCGTCATCTGAAGGATAAACAGGGAGACAAACCGCCAAAGTTTTTCTGGAACCTTTGATTTCTACTATATCTCCCGTTCTTGCATTTATGGAGTACATGGAATCATAATCCATCCTCACTATTCCTTTTCCGATATCTCTAGTGTAGGCGTCTTCAACTTTGAGTGTAGCTACTAAACCATTCATGTGATTGGTAATCATGTTTTATTATAACAAAACAAGTTGAAAAGAGTTGTGGCAGCAGATCGTTATTGTATCATATGCAATGATATTTTTTCTCTCATATTTTTTCAGCGCAGCTTATTTTTGATTGGTTCATCACTGACGAGTTATCATTTTTTCATGATGAAACCAGAAAATCTGGACTGGCATTAAGATTCATCATGAACTTCAGGCAATTCTGCAAGTGCGGGTAGCAAGCTTATTTTCTTTGCTTCTATCTCCTTCCCAGCTAGCAGTGCTTTTGTATTGCCTTGAATTGCATTTGCTTCAGAATTAATTCTTGAATAAAGACCGTGTCTTTCTTTCCAAGCCTTGAAGTGCTTTTTGATCTCGTCCATCAATTCCTTGTATAGTGAAACACTATCCTGTATAATTGAACCTACAGAATTGGTGAACTCTGGGCTTTCTAAATATGAGAGAATATTTTTTACTACTTTTTCTCTTTCCGTTTGCCCTAATTTCATATCAGAAATCTGGACAATTTGTTTTCTTAGTATGCTAGCCACATATAGAACTCCTGTAGAATGTACTATTATCACCCCTTTTTCTACAAAAAATCCATTGGTACCTTTTTTCATTGCATTAGTTACTAGTACTCCAAATTCTGCCTTTCGTTTTTGCTGAGCATCGTAGATCTGCTTAACATGTTTAGAAACATAATTTTTTACCCGTTTGCATTCAAATACTATGGTACCTACAATTTCTTTATCATTTACAACACTTTGGACTATATCTCCTCCTTTTCCTGTATTAACAAACCTGTCATCTTTGAAACGCTTTTGTAATTGTTTCATCAATTCCTTTTCATATAAAAGTCCTTCAATCTGAGGTGTTGCCTTATCTTCTAACTGCTTTTCTAGTCTTTTGATATTTTCATCTAGCTGTATATTTTTCTTGGACAATTTTGAATTTTCACCCTTAAACTGAGAAATAGTAGACTTTAGACTGCGTTCTACGCGATTATACTTTGCTTTAGCATCAGACAAAGCACGTTGCCTTATTGTTTTGGTATCTTTTTTCATTGAAAGCTCTAGTTTCTTTTTGATTTTCAGCTCACGTGATTTGAATTTTAATTGTTCAGATGTGTGTGCTTCTTTAAATGCTCTGGCAACTCTCTTATCTGCTTGTGATTCTATCTTTTTTGCACGCTCCTCTAAAATTTCCATTTTTGCTTCAAACTGACGTGCCTTTTTCTCTACCGCTGACTTGATGAGTTTGCCCTTTTGAATTTTGAATTGCTTCTGCATTTTCTTTAGGTTTGCTCTTTCAGTCTTCATTTTGGCTAATTCTTTTTCTTTTGCCTTCCAAATACCTGTTATTTGCAGATACACAGAATTAGAAACTGGCTGATGACAAAGAGGGCAGGTATATTTTGATCTGATCATGATAGGTAACAGAACAGAATTTGCTAGCAAGTTAAAAGAATTAGTGCGTACTTGAAAGATACCAATTTGATAAATTGAGTATTTTATATTCAACCATGAATAAGGAGATGTAAGAATTACATTAAATGTGGAACAACGAAAATAACCTTATTTTACATTGGATTTTTGTAAGTCATCAAGACTAGGTATAACCATATCATCAAAAATTCGTTCATCACTTAACCAAATGCATGGAATGTTATTGTCCTTGCATGCCTGACCAGGCTCCTTATCTTTCGTAATTAGTACCATTCCATTTTCTTTGGCAAACATCACTACATTGAAATCATTTCTAAATTTTTCATCAGTTCTTTTGCAGTTGATTTTACTACAGATTCCTGATCTTGACTTTCAAATGTTCTAAAAATCCACTTGTTATCAAGAATTTTTTCTACTTGTTCTTTTGTCAATTTTGCCATATTACATACTCCGAAGCCGTTTTATCCGATCCTCGACTGGTGGATGTGTATCAAAAAGTCCCTGAAAAATCAAGTTCTTGTCAGTCTTTTTTAACGGACTCGCAATAAAAAGGTGTGCAGTCGCGGGATTTACCACTCTCATTTTTGAAGGATCTTGGGCTATTTTTTCAAGCGCACTGGCAAGGCCGTCCGGGTATCGTGTTATGAGCGCTCCAGAGGCATCGGCCAAATATTCACGATGCCTTGAAACTGCAAGCTGCATGAGGGTAGCCACAATCGGCATGAATATCGCAAAAACTACCCCGACAAGAATAAAAACACCGGAGCTCCTGTCTCGTTCTCCCCGATTTGAACCTCCCCACATACGAAACCTGAAAAACCAATTCGCAAGAATAGACACAAATCCAACCAGTACGACAATAATCGTCATCAGACGAATATCGTAATTTTTTATGTGTGAAAGTTCGTGGGCGATAACTCCTTCTAGTTCAAGTTTTTGAAGCTTTTTAAGGAGACCCGTCGTTGCGACAATCACCGCATGTTCAGGGTCTCGACCCGTTGCAAAAGCATTCGGCGCATCATCATCGATAACATAAATTTTCGGTTTTGGGAGTCCTGTTG
>Ga0209751_10006455_pt1 | contig 10862 bp, 11 predicted proteins | sample RifCSP13_1_FD_184019 | JGI IMG/M metagenome (GOLD analysis project Ga0209751, IMG submission 184019) | Soil microbial communities from Rifle, Colorado - Rifle CSP2_sed 13_1 (SPAdes) (version 2) | ecosystem: Environmental > Terrestrial > Deep subsurface > Rock core/Sediment | place: Rifle...
TCCACGTCCTTCTGGTGGCCACCCTGCTGACGCTCGCGGTGCTGCTGCGCATCGCCGACCCGTCGCCCGTGGCGCGCCTCCGCCTGTCGATCTTCGACAGCTACCAGAGGCTCTCGCCGCGCGTTCCCGATCCCGCGTACCCGGTGCGCATCGTGGACCTCGACGAGGCCTCGCTCGAGCGCGTCGGCCAGTGGCCGTGGCCCAGAACTCGCCTGGCCGAGATCGTCGATCGACTTCGCAAGGCTGGCGCAAGGACGATTGCGCTCGACCTTATCCTGGCGGAGCCCGATCGCCTGTCCCCCGGCGAGCTGGTGCGGGAGTTCGCGGGCGAGCCGGATCTCGCCCCTTTGATCGACCGGGCGACCCGGCTGCCATCGCACGACGCGCGTCTCGCCGAGGCGATCGCAAAAATTCCCGTGGTGCTCGGCTTTGCCGCCGACGCCTCGACGCCGAGGTCGCCCGGCGCCCCCCGCGCGCGCCTTGCCGTTGCCGGCGACGACCCCAAGCTGTTCGTGCCGGCCTTCAAGGGCGCCATCGCGAGCCTGCCCTTGCTCGCCGAGCGGGCGGCCGGCCAAGGCGCGGTCAACTGGCTGCCCACCGATGATCAGATCATTCGCCGCGTGCCACTGCTGTTGACGATCGGCGGGGCGCTCTTTCCGTCTCTTTCGCTCGAGGCGTTGCGTGTCGCGGAACAGGAGACCACGCTCTTCGTGCGCTCGTCCGGCGGCAGTGGCGTTCTGTCGTTCGGGCAGAGGACCGGTGTCGAGACCGTCCGGCTCGGGGCGACCGTGCTCCCGACCGATGCCGACGGCCAGCTGTGGCTCAACTACGCGCGCGCCGATCCCCGCCGTTTCATTCCCGCCTATCGCGTTCTCGACGGCAGCTTCGAACCCAAGGACGTCGCCGGGCGCGTCATCCTCATCGGGGCGAGCGCGGCCGGGCTCCTCGACTTGAGGGCGACGCCGCTCGAGCCGTCGGTGCCCGGTGTCGAGATCCACGCCCAGGCGATCGAGCAGATGCTTTCGGGCGATCACTTGAGCCGCCCCGCGCTCGCGACCGGGGCCGAGCTCTGCTTCCTGGTCGCGGTTGGGGCCGTGGTTGCCTGGCTGATCCGCCGCTCGGGACCCATCGTGGCAGCACTCGTCGGGGCCGCGTCGATGGCCGCCGTGTCGGGAGGGTCCTGGCTTGCCTTCGCGAACGCGGGCTATCTGTTCGATCCGGTCTACCCCGGGCTTGCGCTCATCATTCTCTATATCACCGGATCGCTTTACACCTACGTCGTGACCGAATCCGACCGTGCCCGGGTGAGGGCCGCATTCAGCCACTATGTGGCGGCGCCGCTCGTCGACGAGCTCGCCAAGTCCCACGACAAGCTGAAGCTCGGCGGCGAGATGCGCGACGTGACCCTGCTGTTCGCCGATGTGCGCGGCTTTTCCAACATCTCCGAAGGAATGGATGCCGAGGCGCTGATCCGCTTCGTCAATCGGATCTTCACCCCGCTCTCCGACATCATCCTCGAACAGCGCGGCACGATCGACAAGTTCATGGGCGATGCCGTGATGGCGTTCTGGAACGCGCCGCTCGCGGACCCGCAACATGCGGCGAACGCCTGCCGGGCCGCCCTCGCCATGATGTCCCGGCTCGAGCGCATGAACGAGGACTGGGCGGCGGAGGCGGCCGCGCGCGGCGAGACGGCGCCCGTCGTGCGCATCGGCATCGGCCTCAACACCGGCGCCTGCTGCGTCGGCAATGTCGGCTCGCCGCAGCGCTTCGACTATTCGATCCTCGGCGACGTGGTCAACATCGCCGCGCGCCTCGAGGAAGCGACGAAGACCTACGGCGTGCCGATCATCGCCGGCGAGCGCACGGCGCAAGAGGCGCGCACCTTCGCGTTCCTCGAGATCGATTCCATCAAGCTGCGCGGCAAGGAACGGGCGGAGCGCATCTTTGCCCTCGTCGGCGACGAGACGGTTGCCGACACAGAGCGTTTCCGCGCGCTCGCCAAGACGCATGCCGCCTTCATGACGGCAATCAGGGCCAAAGACGCCAAAGCGGCCGCCTCGAGCCTCGCCACCTGCCGGTCGCTGGGCCCGGCTTCGCTCGAGCCCCTATTCGACTTTCACGCCCGCCGTCTGAAGCCGATCGCCGAAGCCTGAGCTCTGCCGGTGCCGCGATCGTGCACCGATCTGCAGGTCCATGACCGACGCCGCCCGTGGTCAGTACTTGTGGCCTTTCGGCATGTCGCTGCTTGGCTTGTGGCCCGAGTGCCCGCCGCGGCGCCCGATGCCGCCAACCCCAACGCCGATCACGATATCCATACCGCTCATGCCGCTGTCGTTGTCCGGCGAGCGCTTCTTGGCGGTCCGCGTGCTCTTCTTGGTCGCCGTTTTCTTCCTTGGCTTGTCCGGCTCGGTCTCGTGCGTGTTACCGGACTCGGGCAGGTTGCCGAGAATGATCACGTCGCGCGTCAGTATTGGATTGGGGTCGAAGCTCGGCGCCTTGACGACGAACGGGAAGGCGGTGTCGAACGGGACGTTCTCCTTGTCCGGAAGACCGGCCCACTTGACCGGAACGCCGACCTCGCCCTGCTCCGTCACCCGAATGAGCTTGCCGAGCTGGTCGAGAATGCGGCACCGGCCGCGGTCGTTGCAGACCTGCACCGATCCCTCGTGCAGAAGCAGCCAGGCCGCCCCGCCGGCGTGCACGAACAGATCCCAAATCGAGCCGCGTACTGTGATCGAGGCATTGGGGATGCGGATCACGTAGCTCGGCTTGGCTGCGACGCCAGTGATGAAGCGAAACGTGCCCTTCACGGCATTGAGCACGATCGAGCCGCTCTTCTTCTCCGGATCGTACACGAACGTGTCGAGCAGGAGCCGCGAGCCTGGGCCGAGAGCCACCTTCGTCTCGTCGTTGAACTTGAGCTCGCCCGAACCGTCGTTGGCGACCTCGATGCTTTCCTCCTGGCGCACGTTGTCGCCGGTCTTGAGGCTTCGCCGGTCGCGATCGAGCTCCGCGGTCACCAGGTTGACGACAGTGATCGCCGAACCGATCTGGTCGCCGGGCGCGGCCGCGACGGCGCCCCCGGCCAAGAGAAAGAGCGCGGTCCCGAGCGTCAGAGTTTTCAAATGCATGGCTAAAGCCCCTTCGGAATGGCAATTGGTTTTCCGGGCTTGCCGCTGCTCCAGCGAGCATATTGAGCTTAGTGGCGAACTCTAGCAGAACCGGGGACCGCACTCCAGTACGCCGCGAACGCGCCGCCGGACGCCGCCGGCTCGGCGACGGCTTCCTTTGTGATCTCTGTCAATGTACCCATGCCAGAGAACCGGTTAATGGCGCGTGAAGGGCGCATGCGCTGCGAGCGAGCCCGGAGGACGAGGACATGAAGCTGCTGATCTCGAGGGAAATTCGCCAGCGCGCGCTCCAGACCGCCGCGCTGGCGGGGGCGGTGATCGTCGGCGTGCTCCATGGTCCGGCGATCTGTGCCGAGAAGTCGGCGCCCGCATCGCCGCCGGGCTTCGACTACTGGCAGCCGGACTGGATGGTGCGCGAGCTTTGGGGACCCGGCCGGCTGCCAAAGGGGATGATGGCGCGGCTGCTTCGTCACACGACCTACATCCACAGCGGCGTCGCCCAGGAGTACGACGGAGCCCGGTCGACCGTGGCGCCGGGGCCCGAGTCGACAGCGGCCGGCGGCAAGCTCTACGCCAAGCATTGCGCGTCGTGCCACGGCACCAACGGCATGGGCAACGGTGACGCCGGCAGAGCATTGACCCCATCGCCCGCCCTCCTGGCGTACATGATCCGGCGGCCGATATCGGTCGACGAGTATCTGCTCTGGACCATCTCCGAGGGCGGCAAGCAGTTCGACACCGACATGCCCGCGTTCAAGGACAAGCTCGAGCGCGAGGACATCTGGCGCATCGTTGCTTACATGCGCGCCGGCTTCCCGGCCACGGGCCCCACCCCGCCCGCCGGGAACGGGGACTGATTCGCGGCCGCTTGACGCCGGCCGTTATAACCTGAGGGCGCCTTTGCGCTTGGCCTTGTGCTCCGGCTCGACGTGGATCACGACCTCCGAGCCCTCGATCTCGGCTTCCAGCGCCGCCTCGAGCCGGTCGCAGATCGCGTGCGCGGCCTCGACCGTCATGGCCCCCGGCACCACGAGATGGAACTCGATGAACGTCGCGCGCGCCGCCCGGCGCGTGCGGATGTCATGTGCCTCGAGCGCGCCCTCCCCGCTCGCCTTGATGGCGTGCCGGATCCGCTCCTGGATTTCGGCGTCGACCGACTCGTCCATGAGCCCGCTCATCGACGACAGCGTGATCCGGTAGCCGGCCCACAAGATATTGATAGCGACCGCAATTGCGATCACGGGATCGAGGATCGTCCACCCGGTGACGGCGGCGAGCGCGAAGCCCACGAAAACGCCAATGGAGGTCGCCACGTCGGTCAGCAGGTGCCATCCGTCGGCCGCGAGCGCGGGCGAGCGCCAGGCGCGGCCGCGGCTGATGAGGAACCATGACCAGAGGCCGTTCAATGCCGTCGCGAGGCCGTTGAGCCCCAGGCCTTGCGCCACGTCTTTGAGCGGGCGCGGCTCGATCAACGCCTCGTAGGCCTCGCGGAAGATGAGCAGCGAGGCAACGATGATCAGGGCGCCCTCGATGACGGCAGAGACATATTCCGCCTTGGTGTGCCCGAAGGGATGGTTCTTGTCGGGCGGACGCGCGCTGACCAGAATCGCGGCGAGCGCCACCATGCCTGTCAGCACATTGACGATGCTCTCGAGCGCATCCGAATAGAGCGCGACGCTGCCGGTCGTCAGATAGGCGGCGTACTTGAGGCCCAGCACCGCGGCGGCGACCGCGATGCTGCCAATGGCGACGCGCCCCGTCCTGTCCAAGGCCGACCGGGATGATGGCATGCTACGGCGTGCTCCGTCGTGCGGTGCGAAGCTCGGCGGTGTTGCCAGACCCTGCCGCCGATGGCCATCGGAATCTTCGCGAGGCAGCGGGCGGTCCCGGACGGCGCCGCGTGGCCGCGCCTCGCTTATCCACACCCATTGCGCGCGCCGTGCCTCCCTCACAGGCCCCGAATCTGGTGCTTAGGCGTGACTGCGCGAGACAGTCGGCCACGCGCGACCGGCTGATCCGCCCGCCCGGGGAGGTTGCTCCATGGCCAATTTCACGACCCACATCGCTGCCGGCACAGTAGTCGCCGGCGCCCTAGCGACGCTGACGCTCGCCGCCGACGTGGTGGCTCCGGAAGACCTCATCGCGGTCACGATGGCCGGCGTCTTGGGCTCCGTGCTGCCCGACATCGACTTGAAGGACTCACGGCCGAGCCGGGCGATGTTTGCTGGGCTCGCCGTGTTCTTCTCGTTCGCGGTTCTGTTCACGTATGCCATGCGATACTCGATCGCAGAGCTGTGGATCCTGTGGCTCGGCACGCTGGTCTTCGTGCGTTATGGTCTGCACACCGTCTTCCATCGTCTCGCTGTGCACCGCGGTATCTGGCATTCGATTCTTGCGGCGGTGTTCTCGGCCGCCGCCACCGCCATCATCTTCAAGCACGTTCTCGAACGACCGGACGGCGTGGCGTGGCTCGCCGGCGGCTTTCTGTTCATCGGCTACCTGGTCCACCTGATCCTGGATGAAGTTTACTCCGTGGACGTCATGGACACGCGCCTCAAGGCGTCGTTCGGCACCGCGCTGAAGCTCTTCGACAAGAGATATCCCAGAGCCAGCGCCGCCATGGCGGCCGCCGTCCTGCTGACGCTATGGGCAGCGCCCTCTCCCGGAACTTTCGAGGCGGGATTAGCGTCGCGCGATCTCTGGGCCGGCCTCAGTCAGCGCCTGCTGCCTCAAGAGGCCTGGTTTGGCATCATCGATCTGCGGGGCCGGCTCGCGGCCCAGCCGGAGGGAGCGAGCGCGATCACCACGGGGACGCTGCCCGAGAGTTCCTCGGAAGGCCTTGCGCCGCCGCCTCGGACCTCGGCGCCCTAGACCATGATCGCGTCTGACCTTATCGGTCCGACGCGTCGATCATGGTCTTAAACTTGTGACTTAGAGCGTAATTCACGTCTCGAATGAGTCCATCCGAGACGATCACGCTCTAAGGGCTTTTCTCGCTCGCCTGCGAGTGCCGTTCCAGCATGCGGTCGAGGCCTGTGAGATAGGTGCGGACCAGGTCGTCGACGAGGGCGCCCGCGCTCTCGGTCGAGATGATGGAGAGCTTGTCGGCGGTCGAGAGCGAGGTGATGCCGTGCACGCCCGCCCACAGCACCCGCGCCGAGCGCTTCAAGGTTTGCGGATCGGCTCCCTTCATCAGCGGTGCAAGCGCCTCCTCGACCTGGGTCATGAGACCTTCGAGCTTCTGGCGATACCAGGCCGGCACGTCTTGACCGCGCGGCATGTGATGCTCGAACAGAAGGTTCCACAATCTCGGATGCTGGTGGGTGAACTTGAGGTAGCTCTCGGCAAGGCGGTGCACGCGCTGGCGGGGGTCGACGGTGGGTGGAACTTCCGCGAGCGCCGCCGACATCCGATCGAGCAGCCGTCCTTCGATGGTCAGAACCAAGTCGTCGAGGTTCTCGAAGACATTGTAGAGGGTCCCCGGCGAATAATTGACGCGGCGCGCGATCTCGCGCGCGGAAAGGCCCGCATAGCCCACAGTCTCGATCAGCCCCGTCGAGGCTTCGAGAATGAGCTCGCGCAGCTCCTCTGCCGTGTGAGCAGAGCGCCTCCCCATAGTTTTGCGTCCTCGCCCTCTTGGACGTGAGGCCCGGCCTCAGCCAGAGGCATTGTGCCCGCATCGAGGCTACCTCGGCAACGACGCCGGCACGAACACTGTTTTCCAAACCGGGCGGTAATACGCAAGCCCGCATACCGCTCGAAGCAAGAGGCCCGCCCCCGAGCGGGATCGCCGCGGCCACAATGGGGCCGAGCCGTTGCGGCCGGGCGGCGCTTGCGAGCCGGGCAAGCCGCCCGCCTTGGGCCCCGTCGATCAGAAGCAGGTCGAAACGCAGTTATCGCCGTCGAAATCGACGCAGCTGTTGCGCGGCGACGCGATCGCCTTGTCGGTCCAATTCGCTTCGCCGTAGATGTAGTTCGCGATCAGGGGTTTGTACGTATAGCTCGACTCGACGACGATCACGCTGGCGCCTTTGGCGACGAGCCCCGACGACAGCGTATACCCCGCGCACTTCGCGGGCTGGGAGGCGCCGTTGAGGGAGGGGCGATTTGTGGTCGCCGGATAGACACGCGTAGTGGATGCGTCCGACGGGCTCGCCTTGACGGGAATGACCGCGAGCTTGAGCGTCGAGGTGTCGTAGGGACTCATGATTTGGTCGACGATCTTGTAGACAGCATTGAGATCGGCGCTCGTCATCGACTTCTCGCGCGCAACGAGGTCGGCGACCATGGATGTGACGAGGCCGAAGCGGCGGTCGATCGAGACCGCGCGGCTCACCTCGACGATGCCGATCAACATGAGCAGAATGATCGGCGCCACGTAGGCGAACTCGACGGCGGCGACTCCGTTAGCATCGCTCCCGAACGACCTCCAACGGGACTTGCGAGCCGTGCCGCAAGAGAGTGAAAACGCCATCTGTTTCTCCTACCCCACGAAGTGTGCGCCCGAACGGATGCGGTGTGACCTCATTGATAGGGCTCGGTCCTAAACGTCGTCGTGGCTTGGAGGATCGTCTTACCGGCGGCGGTCGCCGACGCGCCCGCCTGGGCCCACGGCCCGACCGTAAACATGTTCCAGATTCCCTGCCACAGGCTGCTCCCGAGATCCCACTGATAGCAGACCGTCACGAGGACGGTCGCGGTGGCGCCTCCCGACTGATTGGCGAGCAGGTCGGCACTGGCGCCGCCAGAACCCGTCAGCGTGCCGTTGGTGACGCACGGCGTCGGAGGATCCAGTGCCGCGAATGTGGCGCCGCTCTTCACATGGACGACTAGGTTGGCGTTGCAGTTTATGTAGCTGCCCGATTCGTCACAAACGAGCTGGCGGAAGCCGGCATTGGTCATGTTGCCCTTTTGGGCCTCGCCGGTCCGGATCTTCCGCGCCGCCATTTCGACGCCGTGCTCGAGCGAGCTCATGGTGAAATAATGCATCCCGGTGGTCACGACGCCGAGCACGAGCAGGAAGAAGGGGGCTGCAACGAAGGCGAACTCGACCGCCGTCGCCCCTCGCCGGTCGCTGCGCCAGCGCGTGATGAGCCCCTTCGGTCGGGGACCAGTGACCGGGCGCGAAAGCATGAAGCCTCCCAACTCGCTTGCCGTTACCGGCTGCCGCGTCGCTGGTTCATCTAAGAAAATTCGAATGAATTATGTATTGAAAGTTGGATAATTAACTGCGGATGGTGAATGGAGTACCGAGTTGATCGCCACAACACTGTTAGAAAGAAAGCATCATCCTGCCGGATCTATTCATGATCTGTTGGAATACATGATCAAGGTCTTGCGAAATTCATTCAAATTTTATCGATTCTGCCTGTCGTGACCAAGACAGAGTGCTAGGAGACTTCCCGCCATCTGCGAGTCGGCATCGGATTAGCCTGCGGGCAGCCCGGATCCGGGCCGCAGCAATCATCGGGGGCGCCGGTGCGTCGTTGTGGCCGGGCGCGGCAGCGGCCCCGCATCAGCCCGTCACTGGGCGGCCTGCGGGCCGGCCGCCGGGTCGGTGGTCGAATCGGAGAATCGCGTTTTCGTCGAGGCATGCTTCGAGACTGTATCGAAGTACGTCGCCTCGTCGCCAATGGTGAGGCTCGGAGAGCAGCTCGGCGTGCAGTTGTACGACTGCCGCGTGGCGGCCTTCATCAGGTTCACGGAGCTCTCGTCGTCGCGCTGGACCACGACGCGCTGGTCTTGAATGATGTTGCTGTCGCTGTCGAGGGCGATGATGTTCGTCACGCCGAAGGTCTTGCCGGTGACGACCAGAAGAGTTCCGCCCTGGACCGTGACATCGGCGATCGACGGGTTGCCGATGATGACATCGGCGACCGGCCGCGAGAGCCGCAGCAACTGCGATTGGTCGTAGCGGACGATGAGGTCGTTCGCGCGCGCGCTTTCGAGCCCGAGAGTGACCAGGGCGACAAGAGTGGCGGCAATGGCAGCGGCTCTCAGCGCGCTCGAGTCGTGGACGGCGTTCTTAGAGTTGGGCGACATCGGGGGCGGATCCTGGGTCTGCGTCTCCGGGCATTACCTCAGGAAGTGGTAAAGGATTCGTTCACCGGCGCGCCGTTTTGGCGCCGGGCACCGCGCGCCGCCCATCCGGACACGGCCCGTGACGGCCGGAAACCTCGATTCCCAATCGCCGGCTTGACCGGCACGACCACGCAAAGGCGGGTGCGGAAAACCGCAGCCCAATGCAACTTGGATCAGCTCCGTCCCCCAACCCCGGCCTCGCACCAGATTCACTCCAAGTTCATCGACTTGGCCAAGACAAAAGTGTGCAATTCCAGTTATAAACAAAATATTAATTAAACTACAAGATCGCTATTCTTCATGAGAAGACAGTATAATAAGATGATAACCAACCTTATCTCTAGCATTTCATGTCGATAGTATTTGAATTAATTTCATGACGTTCTTGTATTAACCATGCGTCTGGACGCATATAGCGAAGGTTGCTCCAGTTTTTACCTGAGTTTAACTGCCTAACGTGTAGTCTCCACATAGCTCTAGAGCGAGGGCATGGGTGCCTGGAACCACTAGATCAGATTGAAATTGGCCAAAGGGAGATCAGTCATGACGACCACACTTACGCGCTTCATGAAGGACGAGTCGGGCGCCACTGCCATCGAGTACGGCCTCATCGCCGCCATCGTCGGCGTCGGCATCATCTCGGGCCTGCAGGTCCTTAAGGGCGGCCTCAACACGCTGTTCGACAACGTCAATACCAACCTCGCGAACTAACGTCGGCGCCGGCGTTTGCCGGCCGCAGACGGTTGCGAGTACACTTGATGAGCTCGCGCTCAAAGCCGCCTGGGCCCAGTCCCAGGCGGCTTTTTTTCGATCCCCATGATCACCGCATCGAGGCGGGAGAGCACGCCGTCGCACAGGGCCACGCCCCCGACCGCGAATACATAGCTCGCGTGCGACAATGACCGTGGCTGCAGCAACGATCCGGGCCAGCGTCGCGAGAACGGCAGATAGCTGGCGCCAAAGCCCGCCGCGGCAAGATGGCCCGCAAGTGCGGGCAGCGCCAGCGCATTGACGAGCATGACAATGGCCGCCGGTAAAACCGCCGCTAAGGGCGGAGCCGATGCCTTTTATGAGCAACTGTTCTATGCCCGCCTTCGGCCGGCCTCCAAACCCCGGCCGGCCCCTCGGCAAGGCATCGTTTTCCATTCGTGCAAAAATTGATCTTTTGGCGTCCGCTCCCGCTAGCCCGCCTTAACGCTGGACGGATTACGCTTTCTGCCTAATGGCTCCCGAGTAGGTTTGGGGGCGGCTGCGACACCGCGGCCTGTCATTGGCTGGGGGCGAGGGGCGCAATGAGCCGGTTGATCAAGCAATTCACGGACGACGCCCGCGGCGCCGTGTCGATCGAGTACGCCATGATCATCCTGATCATCGGGATCGGCATCATCTCGGTCTTGAACCCCTTGCCGGGGAGCCTCAACGCGATCTGGGGCGGGGTCACGTCCAGCCTCAATTAGACCCATGGCCCGGGCGCCAGACCGCCGTTTCGCCGCCGAGCGCACCGGGCGATCGTTAAGGGTTGCTTAAGCACCATCGGCGAGACTGAGTCTCGGAGACGGGGCTCCTATTCAGAGCCTGCGGGAGTAAGTTCCGTGCTCGAGTACCTGCTGCTGCTCATATTTCCGGCGGCGATGGCGTTCGCGGGGG
>Ga0209751_10006456_pt1 | contig 10861 bp, 14 predicted proteins | sample RifCSP13_1_FD_184019 | JGI IMG/M metagenome (GOLD analysis project Ga0209751, IMG submission 184019) | Soil microbial communities from Rifle, Colorado - Rifle CSP2_sed 13_1 (SPAdes) (version 2) | ecosystem: Environmental > Terrestrial > Deep subsurface > Rock core/Sediment | place: Rifle...
TTTTGTCGAGCCCTTTCTTCACGGTAAAGAGCGTATATTCCTTCCTCCGTCCGTCAGGCTCTATGTTGATGAGCTTCCGGTACGACTCGTAGGACTCGGGGTTCAAGTTCCTGTCGATCTGCTTTAATAAGACCGCACCATCCACCGCGAAGGCTTCGAAAGCGGAAAAGAGGATAAAAATAAAGGCCAGGATAAATCTGTGCATAAGTCTCCTATATGTGGCGGAGCGCGTCTATCGGCTCCATCCGTGACGCCTTGAACGCAGGCTGAAGGCTCGCTATGACTGAGACGATTATCACTGTTACGGATATGAACAGGAGATCGTATGTGGTGATTTCAGCGACAAGGAGCAGCCCCGTTTGCTGACCGAAATTAAAGGTGATTTTCAGAAGATTAATGATAAGGACTATCGAAACCCCCACTATATTGCCGATAACAGCGCCTGCGACTCCGAGGCAGAACCCTTCTATCACGAACATGGAAAGTATCTTGCCCGGGAGCGTGCCTATAGCGGCTATGGTCCCTATCTCCCGTATCCTTTCATATACGGCCATTATCATGACGTTCATTATGCTGATGAGGACTATAGCTATGAGCATCAGCTTGATGAAAAACGTCATCACATCTATCATCCTCACTATATTATAGAAGGGTGAGAGCATCTCCCATGTATGCGCCTCGAATACAGGTTTGCCTTGGGAATTCAGGTCTTTCGAAAGCTGTCCGCCGAGCTTTTCATTGAACTTCCCCAACCTGCCGAAGTCTTTAAGCCTGACAGCTACCTCGCTTATCTCCATTTCATCCATCCTGAGAAGTTCACGGGCGTCCTCAATATGTATGTAGCCGTCCCTGCCGCCGGGCCCAGTGGCGCTCTGCAGGATTCCTCCGATCTTAAACTGTTTTCCGTTTACAGAGCCGTCCTTATTGGTCGTAACTACAACCACCATATCCCCGATATTTACATTCATCCCCTTCGCCAGGAGTTCAGGAACAATGATCTCCCCCTGTTTGATATTTTTCTCACCATTTACGATCCTTGAGGAAAGCAGAGGGACCGTCCTGAATTCCTTTTCCGGGAATACCGCGTTAAGCCGTATGTTTGTCGTCTCTGCGAAATTGCTGAAGCCGCCTCCGAACTTTATTCTCGGAGAGTAGGCCTCGATTTCGGGCTGGCTATCGAGCACAGCCTCCAGCCTTTTAATCTCTTCAGGCATTAAATTCATGGTCAGCGGCAGGTTTTCTATTGAAGCCACATAGCCTTTCCTGTGCACCTGCATGTGGCCGAGCATCGAATCGGTTATCTGCCCAATCATCATGTTCTTGAACGACCCGGATACGGAGATGAATACGAGGACGAAGACGACCCCGACTGTTATAAGGGAGGCCGTGAGCAGGGTCCTTCTCTTGTACCTCAGGAGGTTCCTTACGGCTATCTTGAAGAGATTACGCATTCCGGGTAGCCTTTCTGACTTCCTTTCCTTTCAGTTCCCCGTCTTCCAGCGAATAAAGTATCTCAGCCTCTCCGACTATCTTCTGATCGTGGGTGGAAAAGATGAACGTGGTCCTGAGCTCATCTCTCATCTTTTTCATGAGGGCGATTACCATGTACGCGGTTTTGTGGTCGAGATTGGCGGTCGGCTCATCTGCCAAAACGAGCTTCGGGTTGGGAACAAGGGCCCTCGCTACGGCCACCCTCTGTTTTTGTCCACCTGAGATCTGGTCGGGATACTTGTCCTTCTGCCCGGTCATTTCTACGGCGGCCAGAAGGGCCATGACCCGCTTTTTTCTCTCCGCAGCCGGGACGTTTTGGACCATCAGAAGGGGGTATTCGATATTCTCATATACCGTAAGGACCGGTATGAGGTTGAAGTCCTGGAAGATGAACCCTATGTTGTTACCCCTGAAAAATGCGCTCTCCTTGCGGTCGAGGCTGAGTACGTCTGTGCCCGAAATCTTCAATTTGCCGTCAGTCGGTTTGTCCAGGCAGCCTATGAGGTTCAGCAGGGTCGTCTTCCCGCTCCCGGATGGCCCTACGAAGGAGACAAAGGAAGAAGGCTCTATCTCGAAGCTGACGCCCTTCAAGGCCTTGACCTTTATCTCGCCTGCCTGGTAGTCCTTGTGTATGTCTTCAGCCACTATCAATGACATATTTTTCCCCTGGAAGCGTTATACATCACCTACCTTGGACGATCACACCTCGGTATTAATAAGAATTGGATTTAACAGTCTAAATATACCCCAAATTTTAATCTTTCGTAAAAACACTGCCATGCATACTCCGACAGCAACCCTAAGAGATTCAATACACAGCATGCTTTTTCGCCTGCCGTGTATTTATGATTCCTCAGTGCCTGTATCTTTCATGGCAGGCATTACAGTTATTAATCAGCTTGGAAAGGTCGGCAAAGGCCTTGTCCCTGTTACCCGCCCTTGCGGCATCCGCAATATCATCGGCCTTTACGTGCATGGCCTTGCCAAGCTCCAGAAACTCGTGCCCGACCGACTCTCCAAAAACGGAGCACATCTTTTCCTGTGATTCATTCCAGCCGAGGCTGTCCTTCGCGACCGTGGCGGCCTTTTCCATCTCATTTGCCCCCAGGGCGGCGGCAATATCGCTCACGGCGTCCAGGTGACTCCGCATTATACTTTATGCATGACCTTCATGGGCTCGGGTATTTTTAACTCGGTCCTGGTATCCTCTTTAGGCCCGCCCTCTTACATCATCATCTCGTGCATCTGTGAATGGTCCAGCGCAAATGATGTGCCTGCCGCGAGAAGGCCTATTACGGCGGCTGTCAGCAGCCTTTTCATAGAGTTCCTCCCCTGTTGTTTACTGTTCAAAATTGCGGTCTTACGATTCCTGTCCAATCGATGAGCATCCCCGATGCCCCTTCCTCATCGACTTTTCAAGCAGATCCATGAAACCTTGCCGCTGGTCATCATCAAGCATCGCCTTGATTTCGAGAATATGGGCCGCAACCCGCCTCTGCATATCCTCCTGCATTCTGCTTATCCCGGCTATCGTGGATTCGATATCAGCAGTATCGGCCTTTTCAGCTCGCATGAGAGCGAACAGTTCCTTTCTCTTCTCCAGAATCTCTTTTCTTCTCCCGTCTATTTCCGCCCGGAAAACGGTACCCCTCTCTTTCATGACAGCCGCCTGCTCGGGCCTCAGGGAAAGCTCTTCAAAAAAGAAGTAATTTCTTTTCATAACGGTGCCGAAAGGAGTTACCCAGTATCCGGATGAATGCCTGTAGTAAACGTATCCGGCGGCGGCGAGAACCGAGATATTCAGGGCCAATGATAGGATGAGAATGAATTTCAGGGCTTTCCTATTCATCTGAGCCCTCCGTCACAAGGCCCGCGCCGACAATGGAGTCCTGCGGCGCCGGGCTGAATACGTCCAGTGAAAGCGAAACGGCAGCGAACCCGTTGGCCGCGTAGTTCTGGTTATTCTGGGCCATGAGACTTTCTGCCAAAAAGCTGCCGGATATGGCCCCCGTCGCCATAAAAGCCGCGAGTGTAAGCGCCCCGGCAAACCTGACGATTACCGGATGAGCGGACCAGAAACCGCCGGCTTCCCCGGCCCGCGCTCTTTCAGGCAGGCTTCTGATTATACGCGTGTCCAGGCCGGGAGGCGCGTCGAACCTTCTTGACATTAAAACTTCATGTATCATCAAAAGCCCCCGATACTCGCTCGAGCAGCCTGCGCAACTCTTCAAATGCATCTCAAAAGATTCCCTATCTGCCGGAGACATTTCCCCGTCAAGGTATTCGGAAAGAAGTTTTTTTGATTCCGTGCAACGCATACAACCTCCTGCTATGCAATACGGTGGTGACCTATTTTTGTTCCCTGAAACTTAGAATATTTTTCAATTCCTCTCTGGCTCTGGCAATCCGGGATTTTACAGTACCAATCGAGACATCCAGGACCCCGGCAATCTCTTCATATGAGAGCCCTTCAACCTCTTTCAAGACTATTGCTGCGAGCAATTTGGGTGATAGAGACCTGAGCCCGGCATCTATCTGAAGACCGAGTTCTTTGGATTCATATGCTTTTTCAGGGGAAGGAAGGCCCGAAGGATGGTCATACTCCGATTCCTCCCCCTCTTTGGAGATTTTCAGGAACGAAAGAAAAAAAGGCTTTCTTCTATAATCGATGCAGGTGTTTACGGCTATACGGTAAAGCCAGGTGGAAAACGGGAAGGCGGGGTCGAATCTATCGATGCTCCGGAATGATTTGAGAAAGGAATCCTGGGTCGCGTCTTCCGCATCCCTTGAATTATTCAGCATATTTCTGCACAGGTTATATATCCTGCCATGATATTTACGGACGAGGTCATCGAAAGAAGCCCTGTCGCCTTCCTTGAACCTTCGTATAAGGCTATGGTCGTTCTCGAATGCCATTGATGTTATTACGCATGATCTCTTTTTTTGTTCCGTTACGAGGCGGCCGAAATGAACTACACCGCTGCAAGCAGCGGGTATCAAAAAACTCTATTTTGATTTATTCGCCGCAAGCGTCGGGGAATTCAACCCCAGAGATCAAACGAACATCCTCGCGGCAACGCGCGAGATATCCAAAAAAAAACCAAAAAGGAATCTCGTAGCTGACGGGTATCGACCCTGAGAGAACAGGAGCTTCGTATTTATCAAATCTGACATAATTCCTCGGGGGGAACCGAAATTATTTTCTTGAGCTTTTTCACGTCTCGACGGACCTCTTCGGAATCCTTGGCGGAGGCCTTGACCCATTTAAGCAGCCCACGGACGTTTTTCGGAGCGTCACGGCCTGAAAGTCTGTAATAGACCCACTTGCCGCGTTTTCTCATGCTAACCAACTCTGCCTCGTGCAGGATCGAAAGATGCCTTGAGACAGTCGAAGGAGCCAGGCCCAAAACAGCCGTGATCTGACAAACACAAAGTTCCCTGGAAGAAAGTGCCAGCAAGATGCGAACTCTCTTGTCATCGGCTACTGCCTTCAAAATGGACATCGTCAATTTCATGGCATCATAGTACTTCGATTTACATCGAATTGTCAATTGACATTTCGATAGATAACGAATTATAATTGACAGTAGGCCGCTCCAATATTGTGCAAACAGATTTTTTGTTGGGCGGCTTTCAGGGTTGGAGCATTATGGACTGGAAAAGCGAATGGAAATACCTGGCCGCGATAATCGCCGTATTCGCCGCTTTTTATTACCTGCCGGTAGGGTCTCCAAGGTTTGACAACTCGGTCCTTGAGGCTTTTCACCTTGCCAGGTGGTACGCGCAAGAGCATGTCATATTGTGCCTCGTGCCTGCTTTTTTCATTGCTGGCGCGATAGCGGTATTCGTTAGCCAGGCGTCCGTGATCCGGTATTTCGGGGCCAGGGCGAACAAGGCGCTCTCATACGGGGTTGCCTCCATTTCCGGCACCATACTTGCCGTATGTTCGTGCACCGTCCTGCCCCTTTTCGCGGGTATTTACAGGATGGGAGCTGGGCTCGGGCCAGCCACAGCCTTCCTTTATTCGGGGCCTGCCATCAATGTGCTTGCGATCATCCTTACCGCGAGGGTGCTCGGCTTTGAAATGGGCTTGGCACGAGCGATAGGAGCGGTACTCTTCAGCGTTATTATAGGCCTGCTGATGCACCTCATATTCAGAAAAGAGGAGGCCGGGAAGGCAGACGCCCAGGCGCTTATGCCTGAGCCGGAAGCAACGAGGCCGTTATGGCAGAACGCCGTTTACTTCGGCCTCATGATAGGAATACTGGTATTCGCCAATTGGGGAAAGGCGGATGCATCCTCAGGGTTCTGGTATGACGTCTTTTCAGCGAAGTGGCTTATAACCGGAGTCCTGTCGGTCGGGCTCGCGTTATCGCTCGTGGCCTGGTTCGGCCTCACGCCCGCAAGGATGCTCCTCATGGCGGCGCCGGCCGTAGTGCTTACGCCTCTTTTTTATCGAAGCCCGACGACTATCTTTGTGACAGGACTTTTAGGCTTGTCCGCCATCATCAGCACGCAGAAAAACGAACTGGGAGAATGGTTCAGCGCCACATGGGGCTTTGCCAAGCAGATACTGCCGCTGCTGCTGCTCGGAGTGTTAATCTCAGGGGCCCTTCTTGGCAGGCCGGGCCATGAGGGGCTGATACCTTCCAGCTGGGTAAGCTGGGCCGTGGGAGGCAATTCCCTCTCGGCCAACTTCATAGCCTCGTTCCTTGGCGCATTCATGTACTTCGCCACCCTGACTGAGATACCCATACTTCAGGGGCTCATCGGGGCCGGCATGGGAAAGGGACCTGCGCTTGCGTTGCTGCTTGCTGGTCCTTCCCTGAGCCTGCCGAGCATGCTTGTCATCAGGAGCATACTCGGGACAAAAAAGACCGTTGTTTTTGTTCTATTGGTTGTGGCCATGGCTACGGTCACGGGTATGTTTTACGGAACCTTTTTCGGCCAAATAAGGAGGGAATGATGAAGAAAATACAGATACTGGGCACAGGCTGCCCGAAATGCATGAAGCTGACCGAGTCTGCGGAGCTTGCCGCAAAGGAGCTTGGCATCGATTACGCGATCGAGAAGATAACCGATGTCAACAGGATCATATCATTCGGCGTGATGATAACCCCTGCCCTCGCAATCGATGGCGTGGTTAAGACGGCGGGAAAGGTATTGACGTCGCAGGAGATCAAGCCTCTTCTCCTATAAGAGGAGCCCATATCCTCATAATCGTATTCAGATCTTTCTTTTTTCGGTGTCTTTCAATATCGTCTTAGCTTTCTTTCTGATAATGAGGCCACTTTCTGAAGCTGATCTGCCGGGAATACCAATATATTTAGAATCTGCGTTACCCTTGCCCTCGAAATCCCAAGCTCCCTTCGCAGAACGTTATGAGGAAGCTCTTGCCCCTTCAAATTTATTTTTATTCAGGCTCATTCCTTTGTTGCGACGGCAACCAGGAACGCGCCGGCCTTTGGGAATAGCTTTTTACCAAGCCGTTCATGAAGCCCTGAGAAGGCCAGATATGTTTTCGAATTTATGGGCAGAAAAAAAAGACAGGTCCTTGTCTCTATCTCCTTGAAACCTGCCTTCCTAAGCGCTGATTCGATGGCACGCGGGGTTATGAATTCCGCGCTGTCGTAAACAGATTTCCTGAACAGTCCCTTGGCCCTCCTCAAGATGGCCCACGGAAAGCGGCGGTTAAGGAGGGCTATTACAACCCTGCCGCCCGGCCTCAAGACCCTTTTCATCTCAAGGAGCGCGGACTCCCTTTCCCTTACGAAGCAGAGCATGCAGACGGAAAGCACAAGGTCAAAATGTCCGTCAGGGAAGGGGACATTAATAATGTCGGCCTCGATGAAATCGATTTTCAGGCCTGCCCTTCCGGTCTTGGCCCTTGCCCATTCGAGCATCCCGGATGAGGCGTCCAGGCCTGTCACGAGGGCCCTTTTTTTTGCAAACTCGATTGAATATATTCCGGTGCCGCAGCCGGCGTCCAGGACCCGTTCGCCGTCCTTGACGCCTGCCATCGAGAGGACAAGTTCCTTTTCAAACCGGTCGGAGGCACCTCCGAGCGGGGTCTCGTACCACGCCTCGTATTTTTTCGGGTCCCAGGCAGCCATATTCAGTCGCTAAATCGCTGAGCATGCTCAAACGATTATTCAAGTTTTTTGATCTTTAGGGCACTGAGGACGGTATTTTCATAAAAAGGCTCGCTTATGCCTTTTTTCATCTTGCGCAGGAAATATTTTTCAAACCCGGCCTTCGCGAGGTGCACCCAGCGGCCCTTCTTCGCCCATGTCACATCCCTGGGGGGCATCTGCGGTATAGCCACGAACGCCACTCCGGTGTCGCCCATGTCCGCTAGGCATATCGCGTTCCATGTCGCGATTGCGGAGGCCTGCCCTCCTTCAATCGATGCCTTGATATTCCGGACCGCGGCAGCCACCATGCTCTCTATCATGAAGCCTGTCTTGGGCACGCCCGTGGGTATCGGGGTCGCGTCACTTGGTGCTATGGCGATGCATACGCCTATAGCATAGATGTCCGGGTATCGTGGAGACCTCTGGAATTTATCCACAACTACAAACCCCTTTGGGTTGCAAAGCCCTTCGACGGCGGCTACTGCGTCCACGCCCTTGAAGGACGGGATTATCATGGAGTATCCGAAGGGAAGCTCCCGCTCTCCTTCGTTCAACACATCGATGACCATCTTCCCGTCCTCTACGCGCTTTATCCTGGCGTTGGTATGCCAGCTTATGTGCCTCTCCCTGAGCTCGTGCTCAAGCAGACCCTTTGAATCCCCGACGCCGGAGAGCCCCATGTGGCCGATGTAAGGTTCCGGGGTGATGAAGGCAATGGGGACCTTTCTGCGAAGTTTTCTCCTGCGCAGGTCAGCATCGAGTATGAAGGCGAACTCGTAGGCCGGGCCGAAACATGAAGCCCCCTGTGCCGCCCCGATAACCACCGGGCCCGGCTTTTCGAGAAACTTCTGGTAGCTCTTGAAGGCATTTTCGGCGTGGTCGACGGTACAGACGGATACGGTATGCCCCTCGGGCCCAAGGCCGGGGACATCATCGAACGCGAGCTTCGGGCCTGTGGCTATTACGAGGTACTCGTAAGGAACAACCGCACCGGACGCGGTTTCTATCTTTTTTTTGATTGGGTCTATGAGAACAGCGCCGTCCGGCATGAACTCAATCCCTTTTTTCTCAAGCGGTTGCCTGAGGGGAAAGCTGATATCCTTTCTCGTCCTCCAGCCCACGGCGACCCACGGGTTCGACGGTACGAAGTGAAAGGTATCCGTGTTGGAGATTACAGTCACTTTGTGGCCGGAGCCGAGCGCGGCCTTCATCTCGTAGGCAGCGGGAAGCCCGCCGGTCGAAGCGCCTATTATGACGATATTTGCCATAGCTCCTCCTGAGTATTTTCCTTTTCAGGTCAGGTTCAGAACAAAGGGGCAGTACGGAGGCTTACCTGGATATCTTGTAATTCAAGTAGCACTCGCCGACCGGGCCGGGCTTTTCGCTGCCTGTTAGTTCGACACCGGTCTTGAGGGCCTTGGCAAAAGCTGATTTGACCATCTGGCTTATGGGGCAGGAACCCTTCTGGCCGCTGCTGCGCAGAAGTTCGTTACCGTTTCAGATATCGCAGCCTTTGACGTACAGGCAGGCCGTGCCGTCATCATTGAATTCAAATCTGGCTATATCGGAAAACCTGAAAGTCCCGCTCATATAGGCTTCCATCGCCTTCTTGAACTCTGCCCGGTCCACTGGGAGCTCACCCAACTTCTTTTGCCAGGAAGTGGCAAGAATAGCTCCTATTTTAGCGTTATATTTGGCCGCGTCTTCTCCGAGGGCTTCAAAGACCGCGGCATGGTAGGTTGCGAAGAACTCCTTTGAAAACTCCCGGGACATATTACCTCCTTCATATCTTCACTTTGCTTGCAAGCGACTGCTTCTCATTGAGGTATTCGAATAGGACCTCCCTCATTATGTCGCACGCCGTAATGACCTTTGGGTTGGCAAGGGAATAATAGATGCTGACCCCTGCGCGCCTGCTTTTAAGGATCCCCTTGTTGCGCATTATGGCGAGGTGCTGGGATGCGTTTGCGCCGGAGGTGCCTATCTGCTCCGCAATCTCCGTTGCCGACAGCTCCTTTTCCCTCAGGGTATTTATGATCTCGAGGCGCTTGGGGTTTGCCAGGCATTGGCAGATGCTTGCGTGTATCTCATAGATCTCCTTAGGTATCATTTTCCATCCCGCTTAAATTTAATTAGTTAAGCAATTTCTTAAATAAGATATACCATGGGTGTAGCGACGGGTCAAGGAGGACTGCCGACAACTTTAGTGAGGCATACACTTCTTACGGTGGGCTTCTGCTTGTTCCAAATATTTCGAAGCAGAGATCCTGGCCATGCCTTTCACGCCTCAGGTTATTTAACTCTGAGACTCCCGAGCCAATCGCATCCCATCGTTCTGTCCATGCAGGCCATTCAAGATCGCTCTTATTTTTCTTTCCGTCAGGTTGCCAAGTGGGTCTCGCAGCAGGTCACTGGGGAGTCTTAATACATTCATTATCTGCGTAACCCTTGTCCGTGAAATGCCGAGTTCCTTGGCTATTGCGGCTCTTGAAGCATATCTCCCCTCCTCGAGCCCCTTCAGCCATTCCAGAGCGAGCGTCATAGGATTACTGTAAACAAGCTTCCCCTTTGATTTAACAGCTCGATTTTTATGAGTTTTTTCATTTTTGTTTTGATATAGATGTGGGGCAGAAAAGATGAAATGATAGGTAAAAAAGTTTTGCTGAGCGTCCCGCCCGGGGAGCCAAAACCAATACAACCCCTTGATTTTCAAGGGGTTTTTTATTAGGGTTGTGACGCTCAACAAAACTACATACAGCTGTTGCATGCAGTTGTCCGTAGCCCCGGACATACTCTTTTAAGACATCCTGCAGCCTGAAAACAAAAAAGCCCCTCAGTCAAGATGAGCGATGGGCTTTTTAGCCGACAGTGTCCACCGCTTATTTCCGCTGCTTTCTCCTGATAAACACAAACGCTTCAAGACCACTTCCGAGCAGCAGCATGGTTAACGGCTCAGGAACCGGCACCATGGCTACGCTTATAGACCCAACCTGTGTACCCGGGCTTGAGAAGGCAAACAAGGGGAGATCAGGCGGGCCGGGTTCTGGCGCCAGAATGGGCGCGTCAGCTTTGGTATTGTTGAATGCTCTCGTTGAATGATGCTTATCCACTAGGAGCCTGTCGGAGAAATACTTTTGGCGGGAGATATGATATATTGACCTGAAGTGAGCTGGAGGGTCAATCTAGTGAGCAGATTATTCAAGGAGTATAACCCTGATCAGATGTATCTTTTGCCG
>Ga0209751_10006457_pt1 | contig 10860 bp, 11 predicted proteins | sample RifCSP13_1_FD_184019 | JGI IMG/M metagenome (GOLD analysis project Ga0209751, IMG submission 184019) | Soil microbial communities from Rifle, Colorado - Rifle CSP2_sed 13_1 (SPAdes) (version 2) | ecosystem: Environmental > Terrestrial > Deep subsurface > Rock core/Sediment | place: Rifle...
GCTTCGCCTTGCCGCGCTGCTCCACGACCTGGGCAAGGCGCTGACCCTGGCCCACGGCCACTTCCTGGGCCACGAGACGGTGGGCGAGGAGCTTGCTCGCCAGGTCGCCGAGCGGCTCCGGCTGCCGCGGGCAGAGGCACTCCGGATCGGCCGGCTGGTGCGCCATCACATGTTCGCCTACGCCTCAGCCTGGACCGATGCCGCGGTGCGGCGCTTCATGAAGCGCGTCGGGGTGGACCTCCTCGACGACCTGTTTGCGCTTCGCCTCGCCGACAACGCCGCCTCCGGGGTGCGCGAGCCGCGTCGCGGCGGCCTCGCCGAGCTGCGGCGGCGATGCACGGCCGCGCTGGGGGGCGATCCGCTCGAGGCGCAGCACGTGGCCATCGACGGGCATCGGCTGATGGCGGAGCTCGGGCTACGCCCCGGACCGCAGGTCGGCGCGCTGCTGGATCGGTTGCTGGAGGCCGTCCTGGACGACCCGGCGCTGAACACCGAAGATCGGCTCTTGGAGCTGGCGAGAGGCTGGCTGGCCGAGGGCTCCTGATCGGGCCGGGCCGAGCCGTTGGAGGCCGCTGCTACAATCGGCGACCCCGGCCGCCCTAGCCACGCCGGGAGGTGTGAGGGAGGCGCGGATTGCGGATCCTGGTCGTCGGCGGCGCCGGCTACGTGGGCTCCACCAGCGTCGAGGCGTTCATCGACGCTGGCCACGCGGTCACCGTGTACGACAACCTGTCGACCGGCCACCGCGACTCGGTGGTCCGCGGCGCCCGGCTGGTGATCGGCGGGATGCATGACCGCCGGCGCCTGGAGCGCGTGCTGCGCGAGCACCGCATCGAGGCTGTCCTGCACGCCGCCGCCAAGTCGCTGGTCGCCGAATCGATGGCCGATCCGGGCCTCTACTACCGCCATAACGTCACCGGTGGCGTCGCCCTGCTGGAAGCGATGCGCGCCACTCGGGTCAACCGGATCGTCTTCAGCTCGACCGCGGCGGTGTACGGGGAGCCCAAGCGGGTCCCGATCGCCGAGGGCGACCGCACCGAGCCGATCAACCCCTACGGCGCCACCAAGCTCGCGTTCGAGGGCTCGATGCGCTGGTTCGCCGCGTCGCACGGGTTCCGCGCCATCAGCCTGCGCTACTTCAACGTGGCGGGCGCCACCGAGCGCAACGGGGAGGACCACAACCCCGAGACGCACCTGATCCCGATCGTGCTGCGGGTGGCCGGCGGCGAGCAGACCCACGTCCAGATCTTCGGCCAGGACTACAACACGCCCGACGGGACCTGCATCCGCGACTTCATCCACGTCCGCGACCTGGCCGCTGCCCACCTGCTGGCGCTGGAGGCGACCGAGGAGGCGGAGCCGTCGTTCGAGATCTACAACCTCGGCTCGGCGGCTGGCTTCTCGGTCCGCGAGGTGATCGAGGCGGCGCGCAAGGTCACCGGCCGGGCCATCCCGGCCCGCGTCGTCAAGCGCCGCATCGGTGACCCCCCGGTGCTGGTCGCGTCATCGCGCCGCGCGCGACGAGAGCTGGGCTGGCAGCCGCGCTACTCCGCGCTGGAACGGATGCTGGCCGATGCCTGGGCCTGGAAGCTGGCCCACCCCGCCGGATACGGTCGGCCCAAGCGGGTGCGGACCACGGGCCTCGGTGGGGGCGAGTCGGGTCAGCAAGTCGGGCGAGCCGCCTCCGCCGCCCCGTAGGGTCTGCCGCGCCGCCGCCGAATCCGCCGATTCCGGTCGGGCCGTCACTAGCGGGACGCCCTTCGGCCGATTCCGGTCGGGGCGGTCATTCATACGGCGCGGAGCCGGTTTCTGCCGTTTCTTGCCGGCCGGGCCGGTCAGCAGTGGCAAGCCGTGCCGGCAACGACGGCGGGACCGGAAAGGCGCGCCGCGAAGTCTCCGGCCAGACCACTACTCATACCCCGGAGGCGAGTCTGGCGACGGCCCAGATGACGACCACGCCCACGATCGTGGCGGCCACGATCCAGCGCGAACGACCGGCGCGGTGCGCCTCGGGGAGCAGCTCTGCGGCGCCGATGTACAGGAAGAAGCCGGCGAACACGCTCAGCAGCCCGCCCAGCGCCGGATCGGGGATGGGGATCAGCAGGCCCAGGATCACGCCCAGCACCGGGGCGATCGCCACCACGCTGACCCAGCGGTATGCCTCGCGGGCGGGGGTCTTGCTGGCCAGCAGCAGGCTGACGATCCCGATCCCGTCGCTGAAGCGGTGGACGATGACCACCACCGCGATCACGATCCCCAGCGACCCGCCCACCTCCAGGCCGGCGGCCAGCGCCACCCCGTCGAGCAGGCTGTGGACGCTCATCCCCGAGGCCCCGACGATCCCGAGGTGCCGGTGGCTGGCCAGGTCGTGGTCCAGCTCCGCGGCGGCCTCGTGCCCGACGTGCACGCTGGTGAGCTTCTCCACCGCGTAGAAGGCCAGGAATCCGACCGCGGTGAAGACCATCACCGCGTCCAGGGAGCCCCCCATGTGGTCCACCGACTCGGGGATCAGCTCGAAGTAGGCGGCCCCGATCCGGATCCCGGCGCCCAGGGCAATGATCAGTCCTACCGACCGGACCGCGCGCAGCGCCACCAGCCCGCCGGCGAACGCGGACAGGAAGGCGCCGGCGCTGACGACGATCGCGGTCCAGGGCATGACGGGTCGCAGTATCCCCGATCCGACCGGGCAGCCGTGCTCGAAGAACAGCCCGTGCTACCATCGCGCCACTTCACCCGTTTGAGAGCATCGTTTGTCAGAGTCATCACGGCCGGCCGCGCGCACGCGCGGCAGCCGTCCGCGACGCCGGGAGCGCGTCGCAATCTCAGCGGGCGGCCACGCCGCCCCAGCCGTCCTCGACGGTCCCGCCCAGCAACCAACCCCCGTTGACGAGCCGTCGCCGCTGCTGGCTGCCGTATTGGCATCCCAGCGCGAGCATCGGTTCGGTGAGATGGAGCTGCCGGTCACCATCGCCCGCGCCCTGCGCGAGATGGGCTACGCGGAACCCACCGAGGTGCAGGCCCGATCCATCCCCCCCCTGCGCTCGGGCAAGGACCTGATCGGCCAGGCGCAGACCGGGACCGGCAAGACCGCCGCATTCAGCATCCCCATCGTCGAGAAGGTCGATCCGTCGGCCGGCTACGTGCAGGCCCTGGTCCTGACCCCTACCCGTGAGCTGTGCGCCCAGGTGACCGCCGAGATGGCGCGCATCGGGCAGTTCCGCAACGTGCGCCCGGTGGCGATCTACGGCGGCGCGGCCATGGACAAGCAGATCAGCGCCCTGGCGCGCGGCGCCCAGGTGGTGGTCGGCACCCCCGGGCGCGTGCTCGACCTGGTGCGTCGTGGCGAGCTGCGGCTGGATCGGGTCACCACCGTGATCCTGGACGAGGCCGACCGGATGCTGGACATGGGCTTCATCGTGGACGTGGAGACGATCCTGTCCCGCTGCCCGCGCCAGCGCCAGACGGCGCTGTTCAGCGCGACCATGCCAATGGCCATCCTGCGCATCTGCGACCGCTTCATGCGCCATGACGCCGAGCACGTCCGGGTCCGGCCCGAGTCTCGCACGGTGGATTCGGTTCGCCAGCTGGTCTATTTCGTGGCCGAGCAGGACAAGATCGCCGCGCTGCTGGAGCTGACCGATGAGTTCGGGTTCGATCGGCTCCTCGTCTTCCGCCACATGCAGATCGGGGTCGACCGGCTGACCGCCACCCTCCAGCGCCGCGGCCGCAGCGTCGCGGCCATGCACGGCGGCCTGACCCAGCGTGAGCGGGACCGGACCCTGGCCGATTTCAAGGACGGCAAGGTCCAGTTCCTGGTCGCCACTAATGTCGCGTCGCGCGGCCTCGACATCAGTGAGCTGCCGTACGTGCTCAGCTACGACATCCCCGAGGACGCGGAGACCTACGTCCATCGCATCGGCCGCACCGCTCGGATGGGTCGCGAGGGGACCGCCATCACCTTCGTCGGTGAGTGGGACATCGCCGCCTGGGAGCAGATCCGCACCGAGGTCGGGGCGGAGGTCGAGGAGCGCGAGCTGCTGCTGTACGCGCCGCCCGCCTGAGGCGCGGTTCGCGACATCCACGGATGCCCGATCCAACCCCGGACGCCTCCCCGATCCTGCCCCAGCGCGCCCAGGCTGCGCACGCCATCGTCAGCAGCGTGGCCTGGCTATTCGAGCCGTACTGGCGCGGGGATCGCCTGTTGGCGCACCTCTCCGAGGGCCGCGTCAGCCTGACCGACCAGGCCGGCGAAGTGGTGGACGCCGCCTACCCCGATGCGATCACCGAACTCGCCGCCGCGTTGGACGCGGAGCAGGCGGTGATCGACGGGATCTGGACCGGGATGCCGTTCGTGGGTGACGGTGCCGCAGCCAGGATGACCGAGGCGAACGCCGCCGACGATGACGCCGGGACCGCGGCCGGCGCCGAATCCGGCGACCCACTTGCCCACGAGACCCGCCGCGCGTTCGTGGCGATCGACCTGCTGGAGGTGGACGGCACGCCGCTCTACGACGTACCGCTGCTCGAGCGCCGGCGGCTGCTGGCATCGGTCCTGGCCGAGAACGTGCGGGTCCGGATCAGCCCGGCGGTCAAGGTCCCGATCCAACCCTGGGTGGATGCCTGGCGGCATCACGGGTTCGGCCGGTACGTCGCCAAGCACGACAACTCGCGCTACTCGCCGGGCGAGGTCAGCGAGGAGTGGCTGATCCTGCCCACGGCGCCCGAATCACCGCCCAACCTCTTCGCGCGGTTGATGGGCAAGCGGCCGCGCAAGCTGCGCCACATCGAAGACTCCGCTCGCTGACCTGGTCCTGACCCGATGAGCCTGCGCCGCGCCGTCACCGCCGGGGTCCTGGCCGTGTTCGCGCTGGGATCCTGCGCCGTTTCGAGCCCTGGGCCGAGTGCCTCGGCCGGGCCGTCCAACGCCAGCCTGGCTCCCTTCGCGGTTCCCGGGTCCGACCTCGCCGACGCGCTGCGCGACGCCATCGACCCGGGTGCCATCCTGGCCGACCTCGCTCACCTCGGGGCGATCGCCGGGGAGCACGGCGGGGTGCGCGCCGCGGGCACCGAGGGGTACACGGCCTCGGCCTCGTTCGTGGCCGATGAGCTGCGCCAGGCCGGGTTCGACGTGGAGCTCGACGCCCTTGACGTCCCGCTCTTCAGCCAGGCCGATCCGGGGGTGATGGAGATCCTGGCCGATGGCGCTCCAGCGTTCGAGGGCCTGCGAGACTTCAAGCCGATGCTCTTCTCGGCCAGCGGCGACCTGACCGCCGCGGTCTACTCTCTCGGCTTTGACCCCGACGCCGAGCCGGGTGACCGCAATGGGCTTGGCTGCGACAGCGCCGATTGGGCCGAGGTGCCGGTCGGAGTGATCGTGCTGACCCAACCCGGGCCGTGCCGGCGTCGCCAGGCGGTCGAGCATGCCCAGCAGGCCGGGGCGCTGGCGCTCGTCACCGCCTATCCCGACTGGAGCCGCGACGGCGTGCTGCGCCCGACCCTGATTGACCCCGACGGGGTCGAGATCCCGGTCATCGGTGCGACGCATGCGCTGGGCGTGGCGCTTGACGAGGCGGCCGCTCAGGGCCAAGAGGTGCGACTGGCGATCCACACCTCGATCGAGTGGCGGACCAGCGCCAACGTCATCGCCAGCACTCCGGGTGGCGATCCGGAGCACGTGGTCATGCTCGGCGGCCACCTCGACTCGGTGATCGACGGCCCCGGCATCAACGACAACGGCAGCGGGACGATGACCGTGCTGGAGATCGCCCGTCAGCTGGCCCGGCTGACCGAGGGACAGCCCGCCTGGCAGGTGCGGGTGGCGTTCTGGAGCGGCGAGGAGCTGGGGTTCTGGGGCTCGTTCGACTACGCCAACGCGCTGACCAGCCAGGAGCAGGCGGCCATCGCTGTCTACCTGAACTTCGACATGCTGGGCTCGCCCAACGGGGTACGGCTGGTGTATGACGCGGCGGACGCATCGCGGGCCGAGGCGTCGACCACCATCGAGCAGCTGTTCGAGCAGGCATTCGACGAGGCGGGCCTGACCTGGGACACCGAGGCGCTGGGCGGGGCCAGCGACCACTACGCGTTCGACCAGCTGGGGATCCCGGTCGGCGGGCTCTTCTCCGGCGCCAACGAGATCAAGACCGATGCGAACGCCGGCCTCTTCGGGGGCACCGCCGGAACGCTCGAGGACGCCTGCTATCACCTGCCCTGCGACACGATCGACAACGTGGATGCCACGCTCCTCGAGCAGATGGCGCGTGCCGCCGCGTGGGTGGTGGGGCAGTTGGCGAGCGGCGTGGTCGAGCTCGGGGGGGCGAGTTAGCCCGCGGTCCTATCATCGGGCACGATGCCCGCGCGATCCGGCCGGCCCTCCCCGCGCAAGCTCGCCGCCGATCGGCGTGCCCGGCGTCGGCTGGCCGAGTCGGTCCTTGAACGCCTGGGCGAGCGGTACCAGCACCCGACGTGGGCCGGCCCGCGGCTCGATCCGGTGAGCGAGCTGGTGCTCACCATCCTGAGCCAGAACACGGCCGACACCAACTCGTTCCGCGCCTTCACTGCGCTCCGCGCTCGGTACGCCACCTGGCCGGAGGTGCTGGCCGCGCCCACCGATGAGCTGGTCGAAGTCATCCGCCCGGGCGGGCTGGCACCCACGAAGGCCCCCCGGATCCAGGCCGTGCTGGCGGAGATCCACGATGCCACCGCCGGCAGCTGGGACCTGTCCTTCCTGGGTGTGTGGCCGCTCGAACGGGCCCGAGAGTGGCTGACCGACCTGCCCGGCATCGGGCGCAAGACGGCGGCCATCGTGCTGCTCTTCGGCTTCGGCCGGCCGGCGCTGCCGGTGGACACCCACGTGCATCGGGTCGCGCTGCGACTCGGCCTCATCCCGCCCAGGACCGATCTCGAACGCGCACATCAACTCCTGGAGGCCGCGCTGCAGCCGGGCGAGATGTACCCGTTTCACGTAGAGCTGATCCGCCACGGCCGCGACACGTGCCGCGCGCCACGCCCGATCTGCGGCCTCTGCCCGCTCACCGACCTGTGCGGGTACTACGCCCTGGCGCGCCGCGGGAAGGCGCCGCTGGCCCCGATCCCCCGCGACCTGGCAGGCGCGGCGGAGGGTGAGCCGCGCCACCACGACGAGCTGATCCATGGCTGGGCGCCGCCGGAGCGGCGGTCGGTCACATCGGTCTGAGCCTGGGCCCGGCTCCTGATCGGGCGGCTGGTAGAATCCGGCCCCGATCGGGCCGAAGTAGCTCAGGGGTAGAGCAGCGGTTTCGTAAACCGCCGGTCGAGGGTTCGAATCCCTCCTTCGGCTCCATCCGCAGGAGGAGTTGAAGTGGGCCTGGAAGGTGCGGCGGGATTGCGCGGTGCGCGGATACAGCGTGCCGGAGGTGATCCGCCAGATCGTCGATCGGCGGGATGACCATCGGCGCTACATCGTGCCCCAACGCGAGCACGCCGACGTGCTGGTCCACTTCTACTCGCCGCCCGGCTACTTCCGGCCCGGAACCGCGGTTGACCACGACGACGCCCATCTGAACGTGCGTCTTCGACTGGCCCCCGGCCTCCCCCGGCTCGACCTCGACGACGTGTTGGCCACTGCAGCCGGGAGCAACCCGCCCCCGATCCGGCTCGAGCCGGAGGCGGACGCCAACGGCGCTTCGATCCTCGAGATCGACGGGACGGTGTCGCCATCGACCGCCCTGGAGCTCGACGGGCGGATCTGGGCGCACATGGAAACGCATCGGCATCTCCGCCCCGAGGAGATCGGCGGATACCTTGACGGCGGCGTGGAGCGGCACTCAGACCCGCTGGCGCTGACGCAGCTCCTCATCGCCTACCAGGTCGTGCAGGCCGGCCTGGAGCGGGGGTTGACCTTCGGAGCTTCCCCCGCCCCGGCGGCAGCCAGCGGCTGAACCTCGAACCTCAGCCAGGGTTCGCGGTGTAGGTCGCTCTGACCGCGCCGATCTGGAGGCTGGTCGAATCGCCACCCATCCAGCAATCGACGAAGTACGAGTAGGCGGCGTTGTTCCAGGGCGAGGGCCAGGGTTAGGGTCGCGAAAAGTCGGGATCGGGGGGCGGACATCGGGCTCTCCGGCGCTCCGGTCCGGTGGCCGGGCCGTCGGTCGGGGTCGACGCCAGCGGATCGGGTTTCGTGGATAAATCCTGGCACCGGCCCAGCCGCCGAACGGCCCTTGCCGCCGCAGCGGCGCATACTGCGGCCATGATCGTGGTGACAACCCCGTTCCTTGCCGGGCACCGGGTGGTGGAGGCCAAGGGCCAGGTCTTCGGGCTGGTGGTTCGCTCCCGGGGGCTGGGCGGCAATATCGCGGCCGGGCTGCGCAGCCTGGTCGGTGGCGAGATCAAGGAGTACACCGAGCTGCTGGAGGACACCCGTCGCCAGGCGCTCGACCGGATGGTCCACAACGCCACCCTGATGGGCGCCAACGCGGTGATCAGCATGCGCTTCGACAGCTCGCAGCTCGGCCAATCGATGAGCGAGATCGTGGCCTACGGCAGCGCGGTCGTGGTCGAGCCCGATCCAGCGGCCGTCCAGGCCGCGGACTGAGCGACCCGCGCCGATGATGCCCGTGCTGCGAGCGATCCTGGGAGTGGGTGGCGCCGCCCTGCTGGTCCTCGGCCTGGGGAGCGTCGTCGCCAACGCGCAGCCGGAGCTGGGGTTGTACATGATCGGGATCGGCGGGGCGGGGGTGCTGATCGCCTTCTTCGAGCGGATGCGCTACCGGCGCGATGCATCGGCGGCCGATGCGCCGGCAACCGGCTGGCGCCGCACCGACGAGGTCTTCATGGACCCGACCACCGGGGTACGCACCCGCGTCTGGGTCGACCCGGGCACCGGGCAGCGCGACTACCGCCCCGAGGGCTAAACCGCCGACCCCGATGGCGTAGGCTCCCCGTCGTGATCGAGCGGGCTCGCGACGCGTTCAACGCGTTCGTCACGCGCCACGACACCGCCTGGGAGCTGGGGATGGCCGCGCTGGCGGTGGCGTACGTGGCCATCGGCTTCGCGTCCGATGCGGCGCCCGCCGGCCAGGCCGGGACGTTGCAGGCCGTGGACACGCTGCTGACCGGGATCTTCGTGGCCGAATTCGCGTCACGCTTCGGCGCCAGCCGGGACCGGATTGCCTATCTGCGCGGCCACTGGATCGACCTGGTGGCCCTGGTGCCCGTCGTGCGCGGGGCACGGGTCCTGCGCCTGGTGCGGCTGCTTCGGCTGGTGCGTGCCTTCGCCGGGGTGTTCCGAGCCCTGACCCACGTCCAGCGCCTGGCAGGCCACCGCGGCCTGGTCTGGCTGTTCGTGAGCTGGATGGCGGTCATGGTGCTCAGCTCGCTGGCGCTGTACACCGCCGAGGAGGGGGTGAACTCGGCCATCAGCTCGCCGCTCGACGCGCTGTGGTGGGGCGTGGTGACGCTGACCACCGTCGGATACGGCGACGTCTACCCGGTCACCCCCGAGGGCCGGCTGGCGGCCAGCGTCCTGATGCTGCTGGGGATCGGCCTGTTCAGTGCGATCACCGCCACCGTGACCAGCTTCATGCTCGGCGGATCGTCCGCCCCGTCGGCGGCGGAGCGGCTGCGCGCGCTGGCGGCGCTGCGCGACGACGGGCTGATCAGCGAGCCCGAGTTTGCGGAAAGACGCGGCGCGCTGCTGGATCACCTGTAGACAATGAGCCCGATGTCCGACGCTGCCGCGGTCGAAGTCCGCGACGTTCGCAAATCATTCGGCGCGATCCACGCGCTCGACGGCCTGAGCCTGCGCGTGCCGCGCGGCCAGATCTTCGGCCTGCTCGGGCCCAACGGCTCGGGGAAGACCACCCTGATCCGGGCGATCCTGGGCCTGGTTCGGCCCGAGGCGGGCGAGGTCATGACCCTGGGCCAGCGCATGCCGCAGCGCGAGGTGCTGGATCGGATCGGGTACATGACCCAGGCCGCTGCGCTGTACACCGATCTCACCGCCGAGGAGAACGTGCGCTTCTTCGCGGCCATCGCGGGCGGCGGGGACGTGGCTGCGGCGCTGGCCTTCGTAGAGCTCTCGGATCGGGCCCGATCAGTCGTGGCCACCCTGAGCGGCGGGATGCGCACCCGCCTGTCGCTGGCCTGCGCCATCGTCCACTCCCCCGACCTGCTGATGCTCGACGAGCCGACGGTGGGCGTCGATCCGCACCTGCGCGTGCAGCTCTGGGACGGCTTCCGGGCAATGGCCGCCGGCGGGACCACGATCATCGTCTCGAGCCACGTCATGGACGAGGCGGAGCGGTGTGATCGGCTGGGACTGATGAACCGTGGCCAGCTGCTCGCCGAGGGGACCACCGCCGAGCTGCTGGCCCGCGCCGGCACGGACAGCCTGGAAGGTGCCTTCCTGGCGCTGTCGCAGGCGACCGAATGAGCCTGCGCCGGGCCCTGGCCATCACCGCGCGGCTGCTGGCCGGCTTCCGCCACGACCGCCGGACGCTGGGGATTCTGTTCATGGTCCCGCTGGTGATGCTGGGCCTCTTCGCCCTGCTGCTGCGCCACGACCCGATCCCCGTGGCGCTGGGGGTGATCAACCAGGACGCGGGGCCGCTGGGCGGCGCCATCGTCGAGGAGCTGCGCGCCTCCGACCGATTGGATGTGAGCGAGCCGACCAGCGACGTGGGCCGCGCCCAGCTGGAGGACGGCACGCTCCAGGCGCTGATCTGGCTCCCCGAGGACCTGACTGCGACGGTCGCCGGCGGGGGAGCGCTTCGCCCCCAGATCCTGCTGCGCGGCACCGACCCGAGTGCCTCGGCGCTGACCCTGCAGACGGTCCAGCAGGCCATCCTGGCGGCGCTGGGGGCCCAGAACGGCGGTGGCGGC
>Ga0209751_10006458_pt1 | contig 10860 bp, 12 predicted proteins | sample RifCSP13_1_FD_184019 | JGI IMG/M metagenome (GOLD analysis project Ga0209751, IMG submission 184019) | Soil microbial communities from Rifle, Colorado - Rifle CSP2_sed 13_1 (SPAdes) (version 2) | ecosystem: Environmental > Terrestrial > Deep subsurface > Rock core/Sediment | place: Rifle...
CTTAATTCCCTGCCGAGGTGAAGGCCACTCCTTTGGTTAATGACTGCGCATTTGCGCAGAGGAGAGTCTTTGCCCGGCGCCTGCCGAGGCAAAGATTTTTTAAACGAAAGGAGGTGAAAGAACGTTGGCTATATCCGAGAAACGCAAACAAGAACTGGTCGGCGAGTACCAGGAGTGGGCCGGTAAAAGCCGGGCGATCATCCTGAGCGAGTACACCGGCATGACGATGAAGGAGATCGACACCCTGCGGGCTAAGGTGCGCGAGGCGGGTGGCGAGTTCCACATCATCAAGAATACACTGGCCCGATTAGCTTTTGAGAAGGCCGGTATGAGCGTGCCTGCCGGCTATCTGGAAGGCAGTACCGCGGCCAGCTTTGCCTTCGAAGACGCTCCCGCGATCGCCAAGACCATGACCGATTTTGCCCGGACGGTCGAGGTCTTGAAAATTAAAGGCGGCTTCCTTGACAATCGCCCGATGGACACCAGGCAGGTGACCGCCCTGGCAGAACTCCCGCCACTGCCGGTCTTGCGCGCCCAGCTGCTGGGAACACTTTTGGCGCCCGCCAGCCAGCTGGCCAGAACCCTGGCAGAGCCGGCTCGCTCGCTCGCCGCAGTTCTTCGAGCTTTTGCAGATTCTTCAACGGCGCCGGCAGAAGGTTCCTGATCGAAATAAGGTAGGCGCGGTTTCCGGACCACGCACGCAAGCACGGATTCGGAGACCGTCGTATCAAAAAAGAACAATAGGAGTATGTTGAAATGGCTGATTTGAACAAAATCGCAGACGAACTCGGTACCCTATCCGTGTTGGAAGCCGCCGAGCTCGTCAAATTGCTGGAAGAGCGTTGGGGCGTCTCCGCCGCCGCTCCGGTGGCTGCCGCAGCCGCGGCTCCGACCGCCGCAGCTGCGGCCGAGCCCGTCGAGGAGAAGACCGAGTTCGACGTGGTCATCAAGGAAGCTGGCCCCAAGAAGATCGAAGTCATCAGGACCATCCGCCAGCTGACCAGCCTCGGCCTGAAGGAAGCCAAGGAGCTGGCTGAGACCGCCGGCGGGAAAGTCCTGGAAAGCGTCAGCAAGGAAGCTGGCCCCAAGAAGATCGAAGTCATCAGGACCATCCGCCAGCTGACCAGCCTCGGCCTGAAGGAAGCCAAGGAGCTGGCTGAGACCGCCGGCGGGAAAGTCCTGGAAGGCGTCAGCAAGGAAGTCGCCAACGATGCGAAGTCCAAGCTGGAAGCCTCTGGCGCCGTCATCGAAGTCGCCTGATCCGGTTTCCAACCGGCTTGACCAGACAGGCAGTCTCACGGGGTAGGCCCAGCACACGTGGTTCTGGACCCCACCCTCCTGCCCCCTTTGCCAGGTGAGCAAGGGGGCAGGAGAGATTCTCCGCCTAGAGAACCCACCTTTGGGCGCCGCACATGCCAGCCTTTTTTCTTTTCGAAGGCTGTGGTATATTCTCTCGAGAAGAGCTTTTCTGAGAGGCTCTTCGGCATACACTACTGCCTGCCACCTGACCAGGAGGGCTTATGAGCGCGAGGATCTTGGTTATCGAAGACGATGAGGCGATCCTGAAATTTCTGCGCCGCGGACTGGCTTACGAAGGTTACCAGGTCGACACGGCTACGGACGGGCAGATCGGATTGGCCCTGGCCCGCGATAATCCCCCGGACCTAGCCGTCTTGGACCTGATGCTGCCGGGTATCGATGGATTGGAAGTGTGCCGGCGTCTACGCACCGGCGGGCCGGTCCCCATCCTGATCCTGACCGCCAAGGACACCGTGAACGACCGGGTGCTCGGCCTCGATATGGGGGCCGATGACTACATGGTAAAGCCGTTCAACCTGGACGAGCTGTTGGCGCGCATCCGCGCCTTGCTGCGGCGCGCCCAACCGAGCCGTCCCCAGGTGCTGCGCTTCGCCGACCTCTCACTGGACACCGGTACTCGCCAGGCCGCGCGCAACGATCGCACCATCTCGCTCACTGCAAAAGAATATGAACTGCTCGAGCTCTTCATGCGCCACCCGCGCCAGGTCTTGACCCGCGACATGATCTTCGACCGGGTCTGGGGCTACGACTTCGGCGGTGAGAGCAATATTATCGAAGTCTATATTCGTTATTTGCGCCAGAAGCTTGAAACCGACGAGGAATCACGCCTGATCCATACCGTGCGCGGCATGGGCTATGTGCTCCGCGAACCCACCTGACCGCATTAAATGTCCTTACGCGCCCGACTGACTCTTCTCTACACCACCCTGCTGGGGGGTATCCTGCTGCTTTTCGGTGTAACGGTCTACCTTTTCGTCGGCATCCTTCTCACCAACCAGGTCGACGATAACCTGGTCCAAACCTTCGAAGATATTCGAACAAACACACGCCTCGAATCGGTCGGCAAAATCGAGGTGCTTAGACTGCCCTCGCTCGACCTGACCGGGAACGTCTATGCCCAGGCCTGGGACCGGAGCGGGCAGCTGCATAATTCCAACGTCCCAGAGCTGAAACAGCCTTTCGATCCAATCAGCATGCAGTCTTCCACCCCGCTCTTCAGCGAAGTCGACCTGGAAGGGTTACACTTGCGTGTGTTGAGCGTGCCTCTGGTCGTCGGGGAGCGCCCGATCGGGACGCTGCAAATGGCCTCCAACCTGCGCATGGTCGATGCGACCCTGAACACGCTGGTCACCGTCCTGGTAGTAGGCTCCTTGATCGCCATGGGGATGACCGCGCTGGTGGTCTGGTTGAGCACGCGCCGCGCCCTGGCTCCGCTGGAAGCCGTGACCCAGACCGCCCTGCAAATTTCCCGCGCCGACGATCTGTCCCGGCGCATCCTTTACCAGGGACCGCCGGGGGACGAAGTCGGCCAGCTGATCACCGCCTTCAACCAGACCCTGGCGCGCCTGGAAAACCTGTTCAACACGCAACGCAGGTTCCTGGCGGATGTGGGGCACGAGCTGCGCACCCCGCTGACCGTGATCAAAGGCAACGCCGAGCTGATGCGCCGGATGGGTTGTTCGGATGAAGAATCGTTAGAAGGGATTGAAAACGAAGTCGACCGCCTGACCCGCATGGTCGGGGACCTGCTCCTGCTGGCGCAGGCCGAGTCCGGCAAGCTGCCGTTGGACAGGCGGGTGGTCGAGCTAGACACTCTGGTTTTGGAGGCGCTCCAGCAGATGCGCGTCCTGGCGGGAGAACGCCTGTCTTTGAAGTTGGGCGAGATCGACCAGATACAGGTGTGCGGCGACCAGGATCGTTTAAAGCAGGTCCTGGTAAACCTGATCGGAAACGCCATTCAATACACTCCCCCGGGGGGCGAGGTGATCGTCGGTCTCGAGAAGTCAGACAGCCAGGCGAAGCTCACCGTGCGGGATAACGGCCCGGGCATCCCTGTGGAGGACCTGCCGCACGTTTTCGAGCGCTTCTACCGCGGGGAGAAAGCGCGCACTCGCTCGCGTGACGGGAAGGGGTACGGGCTGGGCTTATCCATCGCATACTGGATCGTGCGCAATCACGAGGGCCGGATCGAGGTTGATTCGAAGCAGGGGAAGGGGACGACCTTCTGTGTCTGGCTGCCGCTGGCCCAGAAGGATTGTGCAGGGTAATGCGGGACTATCCAAAGTTTAAAGCCTCAGCCCCCCGCAGGAAACACGGGGGGCTGAGGCTTTGGTACCGGTAAAATCTGGAGGAATTTCCCCCTGCACTGCGCCCGATTAACGTGAGGAGGGGAAGTTTCGATTAGACCCACCGCTGCTGCCGCCGCGTGCGCTCACCGAGGGTGGATGATAGGTCGGCTCCGGGCGGCCGTAACCGCTCTCAACCGTCTGGTTGGGTTTGTAAGCCGGGCGGTGGTTCGTTCCGGGCAGGTCGCCGTTACGGCTGCTGCCATTGACCGGCCTGGAAGCGACGGGCTGGCTGCGGGCGGGCCGGTAAGCATAGGCCTGTTCTCCGGCCTGTTCCTTCCGGTCTGCCTGGCTGAAGAGGCGATCTCCGGCGACGGAAAAGCTGCCGATGATCAGCACCCGGATCAACCAGACCAGGATGGCAACGAAGATCGGGACAACTTTCAGGAGAGTCTCTCGCTCGACGACCGCGTTTCCCAGGCTCTCCTGGTTGAGCAAGGCGATCGAGACGCCCCACCAGGTCAGCATGGCATTCATGGTTGCCGCGAGAAGCCAGGCGCCAAACAGGTACCAGACTTCATTCGGCTCATTAGTGCTGTCTTCGGGGGTGAACAGGCGGGCGATACCGGCAAAATCGATCCCGCAGAAGGCGATCGCCAGGATGGCGGCCCAAGACAGACCCAGGAACTCGAGGTCGCCTAATAGATCGGACAAAGCAAAAACGGTGGTGCTGTAATTGAAAATCTCGAAGGCGATCAGGGCAAAGATGATGATGACGCCGAACAGGAGCCCGCGCCTGAGACCAATCCGATCGAGAAACTGGTGGATCTGGTTATTGTTAGCAGCGCTGGTGTTCATTTTTTCCTCCGGGTGGTTCAACTTATTGCGAATATTCCTGACCTTTGATTAAATATAGAACAATTGTTCTGTTTTGTCAAGAGGCATTTTCTTTCGTGTTTGGAAGCTGGATTCCTTGACAGTTTAGAACATATGTGCTATTTTATCAGGGACTCGGATAACCTGTCAATGCCCTTTCGGTAACATTATCATTTGACTTGACTAGTACCCCATAAATCGAACGCTAGAATCATGAGGACGAGATGAACCCCGCAACACAGTATATTTTCCCCGGAGCGTTGCTCGGCAGCATTGGCCTGGCTTTTTTCGCCTTTACAGTAACTTCAGGTATGACTCTTCCGGCAAATTTCAGCACCTCCCAGGCGATACCTGATTTAGCCAAGACTACCGATTTATCGGCTGGATCCATAACTCCGGAAGAAGGGTCATCAGTCGAAGAAAACGGCGACGAGAATGAGGAGATTTTGACCGATGACAACGAAGCCAAAAATGAGGCAGGATCCGATTGTCAGGTGAGCAAGAACTACCCCAATAAGATTTTGAATTGGTGCAATCAAATCACGAGGTTATCGGAAAAGAACGACCTGGATCCGGACCTGGTTGCAGCTTTAATCCTACAGGAAAGTGGTGGGAATCCGTCCGCTTATTCTAAGAGCGGCGCTGTAGGATTGATGCAGGTTATGCCCCGGGATGGACTGGCAGCCAGTTTTTCTTGCGTAAACGGACCCTGTTTTGCCAACCGGCCCTCCATTAAGCAGTTGGAGGATCCCAAATTTAATATCCAATATGGAACGAATATGCTCGCTGGCCTGGTCGACAAACACGGAGACGTACGCGAGGCCTTGAAATCTTATGGCCCGATGAACGTCGGGTATTATTACGCCGATATCGTTCTCAAGATTTACAAGAATTACAGAGATTGAGATGGAGGGAACATGGCCTCCAATCCATGGTGCAGGTCGTTACGCCAGGAGGTGTAATTGTGCCCGCCTGGGAATTCTTTATAAATCACAGGGTTACCACGCGCCTGGAGATGGGCGTGTATCCACCAGTTGATGTCGATTAAATGCCGCTCGAAGCGCCCGACGTCCATCCAGATCGATAGCGGCAGTCTGGGAACAGGTTGGATCAGATCATAGACAACCGATTCATAATAAAAGAGGCCCCGGTGCACAAGGCCACATCGAACGCGCCCGGTTCGTAGGAAACGGCGGCTACCGTCGCAGGCGGGCGCGCTGGCAGGCAGCCGCGCGGATGTCGACTCTCACGCCGGAGATGCCGAAACACTCCCCCACAGGGCCAACACTTCGCCGAGGCTGCGTTCTTCTACTCCCAAGGATTTTCCATGGTCTGGATCAGGATGGGAGTCCCAATTTTTATGTTCGGCCGGCGGGTGACCAGCCAGACGACCAGGTCGGCGATATCCTCTGGATACAGGCATTTTGTGTGGTCCAGGCCAGAAGAATGCTCGGTCATTTCCGTAACGACCATCCCCGGGCAGACGGTGCTCACCCGCACGCCAGAAGACTGGTTCTCGCGCTGGAGGTACTCGCTCAGTGCATTCAGAGCATGCTTGGAAATCCCGTACACCCCGTCGCCCGGGTAATGCTCAAGGCCGGATTCGGAGCTGATGTTGACGATATCCCCGCGGCCCTGGGCGCGCATCAGCGGTAGGACAGCCCGCGCAGCCAGGAATGGGCCGCGCAGGTTGACACCCAGGACATGCACCCACTCCTGGAGTTCCTGGTCCTGTATCGGCGCGCCTCCATCGATCCCAGCATTGTTCACCAGGATGTCGATCCTGCCGAAGGCTTGCAGTGCCGAGCTGACCAGGTGTTCGACAGCCTCTTCTCGGGATACATCCGCCTGGACCGCCAGCGCCTCGTTGCCCGCCTGCCGAATCGCCTGGATGACTTGCTCCAGCGACTCGCTCCTACGCCCGCAAACCACCACCCGGGCGCCTTCGGCGGCGAGAGCTTCGGCAACCCCCCGCCCAATTCCAGTCCCGCCCCCGGTGATTAAGGCCACTTTGCCTGATAGTCGATTCATGAGGTTATTCCTCGACACGGATGGCGGTGGCCGCGTTAATGCCCTTCACCTCCGGGAGAATCCGGCGCCAGGCCAGCTCAGAGATATCCGCCGCCAGCAGCACGCCATTCGAGAGCACCGCCAGCAATTCACCGCCGGCCTGGGCGAAGCGCTCGACCATGTGATTCCGCCAGGGTACCTGCAGCCCACGCGAAGCGTTCAGCCAGGTGCGCCCGCCGTCGCGCGTCTCCTCGATGCGCCCGTCCCGGTCGACGCCATCGGCTGGTCCGAGGATCATGCGATCAAGATCGCCTGGATCGAGCCAGACTGCCCGGGAATAGTGGTAGCGATACAGGTCAACCCAGGTCTTCCCGCCATCGTTCGACGAGTAGAAGCCGCCGCCGGTTGGCGCGGCCACCCGCTCGGGGGAGGCAGGCTGGATGGCGATCGAGTGCACGTCCGAGTGGACGAATCCCTGCTGCGGACCGTGGTCCGGGTAACCGCGGCTACCCTGCGCCAATCCCCAGGTCTCCCCTGCGTCTTTGGAGACCAGCACGCAGCCATCTTCAACGGCCGCGTAGCCGCGCTCTGCCTGGAAGGTAAAACCGCGCACGCAGCCGGACTCCGGCGAGTAGGGCAAGGACCAGCCATAACGCTCGCGCATCTCTTCGACCTCCGGGCAGGAGCGCCAGCTGCTCCCAAAATCGTGAGAGACGAAGATGCCGGCCGGCTCGGTCCCGGCGAAGACCCGTTCGGGGAAATCCGGGTGCAGGGATAGCCAGCGAACGTGGCGGATCGAAAGGCCATCGTTTGCTTCGGCCCAGGTCTGTCCCAGGTCGACGGAGCGGTAAATCCCATCCCGCGTCCCAGCAAGCATCTGCCTGCCATCAGCGACCAGGCTGGTAACCGCCTGGTTTTCGAGACTACGCTGCCTGACCATCCATTCGCCGGTCTGCTTATCGGCGACCACCAGGCCCGGCGCCGAAGCTGCAATTGCAAGTATTTCCGCCATTAACACCTCTCATCCATCAATTAAAGTGGTCCGTCTACTCTCATTTAGAAGTTTAGTAGTGACGACTTCAGTCGGATTCAAGACCGTAAGAGCGACAGAAGTCACCACTGCGAACTGGAATATTAACAGTTGATAGGACACTTTGATTATTATGCGGTTAGAAGCCCAGCTCCTTCAAGATATGCCCCTCGCTGCGGCGGCCGGAATCCTTGCCCTGCAGGTCGCTCCAGAAGGCCGCATCGTAGCGGCGCGAGCGCACCGGCAGCGGCATGGGCACCCCCCAGCCCAGCAGCAGGACTTCTTCCTTAGGCTGCAAGCGGGCCAGCATGCCGCGCAGCGCGTCCCGCCCCGCCAGACCGGATAGCACGGCGCGGATATCGTCTTCGTCGCCCAGCCAGCCAGAAACGCGCGTACCCAGCTGTGACATGACCTCGTCGTAAATCTGCGAGGGGCGCTGGTCGACGATCAGCAGGGTAACGTAATATTTGCGCATCTCGCGGGCGATCGTGCTGAAGGTTGTCTGGGCTGCCATCTCGCGGTTGAGCAGTTTATGCGCCTCTTCGAGCACGATCACCAGCGGGCGTGGTTCGTCCTTCCCGCTGGTGCGGAACTCGTTGGTGCGCTTCTCCCAGGCCTGGCGGATGCGCCGGGTCAGCAGATTGCTGACCAGCAGGTAATCCAGGTCGCTCTCGTGCCGCCCGAAGGACAGGACGATGTGCTGGCCGGCCTCCAATGCCCGGATGATCTCCCCAATTCCATCGCTGGCCGGGCGCTCGACGATGTAGGGCAGGCGGAAGACGCGGCCCAGCTTCGAGTGCAGGCCCTCGGCGGCCATCACATTTACCCCGGCCTGGTTGGCCCAGGCGGCTACGCTGTTGGGGGCAGGCATCTTCCTGCCATGGTCATCCTCGATCATCGCCCCGTTCTCCATCTCGCGGAACGCGGCGAACCAGCCGTCCCGACCGTTGGTGTTGACCAGTGCTTCCAGGGTGGTGGGGGTGGTCTCCTTGAGGTTCAGCTCGCGGGTGAGCAGCTCGATGTCCTCCGGGTGGATGTCGCTCATGGCGAACTCCAGGTTGAAGTCCGGGATCTGGTTGCGGATCTGGGCCCCCTGGCCCAGGCCGACCACGCGCACCCGGGCTGCGAACCTGGTCTTCAAACCCGTCACAGTTTCGCCGGTATCCGAGGCGGTATCATCATAGCCATATTCGTTGTGCATGTCGAAGATCAGGACGGAGGCGCGGTTATATTGGATCAGCCCGGCCAGTACCAGGCGGGTGAGGAAGGACTTGCCGGTGCCGGTAGCGCCAAACACCCCCGAGGAGCGCTGCACGAACTTGTCCAGGTTGAGGCAGACCGGGTGCCCCTGCTCGCGGGTATAACCGATGACGAAGTTGCCGCTCTCGGTAGATTTCCCGAAGATCTCGGCGATGTCGCCTTGGCTGGCCAGGAACACCGGGGCGTGGTGCGGCGGGACGGTCTTGACGGGCAGCGGGCGCGGGGTCTGATCCCCAATGTCTGCCAGCCAGGCCGGGTAGTCGGGTGAATCCGGCGCCGGGCCGGTCGCGAACATCAGGGCCGGCAGGACCTCCAGGTTGGTGTACAGCGTCTGGCCATGGAGCAATTGAGCCAGCTGGGCCGGGAAGCGCGCCTCGCTCTGCTCGTCGGCGAAGCGAGGGTCGGTCGAGCCCAGCTGCAGGTCGGTCACCAGGCCGTAGAACTGCCAGGCGCCGCTCTTGATCACCACGAAGGCGCCTTCCTGGATCTTGTTCGCCGGCACGGTCAGGCGCACGCGCAGGTTCTCCTTCAGCCCGCCGCCGACCAAATATCCGATTGACGGGTATTTATCATCCATAGGTCAACCCTCGAACCTTTTATGATTACGATTACTTTCCACGTTTCTCTTCGAGAAGAGTAATGAGATATTCCTTCAGAATCGGCAGATCCATGGTCACGATTCCCCAGGTGATTTCAAGATCGACGTTGAAGTACGCATGGACAATGCGATTGCGCATCCCGATGATCTGGCTCCAAGGTATTTCCGGATTGTCTTCCCGAAACTCATCAGAAAGGTTGCGGCTCGCCTCGCCAATTATCTCTAACTGTCGGATCACGCCATCCTGCAGTCATTCTTTTTGAAAAAAAGCCTCTTTGGATATTCCTTGGACGTATGTATCTATCCTGTGGATCGCATCTAAGACGTGATGTAAATAGACTACATCATCTTTCTTCATAGATGGTGACCTTTTCGTTCTCAACATAAGGGCGAATATATGGGCTGAGACTATTTTCGGTAACTAGGTCGACTTCTCTACCGAGGATTTTGCTCAACTCTTCTTCTATGCCAAACCAAATTAAACCGAGCGGGGGGCGCTCTTCAGATGGTTTTAATTCCACGAGAATATCGATATCGCTATCTGGATTCATTTCGCCACGCACATAAGAGCCAAATACAGCTACATGTCTCGCATACGGCCTTAAGATCGGTATAATTTTTTCACGTAATGATTCGTATCGGTCCATTGGTTGCTCCTCGTGGATACCAGTTAATAATGGGGGATTCCGGTATCGGAAACCGCTCCAAGCACCTGCATCAGGGTGGGGTAATCGTCCCGCAGCAGTACGATCAGCTCCTGGGTGGCCTGCAGGGACCAGTCCGGGTTGCCGCGCGAGGCGTGGGCGGCCTGGGCCTGGGCCATGTGCGCCGCCAGCAGCTCGCTGGCTGGGATATCCTGGGCGCGCAGGATGTGGCGGAAGTAACCGAAGCGCTCTTGACTGGTGAAGGCGCGAACTTCCTCCTCGCCGCACAGGTAGATGCAGTCCAGGCTGAGCGGCGGGCGCGGCGGCAGCAGGTGGTGAATGCGCCCGTCCTGCTCGTACCCGACCGCCAGCACGCTCATCTCGATCGGCAGGTTGCGGTTCAGGCGGTTGTCGGCGATCACCGCTTCGTCAATACCCTCGGCGGTGACCAGTTGGCGCACCAGCCCGTCGTCGTCGATGTGGATGTCGTGGATCAACCCGTACACCGCATAGCCTGCCTCGAGCGGGACGCGCACCAGGCAGCCGAAGGAAGGCGCCTCCAGCTGCGAGACGCGGCAGCCGACCACGAAGCCGGAGGTGCTGGCGCGCAGCAAACGACCGATCTCGAGCGTTGTCATACTCCATACCTCTTTCTGCCGGGTAAATCCTTGGCTGACTGTTTCTGAGATTTTCCCCCCACCCTGATGCCGTGCCGGCTGAGCTCGAAGGCGATCATCTGGACCACCTGCTCTTTTTCCGAGAGAGTCACCACGGCGGTCTCGTGGGCGCGGTGCAGCAGGTAAGGGTAATTGCGAGAACCCATGATACGGCATTGGT
>Ga0209751_10006461_pt1 | contig 10853 bp, 8 predicted proteins | sample RifCSP13_1_FD_184019 | JGI IMG/M metagenome (GOLD analysis project Ga0209751, IMG submission 184019) | Soil microbial communities from Rifle, Colorado - Rifle CSP2_sed 13_1 (SPAdes) (version 2) | ecosystem: Environmental > Terrestrial > Deep subsurface > Rock core/Sediment | place: Rifle...
TACATCCAGTCCGAACACCGTGAGAGCGTGGTCGAGCTTCTCGCCGCCCCGAGAGACGTAACGCGGTCCCTGGGCGACGGCCAGTGGGACCGCCTCCTCGACGAGAAGTCCGGGTTTGGAGATGGGCAGCTCGCCCAAGCGCACCCGGCCCGCGAGGACCAGCGCCTGCGCCCTGGCGGGCGTCTCCGCCAGACCGCGGTCAACGAGGAGCGCGTCCACCCGCCGTTTGGTCATGCTCTGATGTTCGGCGAAGGATGGGAGGAAGTCAATGAACGCCGAAGATGTTCCCCTGACCGACCGGCCAGCTACGCTGTCTCGCCCTTGTCAGCGTCCCAGAGGTCGAGGGCCTGGCCGGAGCGGGCGAGGAGGAGCGGGCGCCGCAGGCCACGGATCGAATCGGCGTCGATGACGCACTTCTTGACATCGCCGCGGCTCGGGATCTCGTACATCACGTCGAGCAGGCAGTCCTCGAGCACGGTGCGCAGGCCGCGCGCGCCGGTCTTGTGGCGCAGCGCCTCCTCGGCGGCGGCTTGCAGGGCGTCCTCCGTGAACACCAGCTCCACGTTGTCCAGCGCGAAGAACTCCTCGAACTGCTTCGAGAGCGCGTTCTTCGGCTCCGTCAGTATGCGCACAAGCGCCGCCTGGTCCAGCGACTGCAGCGAGACGACGACGGGGATTCGGCCCACGAACTCCGGGATGAGGCCGTAGGACAGAAGGTCGTCGTGTGTGACCTTCATCAGCAGCTCGTCAGCCGTCTTCACTGGGTCGGCTTTTGCCACCTGGGTCGAACGGTAGCCAAGCCCCCGCATGCCTTTGCCAACGCGCTTGTCGACGATGGCGTCGAGCCCCTGGAAAGCGCCCCCGCACACGAAGAGGACGTTAGCCGTGTTGATCTGGATGAAGTCCTGGTGCGGGTGCTTCCGGCCCCCCTGCGGCGGCACATTTGCCACGCAGCCTTCGATGATCTTGAGCAGCGCCTGCTGCACGCCCTCCCCCGATACGTCGCGCGTAATTGAGGGGTTATCGCCGGTCTTGCGGCCGATCTTGTCGATCTCATCGATGTAGATGATCCCGCGCTCGGCCTTGGCGACGTCGAAATCGGCGGCCTGGATGAGGCGGAGGAGGATGTTCTCAACGTCTTCGCCCACGTACCCGGCTTCGGTCAGCGCTGTGGCGTCGGCGATCGTGAAGGGGACGTCGAGGATGCGAGCGAGAGTGCGGGCGAGCAGCGTTTTGCCGGAGCCGGTGGGCCCGAGAAGCAGGATGTTTGACTTCTCCAGCTCCACGTCCTTCTTACCCGTCTGCGCCCCGATCCGCTTGTAGTGGTTGTATACCGCGACCGACAGCACCTTCTTGGCCTGCTCCTGGCCGACGACGTACTCGCTGAGCTGGGAGTAAATGACCTTGGGGGGAGGGATCCTCTGGAGCGGCTGCTTCGGCTTAACCGTTGAGCCAGAGTCTTCCTGGATGATCTCCTTGCAGAGCTCGACGCACTCGTCGCAGATGTAGACGGCGCTGGGTCCGGCGATAAGGCGCCGGACCTGGTCCTGGTTCTTGCCGCAGAACGAACAGCTGTAGTTTACGCGGCTACTACCGCCCTTTGCCGGCATCTCTTATCCTTTCGCTCCAGCCGTGGAGGCGGACACGGGCTCTGGCGTCTGTAGCACCTCATCGATTATACCGTACTCTTTCGCCCCCGCCGCATCGAGATAGAAATCCCGGTCCGTGTCTCGGATGATGCGCTCCATGTCCTGGCCGGAGTGCTGAGAGAGGATCTCTCGTATCAACTGGTTCTGGCGCAGGATCTCGCGGGCATGGATCTCAATGTCCGTCGCTTGTCCGCCGACACCCCGCACCCAGGCCTGGTGCATGTGAATCGTGGAGTGCGGGAGGGCGTAGCGCTTGCCCTTGGCACCCGCTGTCAGCAGTACCGTGGCCATGCTGGCGCAGGAGCCGACGCAAATCGTCGCGATGTCGGCCCGGGCAAGCTGCATCGTGTCGTAGATCGCCAGGCCGGCGCTGATCGAGCCCCCCGGTGAGTGGATGTACATGTTGATTTCCTTTTCCTGGTCCTCGCGGTCCAGGTACAGGATCTGGGCGATGATGATGTTGGCGATCTGGTCATCGATCGGCGTGCCCAGGAAGACGATCCGCTCCTTGAGCAGGAGTGAGAAGATGTCGAAAGCACGCTCGCCGCGCGGGCTCTGCTCGACAACGTAGGGAATGATCGCCTGTGGATTCGGGCTCTGGCTCATGACTCCTCCTTCGTTCCGGCCGCCTTCGCGGCCGCCTTGTCTTTTTTCTTCTTGGCCCCCGGCTTGACGCCGTCGGCCTGGCCTGCCACCTCCGCCAGCCGGTCGAGCGTCTTTCGAGTGCGTAGATTGCGCTCGATCACGGCACGGCCGTTCGTGGTTGAGAACATGCGTCGCATCTGCTCGCCCTGGGTACCCGAGGACGTAGCAATCGTTTCGATCTCGGCGTCGATCTCTTCGGGTGTGGCTTCGATATCTTCGTCTTCAGCGAGCTGGCTCAGGGCAAGGGACCGCCGAACGCGCTCTGTGGCCGCCGGCAGCAGCTCTTCGTGGACTTGCTCGGGCGTCTTCTTGATCAGTTCAAGGTACCCGCTGACGTCGCGACCCGTAGAACGCGCCTGCTCGTCGATTAATCGCTCGATCTCGCGGTGCACGAGGACGTGCGGGAACTCAATCTTCTTCGCACCCTCCACCAGCGCGCCGACGGCCCTCTCGCGAAATGTCTCCTCCGCTTCCGCCTCCAGGCGTTCGCGGATGTCGGTCCCGATGCGCTCGCGAAGCGCCAGCAGTCCGCTGAAGCCCTCGCCGACACCCTGCGCGAACTCGTCGTTCAGCTCTGGAAGTTGCTCCTCCTTCACCTCTTTGACAGTGACGGTCGCAACACCCGACTTCCCCGCGAGGGAATTCTCGCCCTCCGGGACGGTAACCACGACGTCCCTGGTCACGCCCTTCTCCGCACCTGCGACCCCCTCGGCAAAGCCGGGGAGGAGCACCGTGGCCCCCTCGCGCAGGCGGAACTCCGTGTCATCGTCCTTGAACACCTCGCGGCCGTCGATCTCGATGCGGACATCCGCGCGAACTATGTCCCCGGTCTGGACGGGACGATCGACCGGCTCATGGAGTGCGTAGCGGCGCCGGAGGTCGTCCAGGGCCGCCTCAATCTCGCCGTCCGGTATCGCAGCGGTTTCCCGCTCGACGCGTACTCTCTTGTACTCGCCGAGGTCAACAGTGGGACGCACCGCCACGGTCGCCTTGAACGACAAAGGCTCGGCGCTCAGGAGTTCGATCGCCGGCTGATCGATGGCGTGCACGTCGTTTTGGTCGATCGCCTGGTCGTAGACCTCCGGGATGAGGATATCGTGAGCCTCGCGGACCAGGCGCTCCCTCCCCAGGTGGCGCTCGAGCATATCCCGCGGGGTCTTGCCTTTGCGGAAACCGGGTACTTCGACGCGCTGGACCAGGCGCTTGTAGGCCTTGTCCAGAGAGCGCTCCATCTGCTCGGGGTCGACCTCGATTTCGAGGAGCACCTGGCTCTCCGGCAGGCGCTGCGTGGATACCTTCACGAAATCCAGTCTAACACGGGGTCCCGTTAGGGAAACGGGAAAACGGCAGCCGGAATGGGGATAAGCGGCGGGTGGGAGAATTGGCTGCGCCCGTACTGAAAAGGCATGCCAGTCCAGTACGCCGGGTCACCGCTGCCCTATCTCCTTCTCGAACTCCCACATGTCCAGCAGCGGCAGCCCCTCGTATCCCGTGGCTGGCACCCGCGATTTGACCTCTCGCACGCGCTTCATCCCGTCGCGTTCGATGCGGGCTAAGCGGTAGCCCCGTCGCATGTAAAATGCCTGCGCCCGCAGGTTGTCGTTCGTCGTCGTAACGACTATGCGCCCAACACCGCGCTCCCGCATCCGCGCCTCCGCCGCCTCCAGCAGCCGGCCGCCGATGTGCCGCCCCTGCTCCACCGCCTCGATGGTCACGATCTCCCCGGTCTCGCCGTCCACGGACCAGGTCACGTGCCCGGCCGTCTTCCGGCCCTCGTCGCGGTAGACCAGGGCCTCGGCGGCGCCGGCGTCCGCCGCCTCGTACGTGCGCGACACGGTGACAACGGGCAGGCCGCTGAAGTCACGCCACAGCTGTGCGATCTGCTCAGAGGACGCCGGTTCGAGAGTGAAGTCGTCCACGAGCGGCCTTCAACGGCGCCGTGGCGAGAGGATGTCGGTAAGCGCATCGCCAAGCAGGTTGAAGGCGAACAGCAAGGAGCCAACAACGACGGCCGGGATGAGTATGAGCTGTGGGTGGTTGCGCAGATTACTCAGTCCGGAGCCCTCAAAGATCATCACACCGAAGCTGGGATGCGGCGGCTGGACGCCGATGCCAAGCCACGTTAGTGCTACCTCGGCGCCGGCCGCCGCGCCAAGCGACAGGCTGAGGGCCACGATGATCAGATTGCTGACATTTGGCAAGAGGTGGCGGAAGAGGATCCGCGAAGTCGACGCGCCGGCAGCACGCGCCGCTACAACATAAGCCGTCTCACGAAGGGATAGAACCTGGGATCGCACGATGCGAGCCATGCCGACCCAACCGAAAATTGATAAGGCCCCAAAAACGAGGACGTAGCTCGGTGCCCCGGAGTCCACGATGCCGTCGATGCCCGTCAGGCCCTCAACGTCCCGGAATAGTGACTTCACTCGCGGCAACAGGGTCGCGTTAATGATTAGCACCAGGAGGATCGTCGGCACGGCGGCGAAGGCATCAGCGACGCGCATGACAACGCTATCCACCCGCCCGCCCGCAAAGCCCGAGAGCAGTCCCAATGACACCCCAAGGGCTAGTCCCCCTGTGAGGACAGCAGCCGCGGATATGATCACGGTTGTCTGCGCCGACCAGATAGCGCGCGAGAGCAAGTCGCGCCCCAACCGATCCGTGCCAAGGATGTGCTCTGAGCTGGGCGCCCCGAACCGGTCCGTGAAGTCGGCCTCGCTGAAGTCATGCGGAGCGATCCAGGGAGCCAGCACGCCGGCCCCGTAAATCACCACGATTACGCCAATCGCCAGCACGGCCACCGGTCTGCGCAAGAGACGTTGGAGCAGGCGATGCGTGGTGGCTCGTTGGCCCTCGATGTGATCGAGGGTCGCCGCCGAAGAGTCCACGTAGCTCATACGAGAGCCGTCTCCCCCGAGAGCCGCACGCGCGGGTCTATAAATCCATAAGTTATGTCGACAAGGAGGTTGGCAAACATGAACGCCGCAGAGCCGATGAGCACTATCGCCATGATGCTGTCGTAATCGCGGCTACCGATGGAGTTGAACGCATAGCTGCCGATTCCCGGTATCCCCATCAACGTCTCGATAAATATGGAGCCGCTCAGCAGAGCTGCAAGTTCGAACCCCATGATCGTCGCGATAGGCAGCAGTGCGTTCCTGACCACATGGCGTCCCACCACCGTCATGTCTTGCAGGCCCTTGGCGCGCGCGGTGCGGACGTAGTCCTGGTCGAGCACTTCGAGCACCTGCGACCGCATGTAACGGGCGACACCTGCTACGCCGGGCAGCGTCATTATCAGGATAGGCATGATCGCTTGTTCAGACAGAACGCCGATCTTGATGCCCACGACCTCGCGGACCTCCCATCCAGAGGTCGGCAGCAGATCCAGCTTCACCGCGAGTAACCACTGCAGTAACGGGATGGACACTACCACCGGAATCGACGCGAAAAACAGAAATGCACCGATGGCGAGAGGGTCCAGCCAGGTGCCACGTTTCAGCGCCGCCCAGGTCCCGACCGGTATCCCGATCAGAAACGTGAGGACCAACACCACAGCGTTGTACTGCACGGTCACCCAGAGCCGCGGAAAGATCACATCTTCCACGTTCGCGCCGCGGTAGATGACGCTCTCGCCGAAATCCCCCGTGACGAAGTCGCCCAGCCACCTGACGTACTGCTGCGGTATTGGGTCGTTCAGGCCCCGTTGTTCGCGAATGCGCTCGATTAGTTCCGGGCGAGACCGGCCGCCCGCGTAGATCTCCGCATAGTCACTCGGTGCGAGACGTCCGAGCGCGAACGTCACCATCGAGACGATCAGCAGAATCACCGGCACCAGCGCTAGCCGCCGGATTACGTAGCCCGCAACGCCCTGCATGGAGGCGTCCCTCCCTTATTCCTCGATCGTTACGTAGCGGAGGTTCTCGATGACGAACGGCGGCGTCTCGTAGCCTTTGACGTTCGGCTTGATCAGGATGCCTGGCTTGCTGTGCGTGAGCGGGATCCAGGGCGCGTCCTCAACGATCAGCTTCTCGGCCTGCTGATAAAGGTCAAGCCGCGTCGCCTCGTCCAACTCGCTGCGCGCCTGGTCCAGCAATGCGTCTACCTCCGAGTTGGAGTACTGCGAGTCGTTGATCGGGCTCTCCGAGTGCAGCTTCAAGTCCAGGAAGTTCTGCGGGTCCGGATAGTCCGCTATCCAGCCCAGCGACGCGATCTGGTAGTCGTGGTCCTGCACGCTCTGGAAGAAGAGCCCCGAGTCCTGCTGCTCGATCGTTATCGTAACCCCCAGGTTGTCCTCCCACATCGCCACGATCGCCTCAAGCGAGTCGCTGGGGCTGGCGCCCCTGCCCGTTGCCAGAATTACCACATCCTCCAGGATTCCTGGACCCCCGGCGTCTTCCAGCAGGACAGCGGCCGCGTCGGGATCGTAGGGCAGGCCGTCAAGACCGGCGTTATAGCCCTTCATCCCGGGTGGCAGGATGCCGGTCGCCGGTGCAACCAGGCCCGCCAGTATCTCGTTCGCGATCAAGTCCTTGTCGATCGCCATCGCCAGCGCCTGCCGCACCTTGACGTCGTCGAACGGCGGCTCCTCTGTGTTGAAAGCGACGTAGAAGACATCGAGCGAATCGAACTGGTGAAACTCCGCGTTCAGCTCGTTGTTCGGGTCGCGAATGCTCTCAATATCGTTGACGCCGACGCCCGTGAGGTCGATCTCGTCGTTCTCATACATCGTCAGCGCCGACCCGCCGGACAGCAGGTACGTCACCTGGGCCAGCGACGGTTGCGGCTCCAGGTAGTACCCGTCGTTCGGGACCAGCTCGATGCGCTGGCCCAGTTCCCATTCCTGCAGGCGGAACGGCCCGGTGCCGTTGGGGTTGAGCGTCCACTCAGCGCCCTCAAAGCAGGTGGCGTCCCGCACTTCACGCTGGTCCACGACGTAGGAGGTGGGGTAGGTGAGCTTGTAGAGGAAGAAGGCGCTCGGCTCGTTAATCGTGATCTCCAGCGTGTTGTCGTCGATCACCTTTACGCCGGTGAGTTCGTCCGCCGCGCCGTCGGCGTATTCCTCTGCGCCGACGATGTCATCCAGATAGACCTCGCCCACAGTGGAGAGCGTGTCCGGATGCAGCGCCCGCTCGATCGAAAACTTGAAGTCGCCCGCTGTCACCCGTCGCGACGCGTCGTGGAAAAGGACGTTCGTTCGCAGGTGGAAGGTGTAGACCGTTCCGTCCGGGCTCGTGTCGTAGCTCTCGGCCACATCCGGGACGACGTTGAGGTCCTGGTCGAAGCCCAGGAGCCCCGAGAATATCTCGACGATGTACTCGGCGGAGCCGGCGTCGGAGGCGCAGGCCGGGTCGAGCGTGATCGGGTCGCTCCCGAACAGCCGCAGTTCGCCCTCCACGCGGTCCGGCAGGTCCGGTCCCGTCGGCCCCGGCGATTCGTCGCCGTTGCCGTCGGAGGCGCTGCCTCCGTTGTCATCGTCGCCGCCCGACGTGGCGACGACGAGAACGCCAATGAGAAGAACGATGGCGACAGCGACGCCGGTGAGGACGTAAATCAGTCTGCGGGTTTCCATTTGGTTCTCAGTCTAGGGAACGCGCGCCGTTGAGGTTTGGTTTCTCCTCCACATATTAGCGTGCCGATTCCCGCTTCAAGGGGATGCCAATCATCTGTAAGACGCGGCCGGCGTCGCTGGCGTTACCGCCCCGTTGTCATTCTGAGCATGATAACGTCGTAGCACCCAATGGCAGCTTCGCGAAGGAATCCGGCGGTGCGACCGGGTGTGAACGGCGCGTCCGGGGGTCAGATCGCAGGCGCACGGCACACTGCCGTTCCACGGGACAACCTTCCTGGCTCACGATTTTCGTACTCTAGGTATTGACATTCCCGCATAGTAGTGATACGCCGTCCGTGTACGGGCCCTGCGGTCCGCACAAAGGGGGTGCGGTATGATCACCGCGATAGGCGTCCTCTCGCTTCTCCGCTCCGTAGCCGCCCTAGCGTTGCCGGTGGCGCTCCTCGCCGTCCTGGCGGCCCGCCCTGGCCCGGCCGAGAGCGCCTTTCCGGGCGCAAACGGCAAGATCGCGTTCACGAGCACCCGCGAGGGTGCCGCCGAGATCTTTCACATGAACCCAAACGGCAACGGCCAGGTCAACCTCTCGAACATGGCCGCAGCCGCCGCCGTCCGCCCCAGCTACTCGCCCGACGGCTCGAAGATCGCCTTCTACTCCAACAGCGACGGCAACGATGATATCTACACGATGAACGCCGACGGAAGCGGTGTCTTGGCGGCGCTCACAAGTGCCGGCGACAACTATGGCCCGGCGCACTGCGGCGCGATGATCGCCTTCGTGAGCAATCGTGACGGCAACGTGGAAGTCTACACGATGAACGCCGACGGCAGCTCGCAGACCAATCGGTCGATGAACGCCGCCACCGACAGCCAGCCGGCGTGGTCGCCGGACTGCTCGATGATCGCCTTCATGAGCCTGCGCGACGGCAACCAGGATATCTACACCATGACCGCCACCGGCGTCTCGCAGACCAACCGATCGATGAACGCAGCGATCGACGACTCCCCTAACTGGTCGCCCGACGGGTCGATGATTGCTTTCGGCAGCACTCGCGATGGCAACCCGGAAATTTACACGATGACCGCCACCGGCGGATCGCAGACCAACCGGTCGATGAACGCCGCGGGCGACTACACCCCCGCCTGGTCCCCGGTCGGGTCTATGGTCGCTTTCAGCAGCACTCGGGACGGAAACTTTGAGATCTACACGATGACCGCCAGCGGCGGCTCGCAGACCCGCCTGACGACGAACGCGGCAGACGACTTTTATCCCGACTGGCAACCGCTGGTGGACGCCGACGGCGACGGCCTCCTACCTCCCGAGGACGCGTGCCCGAACCTGCCGGGCCCTGCGTCAAACCAGGGCTGCCCGGCGCCGGGACCACCCGCCGTCGGCGGCATCGCCGGCCTCCGGGACGGCCCGGCTGATCTGGCCTCTCGCGGCTCAGACTCGACGACTGCGGGCTACGCACCGCCCGTGGTGGCGGCCCTCGCCGGGCTTGCCGTGATCATGGCGGGCGCCTGGTACGGGCGCAGGCGCTGGCAGCGATAGCGGCGTCGGGCGAGGCATACCTCGCCCCTACGTCTCCTCCTCCACCTCTGTCACCGCGATGTGGAGGTCCTTCAGCTGTTGCGGCGAGACCGTCGTCGGCGCCCCGGTCAGCGGCTCCGAGGCGCTCTTCGTCTTCGGGAAGGCGATCACCTCGCGAATGTCCGGCTGCCCCGTCAGAACCGCCATCAGCCGGTCGATCCCCGCGCCGATGCCGGCGTGCGGCGGCGCGCCGTACTCGAACGCCTCCAGCATATGGCCGAACCGCCGCCGCGCCTCCTCCTGCGAGATACCGAGGGAGGCGAAGACCTGCTCCTGCACATCCCGACGGTGAATGCGGATGCTGCCGCTGAACAGCTCCCAGCCGTTGCAGACCAGGTCGTAGGCGTGCGAACGGACCGCGCCCGGGTCGCTCTCGATCTTGTCCAGGTCCTCCAGGTACGGAGAGGTGAACGGGTGGTGCACCGACATCCAGCGGCTCTCGGTATCGCTCCACTCCAGCAGCGGGTACTGCGTGACAAAGGCAAAGGCGAGCACGTCCGGGTCTGCCAGCCCTAACCGCGCTGCCAGTTCTCGCCGCAGCGGGTCCAGCGCCTTGTTCGCCGCGGACGGCCTGTCCGCGACCATCAGGAGCATGTCGCCGCGGGACGCTCCGGCCAGGCGCGCCATCTCCTTCGCCTGCTCCAGCGTGAAGAACTTGGCCACCGGCGAACGTATATCCTCCGCCGCCAGCGAGTCTATGCTCCCCTCGCCGCCGAATTGCATCGAGACCAGCCCCTTTGCGCCGTAGTTCTGCACGAACGTCGTCAAGTCGTCCACCTGCTTGCGGCTCATCGCCGCGCCGCGCGGGACACACAGCCCGCGCACGACGCCTCCCGAGGCGACCGTCTGCCGGAAGATCGTGAACTCGCTCTCACGTACGGCGTCGGAGAAGTCGCACAACTCCAGCCCGTAGCGGACATCCGGCTTGTCGCAGCCGAAGCGGCGCATCGACTCCGCATAGGTCATGCGCGGGAACGGGTGCTGCTGGATGCGATAGTGCGGGAACACCGTCGTCGCCAGCGCGTGGTAGAGATCTTCGGTCAGTTTGAAGATGTCCTCCTCGTCCGAGATGAAGCTCACCTCGAGGTCGAGCTGCGTGTGCTCCGGCTGGCGGTCCGCCCGCAGGTCCTCGTCCCGCAGGCAGCGGGCGATCTGGAAGTAGCGCTCGAACCCGGCCACCATCAGCAGCTGCTTGAACTGCTGCGGCGACTGCGGCAGCGCGTAGAAGTGCCCGGCATGCACGCGGCTCGGCACCAGGTAGTCGCGCGCCCCCTCCGGCGTCGGCGCCGTCAGCAGCGGCGTCTCGATCTCCGTGAAGCCGCGCTCCGAGAGGAAGTCCCGGATGAACTTGACGACGCGGTGGCGTAATACCAGGTTGCCGTGGATCGTCTCCCGGCGC
>Ga0209751_10006463_pt1 | contig 10850 bp, 9 predicted proteins | sample RifCSP13_1_FD_184019 | JGI IMG/M metagenome (GOLD analysis project Ga0209751, IMG submission 184019) | Soil microbial communities from Rifle, Colorado - Rifle CSP2_sed 13_1 (SPAdes) (version 2) | ecosystem: Environmental > Terrestrial > Deep subsurface > Rock core/Sediment | place: Rifle...
TGCGTATGGAGATAGTAGTTCAGCCCGGCGGCCCAGGCATCCATCAGGTGTCGCAACCACTCAGGGCTCGCCGCGTACTGCGCCCGCAGCGAGTCGGGATCAATGAACAGCTTCATGCGCAGGTCGCGATAGACCGCGGCCTCCCCCTCGGCTTCGGCGAGCCGGCCCATCGCATTGAGGTAATTCGTTTCCACGCGATGGAAGTCGTCCTCGGCCTGCGCGTAGATCATGCCGAAGACCGCGTCGGCATCGGTATTCCCGTAGATGTGGGGGATGCCCCAGTCGTCCCGGATGATCGTGACCTCCCTGGCCTGCTGCTCCCAGGCCGCGACCTCCGGATCCCGAGGCGCGCACGCGACGCAGGCGGCGAGCACGAGGACGAGGTGTCTCATGGCAGCCCCAGCTTCCGCCGTGCGAAGGGGCGCGCAAACGCCGATGGCGGATTGTGCGCGGTCGCCATGTCGTACGCTCGCTGGTACAGCGCCTTGGCCCGGTCCTGCTGCCCCAGCTTCTCGTACGTCATGGCCAGCAGACAGTGCATGAAGGGATCGCGGTCGTTTCCGCGCATGGCAACCGCTTTCGTGAGCTCCGCCTCGGCGGTTGCCAGGTCATTCGCGTAGAGCGCCACGTAGCCCGCGAGATAGGGAAAGAACCGCTCCTGGTTTTCCGCCATGGTCGGGTCGCTGTCCAGGATCCGTCGCGCCTCGGCGACCTGGCGCTGGGCTTCCACCTGGTCTCCCCGGCGGGCGGCGAGCCGGCCCAGCGCGTGCGCCAGGCGGTAGTCCCAGAGGCTCCTGGGATGCTCCCGGGGCTCGGGCTCCTTGAGGCCCAGCTCCCAGCCCCTGCGGTACATCCGCTCCGCGGTCTCCAGCTCGCCGGCGTCAATGCACACCCGCGCGGATTCGTTCGCCATCTCCCCCTGCTGGTAGAACGCGTTCTGGGGCTCGGCCTGCTCGCGGGTCACCCAGTAGGCGATCACCATCTCGTGATATCTCACCGCGTTGGCGCAGTCGCCCTCAAAGCCGTAGGACATGGCCATGCGGCGCTGGGCCGCGGCTTTGGCGGCCGGCTCGGGCGCTTCGTCAATCAGGCGCTGCAAGACGGCGCGTGCTTCCGCGTGCTTTCCCTGCCGGTCCAGCTCCTGGGCCTCCCGCATAGGGCCGGACGGGCCGCCCCCACCCTGTGCCCCGGCGGTTCCGGTCGTCAGGGTGGACGCGGCGATCGTCAGGAGCGCCGACGTGGCATAGTGCACATAGGATGTGGTCATGGTCGTCTTCCTCCACGATTTGCCATTGCGTTGTCCTCGGCCTCCCACCTCAGAACCCGCCGCCCCCTCCACCGCCCGACCCACCACCCGACGACCCGCCGCTGAACCCCGAGCCGCCCGAGCTCCGCGGTGCGCTGCTCATGGCGCTGCCTGCTCGGGTGGAGAGGTCGGACAGGCGGCTCGAGAACGTGCCGGCGTTGAAGCCCATCGGGTTGGTGCCGACGTACCAGGTAGGCGGCTCGCGGTACACGTCCCGGAACGCGTTGGCCCATCTCCGCTCCACCCCAAAAGCCATCGCGTAGGGCAGGAAGCGCTCGAACATCTCCGGCGTCTTGATGACGCGCTCGAAGCGATCACCCTCGACCCGATCGAGAAACTCCTCGAAACCCAGGACCCGCTCGCGCTGCCGCGCACCAAGCACAGTGCGCGCCGGCATGACGAGCCCGAACAGCGCCACGATGAGCGTGCTCAACCCCGCCGCCACGATGACGGTCACCATACTGAGGCCGGATGTCGCTCCGGCGGTGGTTCCCAGCGCGGTCAGGATCACGCCCAGGAACGCGGCGCCGGTCACCCAGCGGACCTTCACGCGGTCCGGCCGGGCGCGGTACAGCCCCCGCTGAATCAGCCGGTCGAAGACGCTTGTCCGGATGGCGGGCAACTCCACATAAAACTCATTCTCCAGATCCGACAGCCGGACGGTCCGCTGACCGTGCTGGAACAAGCCGCCCAACACCCGCGACTCATGCGGCTCGAGCCCTCTTGCGCCCGCCGCCGGCTCGGTCCGGTGGAAGACGTACTCCCGGCGTTTCCACAGCCCCAGGAATGCCTCCTCTTCCCGCTCCTCGATCTTGAGATACCCTCGAACGGCGAGATCCACCATGGTCGCCGTGATGTCCCGCAGGTCCACCGAGGCATCCATCAGCGTGCCGGCCTCGGCCGGCGTCATCCCGCCCGGCGGCTCGTACTGCACCGTGACCGGCAGCCTGGCCGGATCGCGTCCTACCCGGTACCAGAGCCCGAACATCCCGAGGAATACCGCGACCGGAATGGCGAGGGGCCAGTTACTCGCCAGGAATCCCGCGGCCCGCTCCGCCTGAGTGGGCTCCGTCACCGCACCCTTGTCCCACCCTACCACGGCGGTCAAGCCCTCGCGAAAGCCCAGCGGCGTGGGCAGGACCACGCCCAGCGTGGTTCCGGAGATGGTGAGCTCGGCGTCCCGGGCGGTGGACCCGTAGGGACCGTTGAACGCGGTGGCGCGCACTCCCGTCGCCGACGCGGGCAGCTCGATCCGCGCCGAGGCCGCCTCGATCGGCACGTCCCATTCATCCCCGGTGATGTTCCAGTACAGCTCGTCGTGATCCTCGAAGAACCGGAGCCCGTTGGCCGCCCGGTATCGCAGCACCACGGTGCGGGTCGCATCCTGGGCACCGGGCACCCAGATCTTGTACTTGAGGTAGTGGCGCTCCCGGGAGCTCTCCACCTTGAGTGGGCGGCCCTCGCCGTCCGTGGCGCCCAGCAGGGTCAGGCGAAGGGTCCAGCTGAATCCCTGGGGCGTGCGGTACCCCACCGGCACGGTGCGGTAGATCCCGTTCCACGAACCGGTGAACGCGACGGTAATGGACTCCGTGACGTTCACCGCCCCATCGCGGTTCACCACGATCGCGGCGTCGAAGCGCTTGATCGCGAGCGAGCGCTGGGCCCACACCACGCGGGGGAGGAGGAGCAGCGCCAGCGCCAGCAAACCTCCCAGGGGTCTCACGTGCGGGTCTCCAGGTCGATCGCCGGCACCGCCCCTTCCCGGTCATCGGCGAGCCCAAAGAACTCGGCCGGCTGGAACCCGAACGCGCGGGCTACCAGCACGGCAGGGAACTGCTGAGTCATGACGTTGAAGTCGCGGACGACCGCGTTGTAATAGCGGCGCGCGTGCTGGATGTGGTCTTCGATCTCGGTGAGGCTCCGCTGAAGCGACAGATAGCTCTCGGCGGCGCGAAGATCGGGATACGCCTCCGCCACGGCGAAGATCTGACGCACGGACCCGGCAAGCGCCCGTTCCGCCTCACCCGCCGCGCCGGGCCCGCGCGCCAGGACGGCGCGGCTCCGCGCTTCCGCCAGGGCCTCCAGCGTGCCCTTTTCGTATCCCGCATGCCCCTTCACCGCGGCCACCAGCGAGGGGATCAGGTCGTGCCGGCGCTTGAGCTGGACGTCGATGTCCGCCCAGGCATTCCCGATGAGCAACCGCAGGCGGGCGAGACGGTTGTACATGAGGACGCCGGCGACGGCGAGCACGGCGAGGATGGTCAGGAACAGGCCCATCAGACATCTCCCGGAGCGGAATCAAAGCCGCTCGGCCGACCGTAACAAGACCAGGCATTCGTCATAGTAGAGCACCTCCGCGCCCGCCGTGTCCCGCTCCGCATTCAGGCGCATGGCCCGCGCGAGATCTTGAACCCGGATCTGGTGAAAGCGGGAAGGCAGGAGCCTCGATGCCCACGGAACCAGGCGCTGCGTGAGCCAGTCCTGGAAACCGTAGCGCAGCTTCTCCGTTACCAGGACGCTGGGCCGGTACAGGCTCAATCGCGGAAACCCCAAAGCCCGATAGCGCTCTTCGACGGCACCCTTGACCCGCAGGTAGTAGCTGGACGAACGCGGGTTGGCGCCGAGGGCCCCGAGCAGCGACATGTGCCGCACCCCCGCGTCCTTGCAGGCCCGCGCAAAGGCGGTCGCGTACTCCACGTCCACGTTCCAGAACACCTCGCGCGGCACCTTGCGGGGCTGGCCGATCCCCATGGTGCAGAACGCGGCCTCGCAGCCGGCGGCGGGCTCGCGCGCCTGCAGGTCCACCCGATCCATGTCCACGACGCGCTGGGTCAGCTTGGCCGCCCCGGCAGCGCTCGCGAACATGCCCGTCGCCCGCCGCGTGAGGATCGTGACCGCGGTGCATCGAGGCGACGCCAGCAGCTCGCGCACCAGGGCGGACCCCACCGCGCCGGTGGCCCCGATGGCCAGGGCCCGGTAGGGGGTCACCGGCCTCCGCCCAGGGTCTTCATACTCGAGCGGGCTAAGGTACCCGGCCTCTTGCCCCGGCGCCACGCAGGGTGCAGTTTAGACGCTGAATCCCTCACATATGGTGTCGTACGTGCTCGCAGCCCCAGTGAAGTTCGAGGGTCGCGCCGCGGAGTTTGTGGCGGAGCTGAAGGAACGCGTGGACGCCTATTTCGACGAGCGCGGTCTGTCACGCCATGCCGACTGGCGGATGATCGCCAGGACCCTCTCGGCCTTCTCGCTGACGTTCATTCCCTACGCCCTGATCCTGACCAACCGGTTCGACCCGTGGACCATGCTGATCCTGGCCATCGTGATGGGGGTCGGCGTGGCGGGCATCGGGTTCGGGGTCTCCCACGACGCCCTGCATGGCGCCTATTCGGCCAATCCCGCCGTCAACCGGCTGCTGGGCTATTCGTTCGACTTGCTGGGCGCCAACGGGTACCTGTGGAAGATCACCCACAACGTCATTCATCATACCTATACCAACATCCAGGGCGTGGACGAGGACCTCGAGGTCTCGCCGCTGATTCGCCTGTCCCCGCGCTCCGAGTGGCGGCCGATCCACCGCATCCAGCCGGTCTTCGCGTTCGTGCTGTATGGCCTCTCGACCATCTTCTGGGTCTTCGCCAAGGATTACAAGTACTTTCTGCAGAAGAACCTGGGGCCCTACCAGAACAAGAAGCACCCGCCGGCTGAGATCGCCATCCTGATGGTGGGCAAGCTGGTGTACTACGGCTGGTCGGTGGTCATCCCGTTCCTGGTGGTGCAGGTGGCCTGGTGGCAGTTCGCGATCGGTTATGCCGCCATGCACCTCACGGCCGGTCTCACGCTCGGCGTGGTGTTCCAGCTGGCGCACGTGGTTGAAGGGGCCGAGCATTTGGCACCGGACGCCGGCGGGCGGATGGAACCGGCGTGGATGGTGCACCAGATGCGGACCACGTCGAACTTCTCCACCGGCAGCAAGCTCCTCACGTGGTACGTGGGCGGGCTGAACCACCAGGTGGAGCACCACCTGTTCCCCAGGGTGTGCAGCATCCACTACCCGGCGATCCGCCCCATCCTGCGCGAGGTGGCGGCCAAGTACGGCGTACCGTATCACGAGCAACCCACGCTCTGGGCGGCCATCCGGTCGCACTACCACATGCTCAGGGAGTTCAGCCGGCCACCGGTCACGGCAGCGCCCCAGGTGGTGGCGGCTACCGGATGTTCCACCCGTTGACCGGCCCGCCGTGGAAGAACTTCTCGGGCGTCATCACCCCGTCCCGCTTGAACACCACGCCATCCTTCAGCACGAACCGCACCTCCCGCAGCGCGTCAATGTTCTGGAGCGGGTTTCCCGGCACCGCGATCAGATCGGCCGCATAGCCGACCTTGATCGGGCCGCGTGAGGTGTAGGTCTCGCTCGCCTTGAAGCCGTTGACGGTCATGGCCCGCAGGATGTCCGCCGGAGGAATTCCCGCCGCTTTCCAGGTCTCGATGAACTCGATCGCCACCTCGCCCCGGGTCTTGCCCGGCACGTAGTAATCGGCGTCGGTGGAAAAGGTGAGCGGCACCTGGTTGTCGTAGGCGTTCTTGAGGCCCGCGACCGTGGCCTGATACCGCTGGGGCGTGGTGTGCCCCGTCAGCGAGATCGGCGTCTCCGTGCCGGCGCGCCAGATGCCCTTTTGCGCCATCAGTTTGTGCATCTCGTCGGTCAGCCCGCGATCGTGCGCGATGGACCAGATGCCGGCCTCGATGGCGCGCCGCGCGCCGTCCACCGTTTGCACGTGCCCTTCCACCTTGAGCCCCGCTTTGGCCGCCTCGGCGATGAACAGCGTGATCTCATCGACGGTGTAGCCCCAGGGCTTACAGTCCACGCAGATCTTGATGACCCTGGCGCCGAACAGGGCGTTCTGTCGGACCGCCTTGACGATCTCGTCCGGCGTGTCCGCGTCGAGGTACTCCGGATACACGATAGACTTCCCCATGGCCATTTCCGGCGTGGGCCAGAACTGCCCGCCGAAGCCGCCGATGATGATCCCGGAGTTGATGATGGTCGGGCCGGGGATCCAGCCCTGCTCGATGGCGATCCGCAGCGCGGCATCGGCGTAATTGCCGTTGTTCCCCATGTCGCGGACGATGGTGAACCCGGACGACAGCATCTGGATGCCGTTGGACACCGCCTGGATGGCCCGGAGCGGCGTGCCGTCCAGGACGTACGTCAGGTAATAGACGTTGCTCTCGGGCTCCGCCTTGTACGTGAGGGCGAGGTGGTTGTGCGCGTCCACCAGCCCCGGGAGCACCGTGAGCTGGGAAAGGTCAATGACCTCGGCGCCTTGGGGGATGGTCACCGTCGGGCCGATAGCGCGGAATCGCCCGCCTTCCACCAGAATCACCTGATTGACCGCCACCGTCCCCGCCTCCGGATCAACCAGCCGACCGGCTCGGATGGCAGTCACCTGACCCTCGGCGGACGACGCGGCGAACGCGAGCACGGCAGCAACCAGCCCGATGCGCATAATCTCTACTCCTTTGCGGTGAACTAGGGTGGATTATCCCGTTCGCTGTTCATCTCTGCGTTTCTCTGCGCTCTCTGCGGTAGCCTACCTCGCCGCAGCGAGGCGCCGGGCGCTTAGAGCCGGAGCTCCTGCACCAGGGCCTCAAACCGTGGTTCGCCGCGCAGGGGATCCAGCAGCGGGTGCACCCTGAGATACGCCAGCCACCCGCGCCGCTCCGCGTACGCGCGCTCGGCCCAGTCCAACGCCCCAGCGTGATCGTCCAGGGCCAGGTGCAGCGTGGCGAACGCCACCGGCGAGACGTAGCCGGCCGCCGCGCGCGCGTGCAGTTGATCGAGCAGGGCCTGCGCCTCCGCGCGCTTGCCGGCGCGGGCCAGGACCCATCCAAGCGAGGCGATGGTATACGCTCCGGCACCCGGCAACGCCAGGGCCTGCCGCAGTACCTGCTCGGCCCCACCGAGATCGCCCGCCAGCGCCTGCGACAGGCCCAGGATCCGGCAGGTCTCCTCCGCGGCGGGGTTCATGGCGAGCGCACGACTCAGGTGGTAGATCGCCTGAGCGTAGCGCCGCGCGTAGAAGTAGAGCCAGCCCGCGCCGCGCCGCACGGACACGGAAGCGGGATCCAGCTCCAGCGCCGTGTGCCCCTCGATGATGCCTTCCTCCACCTTCCCGCGCGCCGCCAGGAGGAAGGCATACCACTGGTGCGCCGACGCATACCGGGGATTCAGCTCGATGGCCCGGCGGAATTCGCGGTCCGCCTCGTCCCATTCCCAATCGTAGATGAACAGCGCCCAGGCCAGCGACGAGTGCGCCTCCGCCAGGGCCTCGTCCAGCGCCAGCGCCTGTCGCGCGTAGCCTTTGGCGCGCTCGAACCCCTGGGCCACCGGCACGCTCCGGTAATCCAGCTGCAGGGCGTACGAGTCGGCCAGGCCGGTGTAGGCCAGCGCATAGCGCGGGTCCTCGGCAATGGCCTGCTCGAAGTAACCGATCGCCTCCGCGATCCCCTCCTGGGTGCGCTTGTTCCAGGCGTGGCGCCCTTGGAGATACAAGGCGTAGGCGCGGACGTTTTCCGTGTAGCGCCGGGGGATCGGGGTCGCCAGGTGGGCAAACGACGTCGCGCGCAGCGTGTCCACGATGGTGCGAGCCAGCTCGTCCTGAACCGCGAACACGTCGTCCAGCCGGCGGTCGTAGCGCTCGGACCAGATCAGCCGCCCGTCGTCCGTGGAGCTCATCTGCGCAGTGATCCGGAGCCGATCCCCCGCGCGGCGGACCGACCCCTCCAGCACCCACGCGGCGCCCAGCAACGCGCCGATGGCTCGTACATCCTGGGCCTTCCCCTTGAGCGCAAACACCGACGTGCGCGACGCCACCCGGAGCCCTTCCACGTTGGCCAAGGCGGTGATCAGCTCGTCCGTGATACCGTCGCTCAGGTACTCGTTTTCCGCGTCCGGGCTGGCGTTGACGAAGGGCAACACGGCGATGCAGCGCGTGGCCACCGAGAGGGCCGGGGCCGCACCGGTGGCGTCGGCTCCACGCTCCAGCGCCGTGGCGAACTCGCCGAAGCTCGCGAAGCGGTCCTCGGGGTTCTTGGCCAGCGCCCGTTCCAAGGCGCCCTCCACCGACGCCGGTGCGTCCGGGCGGAGCAGCCGGACCGGGCGTGGGAGCTCCGTCACCTGCCGGGCCATGGTGGACCGTGCCTTGTCGCCTCCGAGCGGCGGCTCGCCGGCCAGCATCTCGTACACCACACACGCCAGGCTGTAGAGGTCGCTGCGCGCGTCCAGGTCCAGCTCGCCGCTCGCCTGCTCCGGACTCATGTACTCCGGGGTCCCCAGGGCGAGCCCCACCTCCGTGAGCGCGGCCATCCCCGGAGCGCAGCAGGCCCGGGCCACGCCGAAATCCGCCAGCACCGCGTGGCCGTCGGCGAACAGGATGTTCTCCGGCTTGACGTCCCGGTGGACGAAACCCTGGCGGTTGGCGTAGTCCAGCGCCGCGCCGATCTCCCGCGCGATGCGCACGGCCTCCGCGACGCCCATCCGGCCCTCGCGGCGCAGCCGCTCGCGCAACGAGCCATCCGGCACGTAGGGCGTCACGTAGTACAGCACCCCGTCCGCGTCGCCGGAATCCAGCAGCGGCAGGATGTGGGGATGCGACAGCCGGGCCGCGATCCTGATCTCCCGGAGGAAGCGCTCGGCCCCCACGGAGGCCGCCAGGTCGGGCTTGAGCACCTTGACCGCCACCCGCCGCCCGTGCTTGCGGTCTTCGGCGAGATACACGGTCGCCATTCCGCCGCGGCCGAGCGGAGATTCGATGACGTAGCGGCCGGCCAACGCTTGCCGCAGGCTGTCGAGAGCGGTCATGATGATGGACCCACAATCTATGCCCGGGACCCGTGCCCGGGCGCGCCAAGGATTGCAATATCAATATTACTTGATATATTGAACGTCAATGGTACGATTCAGCCAAGCCGACCGGCGGCGGTTGGCCCGGTGTTGCCACGCCCTCTCGGACGACACCCGGCTCCGGATCCTGGAGCGGCTCTCGGCCGGTGAGCGTTGCGTGTGCGAGTTGACCGCGGCGCTGGGCGCCGGGCAATCTCGGTTGTCCTTCCACCTGAAGGCGTTGAAGGACGCCGGGCTGGTGCGGGATCGGCGTGAGGGGCGCTGGATGTACTACTCGCTCAACCCGGAGGCGGTCTCCGAGGCGAGGCGGCTGCTGGAGCTGGTCGCGGCGAAACCACAACACCAGTTGCCCGTGCTGGCGTCATCAGCGCCTCCTTCGGCACTTTAAATCAATGGTTGTTGATGCACTGTCCTCGACACGGGAGCTGCCGGTATGGATGAGCCACTGAAGCTGCGGGACGTGGTGCGGGCCAAGTACGGGGCGGCGGCGCGCCAGGCACGGGAGGGCGCCCAGCCAGCCGGCTGTGGCTGCGGCTCCTCGTGCGGCTGCGATCCCATCACCCAGGACCTGTACCAGGCGGGCGAGACGGCGGGCCTGCCCGCCGAAGCGGTGCTGGCGTCCCTCGGCTGCGGCAACCCCACGGCCCTGGCGGAGCTTCGCCCCGGGGAGGTGGTGCTGGACCTGGGGTCCGGGGGTGGCATTGACGTCTTGCTCTCGGCCAAGCGCGTGGGGCCCGGCGGGAAGGCCTACGGTCTGGACCTGACAGATGAGATGCTGGAGCTGGCGCGGTCCAACGCGCAAGCGGCCGGCGTGACGAACGTCGAGTTCCTCAAGGGGGAAATCGAGCGCATCCCGTTACCCAACGACTCGGTGGACGTGATCATCTCCAACTGCGTGATCAACCTGTCGGCGGAGAAGCCGCGGGTCCTGCGGGAGGCGTTCCGGGTCCTGCGGCCCGGCGGCCGTCTCGCGGTATCGGACGTGGTGGTACGGGGGCCCGTGCCCGAGGAGATTCGCCGCAGCCTGGAGCTGTGGGTGGGCTGCGTGGCGGGCGCCCTGGAGGTCGAGGAGTTCGAGCGGCTGTTACGGGAGGTGGGGTTCGAGGATCCCTCCATTGAGCCCACCAGGATCTATCGCGTGGAGGACGCGCGGGCGTTTCTGATGGAGGCCGGCCTGGACCCGGACCGTCTCGCGCCGGAGGTGGGCGGGCGGATGATGGCGGCGTTCGTGCGGGCGCGGAAGCCCGGCGGGGCGTGACGTCTGACGTCCGGTAAGACTCACCCCAGCTGACGCGCGCCGCTCAGACGTCACGCCCCGACGTGCCTACGCGCCCTTTGAGTCGCCAATGGAGGGTGCGGGCCACCGTGCCCCAGAGCGGCGCCATCGCCGCGATCAGCGGCGGCAGCGGGTCGGTTCCGTTCGTCTCGCGGTAGCGCCGGACGGCCGACCAGGTGTCGAGGTAGCCGGCAAACTGGTCGAGCGTGAGGTCCCGCTCCATGGTGCACGGTGGAAACGGGAGTGCCTGAAACGGGAACGGCAGGTCCTGATACCCGGCCCGCACGTGCCGCCGCTCCGGCGCCCAGTGCGGGCCGACGGTGTCCTGGGCAAACCGGTCAACCAGCGCGTCGATAGCCGGTGTC